>Ga0209415_10000712_pt1 | contig 62226 bp, 62 predicted proteins | sample PeaSoiSIISIP2007_FD_187696 | JGI IMG/M metagenome (GOLD analysis project Ga0209415, IMG submission 187696) | Peat soil microbial communities from Weissenstadt, Germany - SII-SIP-2007 (SPAdes) (version 2) | ecosystem: Environmental > Terrestrial > Soil > Wetlands > Peat | place: Germany...
GGTTTGGGCCCGGCTGACGGGAATTTCAGTCTGTTTCTTGTCGTCCATTCGCAGTTGGTAGGAACTCTTGAACCAGGGAACGACTTCTTTGATTCGGTTGATGTTCACCAGATAGGAGCGATGTGCCCGCCAAAATAGATTCGAGTCGAGATTGTCGAGTAGTTCTTCCAACGTGCGGCAGTTGGACTGACCTTCCATCCCGTTGGCGCCAGCGCTGACCACGGTAATCACGCCGTCTTCGATAGAAGCGAAACAAATGTCCTTCTGGTTCACCAGGAACATGCGTCCGGCGGACTTGAGCAGAATCTTGGAAGTCTGCGACTTTTGCGACTCCAGCATGCGCATCAGCGTCTCTAGTTTGTCGGATGAAGCGCCCCCGGCTTCTAACTTTTCCCGCGCCCTTTGGATAGACTGTGCCACCCGCTTGCGATCAAAAGGCTTCAGCAGATAGTCCACCGCATTCACTTCGAACGCTTTGACCGCGTACTGATCAAAGGCAGTGGCAAAGACGATCTTGGGGAGCGCAACCTTCTTGTCGAGTAGTTTCTTGATCACGCCAAAGCCGTCAAGGCCTGGCATCTGTACGTCGAGAAATACGAGATCAGGATTGTGCTCACGGATGAGGTTCACCGCTTCGACCCCGTTCTTCCCCTGAGCTACGACGTCGATGTCGCCAATATCCTTGAGCAAGTAGGCGAGCTCGTCGCGGGCAAGCTGTTCATCGTCCACGATCACGGCCGATAAGGACATAGCTGATCCGTGCACTTGTTCGCTGCTTGAAGTATATCGCTTTTTGCGGGCGTCAATGCGGCCCTGGCTTCACTGCTGCGGCGTGGGATGAGCCATCCTCATGCCGCCCATCTCCATTTTCTGGTAGTCGGATGGAATTTCGAACAGACTCGCGGGCTGCGCCGCTTCCTGAATATTGCGCAGTTCGCCGCTGCTGCTTTTCCCCTGCCACTTCACGACAAATTTCAACTTTGCGTCCAGCCAAACGTCGCCGATGTCGCCATCGGCGGAGGTCCCTTCGTACTTGACCGTATCGCGGCCATTCACCATTTCGTGGCCGACCTTGTGGCAACTCCCCCCAGGCTTGCGTGCCAGCTTCAGCCAGTCAGAGCAAGCGTCCTCAAGATCGGTGGGACGAAAGAAGGAAAAGGCGCGTTGCGGGCCATGCCCCTGCATGTTTTCCATGTACATGTGGCGCTGTGGGATCAAGATGTGTGAAGTCTGGGTGGAAAGATCCAGGAGCACGATTCCCGATCCGCCGCCCATGCCGCCGTGCTCTTGCGGCTCAATCCGCAATTTGTCCTTGCTCACGTAAATTTTGCTGGATGTCGTGCTCTCGTTTGTCTCCGTGTTAGACCTGACCATGTCAGCAGAGAATTCTTGCGCGAACAGCGGGCTGCATCCAAAACAGAAAGCAGCCAGACACAAAACACGAACGCCGAACGCATTCACCATGGCGCAGCTCCTGTCAACGTAGGAACGGATTCCCGGTTCCAGCCTCCCGGGCATGCTGTCGCAGAATAGCAGAAGCGTCTGAGGACGCGAAAGTTCCGTGTACACTGAACTTTCATGAGTTACATCTACGGCATCAACGCGGTCGCAGAAGCGCTGAAGGCGCGGGGGCGGGCGTTTCAGTGGGTAGGCGTGGCCAAGGAGCGTCACGACCTTCGCTTGCAGCGTGTGATCGAGGAATGCCGCCGGCAGGGGGTTGCGGTGCGTTTCCTTTCGCGCGCGGAACTCGATGACATGGCGGGAAACAACGCGCATCAGGGTGTGGTGGCGGTGACCTCCGCCAAACAGTACAGCGGCCTGGACGACGTGGTCGCTGGCAAGCGCGGACCGTACTCGCTGGTAGTGGTCCTGGACGGAGTGGAAGACCCGCACAACCTGGGAGCGATTCTTCGGACTGCCGACGCCGCGGGCGCTGACGGTGTCGTGATCCCCGAACGCCGGGCGGCGAGCGTAACCGCCATCGTCACCAAGGCTTCCGCGGGGGCAAGCGAGCACCTTCCGATTGCGCGCGTCACGAACGTCTCGCGGACTTTGGAGGAATTGAAGTCGAAAAACCTGTGGATTGTAGGACTGGATGAGCGCGGCACGCAGACTTACGAGTCGCTCGACTACAACATGGATTGCGCGGTCGTGCTGGGCGCCGAAGGCAAAGGCGTGCACGAACTGGTACGCCGGAAATGCGACTACCTGGTTTCGATCCCCATGCTGGGCAAGGTTTCGTCCTTGAACGTGTCGGTAGCGGCGGGAGTGGTCTTGTACGAGATCGTGCGCCAACGGCGGGCCAAGGCAGGGACGCCGGATTGAGTATGAAGTTTTTCTCCGTTGTCTGCATCCTCTGGGCCTTCGCCGGAAGTTGCCTCGCTCTCAATCGGGAAGCGTTCACGTTCACAAAATACGACCTGAACCTTCACATCGAACCGGAGCAGCAGCGGCTGGCAGCGCGTGGCAACATTTCTCTGCGCAATGATTCCGGTGTGCCGCAAAAGAATTTGTCTCTGCAGATTTCCTCCAGCCTGGGTTGGAGGTCCATTCAGGTCAGCGGCCACCCCGTGCAGTTCCTTTCTCAGACCTACACTTCCGACATCGATCACACGGGCGCCCTGTCGGAAGCGATCGTGACCCTGCCACAGGAAGTTCCGCCGAAAGGCACGGTGGAGATCGAGATTGGCTACGAGGGCGTCATTCCGCTGGACACCACGCGCCTGACGCGCATTGGCGTGCCTGACGACCAGGCGAAGCACACCGATTGGGACCAGATCGGCGCACGGTTTACGGCAGTGCGCGGCGTGGGTTATGTCACGTGGTATCCGGTTGCGATCGAGGCTGCGAGCTTATCGGACGCGAATAGCGTGTTTGAGGCGGTGGGGCGATGGAAGGCCCGCGAAACGCAAGCATCCATGACGATCAACCTTACGAATTCGGACGAAGGTTCCGGAGCGCGGCCGACGCTACTGTGCAACGGAAAGGTGGCCCAGCAATTTTACGAACAAACGGGCCGAGCACGATCCGCGACGACCGAATGTTCATACGACCCAATCGGGATGAACGCGCCGTTCTTTGGCCTGGGTAACTACGACACCGTAGACCAGCCACAGTTGAAAATTTACTACTTCGCAGAGCACAAATCCGCAGCAGAGAACTACGCCCTGGCAGCACAGAAGGTAACGACATTCATCACGGACTGGTTCGGCGCTCCCCATCACCAGGCCGAAGTGGTGGAATTATCTGATCCCGAAGCGGCGCCCTACGAGAGCGGCAGCATGCTGCTGACTACTCTGAATGATGTGGGCACCAAACCGGCCGAGATCGCTGCCGTCCACCAGCTTACCCACGCCTCATTCTCCTCGCCACGCCCGTGGATCTACGAGGGGCTGGCGCACTTTGCCCAAGCACTCTGCGCCGAGCGGCAGAGCGGACGCCAGGCAGCGCTGGATTTCATGGAAACCCACCGCGCCGCCATCGCCGACACCGAAAAAACACTTGCCTCCGAACGTGCCGGCAAGACTTCAGCCGAACAATCGCTGATCGATACAAACATCGAAGAGTTGTACCGCAGCAAAGCGATGTACGTCTGGTGGATGTTGCGCGACATGGTCGGAGAACAGGCGCTGAAAAGGGCGCTGGCCGCATACCACCCGGACGAGGACAAAAACCCTGCCTACCTGCAACGGCTCATTGAGGCACAGACCAAAAGTGACCTCACATGGTTCTTCGATGACTGGGTGTATCACGACCGCGGCTTGCCGGATTTTCGCGTGGCCTCGGTCTATCCCAGCAAGACCGCGCAAGGGAGCTACATGGTCACCGTGACCGTCGAAAATCTGGGCAGCGCCGGAGCTGAGGTGCCGGTCACCATCCGCACCCCGGAGACCGAAGTGACCAAACGGCTTGAAGTGCGCGGAAAGTCGAGGAACTCAGTCCGCGTTGTTGTAACGTCCCCTCCGCAAGAGATCGTCGTAAACGACGGCAGCGTGCCGGAAAGCGACCTGAGCAACAACCTGTTCAAAGTTCCACCTGTTGCGGAAACTCACTAAAGGATCTCTGTGGTAGGTTTTATGTTCAGTGCGGAGGAGGCTATTTTTGGCCTACATTCAATTTCTTGGCGCCGCAGGCACGGTCACGGGATCGAAGCATCTGATCAGCATCAGCGCGGATGCTTCGGGTAGGAGGGGTTTCCAAGCGCTCATCGATTGTGGCTTGTTCCAGGGGCCAAAAGAATGGCGGGACCGCAACTGGCAGGACACACCGATCCCGGCCCGTGAAATTGACGCGGTGGTTCTTACCCACGCCCACATCGACCACAGCGGATGGATTCCCCGCCTGGTGAAAGAAGGCTTCCGCGGCCCGATCTACGCCACGCCATCCACCATTGATCTGTGCGCCATTCTGTTGCCCGACTCTGGACATCTGCAGGAAGAAGACGCCGAGTTCTACAACCGGCACAAGAAGTCGAAACACATTCCCGCACTGCCCCTGTACACGCGGGAGGAGGCGGACCACTGTTTGCAGTATTTCCGCCCCGTCGAGTTCGGCGCAACCCAACAAATTTGGTCCGAAATTTCATTCCGCTTCGTAACCGCAGCGCACATTCTGGGATCGTCGATGGCGGAAGTCGCTCTGACGACCAACGGCCAGACTCGGCGGCTGCTGTTTACCGGCGATATTGGCCGGGTGCGCGATAAGAACGTCGCACCTGGCAAAGTCGTACACTCGGGTCCGGCCGAAGGCGAAGCCGCGGATCTACTGGTGATGGAGTCCACTTACGGTAACCGGCAGCATCCTACGGACGACCCGCGTCCCCGGCTGGCGGCAGTGATCCGCAAGACCGTCGAGCGCGGCGGCAGCGTGGTGGTCCCGGCGTTTGCTGTCGAGCGCACGCAGAAGTTTCTTTTCATGCTGAAGGAGCTGATGGAATCGCGCCAGATTTCGCAGATCCCGGTCTACTGCGACAGTCCGATGGCCATCAAAGCGGTGGAAATATTTTTAAAACACGTCGAGGAGTACAGCGACGAAAGCCGCCGCCTGATTCGCCAATACGGCTCGCCGCTCGAGTGGCCCGGCTTTACCTTTGCGCTGACTTCGGAACAATCGAAAAAGATCAACGGGACCAAGTATCCCTCGATCATCATTTCTTCCAGCGGAATGGTGACCGGAGGACGTATTCTGCACCATCTGGCACAGCGGCTGCCTGATCCGCGCAATACGGTGATCTTCATCGGCTTCCAGGCGCCGGGAACGCGCGGAGCCACCATCAAAAGTGGCGCGCCCGAAGTAAAGATTTTCGGAGATGTGGTGCCGATTCGCGCGCAGATAGCCACATTCGAGCAGTTCAGCGATCATGCCGACACCCCAGAATTGCTGCAATGGCTGCACACCTTTCCGAAGCGGCCGGGCGCCACGTATCTGGTCCACGGGGAACCAGCGGCATCGGCACAGTTGCGTGACACGATCGCTCGAGAACTAGGCTGGAATGTGCAAGTAGCGCAGTGGATGGAGAAGGTTGAAATAGATTAAGAATCCTTTCACCACGGAGGCACAGAGTCACGGAGAAAACCGCTCTCATCTAATTTCATGCCGGCCGCCCTCCGGATCACGGCGATCTTGAATAATGGTGGTTGTTGATTTCTTTGTGTCTCTGCGTCTCTGTGGTGAAATGAACTCTCCGGGGTGCTTATGCCAGAAGCTGACCTAAAGAAACATCTCGACGCCGCGGAAAACAGTCCCAAGCAGATTGCGGCCGCGGTTTCAGGCTTGCCGGACAAGATCCTGCGCTACAAACCGTCTCCCGAGAAGTGGTGCATTCTCGAGATTTTGGGCCATCTGGCGGATATGGAGATTCTGTACGCGTACCGCATGCGGCAGATGTTGGCGGACAAGAAGCCGGTCATTGCGCCAATAGACCAGGATGATTGGGCGCGCAATCTCGGCTACCTGGAGACACCGGCGGCGGAGATGGTCGCGCTTTACGGCCTGAACCGGCATCACAATTTACGCCTGCTGCGGCGATTGAAGGCGGAAGACTTGAGTAAGTCGGCATACCATCCCGAGCTCAAGCGGGATGTGACCGTGACGGAGATCGTGGAGATGATGGGAGCGCACGGCGGGAATCATCTGGCGCAGATCGAGCGGCTGAAGAAAGAAGGCGGGCGGTAGTTCATTGACCGCGAGAACGTGCGCCGGTCGTAGCTACTCAACCCTCGTAAATCGCGCGAGCGCGTCCAGTTTCGCGCCTGCCGCGCCAGAGTCGATAGACTTGGCCGCCATCGGCAGGGCGCCGGCTAAATGATCGGCCTTGTCTGCCGCTACCAGCGCGGCTGCCGCGTTCAGCAGGACGACATCGCGCCGTGGAGATTGCTCTCCGCCAAGAATCTTGCGGATGATAGCGGCGTTCGCTGCCGCATCACCGCCGGAAATATCGGCAATCGTGGCGCGATTCATTCCAAACTCTTCCGGAGTGACTTCGTAGGTGTGGATGCTTCCCTCGCGCACTTCGGCAACCCGAGTCGGCCCGGTGATGGTAATTTCATCCAGGCCGTCCGATCCGTGAACCACAAGAACACGCCGCAACCCAAGCATGCTCAACGCCTCGGCTAACTTTTCTACCAGGTCGGGGGAATAGACGCCCACCACCTGCGCCGAGGCATGAGCCGGATTGGTCAGGGGGCCCAGCAGATTAAAAACCGTGCGCAGCCGGAGTTCGCGGCGCGCGGCTTGTACATGCTTCATCGCCGAATGCATGGCAGGGGCAAAAAGAAACGCCATGCCGACTTCCTGCAGGCAGGCCGCCAGACGCTCGGGAGCGAGGCTGATATTCACCCCCAGAGCTTCCATCACGTCGGCCGAGCCACACTTTGAGGTCAAACTGCGGTTGCCGTGTTTGGCCACGCGCACGCCCGCGCCGGCGGCGACGAAGGCCGCTGCGGTTGAAATATTAAAAGTGCCGCTGGCATCGCCGCCGGTACCGCAAGTGTCCACCAGCGCGTCGCGCTCGGTGTCGCTGACGTCGACGGTTGAATTCTGAAGAATGGACAGCGGCGCGGCCACGGCACGGATAGCCTCGGCGAAGCCGACGATCTCCTCGACGCTCTCGCCCTTCATGTGCAGGGCCACCAGCAGGCCGGCAATCTGCGCGTCGGTGCATTTGCCGCCCAGGATCTCAGACATGACGGCGCGCGCTTCTTCGCGCGACAGTGATTCCCGGTGGTTGGCAATGCGGTGGAGAGCTTCGAGGATCATGCCTTGGGCTACAAGAGTAGCACTGTTCCCTGGCCTAATCTGGGGGCCAAAAAGAGCGAAGCGATGGTTAGAAAGACTTCAGAGAAATCTTACGAGCGGTTTGCCCTATTCCATCGCCCTTCTATAGAATTGTTAGTTTGCTGCCCGCAGTGCTAAGCCGCAAGCAAGATCCTGCCGATCATAAAACAGGCAACCAACATTATCGGGAATCATTATGAAAATCCACGAATACCAGGCCAAAGGAATCCTAAAGAAGTACGGGGTTCCGGTGCCACGCGGGGAGATGGCCGAAACTCGCGAGCAAGCTGAAGCAGCCGCCAGGAAGCTTTTTGACGCTGGAGCTACCGGGGTCGTCGTCAAAGCGCAAATCCATGCTGGAGGCCGCGGAAAGGGCGGCGGCGTGAAATTGGCCAAGTCGGTCGCCGAGGCCTCCGAACTCGCGGCGAAAATCCTGGGCATGACCCTCGTCACTCATCAGACCGGGCCGGAGGGCCGCGTCGTCCAACGGCTGTTGATCGAAGAGACTTTGCCCATCGAAAAAGAACTGTACCTTGGAATCGTGATTGACCGGGTGGAAGCGCGGCCAGTTTTCATGGCGTCCGCCGCCGGTGGAATGGAAATTGAACAGGTCGCGGCGGAGAATCCCGATGCCATCCGGAAAGAATACATCGATCCTGGCATGGGATTGGAAGCCTTCCAGGCGCGCAAACTGGCCTTCGCGCTGGGACTTAAGCCGGAGCAGATCAATCCCGCGGTGAAGTTCATGACCGCCCTGTACACGGCTTTCGAGGAAACCGACGGCTCCTTGGTCGAGATCAATCCTTTTATCAGCTGCTCGGATGGGCGGCTCTTCGCGCTTGACGCGAAGATGAACTTCGACGACAACGCGCTGTTCCGGCACTCCGACATCCGCGAGCTGCGAGATCCCTCCGAAGAAGATCCTCTCGAAGTGGAGAGCTCGAAGTATGGCCTCAATTACATCAAGCTCGACGGCAACGTGGGTTGCATGGTCAATGGCGCCGGCCTGGCCATGGCGACGATGGACATCATCAAGTACGCTGGCGGCATGCCGGCAAACTTTCTCGACGTGGGCGGTGGGGCCAATGCCGAGCAAGTGACTCACGCCTTCGAGATTCTGCTCAGCGACAAGAACGTGAAGGCGGTGCTGATCAACATTTTCGGCGGCATCTTGCGTGTGGACACGCTGGCCACGGGCGTGGTGGAAGCGGCAACAAAGACCCACATTCAATTACCCATCGTGCTTCGCTTGGAAGGGACGAACGTCGAAGCGGGACGGGAGATCCTGAAGCAGTCGGGATTGAACTTCATTGTTGCCGAGACCATGAAGGACGCTGCCGAAACAGTAGTTGCAGCGGCCAAGTAGCGTTCGCGTTTTTGTATCGCGGGTTTCGTGTGGGGACGAGGGTTTCGTATCAGGGGATGGCTTTTGGCTGTGGTCATCCTGAACGGCTTCAGCCGGGAAGGATCCTACGGCGGGTGAAAGCTTCTGAACAGTGGGCAAGATTGTCGGCGATCCTGCGATCCACGGTGGAGTAGCCCGGCCGACGTATGACAAAGGGTTTGAGAATCTGAATGAGCATTCTGGTTAACAAATCAACCCGGGTAATTGTGCAGGGGCTGACGGGCCGGGAAGGCACGTTCCACGCCAAAGCCTGCGCGGAGTATGGGACCAAGATCGTCGGCGGAGTGACGCCCGGCAAGGGCGGAACCACGCACGAAGGCTGGCCTGTGTTCAACAGCGTGCAGGAGGCCGTGGATAACACCGGAGCAGACGCCTCGGTGATTTTCGTGCCGCCACCCTATGCGGCGGACGCTATCATGGAAGCCGCCGACGCCGAAGTGGAGCTGATCGTCTGCATCACCGAGGGCATTCCGACGCTCGACATGGTACGGGCGTGGGAGTTTCTGCAGAACCGGCGCTCGCGCCTGATTGGCCCCAACTGTCCCGGCATCATCTCGCCGGGCAAGTGCAAGATCGGCATCATGCCGGGGCGCATTCATCTGGAAGGGCCGGTGGGCATCGTCTCACGCTCGGGCACCCTGACCTACGAAGCCGTTTATCAGCTCACCACTCGCGGCGTTGGGCAGTCCAGCGCGATCGGCATCGGTGGCGACCCAATCATCGGCACGAATTTCGTGGACGCGCTGGATCTATTCAATCGCGACCCGCAGACCGAGGCTGTGATCATGATCGGCGAAATTGGCGGTACCGCGGAAGAGACCGCGGCCGAATTCGTGAAGGCGCACATGAGAAAACCGGTGGTGGGGTTCATCGCCGGCCAGACCGCGCCCCCGGGGCGGCGAATGGGGCATGCGGGAGCGATTATCTCTGGGGGCAAAGGCACGGCCGCAGAAAAGATCAAAGCCATGGAAAGCGCCGGGATCCGCGTGGCCAAATCACCAGCTACAATCGGCGAGACCGCCGTGGCAGCGATGGGAGTCAAGGTCTAGCATCCATTACCAGGTAGCCCCGAAAGCAACCGCGCCTGATTCATGGCCGGCCTACGACGAACGACCAAGGACAAACGACGGATCTATGAAAACTCTGCAACGCACCCTCACCCTTATCAAACCTGACGCGGTGAAGAAGAACGGCATCGGCGACATCATCGAACAATTCGAGAAGAATGGCTTTCACATTCTGTGCATGAAGATGCTGGAGGTCTCCAAGCACCAGGCGGAGCAGTTTTACGCCGTGCATGCGGGGAAGCCTTTCTTTAATTCACTCACAAATTTCATGTCGAGCGGGCCGATCGTCGCCCTGGCGCTGGAGAAGGAAAATGCCGTCGCCGACCTGCGCCTGCTCATGGGCGCCACCAATCCCGCCAATGCCGAGGAAGGCACGATCCGCAAAAAATGGGCGACGAACATCGAGCACAACGCGATTCACGGCTCCGATGCGGAGGATACGGCGCGTTTCGAACTCAGTTTCTTTTTTGCGGGATATGAACTGACGCGCTGAGCTTTCGGGCATCAGGCCCAGGCAGATCCCTCTGGGCTTCCGGGCACCGCGCGACACAATCAGGCTAGCGGCTCGTAGAGATGTCCTTCGACCCGCTCGGCGATCTTGGGCAGTTCCTTCTTGGCGTACTGCAGGAAGTGGGGCGCGGCGCGATGAGCCTCCAGGGCGGCGTCGTCCTTGTATTGCTCGTAGATGAAGAATCGGCGCGGTTCAGTCTTGTGCCGATGGACCTGGTAAGTCACGCAGCCGGGCTCTTTGCGCGACTCTTCCGTGAGCTTCGAGAAAAGGCTGGCTACTTCCACTTCACGGCCTGCTTTCGCCATCCACGTCACCGCCAAAACGACCATCGTTTGCTCCGTCCTCTAAATTTCCGCTCCAGCTCCGATTCTCCGCTCCGTCAACCGATTCAACGCCGCGGCGAACTCGTCTACAAACAGCGTCTGTTCCCGGCCAGGGCCAGTGGAAACCACGCCAACGCGGGCTCCGCTTTCTTTCTCCACAAAAGCCAGGTATTCGCGAGCGGCCTTCGGCAGCTTCTCCGTGTGCGCGATGCCCTGGGTCGAGGTGCGCCAGCCGGGCAGAGTCTTGTAGATGCATTCGATTCCGTCATAGCCGCTGGCATGCGCCGGAATTTCGTCGGTCGCCTTACCGTTGACCCGGTAGCCGACGCAGACTGGAATTTCGGCCAACTCGTCGAGCACATCCAGTTTAGTCACCACCAGCCAGGAGATGCCATTAATCATGCCAGCGTACCGCAGGAGTGGCAAATCAAGCCAGCCGCAGCGCCGCGGACGCCCCGTGACCGCGCCGTACTCGTTGCCGCGGGCGCGCAGGAGATCGCCCGTGGCGTCTAGCAACTCTGAGGGAAATGGCCCTTCGCCTACGCGAGTGCAGTACGCCTTGGTGACGCCGATCACGCTGCTGATGGCAGTGGGAGCGACGCCGGTTCCGATGACGGCCCCGCCCGAAGTCGCGCTCGAAGAAGTCACAAAAGGATAGGTGCCGTGGTCGATATCGAGCATGGTGCCCTGCGCGCCCTCGAACATCACGGACTCGCCTCCGGTGATCGCCCGGTTCAGCAGGGCCGCGGTGTCACAGACGAACGGCGCGATCTTTGCCGAAGCTTCCGCGTACTCGGCATACATCTTGTCGGGATCGAGCGGCTCGGAATTGAACAGCGCATGGGCGATCATGTTCTTTTCGCGGCAGGCGTTCTCGATGTGGGTTTTGAGAAGCTTCAAGTCGAGCAAGTCCGCCACCCGCAAGCCGCGGCGGCCCATCTTGTCTTCGTAGGCGGGTCCGATGCCTCGCGACGTCGTGCCGATTTTCACCCGTCCCGGAGCATTCTCCGATGCCAGCTCGATCATGCGGTGGTAGGGCAAAATCACATGAGCGCGGTTGCTGACGAAAAGGCTACCGTCCACCTGGACCCCGCTGTCGCGCAGGGCGGAGACTTCCTTCAGGAATGCCATGGGATCAAGCACCACTCCGTTCCCGATGACGCTCCGGCACCCGGCGCGCAAGATTCCGCAGGGCACAAGTTGCAGAATGAATTTTTTGCCATTGATGATGACCGTGTGGCCGGCGTTGTGGCCCCCGGCATAACGCGCCACCACGGAAAAGTTCTCTGACAGGACATCGACAATCTTGCCCTTGCCCTCGTCCCCCCACTGGGCGCCCACGATGACCGCAGTCTTGCCCTTGCTCAATCGCTCACTCCGTTGCAACAGGATGGCGCAGCCGGTCCCGGCTGCCATGCAGAGTCGCACACACTCCTTGCCCGCGGCGATCCTCGCAAACATTGAATTACAGGGAAAGGCAGGGAGATGCGTACTGAAAATGATACCCCGTCGCCCCGGGATGAGCAATGAGGAGCAAATCGCATTTTTGGCTGGGAGTAATCGGTTATCCGAATTTGCCTGTCGTACACTGAAAACAGATGCCCGAACTGCCCGAAGTGGAAACCATCGCGCGCGGCCTGGCCGGCAGAGTTACCGGCGATGTCATTGAATCTGTCTGGCTGGGGTCGAAGCGCGAGCCGCTGAAGTCTCCCGCAGCGCAGATCGCGGCTACGCTGGAATGCAGGCGCATCAGCGATGTACGGCGGGTCGGCAAGCACATAGTGTTCGATCTGGAGAGTGCCGGCGTGGGGCGGCCGCCTTCGCCCGTCAAGAGGCGCCACAGCTCTTTGAAGCGGGAAGGACGAGTCAACGTCTCGCCCTCGGCCTCGGCCTTACACAATCCCACTTCCCCCAAAGCGCAATGGATTGTCCACCTCGGCATGACCGGGCGGTTATTGGTCTGCCCGCCCGACACAGAGCTGGCAAAGCACACCCACGCCATCCTAAAGCTCGCTTCAGGGCGGGAGCTGCGATTTGTAGACCCCCGCCGCTTTGGCCGGCTGAGCGTCGCGCAGGAATTTGCCGCCGGCGGCTCCGAACCGCTCGAAGTCTCCCTCGAGAACTTCGTCCGCCTGTTCCGCGGGCGTAAGACACCGATCAAGAGCGCGCTGCTCAATCAAAAGCTATTGAGCGGCGTAGGAAACATCTACGCGGATGAATCGCTGTTTCGAGCCGGAATTCGGCCACGGCGGCGAGCCGCGTCTCTTACCAGAGAGGATCTGCGCAGACTCTACATTGCGGTGCGGGCCGTGCTCAAAAAAGCGATCGCGCTGGGAGGCTCGTCTGTCTCCGATTACGTGGATGCCAACGGCGAGGAGGGCTTCTTTCAGCTGCAGCACCGAGTTTATGGCCGGGAAGGGGAGGCGTGCCTGGTCTGCAAGACGCCGGTCAAGCGCATCGTCATCGCCGGCCGCAGTTCGCATTATTGTCCGACGTGCCAGAAGTGAAGCCTTGGCGCGCATAGCCAATTGGTTCCGCTATACCGGAGCAAGCGCCGCGCGGTTCTCCTGGTTGGTCAAGACTGAAGCAATTTTCCCGTTCAAGTATCGCAGGGTTATTTCGTGGTGTTCCCGATCGTAGGAATCAACGCAGTCGCCCGCGATTATAACCTTCCAATCCTGCTGGTAGGCGTCAATCAATCGCATCAGCGGCGGCAACCGCCAGTTCCGAGACAATCTCGCATCCGGTCAGGCGAATTTCTTGATCCTGCCGGTCACGTCATCCGCAAAGCGGCGAATGAAGCCGTCAATATATTCCGCGGGATCAAGTTTTTCGTTTTGTATGAGCGGCGTCAAGTCCACGCCAAAGTTAATCATCTGCGCGGCATCGACGGAATGGCTTTGGTAATAGGTTGCGTGGGCCCGGCGGCGGGCCAGGGTTGCCAAATCGTAGCGCTTGCCGCCCGCGATCTGCGAATCGAACACGCCTACCAGCGAGGCCGCGATGTTCTCATGCTGGTCGAGACGAAACACAACTTTGTCGCTATCGACCAGCCAGTCGAGATCGCGCCACACCTCGCAGCCGTAGAGCTTTTTCGGCCGCTGTGGCGGCGGCAGTTCGCGAACGGCTGCGATAGCACGCAGCGCCACGCCGATGTGGGTGTCATGCTTGTCGGCCAGGTTATGCGTATAGATGATCTCTGGCCGAGTTGCCGCGATAATCTCCTTCAGGTCATTCTTCGGGCCCGGATTGCCGGAGTTCTTGAGCGCAGCGCTGGAATGGTCCAGCAGAGCAACCGCGGAGTATTCTCCGACGTAAGCCGCTTTCTTTTGCTCCCTGCGGCGAACCATCTTCATCTGCTCGTCCGCATACGCGGCGTAAGGGCCGTTGCGCGGGCTCCCGGCGCCGTCGGTGACGATCACCGCCATGAACCATCGGTCGGATTTAGCGAAGCAGGCAAGGATGCCTTCAAGTGCCATAATCTCGGCATCATCGTGGTGTGCCGCAATGCACAGGTGAGTCACGCGCTGGAGTGCAACCGTTTCGCTGACTCCATCCGGAACCCAGATTTCGGCACTGGCTTCACTCAGCTTCATGGAATCGTCTCCGAAAACAGCCCTCTAGCGAGCGGCGGACTTCAGGCCGGCAACTTCCTGTGGCGTCAGCCGCCGGAACTTTCCGGGATGAACGTCCAACTCCAGCGGACCATAGCGCACTCGCTTAATCTTCTCTACGTGATGTCCGATGGCTTCAAACATGCGGCGGATCTGCCGGTTTCTTCCTTCGATCAGTGTGATCTCATACCAGGGGTTGTCAGATTCACGGATCAGCCGGACTTTGGCAGGCGACGTCTTCACCCTGCGGCCGCGCTCGGAAGCGATAAAAAGCCCGGCGCGCAGCCGGACCAAATCCTCAGGGCCCGGCTTGCCCGCCACTTTCACCATGTAAGTCTTAGGCACATGGGACGCAGCTTTCATGAGAAAGTGCGCGAAATCGCCGTCGTTGGTCAACAGCAACAGGCCTTCGCTGGCATAGTCGAGCCGCCCCACAGGATAGACCCGCGCACCCACGCCGCGGAGCAGGTCCATCACCGTGGGCCGGCCTTCGGGATCGCGCAGCGTGGTGACATATCCCTTGGGCTTGTTCATGAGCAGGTAGACGTGCCGTTCGGCGCCGTGCAACAATTTCCCGTTGACCCGGATATGGTCGTGTTCGGAATCAGCCTTGCTGCCAAGCTCAGTGACCAACTGGCCGTTGACCGAGACCAAGCCGCCGGTAATCAACTGCTCCGCCTTGCGGCGGGAGGCAATCCCTGCGGCAGCGATGATTTTTTGCAGACGCTCCGTGGGCATTAGGATGATCGCGTGGTCAATGTTTTGGCACGTCTGCGGGTTCAGGCAGCGGGATCGTTCTCGCCTGTGCCGGCCCGCTCTTCCGATTCCCGATTCCCGGCAACCTCCACCGGTTCGGCCCTGTGCGACTCCTCGGCTGCGTCTGGCTCAGCGGCGCGAGATTCTCGGGCGGCTGAGTCGGATGAAGCATCCGATTCCGCGGGGCCTTCCTCCGCGGGCAGCAGGTCCGCCTGGAATGATTCCGCCACCAACTTCTCAAACTCCTCCATGCTGGGCAGTTCGTTGACATCCTTCAGCCCAAAACGCAGCAGAAATTCCTTGGTGGTCTTATAGAGGATCGGCCGCCCGATGACTGCCTTGCGCCCCGCGGTCGTGATCAGCTTGCGATCCAGTAGCGTGGCAATGACTCCGCTTGAATCCACCCCGCGAATGTCGCTGATTTCAGGGACCGTAACCGGCTGCTTGTAAGCGATCACCGCCAGGGTTTCGAGGGCGGGCAGCGAAAGGCGGATCGGCGGCTTCAGGCTCTTGGCATAGACCCGCACCACATCGTGGTGCTCAGGCTTGGTGGACATGCGGTATCCACCTGCCACCTGGCGAATCTCAATCCCGTGTTCTTCTTGTGCGTACTCGGCCGTCAGTTCTTCAAGCGCAGCGCGCACCGAGGATTTGACTTCGTTCAGGTCGGCAGAAGCACCGTTCATCTGCGCGTCTTTTGCCATTTGCACCAAGTGATCCAAAGTGACTGGCGTCTCGGCCGCGTAGATGATGGATTCGAGTTTAGCTTTTAGGCTCATGATTCGTCGTTGGTCGTCTGTCGTTGGTCATTCGTCGTTGGTCGTTGGCCTCGGTATCGCCGTGTGCCGCTGTAACGGCGAACGACCTACGACCAACGACGCTTTTCCTAGCGCCAGTCGTCGCGCACGGCGGTCTGCTCCGCCATGATGGCTTCAAACCCCGTGTGCTTGCGCAGCAGGATGTCTCCAAAAATCCGGTCTTGCCGCAATTGAATCGCCTGCAAGCGCACCAACTCCAGCAGCGCCAGGAACATGCATACCAGCGCCGGCCGCGAATTCACATTGCGCAGCAACTGTTTGAGGTGAAGCGGCCGCTCTTCGAAAGACAAGCGCCGCCGCAGATAATCAATCATCTGCCCTACCGTGACTCCGTCTTCATCCACCTGCAGGATGGGGCGCGACCGGGCCCGTTCCATGATTTGCTGGAAGGTTTTGACCAGGTCAATCACGTCCGCCGCGATTTCCGGCTCCGTGCCTTCCGCATCCATGAATTCCTTAACTGCGGGATTTGACCAGACTGCGTCTTCAATCTGCTGCTTCTGCATCAACATTTGAGCCGCGGACTTGAACTTCTCGTGCTCGATCAGCCGGTTGACCAGTTCCGTCCGCGGATCTTCCAGCGCATCCGAAGCCGCCGCCGGATCGCGCGGTAACAGCATCTTCGATTTGATGTGAATGAGCACGGCAGCCATATATATGAAATCCGCGGCCACGTTCACGTCTAACTCGCGCAGTTTTTCCACGTATGCCAGATATTGGGCCGTGATCTTCGCGATCGGGATGTCGTAGATATCGATGTCCTGCTTGCGGATGAGGTCCAGAAGCAGATCAAGCGGACCTTCGTACACGTTGCCAACGCTGACCGCAAAGGGAGAATCGCTTTCTGGCTGACGCTTTTCGGCGCCGAGCAAGGTGGGGCCCGGCTGCGCAGCCGCTTCAGCTGGCGCAGCATTCTCCGGAATGGCCTTCCCCAACTCTGACATCAATTCCCTTCCCGCCAAATGCGGTTCGCTTATTTTGCAGCCTGTGCGCTTCCTGAAGCTTCGTATTTCAGAGACATGCCCATGGCGTCCCGCACCTCGTCCATGGTTGCTTCGGCGACCTTGCGCGCCCGGGCGGAGCCCTCCTCCAGAATATCCCAGGCAAGCCGCGGATTCTCCTCATATTTCTTGCGGCGTACCTGCATAGGGTTAAGGATGGTCACGATCGCATCCGCCGCCCAACCCTTGCACTCGATGCAGCCGATTCCGGCCGACCGGCAGCCCGCATCCACCTTCGCCAGAGTCTCACGGCTGCTGAAAATCTTGTGCAGATCGCCGACCGGGCAAACGTCTGGATTGCCGGGATCGGTGCGCCGGATTCGCGCCGGGTCCGTCACCATGGTCTTCAGTTTCTGCCGCACGACCGGCTCAGGATCAGCTAGCAAGATTGTGTTGCCGTATGACTTCGACATCTTGCGGCCGTCGGTTCCGGGCAGCTTGGGAGTGGGCGTCAGGAGCGGCTGCGGTTCGGGAAAGACGTAGGAACGACGGCTCGCTTCTTCGTGTGTCCCTCCGTATCCCCCAACATCCTTTCGCGGATAGAAAGCGTTGAACCGCCGTGCGATCTCGCGCGTCAGTTCCACGTGGGGAACCTGGTCTTCGCCTACCGGAACGAAGTCACCCTTGTACATCAGAATATCGGCGGCTTGCAGCACGGGATAGCCGAGAAACCCATGCGTGCTGAGATCTTTCTCCTTGAGATTTTCCTGCTGGTCTTTGTAGCTGGGCACGCGCTCCAGCCAGCCCAGCGGCGTGATCATCGAGAACAACAGATAGAGTTCAGCGTGCTGCGGCACATGCGACTGCAGGAAAAGCGTGCAGCGCTCGGGATCGAGGCCGGCGGCCAGCAAGTCTAGCAGTACTTCGAATGAATTCTGCTTCACCTGCGAAGTATCGGCGTAGTCCGTGGTCAGGGCATGCCAATCGGCGACGAAGAAAAAGCATTCGTACTGGTCCTGCATTTTCACCCAATTGCTCACAGCGCCGACGTAATTTCCAAGGTGCAGCTTGCCCGTGGGCCGGGCGCCGCTGAGCACGCGTTTTCGTTGGTTGGGAGGGGGAGGCATCAGATTCTTATCAAGACGGAATTGAAGATGTCGACCACCGGAAAGATTAGGCGTGACAGGAATCCGGGAGCCATGTAAATCAACACCAACAGGCTCACCCATCCTATCGTGTCGTAGGCGCGGCGGATGGCTTCGGGCAGAAAATGACGCAGCACGTGACTCCCGTCCAGTGGCGGCACCGGAATTAGATTGAAGACCCCTAGAACAATATTGATCACCATTAATTCATAGATAAGCAGGCTGAGAGGCATGAGAAAAGAATCCGTCTGCGCGGCCAGAATTTCGATCTGGCTCGGGTAGACACGCGGAATGATCTGAATAATCGCTCGGCCGAGCGGGAACACCAACGCGATAGCAGAAAGCGCCAGCACCGCTCCGCCTGCGACTACGAAGTTGCTGATTGGCCCGACGACGGACGTGAGAATATCGTCCAGCACCCGATTCTTGAAATTGCGCGGGTCTACCGGCGTGGGCTTGGCCCAGCCCAGCACCGGCAATGCGGTGAGCATTGCGACCAGCGGCAATACCACCGTGCCAAACAAATCGATGTGCTTGATGGGATTCAGCGTGATCCGCCCCAGCAGGCGCGCCGTTGGATCGCCGCAGCGGTTCGCCATCCAGGCATGCGCCGACTCGTGAATGCTGATCGCGAACAAAAAGACGATTACCTTAAACAGGATGTCAACATGCTGCAGAGTCATGCCGGTTTGGCTTCGATACTAACATGCGGAACCCGGCCTCCGTGCGGATTCCAGGGGGAGATCACGCCCTCTCAAATCGCTTTTGCAGCTCTTCCGGAGCGATGGGCTTTATCTTGACCGGCTTGGCGGGGATGCCAACCACCACATGAAATGGTTCTACGTTCTTCGAGGCCACTCCCATCGATCCCACCATGCCGTGCTCCGCCACTCGCACCCCGCTCAGCACGGTCGCATGATAGGTGATGCGCGCTTGCGGGCCAATCTCGGTCTTGTGGTTGTTCACGATCATGCCGTCATTCAAATCATGCGCGTGCGAGTACACGTTCGCGTAATCAGAGATCGATGATCCTTCGTGAATAACGATTTCGCCGCGGTCATCCAGCAGAACGTACTTGTGGATGGTGCAATCGTCCTCCACCGTCAGGTTGTAGCCGTACGAGACCTCAACTCCGTGGAAAATTTTGACGTTCGTCCCGCAGTGCTTGAAAATGTGACGTGCCAGCATGGCGCGCAGGCGAAACCCCAGCCAGTGGTTCAGCCCCATGGGCGACCGGTCAAACATCATCCAGAACCAGATGAGCGGTTTGCGCTCGGCATATTTGACGGCGTCTACGTCCCCATAGTATTCGGGCTCAAGCGTCGCATTGCGTGGATCGAACGAGTGAACCAGCGCCTGCTCCCCAACGGGCGACTCGGGATTGGGCGCCGCATAGGCTCGTCCCAGATAAAGCTCATGCAATGCATTCCGCACCACATCGCTGCGGTGCTCATGATCGCGGTCCGCGAATTCATGGTCGAGCCAGTTGATCCACTCCAAAAATGCTTTTTCCGCCGCCGGCGTAGGCTTCAATGCGCGATATTCGTATCGGGGCATGGCGTATCACTGTCCAACCAGAGTCAAACCATACCATACCGGAAATCCGGAGTGACCGGCGACTTGCTGAGGACTACTTCTGTCCGACAGTAAGGTTTTGCCGTCCAACCGTGGCCCAGTCGATTCGATCGGGCAGCGCGAACCGCGAGCTCAATCCGATCTCTGGGTATTTGGGCTGAACGTATTTCTCGACAAACAACTGCAAGATAAAGCGGGGTATCTCGATTCGATCGAGCGTCACCGAATCCACCTGCACAAAGCCTTGGCCTGCCACGCCATGCGCGTGCGCACTGACGACAACCTCGTGGACGCCCGTGAACACGGCCAGTAGCGGATTTAATGAACCGCTTCCCACTCGAAACTGGTCGAAATCCACATGCGCTGTCCCCGTCACAATTCCCGGCTCGCTTTGGAAGCGGACCGACTTCACTCCCGCCGGCAGATCCATCTTCCCCGCAGCGAAATAGGCGTTGATTTCGCTTTCCGTGAACTCCGTGGGGGCCAGATCTGGATGATGTGAAGCTCCGTTGCTCTCGATGCGCCGCAGCTTGCGCTCCATGCTGGCGCCCGTGCCGGAACGCGCGTCCGCATAAGTCGCGGGAAGGTTGAAGGTGAGAATCAGCAGCGCCAGGAGAAGAAAAACACTGCCAGCCTTCATGGTTTCAGAGCGGCTCGGGTGTCCGGGGCGCCGGCCTCGGCCACGTGCGGGTCGGTCAGCGGGCCGGTGATATTGAAGCCGTGAGCGCCGGCGCGCACCAGTTTCAAATTCAGAATGCGTCCCAGAGACGCCGTACCGCTCACTTGATAGATGCCCTCTGGAGTATCGAGTTCGCCTTCCTGGACCTCAAACTTGCCGTCCTGCAGCAGCAGCCGTCCAGCGAAACTGCGCATATGCAGCGGTCCAGTGCTTGCCAGCGCAATGTGGGGCAGCGTCCCGTCGAGGGTTTCGACCTGCAAGGTGGCATTGGCCGAAGAAATCAGCTCGGCTGCGCTTAGGCCCGCCGCGGTCGCCTGGTAGGTTGCCGTCGCCGTGCCCGTGATCCAGTCATCGTGCATGGCCTGGGCAAGCTGTCCTAAGGCAACGCCTTGCAGACTCCCGCTGCCGCTATACGCGGCCGGTTTGGCCGTGAAGTCCGCCTTCCACTCGCCCGTGTGCTGCCCACCGAGAACTTCGCCTTGCAGATTGGAGAGCCGCAGCTTGCCATCCTCCAGATCCACGTTTGCGGAAACCCGTTTTGCAACCAGGTTATGGATCGCTACCTGATTCGCAACCAGCTGGCCCGCCGCGCGAAGCGTGAGTAAGTAGGGGGTTCCGGCGCGGGGGGCGGAGGAGAGAAAGCGATACCACGGCCGCGTGTGCGGATGCGGATCCAGCAATTCACTCAGTGTATCGGTGGCGATGGTGTCGGCATGAAGATCAAAGTGTATTGCACAAGGTCCCGGCGAAACGCACCGTTGCGGCAGCACCACAGAGCCACGCCACCCGGTCCCGGCTACCGAAGCTACAATATTTTCCACCTCGACCTCATCCGCCATGAACACCAGGTTCGCGGAGGCAATCTTCAAGGGCTCATTCAAGCCACGGATCTCCGCGCGGACCGAGCGGAGCTGGGCCTTTCCCAGCGTTCTTGCCGGCGTGAATGCCGACCAGTTGCCCACAATTTGCAAATCCACCTTCGCTAAGCCGTCCGCTGCCGGCTGCGAGACGGGCAACCCCACGATCCGCCCCAGTTGGAGCAGTCGCTGAATCTCAGCATCACCCTCGATCTGCAGGCGGTAGTCCGAACGCGAAAACCAGGCATGCACCGTGGCTGGGGCCGGGCGCTCCAGCGCCAAGTTGAAGGGACCGACTTCCAAATGGGGCAGCAGCGCATTCCTCGTCGTGCCGAGACCCGGTCTGCCCCGCTTGTTGACAACTTCCGGCACTGAGCCGCTTGCCCATGACCCGCTTGCCCATGACAACGAAAAGGGGACTTTGCCGAGCACGAGTTGAGTGTTGGCGAGACGAGACTCGAGACCGAAACCTCGCGTCTGGCCGCCGCCGGTCCAAGCGACTTGCGTCTCGCGCGACTGATCGTTTCTCTTCAGCTGGAAGGCAGCATCCAGCGTGCCGGTAGCTGCTAAATCGTCCGGAATATCTCTCTTAGCATGACGCGCCAGTGCAACCAACGATTGCATTGGCACGTTCTGCGCCACCACAGCCAGGTCGTAGGGCCCAGAGCCCCGCAAACCGCCCAGGCTGCCGTCCAAGTTGAGAAAGCCGCCCCCAATCGGGGCCTGGCAGGAAAGACTGGGCCAGCTGTGGTCCACCGAGCTGTAACGGCCGCTGCATTGCGCCGCCAAGCGCAGCGCGCCACCGCCAGCCAGATCATAGCGGCGGAAATCTTCTACCGAGGCATTGCTCTGTACCGCCAGATCAACGGGTGTGCCTTTTAGCGTGGCGGAAATTGCGATGGTCCCCCGCCAGCCCGCGTCGCTGCCATAAGCCAGCTTGGTAACTTGTCCCAGCTGGCCGCCCTCCCATTGCAGGCTGAACTGGAGCGGAGTGTCGCGCAGCGCCGCCGCCCTTTGCCACGATCCCTGCACCTCCACCGTGCCGGTATCGGAAAGATTGAAATCCGTGCGTACCGGTTGCGCTCGCAGCCGCATGCCCCACGTATCTTCCGAATCCTGCCACAGACTGAAATCCGCATCGGTCAGCGCGTAGGGCTTCTTCTCTTGTCCTAACTTAAAGTTGATCCTCCCGCGATCCGCCTCAATGTACGGGAACCCGGGTCGGATCTCGGTCTTGCGCTTGCTGGTGGGGGCAATCGGGATCCGATCCGCGCGCTCCAAAAGATTCTCCAGGTTCCAATGGCCAGCGCCATCTTGTACCAGATTGAGGCTGGGCTCGGTCAAGGTAAGACGCGCGATCTCCAACCGGCCGCGGAGCAGCGAACTTACACGCAGCGTGGCCGTCACTTCTCCGGCCTGCAACGTGGGTTCGGCCCCGAAAGCCGGGTCTTCGTGAACCACGAAATTCCGCAGATCGAATCCCGGTTCGGGCAAGAGCCGCAAGCTGACCGAGGCCACCTCCACCGGCCGTCCCAACGCGAGGCTGATGGAGTTGACGATCCGGATTCGCAGCCGGTTTGCTCCCGGCCGTACGAGGAACAACACCAGCACCACCAGCACGGTGGCGGCTACCACACCGCGTTTGGACCGAAGAAAGTTCAACGCACCACCTGGAGCGTCCGCCGCCAACGGGTTTGATCGAAGAAATGAATGACCTTGTGCACCACGATTTCGACCCGCTGGCTCATTTCGGTTTCCAAGTATTGGCCGGCAGGAGTCTCAAACGACCAGTAGATGAACATGGGCTGCCCAATCACGTTTTCCTTTGGGATGAATCCCCAATAGCGGCTGTCCAAGCTCACATCGCGGTTGTCGCCCATCCCGAAATAACTGTCGGGAGCAACTACTAAATCCTCCCCCTGAACATGCTGAGGAAGCGCCTGCGCCCACTCCGGAGTCACGTTGGCGCTGAAATCGTTCGGCGCCACCGCCGGGAAGTTATCGCGATAGGGGTTGTAATCGCCGCTGCTGTGGATCACGTATGGCTCAACCAGCTTTTCGCCGTTGCGGTACACGGCTCCATCGCGCAAATGGATGCGGTCCCCCGGAATGCCGATGATCCGCTTAACCACGTACAGCCCTGGCTCCGCGGGGGAAAGAAACACCACAATATCCCCGCGCCGTATGGACCGGTAAGGAAGAATCGGTCCGGCGTATCGGGCCGCCGGCGAAAACTTGACCCGATTCACGAATACATGGTCGCCGATCAGCAAGGTGTTTTCCATGGAACTGGAGGGAATCTCAAACGCCTGCAGCACGAACGTAATAATGAACAGCCCCACCACCAGCACCCCCGCCAGTGATGCCAGGAATTCGACCGTAGTTTCGCGCCGTTGTTCTTCTTCCTTTTTCGTGTTCTCTTGCTTGCTTTTGGCTGCCAAGACTTGTCCTCTTGCCGGGCGGAATCCGCCCTTAGTTGACTAATCGAAACGTGCGGTCCCAGCGGGTCATCTGCAACAAGTGGGTTGCCGCATAAGCGAAATGAAAGAGTTTATCACCCGGGGTGGGCGAGGCTGGCAGATCCGGGTCCGCATCCCGCACCGACCAGTAGATGAACAAAGGCCGCCCCACGATGTTTGCCTGCGGCACAAAACCCCAGTACCGGCTATCCAGGCTGTCATCCCGGTTATCGCCCATCACAAAATAATCTCCCTCCGGGACGATCAGTTGACCATCCTCGACCAGTTCCTTCATTTGCAACCACCAGTCCGCTTGCACCCCGGTGTCTCCGACGTCCGTTTGAGGGAAATCGTCCCGGAAGACGTTATGCGCGCGCCCAATGTGGTGCGCATACGGCTCCTTCAGAGGGATGCCATTGACATAGACCTGCCGGTTTTGCAGCCGCACCCGGTCTCCGGGGATGGCAATCACGCGTTTCACAAAGTGCTGGCTGGGATCGACGGGATACTTGAAAACGATGATGTCACCGTGCCGCACGGAACGATAGGGCATGAAGTGGTCCCAAACCCGGCTCCCGCCGTACCGCGTCTTGTCGACCAGAAGATAGTCGCCGGTCAGCAGCGTGTCTTCCATGGACGCCGAGGGAATCTGGAACGCTTGCACCACAAAAGTAATGATGAAAACCGCAATCACTACGGTCGTGAGCAGTGACTGCAGTGAACTCACCCAGTCCGTCCGTGGCTTTTTCTTCGCGCCTTCCATTACTTCCATCACGAATTAACCATCACTGCTTATCCTGGGAGCGCACCGTCCCCGCAGGCGGGCTACCCGGCCCGCCGGGAAGCCCCGCAAGATATTCCAACACCTGCCGGGCCGCGTCCTGCTCAGCGTTCTTCTTGGTCGAACCTTCCGCCCGCCCGACAAACTCAGCCGTACCCGGCGCATCCGGCGTGCGCAACCGGGCCTCGACCGTGAAGGTCTTCCGGTGCTCCGGCCCCTGCTCCTTAACCAGTACGTAAGCCGGCTGAGCGCGTCCGACCGCCTGCAGCGTTTCCTGCAAAGCCGACTTGTAATCGTTCAGCGGGAGTGTGCTGCCGTTTCCCGCGATCCTCTCTAGTTCCGGGCCCAAGATTCGTTGCAGCACCATTCGTCGTACCGTTTCCAATCCCCCGTCAAGAAACATCACTGCCAACACCGCCTCAAGAGCATCCACCAGAAGCGCGGTCTTGTGCCGGCCACCGCTCTTCTCCTCGCCTCGGCCCAGCCGCAAGTATTCGCCGAGCTCGAGCTCCCGGGCCACCTGAATTAGATGCTTTTCACTCACCAGGTGAGCCCGGAGCTTGGACAAATCCCCTTCCCGGAAGTGGGGGAACCGATGAAACAATTCCTCGCTGGCAATGAGCCCCAGGACGGCATCCCCCAGGAATTCCAGCTGCTCATTGTCGCCCACCCGGGTGGCCTCAGGTAACTGCAGGGCTTCACGTTCACGCGCTTGCGAGGAATGGGTCAACGCCTGTTCCAGCAGTTCCGGCTGCCGGCAGGTATAACCGAGAACCTCCTGCAAGAGTGCAATATCCTTAGGCTTCATGATCGAAAGCGCAGCCGCCAATAGACCGGAGACAGAGGGGCCACCGCCAACCTACAGCAGCGCGCGGAGGAGGTCTCCAGGCCGGCATGCCTCCTCCGCATTGGGGCCAGGTGCCTCCTCGCCGGCTAGTTCTTTGGCGGAACCGGGGTCTGACTGTTGGCCGGCGGCGTGGAATCCGGCACCGGGATTCCGCCCGTCAGCTGTATGAGCCGGTCACGTTCCCGTTTTGCCGGCACATTCACCGTTGGGTTATTTTGCGTCAAGTCAACCGCTTGATCGGCCTGCTTCAGGGCGTCCGCATACTTGCCCTGCTTGTCCAGCGCCAGGGCCAGGCGCAGGACGACCACGGGATCGGGCTGGGACGGAAAGACGTCGATGGACTTGTGGAAATAGTTTTCCGCTTCGCCGAACTTCTCCCGGTTGAATTCCAGCGTCCCCAAAATGGAATAGACGCTCGATTTCAGAAAATTCTTGTAAGCTTCCACTTTGTCCGGCGGAGCGCTGGCCGGAATAGCCAGGTCGGTGTCAATCGTCTGTAGCGCATGCTGGGCGTCCTTGGTGGCTTCGTCCCAGCGCTGCTCCTTGTCCAGGTCATTGTCTCGGGTGCGCTCCACCAACACTTCGGACACTCCAATCAGCGCTTCTGGATCGTCCGCGTCGATGGCCAGCACTTTTCGTCCCATTTCAAGCATCTTGTCGGCGCCATTGCCGGCCTGGTATTCGTGCATCGTGCTCCGGTACAGCAGAATCCTCAGTTCACTGTCGGGATATTTCGCCGCAAAGTCGTCCGCGGCCTTTTCCATTGCGGCCGGGTCTTTGGAGTTCGCTACCGCGGCCTGGTAGGCATCAAATTCTGGCTGCGTCTTGGCCTGGGGGGGACGCTTCCCCTGCGGAGGGGTAGCCGGGGCTGCCGCTGGCGTGGACCCGCTTTGCGCTGCTGGCGGATTCTGATTGGCGGGCGCCGATTGCTGTGCCGACACAAAACTTACCAGCCCCAGCATCGCCACTACGATTGCTGCTCGCTTCATGCTCTCTCCTTGGTTGCGACGCGAACTCTGTGCGATCGCTTGCTTTCTTCTCCGCGCGAAAAGCTACTCGTCCTGCTTCTGCGGTTGCGTGGGAGGCTCATAGGGTTGCTGGATCCCGCGCTCCGCCGCGGCTTTCGCCTCCGGCAAGGAGGCCCCCGCGCTCAGCGCGGCCCGGTAATGATCCAGCGCCGCAGCACGGTCTTCCTGCAAATCGAAAATTCTTCCCAGGTAGATGTGTGACCATGCCACCACCCTGGGTTCATGCGCCACCTGCAAGGCCTGCTGGAAATAACTGCGCGCGCCCTGCATGTCACGCTTCATGGTCGCAACCTGCGCCAGAATAAACAACGCCCGCCCGGGGTCTTCGCTCTTTTCGTCCAGCGCCTGCTGGGCCAGCTTCTGCGCCCCCTCCGGGTCGTTCGCGGAAAGACGCTGGTTCGCCGTCAGCAACAGCTTGCCCTCCATCGGGCGGGACAAATGCAGCACCTCGGGATCAGCTTTCTTGGCAAACACAATTTGCGCCGCCTGTTTCTCCTCTTTCCGCAAATCGATGTTGACCAGCATATCCTGGTAAGCGTTACGCAAGCCCGCGGGATCCTTCTCGAACTTTAACAGCGCTTCATAAAAATAGCGGGTCAGTATAAACCCTTGTTCCTCCGACCGCTGGACCGCCTGCTCCCGCTGAGCTTCCGGCGTCTTGCTGGAACCGAGCGTACGGGCTTCAACCGCCCGGATCATGCATTCGGTGGCCAGAAGCGAGGCATCGGTCTTAAAGCTGTCGTCCATGGGAGCGGTCTTCACCATGCTGAGCAGGGGCTCCAGGCGCTTTACTTCCGCCGGATACTTGAGCGCCATCGGGTCCAGCAGGTAGTGGAGGTAGGTGTGACGGATCTGCTCCATCTTGAGCTCCACCCCTCTTCCCGGCGAAATCACGACGTAATAATCCGAGCCATAGTTGCGCGCATTGGTCTGCCCTGGAGCGCCCATGGCGTCGACGTACACCGTGAATCCGCGTCCCAGGTATCCCGATGAGGGCAGCTTGAGATAGATCTCGGTATCAAACAGCATCTTCGCTAGAGGGTCGTGATAGCGTGCGGCAAGAGCCTGGTAAGCTTCCTGATGACGCTCCCAAATCGTGTGCAGTCCGGCTAGCTCATAGAACTTCTGCAACGGCTGTAGGATGCTGAGCAAGGAATTCGCGTCCGGCGGAAGGTCGCTTTCCTTGACCTTGGGCGAAAGCACCGGCGGCGCATCCAGATAGAGCGCTAACGAAACATATTGTGCCAAGGTGCGCGAAGCGTCAGGTTGCTGATGTGCAACGTAGATTTCGCACATCGTCTTGGTCATGTCCTGCGCATCCGCCGATGCCTGGATAGCGCTCGCAACCTCACTGCGGATCTCAGTCCGCAGGGGATCCGAGCTGTCCAGTTCCGCATCGTACCCGCAGGAATTAATGGCTGTGAGTACATCGAACAGCGTTTCGCTGGTTTCCAGCGTCACCCCCGAGGCACTGTGCGGCATACTTTGCGGAGCACTTGGCCGAGCATTTTGCGGGTTGCTTTGCGGAGGGTTCGGCGCAGCCTTCTGGGCCAGGCACACCGGTGCGAGCAACCCCACTAGGGCCGCATAAAGCGAGCATCGAAGCTTACGATCCAGGAAAGCCTCCAGGCTGGCCGGGGTGTGCGGTTATCGTGTCAGTTAGTCTAAGGGCTTCTCCGCGGAGGGTCAAACAAAAGAAGGCTCTCGGCCGTTAGCTTTAGCTGGCCTTGCCGCTCCAGAGAAACCGCACAATCTCGACGGAACCGGGAAGAACATTGATTCCTACCCGCTGTGTTCCCGAACACCCCTGGACAGCGTGGATTGAGCTAACGGCTAAAAACTAACAGCTAAAGGCTTCCCTACCCCTTCACGCTGATTTTTGAGAACGAGAGCACGGCGCGCCCCGATGTCGGTCTTCCCATGGAGGTCGCGGGACGGAAGGTGGTAAAGATCAGCATGTTCTTCACCTGCGCCATAACCGCTTGCGCGTCCTTGGAATTCGACAAGATACGGTAGTCCTGAACCCGGCCCTCCGAATCCACATAGGCTTCGATCAGCAGCGACTCCCCATGAATGGAATCCAGCCCCGTGCCGAAAGCCGACTGCTGCAATTGCGGCTCAGTGCTCAACCCCAGCGGAACATCCGAAGTGCCGGCCTGCGTCGGCAATGCCAGGAATCCCATGAGCAGTCCGAAAATCAGTACCGCCGTGGTCAGCCCCGCCATCGCGGGGACCACAAAAGCGTTGATCCCATTTTCCAGCCGTACCACCAGGCCCTGCCAATAAGGACGCTGCGCCCGGGCTGCCTCCCTCGAAATCGCCACCCGCAGCTTCAGTGCCAGATCCTCCGGGGACTTCCTGCGTCCCACTTTGACCAGCAACTGCTGAGTCTGCCGCAGGGAAACATATTCTAGATTGCAGTCAATGCAGGCTAGCAGGTGCTCGCCTAAGGCGTGCATCTGCGTGCCCGTTACCGCGCCGTCCAGGTACGGAGAAAACAACGATTTGGCTTGGGCGCACTTCATGGCGTCACCTCAAGTTCCATGCCCCGAGAACTCGCTCGGGCGGGTCTTTCCGGTTTCTTGGGGCTCTCCCGCGGAGCTTCGAGCCCTAGCTGCGGCCCGACCTCCCGTACGTAGGCAATCAACCGCTGCCTCAGGGCCTCGCGGCCCCGGGTCAACCGCGATTTTACCGTTCCCAGGGAGACTTCCGTGATCTCCGCAATCTCCTCGTACGACATCTCTTCCAAATCACGCAAGATGACTGTCGTGCGGTACGGTTCGGAAACCTGGCGTAACTCCTCTTCCACGTGCACTCTGACTTCTTCGTGGACCGCGCTATCGAAGGGCGACTCACGCTGGTCCATCAACGTATCCCTGATCGCTGGCGTCCCGCCCAGTGCCGGATCAGGATCGAACGGCTCCATCGATGTTTCCCGCGCCTTGTGCCGGAACCACCACCGCCGCCGGTTTGACGCTTCGTGGATGGCGATGCGGTAAATCCAGGTCTTCAAGCTCGACTCGCCGTGGAAATGCTTCATGCCACGGAAGATCTTCAGAAACACTTCTTGCGTGGTGTCCGCGGCATCGGTGGAATCCGCCACAATGCGGTACACCACGCTGTAGATCGGCTGATGAAATTCGCCGATCAGCCAGGCATAGGCCTCTTCCGACCCGGCCTTCAGTTCCGCCACGATGGCGGCTTCCTGCGTCCGAATTCCGATTGCGCCCGCGAACTCTCCCAAGGTGGTTGCTCCCGCCATCATCCTCACGGCGTTACCCCCTATTATAGATTCTTTCGGGTCGCAAACCTCGCCCAAAAAGTAGCCATCGAGCCCATCTAGGAGAAACTACTATACCCTCTTGTATAGACCCCGACGGCATGTGCTGTGTTCCAGAGGAAAGCGGCATTAGTTTGAGTGGGTTACAGACCGATAGGCCGGAAAGCGTAGGGCCGTCCGTGAAAAACTCGTCGGGCCCAGGTCGCCGGCCCGCCTACTGCGGTTTCGCCGGTGGTGTCGTGTTCGGTGCCGCCGCGTTCTGTGGTGTGGTTTTCGAGGGAGTCGTTGACTTCGCGGTCTGGCCGCTGGTTTTCGCGGCAGGTTTCTTCTTGACCGTCTTCTTGACTGGCTCCGTATCGTCAACAATGACTTTCTTAGGCGGTTGAGCAGCGGCCGCAGCCTGCGCCGTCCGGATCTCGGCGCGCAACCGCCCTAGTTCCTCTTCCTTCGCTCCGGCCAGCGTTTCCATGCGATCGGCAAATGCGTGCCGCGACTTCTCCAGCACGTTCAAGTCATTGTCCAGCGACTGGAACTCATCCTTCGAGCCGAACGCCCCCGCCGACTCAACCACCGAACCGAATACGTCGTAGAGTGCATCCAGGTTGCGATAGAGCTTGAAAGTCGACGGCAAATTTTCCGGCGAGGTCCGCAACGCCGCGATCATCCCCGGCAGCGCGTCCTGCAGGTTGCGCTGAATGGATTCCGCATTTGACTGCGCCTGCCGCTTGCTGCCGCCATCCGCCTTCCATCGCTCAATTCGCAGCTTGGCTATATCCAGCTGGGTCGCCTGCGAAGCTTGCTCCAGTTGGGTAAGCATCGTGTTCAGCTGGCTCACCGAAGCGTAGGAAACCGGTGGTGCAGTCTCCGGCTGGCCGGAAGGAGCAACTTGCGCCACGGCCGTTGCCGTCAGCATTGCCATCAATAGCGGCAACAGGAATCCACGTCGTAGTTGGGAAACGAATCTACCGTTCATGGGGGCTCATCAAGGACTGCCACAGCATACTAACTTTCCTAATTTTCGCAAAGGGGAGACACGTCCGCTCGGCATGGCTCTTCCGTCGGCCGTGAACAAGCCAGATTTGGGTGAAACAGGAGCCAGTTGGGACGATGCCCTTGCCATCCCCGCTAAATTCTGTAAAAATAACGGTTTGTCCCACCCCTACCAGAAGCACTAGGAAAGGAACCAAAGTTCTGTGTTGATGATTCGTCTGAAGCGCACAGGTGCGCGCAAACAACCGCAGTATCGCGTGGTGGTGATCGAAAAGGAACGCGCGCGCAACGGCCGTCCGGTGGAAGTTGTGGGAACCTACAATCCCCGCAGCACCCCGGCCAGCATCGAACTCAAGCGCGAGCGCATTGACTACTGGGTTTCAAAAGGCGCCAAGCTGTCGGACCGGGTCAGCAAGATCGTTTCCAAGCCGGCCCCGGCCAGCGCCGCTCCCGTTGCCTGATTCCGCGGTGTGCGCCACGAGAAGTTTTCATCCCATTCATTTGGAGCCGCGTATGAGCGAGCCAACCGGGGATGTCCGGAACCTAGTCGAGTACATTGCAAAAGGGCTGGTCGATGCCCCCGATGAGGTTCTCGTCTACCAGGTCGAGGAAGACGGAGAGACCGTGATTGAGCTGGAAGTCGCACCCGCGGATATGGGCAAAGTGATCGGCAAGCATGGCCGCACGGTGCGCGCCATGCGCTGCTTGCTGCATGCTGCCGGTCTGCGTTTCAACAAGCGCTACGCGCTGGAGATTCTGGAATAGGCGGCGCATTCATCACCCTGGCCCGCGTCCTGAAGACGCAAGGCCGCCGCGGCGAAGTGGCGGTAGAGGTGCACACCGATGTCGCCGGCCGGTTCCAGCCGGGAATGCAACTGTCAGCTCTGGCGCAAGACGGCGCCCGGCACGAGTTGCAGGTCGAGGAACTCTGGCCGCACAAAGGGTACCTGGTCCTGAAGTTCGCCGGCGTCGATTCGATCTCGGACGCCGAAACACTGAAGGGCTGCGAATTACAGGTTCCGCGAGAACAGCGGGCGCAGCTCGAAGCGGGTTGGACCTACGTTAGCGACTTGATCGGTTGTACCGTGTTCGACAGCGACCGCGAAATCGGTCAAGTGCGGGATGTTCAATTCGGCGCCGGAGAAGCGCCGCTGTTGCTGGTCCAGGCGGGTTCGAAGCTGCACGAGATTCCATACGCCGAAGCGTACCTAAGAGGCGTCGACGCGGCCGCGAAGCGGATTCGGGTGGTTTTGCCCGAGGGCATGCTCGAAGTCAATGCGCCATTGACGCCGGAAGAGAAAGAACAGCAGAAGAGAAGCAGGAAAAAACTGTCATCCTGAGCGAGTTGCCGTTCGCAAAGCGAACGGCAACACAGTCGAAGGATCCCTATGGCAACGTTGCACTGTAGGTAGGGATGCTTCGACTCCGCGTGAGCTTCGCTTCGCGAATCTCACGCTGCGCTCAGCATCACAGGGTGTGCTTTTAGGTCCTCGATGAAGGTCGACATCTTAACCATCTTTCCCGACTTCTTTCGCGGACCGCTGGATTACGGCATCATCCGCCGGTCTCGCGAAGCGGGCCTGGCGGCCATCGAAGTCCACGATCTGCGGGCTTTCGCGCACGACCGGCACCGCACCGTGGATGACCGCCCTTTCGGCGGCGGCGAAGGCATGGTGCTGAAGCCGGAACCGATCTTTGAATGTGTTGAGGCGCTGGGTGTAGCGTCCCGCGGCGAGCGTCAAAAGCAGAGTGTGGTCCTGCTCTCGGCGCAAGGCAAACGCTTCGATCAGGGACTCGCGGAAGAACTTTCCGCGCTGGAGCGAATCGTCCTGATCTGTGGACGCTACGAAGGAGTGGACGAGCGTGTCGGCCAGTACCTCGCCGACTATGAGCTTTCCATCGGCGATTATGTGCTAAGTGGCGGCGAGCTGGGCGCGGCCGTAATCCTGGACGCGGTGGCACGCTTGATTCCCGGCGCGCTCGGCAACGAAGCTTCGACGCGGCGGGAGTCCTTCAGCACGCAAGCCGAATTGCAGGCCGAGGGCCCCAGTTCCACGTGCGCATCCGGCGGATTGCTCGACTATCCGCACTACACGCGCCCGGCGGAGTTTCGCGGAATGGCGGTGCCCGAAGTGCTGGTTTCGGGCAACCACGAAGAAATCCGCCGCTGGCGCCGCCGCACCGCGCTGGAAAAGACGCTGCGCAACCGTCCCGACTTGCTCGACCGGGCGCCGCTCAGCGACGAAGACAAGAAATTGCTGGCCCAGGGCACGGGCGGAAACAGCTAATATCGAACTTGCGAACGAAGGGAAACTCTCATGTCGAATCTGATCATCGAAAAACTCCTCGCCAAGACCAAGCAAAACAATCTTCCGAACTTCGTTCCCGGCGACACCATCCGCGTGCACGTGAAGATCAAAGAAGGCGAGAAGGAACGCTTGCAGGCATTTGAGGGCGTGGTCATTTCCCGCAGCCGCGGCTCGCAAGCCAGCTTTACCGTCCGCAAGATGAGCTTCGGGCAGGGGGTGGAGCGCATCTTCCCCGCCAACGCGCGCGTGATCGACAAAGTGGAGGTGGTGCGCTCATCCAAGGTGCGCCGAGCCAAGCTCTATTATCTCCGCGGTCTGCGCGGCAAGGCCGCCCGCCTGAAGGATGTGGATCGCGTCACAGCCGAAGCCGCGGCAGAATAGCCGGCGGAAATCTGCCGCAGGTTGAGAATGTGAATGGATGAGTTGGTGAAGCGGAACTATGGCTGGACGAGTTGGAAAACTTCTTCCAGTTTCTTCTCTTCCAGTTTGCGCAGCAGATACTTCAGCGTCTGGCGATCGCCTTTGCGGATCTCGCTGAATTCGATTCCGATCCCCAGATCCAGGGCTGAGTGCTTGACCTGCCCCTTCACGCTCAAAGCATAGTTGGCAATATTCAGCACCAGCTTCAGATCGGTGCCCGGCAGTAGCACTTGCTTGGTGGTCACCAGGCAGCCCAGTTCTGACAAATCTCTCAGTTTGCCCTCGTTAGCTCCGGCCCGCCCGGACTTCAGTAGCTCCGCTATGCCCTCGATCGGAAATCGACTAATTCGCCTGCGATTTCCCTTGTCGGTGGAAGTGTCGGGCCGGCGTGCATTGTTGTCTCGCAGGATCGGATCATAGACTTCTTCCATTTCGCGTAATTCGCCCTCGAACATGGGGCGTTCGGTCTCGATGGATTGCAATCCGATCTGCCCGCTGAGCTCCGAGTTGGGCTCGCCAATCCATACCACGCGGCAAAACGCTTTGTTGCGGCCGCGCTCAATGGCAACGATTTCCCCCATCTCCCTCACGCAGCGCAGGCTGGTGATCCGCGCGCCGTGCGGGGAAATATCGTAAGTGCAAGCCATTTCCAGGCCCGGTTTCTTGTCTTTGTCCCAGAAGGTAACCCGAATCGGCAAGGCCACGTGGATGCGCTTGTCAAGGCGCTCGACCGCGGACTCCGAAGGCTCTTCGGTCACGAGCTTGGAAGCCTGTTTTTCTTTCTTTTCTTTCGCTGGCAAAGGAATGCGAACCTCTCCTCGCCGAAAGTAACAAGCGCTTGGACCTGGGTCAATTTACCTTGGTAACCGCGCCGCAATACGGATTGTCCCGCAAAGACTTAGTGGGATGACAACGCGACACTAGAAATCCGTTTTTCATCCTTGCTCCACAGCCCCCGTCTCGGCGAAGATGACCTCGTCTCCCAAAGCTGTGCCATCGCCGCCAAAATCCGCTCCTCAGAGGCCTTTGTCAGCGTCCGCCGCCAAGCTTCGCCTGCTCAAACGACTGCGCTGCACGTTGAAGTATGAGGCGAAAGCCTGGCAATGCGGCGCGCTGCTGGTGGCAGGGGTCGACGAGGTAGGCCGCGGTTCCCTGTTCGGCCCGGTGGTAGCCGCTGCCGTTATCCTCGATCCCGGATACCGCATCCGCGGGCTGCGCGATTCCAAGCTGCTGCCGGCGGAACGGCGGGAGATTCTGGCGGTGCGCATTCGCGAACATGCGGTCGCATGGGCAATCGCCGCCGTCGACGCGGCCCGCATCGATCAAATCAATATCTATCAGGCCTCTCGCGTCGCCATGCGAGACGCCGTTCTGCAACTGCAACCTTGCCCCGACCACCTGCTCGTCGATGCTCTCCGTCTGGATTGCGAACAGCCGCAGCAGCCGATCATCCATGGCGATGCGCTGTCGGCCTCGATTGCCGCAGCCTCGATTATCGCCAAAGTAGAGCGCGACCGCTTAGTCCGCGAATGGGACCCGATATTCCCGGTTTACGGCTTGGCTTCCAACAAGGGCTACAGCACGCCGCATCACCTGGCGGCGCTGCGCGAGCATGGGCCCTCGCCTTTGCATCGGCAGTCCTTCGCTCCCGTGTGGAATGCGCCCGTGCCGCAGGAAGTTCTGGCATTCATGTTGGAGGAAAAATCAGACGAGTGCATCTACGAACTGGAATCCCAGATCTCTGTCGTAACAGACTTAGACGACGGGCAAGCGACTTGCAGTGCTTTAGAATCAGCGCCGCAGAGCCTGCCCTGAGCGAACCCGAGTGCAGGCGAGGGGAGTCGAATGGGAGCGGAATCCGCTAGCGCCCCGGGCGGAAGCCCGGGGTAGGGGGTGGGATAGGATTCCGCCCCGCATGGGCGCCTTAGTTCGCACATTTGTGGGCAGGCACGACGACCTGGTCGGACCGGTGCGGAAGTGAGCTCATCCCGCACGCTACAATCAATCCCATGCCGCGCTTAATGGTCATCACCGCTCATCCCGACGACGAAGCCGGAGGCTTTGGCGGATCGCTGCGCCTTTATGCCGACCGCGGAGTCGAAACCTGCGTTCTATGCCTGACGCCGGGCCAAGCGGCAACGAATCGCGGAGGCGCCAAGGATGACCACGAACTGGCAGCCATGCGCCGCAAGGAATTTGCCGCGTCCTGCGAAATCCTGGGAGTGAGCCGCGGGATCGTGCTTGATTATCCCGACGGCCAGCTCCATCGCCAGGATCTTTACCGTGTTGTCTCCGAGTTAACCCTGCAGCTTCGCGAGTTCCGGCCTCAGGTGTTGCTGACCTTCGGCCCCGAGGGTGGGATCACGGCTCACACCGATCATTCCATGGCTTCCCTGTTCGCCACGGTGGCCTTCCACTGGGCGGGACGCAACAACCGCTTTCCCGACCAACTGGATAGCCGGCTGAAGCCGCACTGTGCCCAGAAGCTCTACTACGCGACCGCAAACTTCACCCTGGACGATCGCCAGCCCGTCATGCTACCTCCGATCACCGCGATCATCGACATCGGTAAACACCTGGAAACGAAAATTACCGCATTCAAAGCGCACGCCAGCCAGGCCCCGCTGTGGACTCGTCTCGAAGACCGCTTGCGCAAGCTGTTAGGAAAGGAGAGTTACCATCTCGCGGCCTCGGTCAAGCCGGGACCCGTGGAGATGGAGACCGATCTGTTCACTGGGGTGAGCCAGGATTGAGCGCGGAATCTCGCGGGCAAATTCAGGCGCGCGTCCAACCACCGTCCAGTTTACCGCGGCTTAATGATGTCGCTCAGCATATCCGGTTTGCTGTCGATACGAACCAGGTGAGGATACTTTTCTCCCCCGTGATAGTCCAGCTTGTAGGTCTTGTAATAGTCAGTATTCTCGACTAGCAATTGCAACGGCTCGGCGGTGTTCGCGGTGGCGCGCACGGCATCCAGGAACACAGCCACGGTGAAGCGGCGTTGGTTCACGGCAATCACTTTCATCCCCGGACCGATTCCCGCCACTGCTGCGGGCATGCCTTCCACGGTGTCCACGATTTCGCCATCTTCGCGCAGCAGCAAGCCGATGGAATAGTCCGCATTGATCTCGCCGTGCGCGCGCTCCCACGCCCTCATCACTTCGGACGGAGTTCCGTCATACTCGACTCTCCAGCCGCTGTTTTCAATGCCGGTCAGCGGCGCGCCCGGCCCGTGGTTGGTGAGCCGTTCGGTCCAAAAGCCGCGCCAGTCATAGGAGGCGATCTGATCGAGAGCGTTGACTACATCGTCGAACGTGTAAGTCTTCACTTCCGGCGGGCCATTTTGTCCGCCATGAAACAAGTGGCAGAAATCGTCGATCGACTTCTTGCCATGTGTCTGCAGGCGAATAATCGTATCCACCCACAACCAGTTCAGCAGGTCTTCGTCATAGAAATCGACATCCCGCCGCCACGACATCCATTGCTTGGGCGCAAAATAGAGCTGCGGCGCGGCGTCGGCAGTATCCTGCAAGTTGCGCCAGCCGCGTCCCGCACGGTGGTCCATGTCCGCCGCCACCCTGGCCAGTTCCTCGCGGTATTGTTCCGGCGTGCGCAACCCGCTGCGGGCGCTCAGCAGGTCACCCAGGTATTCGGTCAGGCCTTCATACACCCACAGCAAATCGGTCTGCATGGGCTTTTCATAGTCCGGGGTGGTCAGGTCCGCGGGCCGGCGGTACTTGCCGTTCCAGGAGTGCACATACTCGTGCGGCAGCAGGGCAGCCTCGGATAGCCGCAACTCCGGGTCAACTAAATAGCGCTCGCCCACACGGCTGTCATCGGATTCATGATGCTCCAAGCCGAAATGCGCCACGTGGTCGCTCAGGCTGTAGAGGAAGTGGTAGTCGCGAAAATGCTGCGCCCCGAAAAGTTTCTTGGCCTGGTCAGTCAGCGTCGTGTAGGGATCGAGCACTTCCTGCGAAACGTCAATTGCCGCTGCACTGTCTGCGACAAGATCCAATTCCTGATGCGGATTCTCCGCCAGCGGCACCACACGTAGGTATTCGCCCGTGATCACCGGCGAATCGATCAGCGTGGTCAGTGATGCCAGCTTGAATTGAACCTCTTGTCCCGTGCGCGCAGCGATCGGCAGAGCGGTCGCGAACTTCCATCCCTCGGGCAGGCGCAGGCTGGCTTGGTAGGTCAGGTCGTTCGCCGACCAACCTGCGGGATACAGCAGCACCGTGTTCCAGCTCAGCAAGGTCATCTTGTCCGTGGCGGAAGCTCCGGCCGTAAACTGACTCTGATCGGTGGCAGTGGGCGAAAGATAATCGAGCGAGGCCTGCACCACCGAAACTCCTGCGGGCACCTCCACCTGCAGAGTCCAACCATCAAGCAGATCGCGGCGCCACGGCAGCTCATGGCCACTGGCAGTGAACTTTAGACCAGCCAGGTCAATGACCGGGCCGGTAGGGCCGTGTTCGCCGGGAATCCATTTGGGATAGTAAAGAGTTAGAGTTCCAGCGCTTGCCGGAATTTCGAGCGTGGCATGAAAAATCTTGCGCGGCGCCTGGCTGGCGTCGACCGAAAGTTTCACCAGCGGCGGCCTGCTTTGCGCGAACACGTTGCCGCCGAAGATCAAGACACAAACCAGAAGCCAGGATTTCGAATGCCGCATCGATCAAACTCCTTTCCGCCTGAACCGGGAAAGGTTATGACTATATCAGCCGCAGCCCGACCGGCGGTAGGCGATGACGGTGGACCGCTTTGTGCTCTATGATGCCTGCGTGGCTCATCGCGGCAAATTTATTACTTTCGAAGGGCTCGACGGCTGCGGCAAGAGCACGCAACTGGAAAAACTTGCCGCCGCGCTGCGCCATCACGGCGTGTCGGTGGTAGTGACACGCGAGCCTGGCGGTACGCCCACCGGAGAGAAAATCCGCCAGCTTCTGCTCGATACCGGTACCTCCGGGTTAGCTCCGCTGGCCGAGCTGGCATTGATGTTCGCCTCGAGGGCGCAGCACATCAAGGAAGTCATTCATCCCGCGCTCGCCGAAGGCCGCCTGGTACTCTGTGACCGCTTCACGGATTCCACGGAAGCCTACCAAGGCGGCGGACGTAAACTGGGCAGCGAACCCGTGCTCGCACTACACCGAATTTTGTGCGATAGCCTGCAGCCGGACATCACCATCCTGATGGATTCTGACGTCGCCGCCAGCGTGGAGCGCGCCCGCCGCCGCAATAAGGCCCACTCCGCCGGAAATGGCGTGGGCAAGAACGACGAAAACCGGTTTGAACAGGAGAGCCGGGCATTCTTCGGGCGCGTGCGCCATGCCTATCTAGCCATTGCCGCCCGCGAGCCCGAGCGTGTGGCCGTGGTGGATGCACGCGGCACTCCGGGAGAAACGCATCGTAAGATTATGGAGATAATCCGCCCCAACCTGAAGCTGGCGGCGAAAACAACCCGCATCAACTACTAGAGACTAAGGAGGCGCGGAGGGATTGAAGACGCTGAACCCGAAGCACGCCTTGTTTGTTTTCTCGGCGCCTCTGCGTCTCTGTGGCAAATAAAGAGCCAAATGAGCTTCTCTGATTTTCAAGGCAATGCCGATGTCATCCTCCGTCTGCGCGAAATGCTGGCACGCGATCATTTTCCGCAAGCGGTGATCCTCACGGGTCCGGCTGGTTCGGGCAAGTACACGCTGGCGCTGATGCTGGCGAAGGCCATCAATTGCCTCGCCCCGGTCCCAACCGATGGCCTGCCGGACTTTTGCGGCCATTGTTCCAACTGCGTACGCATTGCCCAGGCTGAAGATCTCACCAGCCGTTGCGCGGAGGCGGTGGAAGCCCGCGAGGGCATGCGCGAAACCGACAGGAAAGAAACGCGGCTCTTCGTGCAGACCCATCCCGACGTGCTCATCATCCCACCCGACCCGCCGCAGATGATGATCAAGGTGGATCAAGTGCGGCGGGTGATCGAGACCATTTACTACCGTCCCGGCGAGGCCAAGGAACGGATCTATATCTTTACCGATTCCGCGTTCATGAAGGAAGCCGCGAACTCGCTGCTCAAAGTACTCGAAGAGCCTCCCGACTTCGCCACCATTTTCTTGCTGACCGAAAATGCCGGCGAATTGCTGCCCACGCTGCGCTCACGCTCGATGATCGTCTCACTGGCTGCGCTGTCGCGCGAAGAGATTGAAAACTACCTAGCGAAGCATCGTCCGGAATGGAAGTCGCCGCAGCGAACGCTGGTGGCCCGCCTGTCGCAAGGCGCCGTGGGACGCGCGCGGGACTTTGACCTTGCCGCCTACACCGCCGCTCGTAGCCATGCTTTGAGCATTCTGCATTCGGCGATCCATGGAGGAGATCACACCGAGCTCTTCAAGGTCACCGAGACCTACCGCGCCGGTGCCGAGGGACGCCACAAGACGGACGATTTACTGCGCACGCTTTATTCCTTGCTGCAGGATTTGATATTCCTGAACTCGGACACCCCGGAACTGGTCCGCAACACCGATATTCTGGCTGAATTGAAAAAGCTGGCGGAATCCGCCGACTTTGCCTGGATTTCTCTGGCCGCCGACCGCCTCGCCGAGGTGGAGCGCGGCATGCGACGCAACCTGCTGCGCTCCCTGTCTCTCGACGCGTTTGCCACAGCCCTGGAAAGAGGCTAGCGAGTAGGTCCGGCTGATTCGAAGGCCTATTTTGCGAACCGGGCCGGGTAACTAGGGTAACGTTTGCCCCGTCTGGAGCGCGTGCTAGGCTTCTGAGACAGGTAGGAAAATCAGCATCTTCTGGAGCATGGAATGCCTCGCCACCGGTGTGCCTGCGCGGATCTGTCGTCCCGGGCGCAACATTGTGTTTCCCGCTCGCTCAGAACCGGCTGCCGTACGGCCAAATTCAGTTCTGCGGTTAGCCCGGGGAGTCCCGGGATGGGAACGATCTGATATGCCTCGCATCCCCTTCCTCAGGCTCGGACGCACTTCAGAGGACACGCAACCTCCGTTGCTGACCGGCTCCACGCTCTCAATTTCCTTGGAAGGCCTGCAGGTTGGCGTCGACAATCTGCGGCACGATGTTCACTTGAGCCGCGGATTCGTGGAACAGGGGCGGTTGCAAGTGGCGCGGCTGATTGTGCGCCACGGGGGCGTGGAAGGACTGCTGGCGGCGGAGGCGCCGGTGCGAGAGAAACCACGGTCCAATTACTTCATCGGGAATCCTGCCGTCAAGGAGACGGCCCGCCAGGAACCGATGGAGTTGAAGCCGCTTCTCGCCGAACTGCACGTGGGGGCGCTGAACCGCGCCAAAACCACCGGAAATCTTGCCGTGGACTTGCTGGCGCGAGTGGCCATCATCAAGTTTCTGCGGATCGAACTCAATGCCCAGTTCGCTGAAACGCTGGAACGTTGCCGCATGATGCTGCGGAACTACGAGGGCGTGCAGGGAATTGCGCTGGAGCATCGCGAGCGAGTCGCCGCCTTTCAGGTGGGGAAAAAAATTATCCTGCGTAAAGCCGGCCAGGAATTGTTCCATACCCTTCGCGAGATCGAAAGAGAAACGCTGGCGCGCATGCGCCGGTCATTGTTCGGAACACGCAGTGAGGCGGAGTACCGGCTGTTTATGAATCCGCTCATCTTCAGTGAAGATGGCCGCGACACCTACCTCAATGCCCAGCACTATGTGATGCTGGGCAACTTCGACCGCGATCCGGACCGTTTTTCAAACGTCCGCCGCGTGCTTTGTGAGTACTTGCAGTCGCTCAATCTAGGCCCTGACGCGAACGACGAGAGTACGCTGGACCGCTGGCTCAACGTGCCCGACAACGCGCAGGAACTGGTAGGCGATGGCGGTGAAGACGAATCAACCCCGCAAAAGCGGTCGCAGACGGTGCGCTTGCAAGCCTGGATCGAAGTGCTGGAACAACAAGAGCTGATGGACTACGTCGTGGCCTCCTATGAAGTGGGGCCGCTGCTAGCTGAATACTCGCCGCGCATCAACCCGCAACAACTCAAGAACGCCCTGATTTCGCGGGAGGAACGGGCGCGAGTGGAGCGACTGATCGAGGAGCACGGCAAGCTTTCCGCGCAAAGCTTGCATGCGGCCGCGGAACGCGTGGCCAGTTGCCGGGGGACGGATCGCGGCAGAATGGCCGCACGCTTCCTGCGAGACTTCCTGCGCTACCACCGCGACCTGCGGCGGCTGGAAGCGCTGAATGAAGCGCAGGACGGTGTCAATCTGATCGGCAATGACAAGATGCGCGAGCTCTCGGCCATGAACAGCACGTTGTACGAATTTCTGCTGCTCAATGAGCATAGGCCAGCCGAGGAAAAAATTCTGCGCCATGTGGTGCTCAAGGCGGATGTGCGGGACTCCACCCGGCTGACCCGGTCGCTGCTGGAACGGGGATTGAACCCGGCGTCGTACTTCAGCCTGAATTTCTATGATCCGGTCAACAAGCTGCTGGCCAAGTACGGCGCCAGCAAGGTGTTCCTGGAAGGAGACGCCATCATTCTGGCCTTGCTCGAGCGCACGGGGGAACCCTGCATGGCGGTGAGCCGGGCCTGCGTGCTGGGGCGCGAGATCATCGAGATTGTTCGTGGTTACAACCTTTTGCTGGAGCGGGCGGGGCTGCCGACGCTGGAGTTGGGGGTGGGAATTTCTTTCCAGGACTCCGCCCCCATGTATTTGTTGGATGGCGAGCAGCGCATCATGATCTCCGATGCGCTCAATGAAAGCGATCGGCTGGCATCCTGCAGCAAGCGCATTCGGAAAAATATGGAGCAGGCGGGAGGGCCATTTAACGTCTACTCGTTCCAAACCGTAAGCGATCTCGATGGGGCCGGCGGCACCGACGACTTGGTCCTGAACTACAACCTGAACGGCATTCGCATGAGCGAAGCCGCGTTCCGCCGGTTGGAACAGGAGATCCAACTGGAGCCTTGCCGGATGGAGCTGCCGCAACTCTGGGGCAGCGAAGGGTACCGGTTGCACGCCGGACTGGTGCCGGTGGGCAACGACATTTTCCGCAAGATTGTGATCCGCGCCAGCCGGGTCGCGCACGTCGATCCTGGCGACTTCTCTCTGCTGCAGTGGACGGAACGGCTCTACTACGAAGTCTGCACCAATGCGGCGGTTTACTCGCCGGTGGACGCCAAGGCAGCGTCTGCGAAGTAGAACTGCTCAGGAATCAGAACTACTGGCCGGCGCGCAGCGGCGAGATCAATAGGCTGCCGGGCACTTTCTTCTTGTTGCGGTCCGGCTTATCCTGCTGATAGGCCAAATCCTGGGAACCCTCCACCGTCGGTGTAGCCCCCGCCAGGACGGCTGCCAGAGCGCGGAAAGAGCGGCCGATGTCGCTGCTGTCCTGGAACGCAACCGGGATCCCTTTATCGATCGCCGGCGCCGTGGCTTGATAATTGTTAGGTAACTTCCAGAGCAGCTTGCAGTCGGTGGCTTTCTCGACATCTTCGTCGGAGAAGCCCGGAATCTTCTTGTAACGGTTCAGTACCAGGCGGACGCGGTCGCGGCTGGCGCCCTCCTCCAGGAACGGACGCATACGGCCGGCGCTCCACAAAGAAACCACATCGGTCTGTGCCACCAACAGTACGGAATTGGACAATTCGCAAAGCAGGCGTGCAATCTTATCGACCCGCCCCGAGCAGTCCACCACAACGTAGCGGAAATGCGAGACCAGCAGATCGAAAAGCCGGGCGAGTTCCGCCGCCGTCGGCTCCAGGGCAATCGGCTGTTGCGGCGCCGCCAGCAGTTGCAGGCCACCCTTGCACTGCGTCATCAAACCGTTCAGCAGCGTGGAATCCAGGCGGTGCAGGTTCTGAAGCGCGTCATAGACCCCGAACGCCGGACGCAGGTTGAGGTGAAGCGCGCAATGGCCGAGCGAGGCGAAGTCCACCAGCAGCACTCCGCTGTGAGCTTCCTGCAGCGCGATCGCCGTGTTCACGGCAACGGTGGTGGCGCCGGCCCCGCCTTTGGCGTTGGCCACGCTGAAAACCCGCGCCCGGCCGGACGCGGCGCGGGACTTGCCGCGCGTCGCGGCAAACCGAGTGAAACCGTCGGTGATGACTTCCGCCGTCGCATTGCGTTCCAGATATTCGCTGGCCCCCGCGCGCATGCAAGCCACAATGGTGGCGGGATGAACCATCTCGCCCATGGCGAATACCGCTATGTCTTCGGTGGAGGAGCGGATCAGTTCAATGGTGGTGAGAGAACGATGCTCGGCCTTGGGGTCGATGTCCACCAGAACAACGTCCGTGTGGACGTCCTGGATTTGGCGCAACACAGGGTCGCTCGGACCGGTGGGAAAGCCCAGGTGACTGTAGACGATCTGGCCGCCCTGGACGCTCTCCAAACGACTCTGGAGCACACTGAGCCGCTCTTTGTCCTCGGTAAGAAGGGAGACGGCTATCCCAGGCATGGTTCAGTCCTCAAGAATCTTCCCCGTAACAACATGATATGAATAGACAAAGGCCGCGCCAAGTGACTTTGGTGTCGGCTGGCCGCTTGACCAGGAATCCCACTTCAAGCTCCAGCCGAGGCCGCGCTTCAAACGGGAAAAGAGCCCTACGCCGAAAGTCCTGGAACGGGACTATGCCCGCCGCCAAACTTCCATTCTATGCAAAAGCAGCCCAATTGCAAAAGAATGCGAAGCGGCAAAACCCGTGTCCCACAAGGGATACAGGGCAACAAGATATCCACAACCCGCCGCGGCCTCAGGGCACCACAGCGGGGCGTGGATGAAACCGATGCAACGTCACAGCAGCTTCTTCTTCTTCGGGGGAGTGATGCAGGGCGGAAACTCTGCCAAAAGCGCTTGCCCTTTGGGCCACGGTTTCGGCCTCAGGCAAGTATTCATAACCTTCCAGACGAACTGCCACACCGCGAGCAGTTCCTCCAGCGGATGGGACAATGCGCGTGACTTTTCCGAGGCAGCGCACCCGCATGGTCTCACCCAGCGTGATCTCGGACGGCATCTGCAGTGTGAGCTCTACCGCGTCCCCTGCGGTGAGAGGGAAATCGGTATAGAACAAAGCTCCGCGCGCGCCCAGGTTCTGGGTGAAACCGTGGCCTTCGCGCTCACTGCCCGCCAACCGGACGGACACTGGAAGTTGGAAATCAAAACGCTGTGTGGATCGGCGTTCGATGCGAACCGGTTCGGTGCTCATGGCTTCTCCAAAGACCGGGACTTTCACCTCCTACTGCGGAGGTGAGTCGCCGGTGGAATCGGTACAAGCTGGAAACCTGGGGCAGTACGTCTTCGCCCATCTACGGAGCCGAGCCGGTCTGGGTATCGCGTTCCCTCTATACTTGGGAGAAGCGAAGCGGCACGCTTCCATGCGGCACGTCAATGCACTAGACAGACTCTACCGCAGCTTGACGCGAGTGGGAAGTTAACGACTTGGTGACGGTAGAAGTCAGTACAGAGGCTTGGGTCGTCGCATGGCGGACGAGAGTGGATAATCCAGGCTGCGAAACGTCATCTATCGGAGAGCGGCTAAACGTGGCAGAATCCGTTCCTTCCAGAGTCGGCACCGAGCAGCCCGCGGCCAGCAGCACCCCCGGCGCAGCTAAGGGTGGAAGGCTCCCCGTTACATTGCGCGCGTTGGAGCACCGGAACTTCCAACTTTTCTTCAGTGGACAACTGATTTCCCTGATCGGCACTTGGATGCAGACCATCGCCCAGGCTTGGCTGGTTTACCGGCTGACCGGTTCTTCGCTGTTGCTCGGAGCTGTAGGGTTCGCGGGACAATTTCCCGTGTTCCTGGTGGCGCCCCTGGGCGGCATTGTGGCCGACCGGCACAACCGGCATCGGGTGGTGATCGCCACCCAGGCGGCGTCGATGATCCTGGCCTTGATTCTGGCGGGATTGACGCTGGCCAAAGCCGTGACGGTGTGGGAAATCTTCGTTCTCTCCGCGTTGCTGGGCGTGGTCAACGCCTTTGACATTCCGGGGCGGCAATCCTTCATTGTGGACATGGTCGGCAAGGAACACCTGATGAACGCGATCGCATTGAATTCATCCATGTTCAACGCGGCGCGGATTATCGGGCCGGCGATTGCCGGCATCCTGGTGGCAAAGATCGGCGAAGGCTGGTGCTTCTTCGCCAATGGGATCAGCTACATCGCCGTGATCACTGGGCTGCTGTTGATGCGGGTGCCCCCGCCAGAGTATCTGGCGGCCAGCGCCTCGCCGCTGGCGCACATCATCGAAGGGTTCCGCTTTGTACGCCACACCGCGCCCATTCGGGCGCTGCTCCTTCTGCTCGGGTTGGTAAGCCTGGTGGCCATGCCGTACACCGTGCTCATGCCCATCTTTGCTGACCGGATTCTGCACGGCGGCGCGCGGGCGCTGGGAATTCTGATGGGCGCAACTGGCGTGGGAGCGCTGCTGGGCGCATTGACCCTGGCTTCGCGCAGCGGCGTGCGCGGATTGGGGCGTTGGGTAGCGGTTTCCTGCGCCGGTTTTGGAGTGAGCCTGGTGCTGTTCTCTTTCTCGCGCGTGCTCTGGCTTTCCGCCGCGCTTTTGCTGCCGGTGGGTTTCTGCATGATGCTGCAGATGTCGTCCTCGAACACGCTGATCCAGGCGATGGTCCCCGATCGCCTGCGCGGTCGCGTGATGGCCGTCTATTCCATGATGTTCATGGGCATGGCGCCTTTCGGCGCCTTGCTGGGCGGAGCGTTGGCCGACCGGCTGGGAGCGCCGCTGACGGTGGCCATGGGAGCAGTCGCGGCCATCGGCGGCGCGGCGTTGTTTGGCTTGCACTTGCCGAAGATTCGAGTGGAGGCGCGGCGGTTGATTATCGCGCAGGAAGCAGTTGGCGGAGAGCCAGCGCAGCAGATGACAGCGAGGGTGGTGGAGGAGTAGCGATTCTCACAAGCCCACGGTCGCACGCCCCGTGCCGTCTAGCGGGCGGAGCGCAGTTGCTCGATGACTTCCAGCAAAGAGCTGTGCAAAAACGGCGCAGGGGCCAACGTCAAGACCAGTAAAACCAGGGCAAACAACCCGATCCTCTGTCGTGAGCCCTCCACTCCCGGCCATTCCGGCACCACGGGATGACGCATGCCGCTGAGGCCGAGCAGCACCGCCCACAGCAGCCAGCCCAGCCAGAAAAAAATCGCCATGGGAACCAGCGCCAGGATGCTTACTCGTGAAACCAAACGGTGCATGCGCGGCGCGAGAGAGAAAACGATGTGGCCGCCATCCAGCTGGCCGCCGGGCAGCAGATTCAGCGCCGTGGCAAACATTCCCACCCAGCCTGCGATCGCCACTGGATGCAGATGCACCTGGCGCAAGGGCAGAGCCGCAGCCCCGTGCGCCAAACCCGCTGTGATCAGAAGCCAGTGAGTCAGGTGAAAGATCAACGGGAATCCCAACTGGATATCGGCAGCCGGCAACTCCGGCGCAATTGGCTGCGACCATCCGAGTGAAAAAAACAGCACTACAACCGCGACCACAAATCCTGCAATCGGGCCGGCAATGCCAATATCAAATAATGCGGAGCGCGAGCGGATGGGTGAGCGAATGCGGATGAATGCGCCAAGCGTCCCAATCAGCGTCGGGAACGGAATAAAAAACGGCAGCGTCGCCCACACGCCGTAGCGCCGGCAGTAGAGATAGTGCCCCATCTCGTGCGCCAGCAGGATGAGCATCAGCGTGCACGAGAATGGAATCCCCAGCATCAGGTTTGCCGGCTGCAGCGCCCAACGCAGCGGAAAGATCGCCAAACCGTCGTCGCCCGTGTAAAAACAGGACCAGCGATGCAGGAAGTTGAATTCCATGCGCGCCCCGACCACCAGCGTGGTGAAGATGGTCGCCAGCAGCAACAGCACGTGGATCCAGTAACGCTGCCTGGGTGGGCGGACCATGAACACTTCGACAGGACGATAGAAATCCGTGGTCGAGGAAACTGGGGAAATGGGATCAGACATGGAAAATTCCGGCTGGCGCGGGATGGAGAGCAGTGTGCAATTGGATAATTCGAAGCGCGACCGCAAGCTGCTTTCAAATTACCAAATTACCCGATGACTCGATTACAAAATGCCTTTTGCTTCAGTCGATGGACTGCAACTCCTTGCCCGGCTTGAAACGCACCGCTTTCCCGGGCGGAATGGAAACCTCGGCGCCGGTGCGCGGATTGCGGCCAATGCCGGTCTTGCGTGGACGCACATTGAACACGCCAAATCCGCGCAGCTCAATGCGATCGCCCTTGCCCAGCGCGTTCTTCATGCTCTCGAACACGGTTTCCACGGCCAACTCGGCCTTGGTTTTGGTGATCCCGGTCTTGTTGACCACTTCGTTGATGATATCTAGCTTGATCACAGGTGGTTCTCCGGGTGACTGAATCACTACAGGCCCATCAAGTGATTGATGCTAAGGGAGATAAGGGAGATTGTCAACGGCAGCGTATCTCCCGTAAGGTGGCGGCACCAGCCAAAAGCCAATTGGTAATTTTGTAATTGGGCAATTTGGTAAGTTGAAATCCAAATGGCCCGAACGCCTTCAAATTGCCAAATTACAAAATTATCAATTACAAAATCTTCCAAGGAGCTACATGTTGAAGAGTGACCGCTGGATCCGCAAGATGGCCCACGAGCACGACATGATTAACCCCTTCTCCGAGAAGCAGGTGCGCGAGGGCGTGGTCTCTTACGGCCTGTCTTCCTACGGCTACGACCTGCGCGTAGCCGACGAGTTCAAGATTTTTACCAATGTGAATTGCACCGTCGTCGATCCCAAGCATTTCGACGAGCGCTCGTTCGTCACCGTGCGCTCGGATGTTTGCATTGTGCCGCCGAATTCTTTTGCGCTGGCGCGCTCGGTCGAGTACTTCAAGATTCCGCGCGACGTGCTGACCATCTGCGTGGGCAAGTCCACTTACGCGCGCTGCGGGATCATCGTAAACGTCACCCCTTTTGAGCCGGAGTGGGAAGGCTTTGTGACGCTCGAAATCTCCAACACCACACCCCTGCCCGGGCGCATCTACGCCAACGAAGGCCTCTGCCAGATCATTTTCTTCCAGTCGGACGAAGTCTGCGAAGTGAGCTACGCCGACCGCAAGGGCAAGTACCAGTCGCAGAAAGGTATCGTTCTGCCGAAGTTGTAGGAAGTCGTTGGTCGTTGGCAGGACTGCGGATTTTGGCAAGACCGTGTGGGGCGTGACACTCTTGTCCGCCGCCTTTGAAGTTGACCTAGATCTTGGGATTCGGTTGTCCTCTGGGGGCGGATGAGTTGGGAATGCAAACTACAAGTCAAACAGCGGCGGACAAGAGTGTCCGCCCCACACACAAGCAGCCTCAGGAGACAAACGCCAGTGTTTACTTCCTGCTGTTCTCCCCTTCTTTGTACATGTACTTGATGGAGGGCTTGTAGATCATTAGGTTGGGACCGCCGCTGCGGTTGAGCTTGATGCAGGCCTTGTCGTACCACTCGATGACGCCGCGAATTTCCTCGCCATCGCGCAACACCACCACCATCGGAGTCTTGGACTGCATCTGCTTCTGGTAGTAGAAGTTTTCCGCGTTGGTCTGCTCCGGAGGGGCATTCTTTTTGGCCCCGTTCCGGTCATTGCGGTCCCCGCGCTCGCCCCGCGGTTCCGGCCGGTCCCGGCGTTCTCCCATGGCTTGCGGCGCGTGGTTATGGTCGTTACGGCCCAGCGAAGGCCGGATCAGCTTGCGGTTGGCGTAGCCCTCTTGCTCAAGCGAGTGTTCGGCTGGGAACGGTTCGATTGCATCTTTCATGGCGCCACCTGTTCGACACGCAGACCACAAACCGACGCTGCCGTGATTGTGGATGCTAAGGGCGTGAGATTACTGCTACCGTAGCACAGGACCGGGAGCCCTGACAATGCTCCAATCGCCTGCCAGCCGTGACCTTGGGCACGGGTAGACGGGTACCCCGGAAAGCCGCGAATTACCCGTGCTTCGGTCCGGGGCTGAGGGGTAGCGTAACCCCTTTTCCTCGCTCCCCATCTCAAGTCTTGTCCGGATCAACCGTTTGGTCGAAATAAATCCACAGCACCCGCGCCATCACCGTCAGGAAGGGGGCCAGCGGCAAGAACAGCACTACACCCCCAATCACGGTTTTCTGGAACGGCCAACGCATCCCGCACCACAGCAGCAGCGCAAGAATCGAGATCGTCGCCAGCGCCAGCCCATACCCGATATACATCGCCCCCAGGAAGTACCCCTCTTCGCGCTCAAACTTTAGGCCGCACGCCGGGCAGCGTTCATTCATCGCGGGCAGCAGGAAGCCCGATCGCTGAAAGATTCTTCCCACCCGGCATCGAGGGCATAGCTGGCGAACAATCCCACCAGCCGCCGAAACCTTCGCGCTCCGCATGGAAGAATCTTAATGTAAGGATGCCAATAGCGTCGCTGACCAGCGTCACAGCAAAGTGATATCTTCGAGTTGTTGACGGCGGGTCTAGAATGGTGACCCGAACTTAGGATGCAGCTTTTGTCGCGTCCAGCTGGCGCGTCGAGGAGACGCTCTGCCGAGGAGAAACTATGCCCAAGTATGTGATTGAGCGCGAATTGCCCGGTGCGGGCGAGCTCACTCCGGAGCAACTGCAAGCCGTCTCAGAGACATCTTGCCGTGTGCTTCGGAAACTGGGACCGGAAATCCAGTGGGTACAAAGTTACGTCACCGACGACAAGATTTACTGCATCTACATCGCTCCGGATGAGCGGCTGATTCGGGAACACGCCACCCAGGGCGGCTTTCCCGCGAATCGGATTTCCGAGATACGGGCGATGATTGATCCCACAACTGCTGAAAAGTAACTGAGAACCGATCGCGGTGGTGGCGCGGTTTGATCGTCACCCTGAGCCAGCGTTCTTTGCGCAGCGAAGGAGCGGCACTCGCGCCCAGTTCACCGGCGGAATTACACCATCAAAATCCGCCCGCCATCAAATCTTCAGAAAGATCCCTTTCCGATACAACACCCACACTGCCGCCCAACACACCAGCACAAAAGCAATCGAATACAGCAACGACGCATTCGCCGGATTGCCCAGCGGCACGAACACAAACTCATACACCACGTCATGCCAGGTCATCGAGCGACCGTCAATTGTGACCCGCAAAGCGTCCAGCACCGACGCCAGTATTTCCGACAAAACGTAGGCGGCAATCGCATTCTTGCCAAATACCAGAAACGGCTTGCTCCAGCGCCCGCGCCATTGCCGGATGTCCAAAGCCCAGTAACACAGCGCCAGGCAGGCCAGTGCCAGCCCGGCAGTGAAAAGGACATAAGAACTCGTCCACAGCTTCTTGTTGATCGGGAACCAGATGTTGAAAAATTCTCCGGCCGCCACGCACAGCGCTCCCGCTCCCGCCATCCCCGCCGCTTTGGTCCCGGCGCTACGATTCCGAGTGCCAGGAGAAGACCGCAGCCATTCGCCGGTCAGCAGCCCAAGCAGGCAGGTGGCTACCGCCGGGATGGTACTCAACACCCCTTCCGGGTCACGCGTCGTCTCGTACAAGTGCCCGAACAGAAGTTTGCGGTCCAGCCACGCCGCCAGATTGCGGTCGGGATCAAGCAAGGGAATGTCGTGGCCCGGGATGCCGAATCCCGGCACCGGAATATATCGCATCAAGATCCAATATCCCGCCAAGCAAGCCACCGCTGCGAACACCTGCGCCCGGCGGCTTGTCCACAATGCCAGGATCGCCGTGATCAGATAACAAATCGCGATTCTCTGGAGCACTCCGTACACCCGCCACGAAGACAGATGGTAGCGATTGGGGAACTCATTCAGAAACAGGCCGAACGCGAACAGAACCAGGCTGCGCCAAACCACGTGTCCCATGAGCTTCGGCCGGGAACCGCCTCGCTCCATGCGCGAGCGCAAGGAAAAAGCCATGGCCACGCCCACAATGAACAGAAAGAAAGGAAACACCAGGTCGGTCGGCGTCCACCCGTTCCAGTGCGAATGCTTCAGCGGCCAGTAGGCGACCGGCTCGTCGCCCTGGTTGTTCACCAAAATCATGGCGGCGATGGTCGCGCCGCGAAACACATCCAGCGACATCAGTCGCCCCGTCGCCAGCGAATTAGCTTCCGGACGAGATGGAGCGCTGTTCAGCAATGTCGATGACATGGATTCCTCCCGCGCGCCGGCCTTCCCCCTAGGCGGCGCATTGTAGCACCTGCTTTCTTCCGCGTCCTAGGAACTTCGGAACCAATGTGGCGCGGCGCCCCTGCCCGCGAAGAGCAGCGCGTTTGCGTCGCCGCTTTGGGGCAAAAGGATGCTTGGTCAGACGAACCGTAAGTACCCAAATTTCTTACGCTTCGCGTTACCTCGGTCACAAGGCAACTGCTGGGCGGCAGGTTATGATTTCTGCTCGGAACCGTTCATGAAAAAACTGACCTACCTGGTTTCCCTGACCACAAAAGACAACGATTACCAGGCGGAACAGGCTGCCATGGCGGAAGATGCCGCGCGCCGCCTCGGCGTCACCGTGCAAATCATTTTTGCCGAGAACGATAGCATTGTTCAAAGTCAGCAGATTCTGAAGGTAATCCAGTCACGGTCGGGCGTGTTTCCGGACGCGATTCTCTTTGAGCCGGCCGGCGGAACCTCTCTGCCCCAGGTGGCTCGCACCGCCGTCGCCGCGGGAATTGGATGGGTGGTCTTGAATCGCGACGTCGATTACCTCCTCGAGCTGCGAAAAGCCCATCCCGTACCGATTTTCGGCATCACCTCCGACCACGAAGAAATCGGCCGCATTCAAGGACGCCAGTTTGGGGCGCTGCTGCCGCGTGGCGGCTCGGTCTTATACATCACCGGCCCCGCTGACAGCCCATCGGCGAAGCAGCGCACTGAAGGCATGTATGTAAGCAAGCCGGCGGACGTGCAAGTCAAGATCATCAAAGCCCACTGGACTGAGGCCAGCGCCCATCGTGCCGTCGCTTCCTGGCTGCGCCTGTCAGCTTCGCGGCAGAGTGAATTCCAGGTAGTCGCCGCGCAGAATGACTCCATGGCCGCGGGCGCCAAACGGGCGTTTCAGGAACTCCCCGACGAGGCCGCCCGCGACCGCTGGTTGCATTTGCCTTTCATCGGTTGCGACGGCTTGCCCCTCACTGGAGCCGCCTGGGTCAATTCCGGACTACTTGCGGCAACGATTATCGTACCATCGAATACCGGTCAGGCTTTAGACCTGTTGGTCAGGGCGGCGCACGGCGCCCCCGCGCCCCCGGAGCGCACTCTCACGGTGCCGGTGGCCTTCCCCTCCGTGGAACTCCTGGGTGCGGCGCAGGCGGAGAAGACGCGAGCTCTCTCGGCTCAAGTCTGAAGCCCGCGCCCGGCCCTCGCCTCATTTCAGGTTTGCGGTTCTTCTTGCTAGAGTGTTCGTTCATCACTCAAGATGCACGGGAGAACTCATGCCGACGTTGGTCGCTCAACCCACTCGCATTCAAGCCGCCGGAACCAAACCGAAAGTCATCGACGAATACATCGGCCGCGTCAACACCAGCACCACGTCAGTCAGCGTGGCGCACATGCGCAGCTCGCAAGGCTGGGAGGAATCCGGACAGGCGCCCGAGTTCGACGAATTCACGCTGGTGCTCAAAGGCACGGTGCGGGTGCATTACAAAGGTGGTGAGATGGACGTGACCGCCGGCCAAGCGGTCATCGCGCATGGCAGTGAGTGGGTGCGGTATTCGACGCCGCACGACGGTGGCGCGGAGTACGTTGCGGTATGCCTGCCCGCGTTCTCGATGGAGACCGTCCATCGGGACGCGTGAGGCGGCGGGCGGATTCGGGGAAGCGTTCCTTGTGCCGCCCAAGTGCCGCATGGCGCCGTAGGTTGTATTCTTGCGCCGATCAAGGCCGGTTCAGCGGCTGCGCCGCGCGTCCAGGCTCAGCGGTCCCGCACCAAACTGGGAAATGAGCAGCGCCCCGCCCAGCATGGAGAGGTTCTTCATGAACATGGCCATCTGCATCTGGGCCATCATCGGGTCCTTCACCGCCCAGAAATTGTGCAACATGAGGGTGACGGGCACGAGGAAGATAATCAGCAGCCACGCTCCCCATTTCGCCTTGTAGCCGAGCAGCACGCTCAGACCGCCTAACAGCGCCAGCACGCCGGAAAAGGGAACCGCAATCGTGGCCAGGGGCACGCCTTGCTGCGCGGCGTAAGCAATTTCCTGGTGCGAGAAGTGCCCGAAGCCCGCGAGCAGAAATATCAACGAAAAGAACACACGCCCGGCGAGAACGGTCGCGGAGCGCAGAATTGCGCTTTCTTGCACGTCCGAGTTAGCCAGGTACCTTGAACCCTGCGACGCGATTGAATCCGAATGACTAGCCATACTCGATCTCCTTAAAGGTTTGCGATTGGCATTGACTTGCCTGAATGAGATAGATGAGGCAGGCGCGTTATTGGTTACTTTAAATAAGTCGCTTGTTAAAGTATATTAATTACTGTATAGTAACCTGCGGAGGTTCTTCTATGGGGCGCGGCCCTCAACCACCGAGTCCTTGCCCCATCCACGGGCTGCTGGAGTTGCTGGCGCGGCCCTGGACCCTCCACATTCTGTGGGCCTTGAGCACGAATGGTCCGGCGCGGTTTGGCGTACTGCAGAAGCAGATTGAGGGAATCTCGTCGCGGGTTTTGGCGGAACGGCTGCGGATGTTAGAGCAGAAGGACTTTGTCTTCCGCCACTACGCGCAGACCATTCCCCCGGCGGTCACCTACGGCATCACCAAGCGCATGAAAGAGATCGAGAAAGTTTTGCAGGATCTCGAGCATCTGGCGCGGAAGTGGAAAGTGGAGGAGGGGGCGGGAGCGGGCAACTGACGCTTCGCTGGTGCGTGGTGAGAATTGGAAAATCTGGGTGGTGTGTACATCTGCTCTCTGGGCAAACTCTGCGCGCTCTGCGGCCGTTCTCAGCGGTCTCCGCGCTGCAAGGTTTTGGTGAGACTTCCGCGGACGCAAAGTCTCAATCGCGGAGGTTGCGGAGAACAGACGCAGAGTGCGCAGAGATAGTCATTCGCCTCTTAGGAATTTTCGAGTCGGGCAATTTCGGTTTCCAACTCTGACCCCGTTCACTTTCCTGACGCCGTCTGTGGAGCGGGAGCAGGTGATGCCGTGCTCGCCAGAAACGCCGGATCCATCCGGGCGATGTCGATGCGAAAACTCACGGTGTCGGCGGTTGGAAAAGGGGCTGGCGCCTTCTGCGTCACTCTGCCGGTCGCGGCCCATTCCGTCCCGCGCTGGTAGATCGTCATGAAGCCAACGCAGCTCAGGGCAGCCGCGTCGTGCCCCAGCGGGGTGTGGAAAATTCTTCCCTTCCCGTAGCGCAGAACCATCAGCATCGGCTCGTCGCGGCCCGTGCCTTTGTTGCCCGGGTCGGAATAAGCCGTTGCCAGCACGATCATATTCTGCCCAGGTCCGCGAAGCGTGGCATAAAGCTCGTCGCCGGCGTGCATCCAGGCGGCCGGCAATCCCTTCATGATGGGATGCTCTGGTTCCCGGGTCACGACTTGAAAAGGAAGGCGCGCCCCATGCGAACCTGCCGGTCCAGGAGACGGATCGGAAACCAGCTTGTCATCCTTGAAATACCAATAAGGGCCGGACTTTTCGGATCGATTTCTCCAGCCTCCGACGCCGGTCATCTGGTTGTAGGCCGGCCAGTCGGGAAACGCGTTATTGGCGGCGTGAACGATCACCAGTCCTCCACCGTTTGTTACGTACTCTTCCAGTTGGGAGCGGAGATCCGCCGGCCAGTCGGGAGCGTCGTAATTCCACACGATGGCTTTGTAGTCGCTGAACTTCGGCTGGAAGTTGCTGAAATCGCCGCCAGATTGAGGAGAAGTCGCGACCGTGACCTGGAACAATCCTGTCTCCTCCAATTCCTTTTTCAGCACGGCCGTAGTCAGCCGCCAATTGTGATAGGGCCCGCCGCTTTGTCCATCCACCAGCAGCACGGGTATAGGGCTTGCGTTGGCCAGCAACGGGAAGAGGATGGCGCTGCAGATGGCGATCCAAAAGGCGGGGAAGGCGATTCTCCTCATGGTTCTTTCTCCGGTTGGGAACGACGGCAGAAGTCTACAACAGGCGGAGCGCGAGAAACACAGGTTCTCCGCGAAGAAGCCCCTGCCAGCCTGTTCCATGCTGTAGGGGATCGGGTAGAATCCTGCGGTGCGCACACCTCTGATCATTTTCATTGCAATCGCCTTCATTGCAATTGCCCTCCTGACTGACGCGACGGGTGCGCGCGCTCAGCAAATCACTTTGCCACTTTGGCCCAGCGGCGCTCCGGAAGCTTCCACCGTGAGCGGTCCGGAAAGAGACGCGACGAAGACCACGGATGGGCTGGTCGCTGGCCGGGCGATCATCCGTCTCACCGACGTCAGCAAACCCACACTCAGTGTGTACAAACCGGACAGCGCCAAGGATACGAGTGCCGCGGTTCTGGTCTTCCCCGGTGGAGGCTACCGCATACTGGCCATCGACCTGGAAGGAACTGAAGTGTGCAACTGGCTGAACTCGATCGGCATGACGTGTGTGCTGGTGAAATATCGCGTGCCCTTTGACGGCCACTATCCGGAAAAGGTGGAGGATCTGGAAGATGCCCAGCAGGCCATGCGCCTGACGCGTTCACATGCCGCGGAGTGGCATATCGATCCGCAGCGCATCGGCGCTCTGGGTTTTTCCGCGGGCGCGCACCTGGTGGTGATTCTCGGCAACCATGCGGATTTTAAGCGCGAGGGCGCGCCCGAGACTCCCGAGAGCAAGCTGGACGCGCGTCCCAACTTTGTGGTGGTGATTTATCCGGGTTATCTTTCAGACGCTCCCGACCTCACGAAAATCGCGCCCGCGATCGGGCCCAGTGCCACCACTCCGCCGACCTTTTTGTTGCAGGCGGAAGACGATCCGGTGCACGAGGAGAATTCCCTGTTGTACTTTCAGGCCTTGAAGGAATTGAAGGTCCCCGCCGAACTGCACATCTATGCGGAGGGCGGTCACGGATACGGCCTGCGTCCCACTGAGCTTCCAGTCACGCACTGGCCGACCCTGGCTGAGACGTGGTTCCACACGATCCATGTTCTCGGCGCGCCTGCCGCGCACTGAGTTTACGGCGCCTCGATCAGCTCCAGCTTTCCATCTCGGGTGCGGTGCAGCACCATGACTTTGCCTTTGGGGTCGCGGAAGACGAAGACGTCGCGGTCACGGAAATGGGCTTCCTTGATGGCTTCTTCGAGAGTCATGGGGCGCAGGGCCACGGAGTCGGGAGAGCGCACCAGGTGCACTTCGGTGGACGTGGCGACGGCGGGGAAGCGGTGGAGCACAACCGGGACAGCGGTGGTTTCGGTGAGCCCAACCGTGGCTTTCGCGTCTTCCGGGGCGGCCTTGCCATTCCACTTTTTCTCGTGATTCTTTTGGGCATGGCGTTTCTTGCTGCGCCAGCGCGTTTTGTATTTGACCGCCTGGGTTTGCAGGTGCTCGAGAGCCTCGCTGACGGCGGAGGTCATATCCGTGGCTTGGGCCAGGCCGACCAGCGGGCCGTTGCGCTGGTTGATGGTGATTTCGGCTTTGTGGCGGTGCTTTTCGACGGTCAGGATCACCTTGGTTTCAAATTTGTCGCCCAGGATCTTGCGGATTTTTGCCAAGCCGGTTTCGACTTCCTTGCGGATGGTGGGAGTAATCGCGCACTGCCTGCCGGTGTATTCCACGTTCATGAGCGCGCTCCTAAGCTGGATTTTGGGTTGCGCTACTGCTGTTCTGATGACACTGGAAAAATGCCGGCGGGACGCCGGCGCTACTATTTCTTTACGCGGCGTTGATGGGTGCTCGGGATGTGCATGTCCTCGCGATATTTGGCGACCGTGCGGCGAGTCACCTGGATGCCTTGCGATTGCAGGATGCGAGTGATTTGCTCGTCGGTCAGGGGCCGGCCGGGGTCTTCTTCCTCGATGAGCTTCTTGACGCGACGCTTAAGGATGAGCAGCGAAGTGCCGCCGCCCTCGGGGCCGTTCACGCTCTCGCTGAAGAAGTAACGCAACTCAAACACGCCCTGGGGGGTGTGGGCATATTTGCTGGCGACCGCCCGGCTGACGGTGGAAGGATGCACGCCGATTTCTTCGGCCACCTCCTTGATCATCATGGGTTTTAGCTGGTCAATGCCTTTTTCCAGGAAATCCTGCTGGCGGGCGACGATGGAGTAGCAGACCTTGGTGATGGTCTGCTTGCGCTGCTCGATGTTCTTGATCAGCTGGATAGCACTCTTGTAACGCTCTTTGACGTAGTTGCGGGTGTCCTTGTCCTGGGTGTCGCGGTTGAGCAGGCGTTTGTAGGCTGGGTTGAGGCGCAGTTGGGGCACGCCGTCGTCGTTCATCATCACCAGCCACTCGTCGCCGTGCTTTACGAAAGCAACATCGGGCTCAATGAGCCGGGGCTGGACGTTGTTGTAGCGCATGCCGGGACGAGGATCGAGGGTTCGGATGTAATCCAAGGCTGGCTGGATGGCCTCGATGGGGCGTCCGATGGCACGAGCGATTTCTTTGTATTGCTTGTTCTGCAAAGGCCGCAGGTGCTGGTCGACGATGGCAATGGCGTCAGCGACCACTTGGGAGAGAGACTCCCCGTTGGCATTCTTCCCCGCCAGCTGCTGCTGGTAACGGAGTTGGCGGAGCAGACACTCGCGCAGGTCGCGGCAAGCTACACCGGGAGGGTCCAATTGGCGGACGACTTCCAGGGCCTCGTGAAGATCTGCATGGCTGAAACCGGGTTGATAGGTGGACTGGGGAGCGCGCGCCGGGGCCGGGGTGGGGGCTGCCGTTTCAAGAGCGGGCGCGACCGCGGTTGCCGTGAAGGCGGGCGCGGATTCTGAAACTTCGGATGGGGACTCGCTCAAGGCGGCCGATGGAGCGGCATCAGAGGACAGAGATGCGTCGGAAGGGATTGACGGATCACCGTTGGTTTCTTCGAGTTCACCCAGGCCGAGCGCGGCGGCTTCCTTGACCATCGTGTCCACGACGCTGGCGTCGGCTTCGGGCGGGGCCGGCGGTGCGACGCCTAGCAACTCTTCGTCGCTGGCGATCAGGTAGCCGTCTTCGTTCAGGTTGCCGATAATCGCTTCCGCGGCTTCGCGCACCTCGGGGCGCACCGGGATCGCGCCCAGTTGCCAGGTGAGGTGGTCGGTCAGGTTGCCGGGCTTGGACAGGAAATTTTCGAACGAGGGGCGCTCGATATCTTCCATTTCGCGGGAGCTGCGATAGCCAGGATCGAGGTAATCCTGGAAAAACGATCCGAAGTCAATCTCTTCGAAGGGGTCTTTCTTTTCCTCGACGGGGACGGGAGTGTCCACCACGCTGGCACGGTCACGGTCTTCTTCGCGGCGGCCAACGTCGTCGAGCAGGGGAACGGAGTCTTCCAGTTCCTCTAGAACCGGATTCTCCACCATTTCGGCGGTGATCATGTCGCGGAGCTCAAGCTTATTGAGCGCCAGGACACTGACCATCTGCACCAGTCCTGGGGTCAGAATCTGTCGCTGCGAGACCTTCAAATGCAGCTTGGGTTGGAGCAAAACCATGGTTGTTTGCCGTTGGCGGCTAGCCCTTAGCCGTTAGCTCTTGACGGTTCGCCGGTCGCTTCTGGGCCAATGGCTAACGGCCAATAGCTATCGGCCCCTTCATACCAGCGAGAAACTCTCGCCTAAATACACCCGCCGGACTTCGGGGTCGTTCGCCAACTGCTCCGGCAGTCCCGAGCGGAAGATCCGGCCCGCGTCGATGATGTACGCCCGATCGGTGACCGAAAGCGTTTCGCGCACGCTGTGGTCCGTAATTAAGACCCCAATCCCGGCTGCTTTCAGATCACTGATGATCTTTTGCAGGTCGAGCACAGCGATTGGGTCAATCCCCGAAAACGGCTCATCCAGCAAAATAAACGTAGGGCTGATGGCCAAGGCGCGGGCAATTTCCACCCGGCGCCGCTCCCCGCCCGATAATGCATAACCGCGATTCTGGCGAATGTGCTCCAGCCCCAATTGGTCGATCAGCGTCTCCATCTTCTCCCGGCGCTCGTGCCAGGAAATGGGCTGCGCCTCCAACACGGCGAGGATGTTTTCCTCGACGGTCAGCTTTCGAAACACCGACGCTTCCTGGGGGAGATAGCTGATACCGTAGCGGCGCGCCCGCAAATACATGGGCACGTCCGTGATGTCGTCCTCGTCGATCAGGACCCGGCCGGTATCGGGGGGAATCAGACCAACGATGGCGTAGAACGTGGTGGTCTTCCCGGCGCCGTTAGGTCCAAGCAACCCTACGACTTCGCCCTGCCCCACACGAAGGCTGACCCCATTTACGACTCGGCGACCGCGGTAAGACTTGCCGATTTCTTCGGTGGCCAGAGTACGCATTTATCGTGCCACTCGTGTCTGTGTAACACTGGGCGAGGTAACCGTGCCTTCAACCAGCACCCTATCATCGCCCCTAAACAAAGTCAACGAAACCCCGGTAATCCTGCCGTGTTCGGCATCAAAAATGCTAGGCGATCCGCCGCTCATGACGAACTTGTCCTCGGAAGCAGTGTAGACCAGCTGGTCACCGGTCGCCCGGCGGGTGGGCTGGGTGACGACGACCTGGCCTTGGGCGACGAGCCGATCGAGCCTCGCCGCGTTGCCAACCGCTTGCCCGTCTGCTGGTTGACCTCGCGCCTGGAGGAAGACGTCCATTTGGCTGGCGGTGACCGTGAAGTCCACCGCTTTTGCCACAACACCCCCATCAAAATGAGCTGTGCGCTGCTCGTCGGAATAGGTGAGGCGGGAGGAAGTGACCCTCACCGGCGTCACTTTGCCGCTCTTGCTGACTTGGACCAGTACGGTGGAGACGGCCTGGCTGGGGGAGGCATCCCCGGCCGAACCATCCCCCGCTGAACCACGGGCAAGCATGGAACGCTTTTCGCGGTCGAATTCGATGGCCGGCGCCTCGACGACATTCGCGTCCTGCCACAGGCGGACGCTACCGGTATAGAGGGCGCCCGCCGAGGAACGGTGAACTGCCATGGTGCGGGCGGTGACGTGAATGGGGCTCGATGAGGAGAGCAGCGCGCCATCCGGTTGTGGTTTCAGATCACTGTAGGTGGTCTTGACGCCACCGTCAGCGAAGGCATCGCCGGTCGAGCGGTTCAGCCGCATGGCTCGGGCGGTGGTGGTCACGCCGCCCTGAACCACACGGGGGGAACCGGTCAAGGCCAGCAACTGGTCGGCGGGAGTGTAGCGGATGCGATCCGCCCAGGCTTTGCGGTCGGCATCGGTGTAGGCCACATTTCCTTGCTGCACGAGGAATTCGATGCCCTGGCCCGGCCGGAAGCTGGCATCGATGGTGTTTCCTACGCTCACGCGATCTGGATGTCCGGGATCGCTGGAGACGACGCGGGTGTTGGGCGCGCCGTGAACCGACTTGAGTTGTCCTTCCGCGTCGAACTGGGCCGTGAATCTGGTGGCTGTGATGAGAGTCTGCCCGGTGGCGGGGGCGCTGGGACGGATGGCAATTTGCCCGGAGGCGGGAGTTTCGGCACGGGCCAAGTGGCGGCCTCCCGCGGCCAGGAAGAAATCAACCGCGGGCGCGCTCAGTTCGACATCCTGCGGGCTGCTTGAAGGCGGGGAGGGTTCCTGCCGCTGCAGCAGTTTGACGTTCCCTTCCGCGTGCGCCTGGGTCATTACGTTCTTGGCGATGAAATTCAACACCGCCCTTTCGGCGCTGGCCTGCATGCGTCCCCGACCGGAGGTTTCCGCGTGGACATCTCCGGAAAAAACCACGCTGCGCAACGCGCCACGCCGGTCCGCCAGTGTGATTTCTAATTGGGCGGCGCGGATTTGTGCTGGCTGGGCGCCTTCCGACTGCACCTGCACGTTGCCGCTGGCAAGAATGCGTTCCAGTGTGTTGTCGGAATGCAGGAAGAGCGTGGCTTGATCGGCTTCCGCGCGCCGCGTACCGCTCTGCAGGCGGGCTTGCTCGAGCACGATCTGGCGCGGCTCTTTGGTGATCATGCCACGCGATGCCGTCAGGGTCGCGGAAGTGGATCCGCTCACCGCCAGCCTTACTTGTGATTGCAGCATGAGAGTGCCGGTCTTGGCAGCGTAACTCAAGCCCAAGGATGACCCCGTGGCCTGGGGAATGCGGAAATCGACTTTCTCCTTGGTGTACGCATTCCCGGTCTTCTGGTTGAAGACCAAACCGCTGGTCTGCAAGTGAACGGGATTTTTCAATTCCTTGGGGGGAGCCTGGTCGGGGTTCGCCAGGCCGGCGGGGTTGGCTTCCAGATCGATCTGTACCTCGCCCTTGGCAATGACGTTGCCGGACTGCGGATCGTATTCGAAGTCCGCACCGTAGATCTGGTCAAAGCGAGTGGAATCCCGCCCGTAGAGAGTGATGGCCACGCCGTGCAACTCGGCGAGGCCGCCTTTCTTGAACTGGACGGCCTTGCTGGCCTGGATCTTAAACAGAGTTCGCGCTCCGTCCGATCCGCTGTAGGTGAAGCCGTTCGCACTCTGCTGAATTCCGGTGCTGATTTTCTCTGGCACCTCCTTGAGTGCGTTTTGCACCCGGTGCCGGGCATAGAAATATTCGCCGGCTACGACCGTGATAGCGGCGATGGCGGCCACGACAAGCCAGCGGCGAAGATGGAGGACGGTAAGAGCCATCTGGGGACAGTGTACTTCAGGGGTCTGGCAAGGGTTCGCTTTGGACACAGTTTGGGTGGTGGGTCAGTTTTCGGCTAGGTCGTTACCTGGGAATTGCCGGGGTATCAAGAATCACCGCATCCTGGTTTGCGACAATACGGCCTGGAGCCAGCTTTTACAGGGTGTCACTACGCGAGGTTACGGCTCTGGCCCGGCCTCACGCAGCAAGCTCAAGGTGTGCAGTGCCCGAGCCATCGCATCCTGCTCTTTTCCGTTGTTGCCTGGCAGCTTTGGTAGATTTCGCGATCGCTCGAGAATTGCGGCCTCGGCGTCCTCGATCCGCCGCAGCAACTTGCTCCTGTCAGAACCGAGGACTGCGGCGCGGTATAGCTTTTTCCAATCTTGCTTGACAGAACGCGTATACCGAGCGTGATCGCTGTGGTCCCGATGAACAGGGCACATATTGACCTCCGCGCTGGGACGTGCGGCAGTTTGAATTATTC
>Ga0209415_10000713_pt1 | contig 62191 bp, 54 predicted proteins | sample PeaSoiSIISIP2007_FD_187696 | JGI IMG/M metagenome (GOLD analysis project Ga0209415, IMG submission 187696) | Peat soil microbial communities from Weissenstadt, Germany - SII-SIP-2007 (SPAdes) (version 2) | ecosystem: Environmental > Terrestrial > Soil > Wetlands > Peat | place: Germany...
TGAGCCATAGAAAACTGCGGGGATCCTTCGCTTCGCTCAGGATGACAGACGGCTAATTGTTTCACATCTTCTGAGCCCTGGGTGGGATGGCCCTCACCCCGCCTTCGGCACCCCTCTACCGCCGGGCGGGAGAGGGGACGGGGGAGAGGGTGGGCTTGCGCAACCCACGGCTTGCGCCGTGGGCTACCTGCTGCCGCCCGCTCCGCGGGCTGATTTGGTTCTAGAGTGGGAATCCTGAGGGAAGTATGAAATTCAGGCTCGCATTTCTATCGGTCATCGTGCTCACCCTTGCGGCGCTCATCGTCACTGAGAAGCGCAAAGTGAACGCGCCAGTGAGCCCTGATCCAATCTTGTATTCTGTCGCCGACGCGGAACGGGAACTGGGGCGGCTGCCCGTGTCGGCAACTCGTCTCTCAGATCACGACGAGATTCAAATCGGCGACCAGTTGGCGCGGCATGTTATCGCGAACTTTTCCTTGAACTCAAAGCAGAAGAAAGCGGAAGACAGAGTGGTCGAGGTTTATCTTTCTCAGGTTGGATTGCGCGTCGCCGCGCGCGCTCATCGCAAGTTGCCGTATCGTTTTCATTACATTCCTGAGCCCGACTTCATCAACGCGTTTGCGCTGCCCGGCGGGCACGTGTTCGTCGGGGCGGGGATGCTGGACTTGATGGACAGCGAGGATGAACTGGCTGCAATCCTGGGGCACGAAATCGAGCACATTGATCATTATCATTGCGCGGAGCGGGTGCAACTCGAGGCGCGGCTCCGCCACCTGCCGCTTCGTCGATTGATCGCGCTGCCCGTTCAGCTTTTTGAGGTGGGCTACTCGAAAGACCAGGAAATGGAAGCCGATCGCGAAGGCACGCGGCTGGCCGTCTGGGCGTCGTACTCGCCGCTGGGGGCCATCAGGATGTTTGAGGCCTTCGACCGGCTTTACCGCGAAGAAACCGCCGCTGCGCACTCGCCGCAGGAAGAGCTCACCCAAGTGGCGCTGAGTACTCTGGAGGGCTACTTCCGTTCTCACCCGCAAACCTCGGAACGAATCGACCAAATCAAGCGCATGATTGCCGAGGAGCATTGGGGCAACCTGACGAATGAGCGTCCGCTCGAAGTCGCCTGGGTTTTCTGGACCAGACGCGCCCTGCGCGCTTATACCGCGGGCCGTTACCCGGAGGCGGCGGCGCTGGCAAAGCGCTCGGCGGTGGCGCACCCGCAGCAGCCACTCGCGTGGGCAGTCCTCGGCGCTTCGAATTTCGCGCTGGCTAATTTCTCGCAGGCTGCGGCGGCGTATCGCACGCTCCTGGATTCTGCCCCCACCAACGACATCTACCTGCGTGCTTACGCCGGTGCGCTGGCCGCTCGCGGCGACCCCTCGACGGCCGTGATGGAATTGCAGGCTTGGCTGACCTCGCACGTTCAGGGACCTGCGCTGGCGCTGAGGAGCGTGGAGCTTGCTGGACTCATGATGCTCGCCCACGACAAGGCCGGCGCGGATCGCCTCATCGCTCAGCTCAATACGGTATACGGCACAGTTTTGCCCCCGGAGGTCGATGGCGAGATCGGGTGGTGGAGCTACAGGGCAGGGAATTACCCCGCCGCACAGAGCCGCTTGGCACTAGCGACGCAACAACGTCCCGATAATTCGGAGCTTAATACACAATTGGGCTGGGTCCTTATCGAGCAGCATAATTATGAGGGCGCTCTTTTCAGGTTCGACCGAAGTACGCCACGGTCCTCGTTGTCCGGTGAAGACGTGGTCCTTGGGTCCCGGTTCACGGGGGAAACTCGCATGGGCAGCGCCGTCGCTTCTTGGCTGGCGCAACAGAAGGATAAAGCGCTGAATCAGTTCTCGATGGCCGTTGAGGTGCGGCCGGACTGGCTGAATCCGAAGTGGACGGGGGCACTCTATTCCCGGACGGTTGTCAACACGATCACTGAAATGCAAGCTGAGCAAAAGAAGCGGCGAAGTGCGGCGCGGCAACCGTAGGAGCGGCCCTTGTGGCCGCCGTGCCTGCGCAGTCGTGCGCCAAGATGGCCTATGTCCTTTCCGAGGTTCTATTCTATGACCCGTCGAGATCTTCTTAAACTGACAGGTACAGCGAGCGTCGCCAGGTTTCCGGTTCCTGGCCTGCGCGCACAGGCGAACCCGCAACCACGCCAGGCAATCGTTATTCTTGAAGAATCCACGCGTTACGACATGCTGAATTGCAATGTGAAGACAGGCCTGCGCACGCCGAACCTTGACCGTCTGGCGGCGCAGGGCGTGCGTTACGAGCGCGCTTACAACTGCCAACCCGTTTGCGCCCCGGCCCGTTCGGCTCTCTGGACCGGACTGACTCCCCACACCAACGGCGTTTGGGGCAACAGCATGCCCCTGGGCGACACCACGCACACCATCGGCCAGCGTCTCACGGACAAAGGCGTTCACTGCGCCTTGATCGGCAAGTGGCACCTCAGCGGCACCGATTACTTCGACACGGGAATTCCCGCCCCGGGATGGGACAGGGACTACTGGTACGACATGCGCGATTACCTCGAGGAGCTTTCGCCCGCCGACCGCGTGCGCTCACGAAACCCCGACACCGGCAACGACCCTTCCTGGACGGCGGAGTATTGTTACGGCCACCGCTGCACCAACCGCGCCCTGGATTTCCTCCAGAAGCACAGGAATGAAGACTTTCTCCTGATCATCTCTTACGATGAACCGCACGGTCCCTGCCTCTGCCCCATCGAATACTCGCGCTCGTACACGGACTATACGTTCCCCGCGAACCCCAACATCAATGATAGCCTGCGCGGCAAACCGGAAGAGCAGGTCGTATGGGCGGGGCCGAGACTGAGCCGAGTGCAGCCGCACATCCGCGCGGCGCAGTTCTTCGGCGCCCACACGTTTGTCGATTCTGAAATCGGGCGCGTGCTGGACGGCGTGGAAACTTGCGCGCCCGGCGCGCTCGTTTTCTACACCGCCGATCACGGCGTTTTTCTGGAGTCGCACCGGCTGACGGACAAAGGCCCGGCAATGTATGAAGAGATCACGCACGTTCCCTTCATCGCCCGGTGGCCCGGCCACGCGCCCGCGGGCGCCACCTCCTCCAGTCTTGTCTCGCACCTTGACCTGAGCGGCACGCTGATGGAGTTCTTCGGTTTCGAAATTCCCAAAACGCTCGAGGGCGGCAGCATGCTTGCCCTGCTCAAGGACTCGGCCGCTGTGGCACGCAAGGAAGTCTTCATTGAATGGGGCCGCTACGAAGTTGATCACGATGGCTTCGGGGCATTCCAACCCATCCGCTGTATCTCGGACGGCCGTTACAAGCTCGCCGTCAATCTTATGACGACCGACGAACTCTACGACTTGCAAACCGACCCCGGCGAGCTTAACAACCTCATCCAATCGAAGGCCCATGCGGCCATTCGCAATGGCTTGCACGATCGCCTGATCAATTGGATGAATGTCTCGCGCGACCCTTTCCGCGGCTACTACTGGGGGCGGCGCGCCTGGAGACCCGACTTTCCCGTGACGTGGGCTAACGCCGGATACACTCGCCAGCGGGAGGACGATGGCTACTTGCCTCGTGAACTAGACTACGACACCGGCCTCACGATGACGAAAGCAAGCCGCTTGAAAGGGACGTGAACGCTTCGTAATCTTGACCGCGCGGGCGCTCTTACCCTAGTATGGTGAGAACGGCCAGCGTCCCGATGCGTGCTGTGGCGGGGTAGCTCAGTGGTAGAGCGAGGGTCTCATAATCCCTAGGTCGGGAGTTCGATCCTCCCCCCCGCTACCACATTCCAAAGGCTTTAGCGTTCCGCAGCGGATAGTATTGCGGCGCCCATTCTGACCAATGCATTAGCCGGTGATGAGACCTCAGCGTGATTGTTGCTGTTTCGCAAGATATTGCTCGACGGTCTGGATCTCCTGGCTCAAGTGTGTCGACTCAGCGTAGACAGGGTCAGATTCCTGCTCCTTCTTTAGCAACTCCAGCACCGACGGAAAGTTGTTCAAATGGGAGTAAAGCAATGCCAGGCCATGGTACGCCATGGCGGGGCTATAGTCCGGTGAATTGGTACGCAATGTGAGCGCCTTGCGAAAGGCTACCTCGCCAAGCTCAGACAACTTCTGTTTCTCTTCGAGAGACGGTGCCATGCTGGTCAGCCGTTCGTAGCAGAGTCCCTGGTACAGGAATGGGCGAGGGTCGTCGGGAATTAGCCCGGACGCGTTTTGGTACCATGACAGAGCTTGACGGTAGTAGCCGGACCTCTCTTCCTCCGATGCACCCACTTCGCGATGGAAGATGATGTTACCCGATTCGAGCATCGCACCGCGGTATTCGGGATCGCTGGGGTCGACGTGGCCGTCAACCAGGATTTCCCGAGCGCGACCCATGGACTCTTCGGACTTGCGGCGCAACTCGTCGCGTTCAGGGATTAGCGAGTTGCGTCGTTCAGGCGTAGCGCCGGCGAGTTCTTCGCTGTCCATCCGCGCTTCGCCTTCGCAGGCCTCTGCCAGCCGGACGAAAAGCCGCGCATCGGTCGGGGCAAATCCGGAAGGGATCCGCGCGGCCAGTTTGAGAAACTTCACGGCATTAACGTACTCTTCTTTTTCTTGCTTCCAGGCTTCGGTTCCGGGCCTGCCGGCCGCAAGTCCGGAAGCCTGCATCAGATGGGCGTCGCCCAACGCCGAGTACACAGGCGAGAGGTCAAGGTGCTTTCCACCCGCGACGTTCGCCTGATTCGCCGCGCTCATCTGCAAGGCACGGTTCAGCAGCCCGAGAGCTGGGGCGGCCTCCGGTGGGTTGAGCCTCATGTACGCCAAGGCCAGGTTAAGCGGCGCAGAAAAATCCTCGGGGTCTGATTCCATGGCACTCGTCCACAGGCTGAGATCAGGATGCGGACGGCCTTTCCATAGAGTAGTTTTACCGCACCACACTCTGGTCCGTGCAAACGACCCTGCGCCGTAGAGGGCCACAACCAGCACGAGTGCGCTACACCCGGCCCATTGCCTGCGGCGAGAGACTGCCAACCAGACCGCTACGAGAGACAGAAAACACAGAATCGCACCCACCGTGGGCACGAAGAGATAGCGGTCGGCCATTTTCGTGCTCGTCGGCACCAGGTTGGCTACCGGGATGAATGCGATCAGGTACCATAGAATTCCGAACGCTATGAGCCGGCGGTTACGGTTCTGCGCGCCCGCCAAACGCAGACTAATCCAGACGAGAGCTCCGACCAGCGCCGCTCCCAGCACGCCTTTCAAGCTCACATACGGGTAGGCGTTCCAGGTATAGGACGTCCTCATGTAGGCAGGTACCAAGGCTTTCCCCGCGTAGGCGAGCATGCCGTCGAACGTCAGGTTGAGCGTGGGCAGCAACGTGAGGCCGCCCTTGATCGCGCCTGCCTGCCCTTGCGCCCAGAAGGTCCATGCGGAACCAGCAGCAAACACCACGCTGAGCAGGACAAACGGCGGCCCCAGCGCGCGGACGCCCGCGCTACGTGCGTCCTGAACAGATGCCAAATCTGCGGCCGGGGGAGCCTTCGCAAGCATGAGTGGTATCAGTCCTATCGGTACCCAGATCAGCCAACCGCCGTGCATTTGGCCTGTTCGGAGAAGGCTGCGGCAGAGTGCCGCACAGACGCCGCCCGTCGCCAGGAAGATGCCTGCGAGCGCCAGTGTGCGTGTCAGGAGCGGATGTTCATGCCTTGTCGACCACCGCCAGTTCGTGATTCCAGCGTGGGGCGCTGAACAAAATTCATACGCAATAAAAAGCGTGGGCAGTATCACCGCGATAGGTTTCGAGAGGACTGCCAGCAGAACGAATAGGACGGTAAGCGCGTGGCGGAGCCTCCACTGATTGGGAGTCGTGGCAGCGCGTGCCCACAACCACGCGAGAAACGACACCTCCATAAAGATCAGTGATATGAGGTCCTTCCGCGCCGAGAGCCAGGCGATCACCTCCGTGTGGATCGGATGAACTGCGAATACCAGGGCTCCGAGCACGGCGAGAATCAAAGGAAGGCCCAGCCGGCGATACAAGAAGATCAGCAAAGAGGCGCAAATTACCGCATAGATCAAGTGCGTGATGCGAAACGGCAGGGAATCGAACGGCTGGCTCTTGTCGGCCAGCGCGCGGTCAAGTAACCAAGTGGTAGTCGTGACCGGGTGGAAATTTGCAAAGTATGGCTCATTCCAGGCAGCACCTAAGCGGGAAAATGCGGCGGTTACGTTCACGTAGGAATTTCGCACCAGGTAGTAAGAGTCTTCATAATCGATTGCGGGTACCCGGATTGTTTGGGCGTAGATAAGCGCCGTGCAGATCGCAATGAGTACGACGCCTATGATTCCCAGAGAACGGCTCCGCTCGCCCGGCCAACCCGGCGCTTCAGTTGCCTTCTCATCCTGCTTCGATACCCCGGCAGCCCGAGGAGCCTGTTTATCGCGAAATCGCTGGTGTCGGCGCCGGCTCATGGAGGAGCCTCATTCTATACCCGGACGCATCGGAAACAAACAACCTTGTGCTACGGGAAGCCACCGGTTGTGCCAGTGGTCTTGATCGGACGGTGGTGTTAGAGCGCTGCAAAGCCGCAACCAAGATGGCTTCTCCGTGCTCTCTGTGCGTCAACACAGAGAACACGGAGGGTCTCAGTGGCCTCTGTGTTTAATTCTCTTCTGGCCACAGAGGCCACGGAGGTGTTGCTGGGTAAAGAAAGACCTTTCTGGCACAACAAGGCCTCGTTGTAGCGGCGAGTTTAGCTCGCCAAATGGCGGCGTAAAGCCGCCTCTACATCAAGCTGAACCACTACCGGTCGGACAACCTGCGGGCATTCCGGCCGAGGCATATCACGGGGTGCCGGTCCGGTCGGTTTTATTAACTACATTGGTACTTGACCAATGGGACGAAATAGGCTAGAATTGTTATGTGGGGTTGGGCAGGCGATTTGTCCCTGCCGGATCGGTTATGCCAGAAAGTCTTCCTTTGTTTTCGTCCGTAGTCCCTGCCTCTGGCTTCTACCTCCAAGTGCAGTCAAGAAGTCGAGGAGTGGGAAACCCAGAGCCGTCCGCGGCCGTCGCGCGCGGGCCGGGGGCAGGAAGGTGGCAGAGGGCTTGCCAACGTTTCGACTCCTCAACTTACCGACTGCAAAATCGGGAGAACAAAGCGAGAATGTCCATGAAAACAAAGGAACGGCTCAGAGATCAACCACCCCTGGCCACTCCTTATCCGGGGAGGGGAACTCCCGGGCTCCCCTCTTCGGATAAGGAGGGGGCGGGGATGGCGCGACTTTCCGACCGTGGCGGCAAACCGGGTTTGTGCCGTCGAAAAATCGGGAGAACAAAGCGGGAATGTCTAAGAAAACAAAGGACAAGTACAAAAAGTCGCTGAGTCGTACTTTGGAAGAACAATCCACCACAAAGGCTTGCCCTGCTGGCCCTCTGTCCGGGGGCTATAATCGCGCCAACTTCACTCGTTAAGACCTGCGGAGTGCGAGACGATGGTCAGAGGCGCCTTCAAGTTCCGCGGGTTGATCGTCGGAAATCCTTTGGCAGCCGTGAGCCGGTGCGGGTATACTTGCGGGCACGGAAATTGAGCAGTGCGAATCTCCGGCCGGCCGGTCTTCCTGCGCGGCGATAGGCTGGTACCGCGCCGGTTGGGTGCGGTTGTGGCCCGCGCGCTGGTTATCGAAAGGGGATTGCAACCGGGGAATTTCCGAAGCTCGCAATTATGGCATTGGATGCAAGATCGACGATGAAGCCGGCCACGGAAGCGACTGCCGGCGCCATTCCGTCACCGACTGACAAGAGTAGCCCAGGGCCCAGGGTCCGGGAGAGGCTCGCGGTCATCATCCCGGTCCATAACGGCGGAGGGGAGTTACGCCGTTGCCTGCAAGCCGTCAGGAGTTCCGCGACCCGGCCGGACGAAGTGATCGTTGTGGACGACGCCTCGACCGACGGTTCTGGGGAGGTGGCCCAGCGCGCTGGAGCCCAGGTTGTCCGGCTATCGCCTCCCACGCGCGGCCCCGCGTTCGCCAGAAACCGCGGCGCAGAAATTGCCCAGGGCGAGATTCTCTTTTTCGCCGATTCGGACGTCCTGCTGCATCCTGATACGCTGGGACTGGCGTTAGAAACTCTGCGTGGAGAGGCTGCGCCGGATGCCTGTTTCGGGTCGTACGACGACGCGCCGGCGGCCCAGGGGTTCGTGTCGCAATACAAGAACCTGATGCACCACTACGTCCACCAGCACGCGGCGGAAAGCGCCGCCACTTTTTGGACCGGCTGCGGAGCCATTCGCAAGACCGCACTCCAGCAGGCAGGTGGCTTCGGCGAGGACCACAAGAAGCCCAGCATCGAAGACGTCGAACTGGGAATCCGCTTGCGCCGGCAAGGCAAGAGAATCCGGCTGGTGAAAGCGATGCAGGCCACACATCTCAAACGCTGGACGTTCCTGAAACTCCTGCGATCGGACATCTTGCAGAGGGCGGTCCCGTGGTCGCGTCTGATCCTCGCCGAAGGCGGAGCGCCGAAGGATCTCAACCTGACTGCCTCGGCGCGATGGAGTGCCGCCGCCGTGCTGCTCTTCGTTCTGACCGGGATCGCCGGCTTTTACTTTCCGCTTTGCTTCGTCGGCGCCGCCATCATGGCGTCGGTTCTGCTTTTCTTGAATCGGGATCTCTACGGGTTTTTCAGGCGAAAGCGTGGCTGGTTTTTCTTGCTCGGCGCTATCCCCCTCCACTGGTTCTACTTTTTTTACAGCACGATCACGCTCGGCATTGTGGCTGCGGCGTCGATTCCAGTTGGGATTTTCCGGCGTCTGGTTCGTGGCGAGCGCGAGGATCTGGCATGAGTCGCAAAATCTTCCGAAGCGGACCGAGGCGGATAAACAAATGAGATCATCTTCATCGGCCCGCCTTCTTTTGCTGGGCTTTATGCTCATTGGCCTCTTTCTTCGGGTGGGCACGGCGTTAAAATACCCGAACGTCGCGCACACGGACCAGATTCTGGAGTTGCAGGAGCCCGCGCATCGCCTGGCCTACGGTTTCGGGGTCGTGGCGTGGGAATGGCGACGCGGAGCGCGCTCCTGGGTGTTTCCGGGCTTCCTGGCGGGCGTGATGCGGAGCACGGACTGGATCGCCACCGGATCGACAGGATATCAGGCAGGGATCGCCATTGTGCTCTCACTGATTTCTCTTACCACCATCTGGTTCGGCTTCGCCTGGGGGAAGCGGGCGGGCGGGATCGAGGCAGCGATTATCGCTGCGGGAGCTTGCGCAATCTGGTATGAGCTGGTCTATTTCGCCCCGAAAACCTTGAATGAGGTGCTGGCCACCCACATCCTGCTGCCAGGCTTATACCTGGGCGTCTACGGAGACAGATTCAAGGAAAACCAACGCATGTTGTTGGCGGGACTCTTCTGCGGACTCGCCGTCGCGCTGCGCATCCAGTTAGCTCCGGCGGTGGCCGTCGCAGCTTTTGGCTTTTGCTATTCGAACTGGCGAAAGCGGGTAATCCCTCTGGCTACGGGACTAATCTTGCCGGTGTTGTGTTTTGGCATGGTGGATGCCATGACGTGGGGGCATCCCTTCCAGTCGTTCCTGGAGTATTTCCGGCGGCACGCCCATGAGGTGTCGGTTCCGACGCTCCACGGCACCGAAACAGCGGAACACGTTGAGAAAATCGTGCCCTGGATCCAATATCCGCGGATATTGTTGGTGCATCTTGGTCCGGTGGCGCTGCTGGTTATTCTGGGCATTCGCCGCAGCCCGCTCCTGGGATGGATGGCGCTGGCCCATCTCCTGTTTCATTCTCTTTTCCGCTTTGGTGATTTGCGGTATCTCTATCCGATTATGCCCCTTGAGATCACCCTCGCGGCGCTCGGCGTCGTGGAGCTAATCCCGGCCTTGAATTCCCGGCGCAAATCGGCCCTGTCGCCCAAGACGATCGCGGCCGGCAGTCTGGCTTGCTTCGCGCTCTGTTCCTATTTACTCGCCCCGGAAATCGATTGGGACCGATGGTCCGGCAACTTGCGCGCCTTCGATGAACTCAGCCACGACTCGACGCTCTGCGGAGTGGGAATCTACCACATCCCGTGGTTCACTCTCGGGGACTATGCGCACCTGCATCAAAATGTCCCGATCGTTCTGCTGGACGATGCAGAGGAAATGAAAGCGGAGTGGAAGAGTTTTAACGCCGTCGTAGTTGGCGGAACTCTCAGCGACCCCACCCACACTTTCACCTCCGCAGGATGCCGGAATGGCGTCTGTCTGTATCGTCGGCAGGGCTCGTGCGAAGCTCCGCGGGCTGACCATGAGATCAACGCGGTACTCCTGCAACATGGCTGGTAGCTAGGGCAGGACCAGCGCCGACAATGATGACGCGCTTTCTCGAGCAGTTGGCGGACCTCGGTTCGGACCCGTGGTTGGCGACCTTCCCCACCTCAGTTTCCTGTCTGTTGCTGTAATTGCCGGACGGCCTCGAGGGCCTGAGCATTGGCCGGATCGCCAACCAGCCCGGCTTGGTATTGACTCAGGGCCTCAGCCTTGCGGCGCGCAGCTTTGTAAATATAGCCCAATCCAAAATGCGCGTTGCTATCAGACGCCGTCAGATCCAGTGCGGCTTGAAAGTCGCGCTCCGCTGCTTCCATTGCTTTGCGGCGGATTTCGAGCATTCCGAGGAAGTCGTAGGCAAGGGTGTTCGGCTCGTTGCTGATGGAGGCGCGGAACTGTTTTTCGGCCTCATCCGGGCGGCCCTCCGACACAAGAGTTTGACCGAGTTCGTTGCGCACGCGGTACTCGAGTGGCGCAAGCGCCAGCGCTTTGCGAAGCTCCTCCTCGGCCGGCCCCAATTGCCCCGTCACCCGGTAGGTCCGCCCCAAGTTGAGAGTCGGTTCCAGAGAGGTAGGCTTCAGCTTCGAGGCCTGCTGAAAGTACTTGATTGCCTCCGCGAATTGCTTTTTCTTGGCCGCAACCAGACCCAGATCATTGAGCACCGGGGGATTATTCGGACGGAGGGCAAGCGAGCGCTCCCACTCCGCCTCTGCGTTGTCGACCTCACCCCGGTCCCAGTAAGCCGCGCCCAGGCTGTTCAGAATCTGGTAGGCCTGCGGCGAAGCATCGAGGGTGCGATGATAGAGGTCGATGTCATTATTCCAGTCGCGATTGCGGGTCACAATGCGGATGGCGAAAAGCCCACCCACGACGACTCCAGCCAGCAGCAGGGCTTGCCGCTCCGCCGGCCGGGGCGCCGCGCGCGACCACAACTTCGATACGCCCACACCGGCGACCCACGCCGCGCCCACGGAAGGCAGATAAAGGTAGCGTTCGGCGAATACGTTGGCCCCCACCCAATGGGGGTTGAGGACGGGGGCGAGCAGAGCGCAGAACCACATGATCCCGAATGAAACGAAGCGGACGTTAGGATCACGGCTGCGCCAACAAACCAGGAAAAGCGCGCCGAGCGCGAGGAGAATCAACAGTCCGGCGAGAAATCGAAAGTCCACGAGGCTCGAGCTGGGATAAAAAACGTAGAAGGCGCAAAGCTCCACCGGCCAAAGCAGCTTGCCAATATACTGTCCAACTAGGGCGACGGCGGAGAGGAAGATTGGCCAAAGGGTAAGCAGAGGAAAGTTCTCGTGCGGCGCCAGTCCTTTGAAGAAATGGATGCGGAAAAGCACGTAGGCAGCAACGAGCAGCCACAGCGCTCCATAGCGAGCCAACTTCTGCGAGAGCGATGTTTCGAACCGGTCCTTTCGGAAGAAGTGCTCGTAGATGGTGGCGAGGGCCGGCAAAGTCATCGCCTGCTCCTTTGAGATCAAAGCAAGAATAAACGTGCCGCCCATCGCCGCAACCATGGCCAACGAGCGCCGGCCTCCGGGCCTCGCCGACGCTAGAAAGAGCCCGAAGGTGAGAAGATAAAAAAAGGTGACCTCGAGGTCCGTGACTGCCGCAATCCAGTCCACAGACTCGGTGTGAATGGGATGCAAGGCGAACAAGGCGCCGGCCACAAACGCCCCCAACCGGTCCCCGGTCAGACGCTCGGCCAGCTTATAGACCATGCAGACGCTGAGCACGTGGAGCAAAAGGCTGACCAGATGGAAGCTATAAGCCTGCATGCCAAACAGCTTGTAGGTGAAGAGGTAACCCAGGGTCATCATAGGCCGATAGTAATTCGTGACGGCGGTAATCTCTTTGAACGACCAGACGTTAGTGGTGAAAATCTCCTTCAGGTGGCCGAAGCTCCGCACATAGGGATTCTTCAGCACCTGGGTGTCGTCGTCGTAGACAAAACCGTTGAACAATATGTTGAGGTAAGGCAGAACGGAAAAGGCCACGAGTGTGACCATCGGGAGGGCGCGCTTCAGCCGGGATGCGGTCGGCGCGTGCACGGGGCTTGGCGTCTGAGCAGTCTTCCCGGGCTGGGCCGAGGAGGTGGTGCCGAGGCGATGATTCGGTTTTCGCGAACGCTTCCCCGACCGGCGCGCCAATTCGAAGCTCCTCGAGCGAGTTCTTTGCCTGGATGCCTCCGGCATTGATAGCATCTCGCTAATATACACTACCATGTCATCCGAGTGTCATCCTGAGTGGTCACGGGCCTCGGGCCCACTCATGGAAATGAAAGTCAACATTCGGCACCCCCGCGGAAGCGGGGGTCCATTGCGGCGTAACGGACAATGGATTCCCGCTTTCGCGGGGATGACGTGATTTTCGACGGAGCGAAGCGAAGGGTGACAGGATAACGCGCGTGTCCGCGCTTTCTTAGCGGGAAATTCCTCGCTCAGCGCGGAGTGACGGAGACCGACGTACTCAGTGCCTTCAATGGCAGGGGGTACTTTCCAAATTCCCTTGTCGCCTCAATCATCGTGCGGTAATTCTCCGGCTTCACGGAGGAGTGGATGGCATTGGATGAGCTAATGATGTGCCCTCCGCCGGCAGAAGCGCTGAGGATGCACTCTTTTACTGCCGCCTCGACCTCAGAGGTCGAAGCCTCGGAGAGGATATACGCGCAGTCGATATTGCCTATCAGGCATAACCTTTTGCCATAACGCCGTTTTATTTTGCTTATATCCATTCCTGCAATCGGTTCCATGGGGTTCAGCCCATCCACGCCGGTATCGACGACCATATCAAGGATGGGCCAGAGGTTCCCGTCCGAGTGTTTCACCGCCCTGGCGCCTTCTTCGTGAACGGCATCCACCATTCGCTTCAGCCTGGGAAGAACGAATTCTTTGAAGACGGCCGGAGAAAAGAAGGGGCTGTCGTTGCCGGCGTAATCATCAGCAATGACGATGACGTCGGCTCCCGCCCGAACCGCGTTTCGGGCGATGCGCAGCGTCACCTCGAGCACGGTATCCATCAACCGGTGAGCGAATTCCGGTTCGACAAGGAAATTCGTCAGCAGGTTTTCGAATCCACTCAGGAAGACCGACCACATGAAGGCGGCGCGGTGCCGGAAAAAGATGGCTTTCTTCCCCTTGAATCGCGCTACCAGTTCGGGGAGCTTACCCAAGCGCTGCGGCGCATCGGGATCAGGAGGAACGTACTTCTTCAAATCGTCCAGCGTGCGGATAGGACCCCTGATGGGATGATCGATTTCCTCGGGCGTCGGCTTGTACAACACGCCCCATTCGTCAACATAGGTTCCGTCCGCATTCTCGAAGACCTTATCGTACTGGGCTACCGTCGAGACCCCGTCCAGGTCCAACATCTCTTCAATATCGGTTTGGTCCTTCGCCGCGGGGCACAACGCCTTGATGACCTTGCGGCTGATCGCCCATTCCACGATGGGAACACGGTCGGGCTCCCTGCGTTCCATGGCTGTCATTACGCGCTGATATGAGTTCACGGGCCACCTCTCGAGAAGTTGAGAAGTCTAGAGTCGCGGAGTCGAGAAGTCAAGGATGGGTATTGTCTCAGTGGGGAGCAGCGGCGGTTTTGCGCCGCCAGATGGCGAGGTGAACTCGCCGCTACCAATTCAAACCGGACACCACTCAACTCCTTGACTCCTCGACTCCTCGACTCCTAGACTGTAAAGTCCTAACTCTCGAGAAAAGGCGGTGAACCTAGCATGCCGAAAGCCCATCAGCTTGTTTGCTCGAAAACCAAGTGGCAGGGCAGGGAAGCGTACACGCTCAGCAATGGTCTTATTCATATGGTGAATCTCACGGGTGGCGGCCACATTGCCGAGCTTCGTTTCGCAGAGGGCAGTGGTCTTCCAACTCTGAATCCCCTCTGGACTCCCCCATGGAAGAGCATGGAGCCGTTTCAGTACAGCGCGAGGTCGCACTCCAAACGCTACGGTCCGTTAACGGAAGGAAAACTGCTTTCCGGAATCGCCGGGCACAATATTTGTCTGGACTACTTCGGACCGCCCTCAGAAGCAGAAACGGCCCAGGGCCTGTCGACTCATGGCGAGGCGCCCAGCTTGAAATGGCGCAAGTCCGGCGAACGCCTTCGCGGCGGCCAGCTAAGCGTAGCGCTTTCTCTGCGCTTGCCCGAGGCAGGGCTCGAATTCAGCCGCGAGGCCGGTGTGCGGGCCGGAGAGCCGGTGGTCTATATTAAAGAGACCGTCACCAACGAACGTAAGCTCGATCATTTCTTCCACTGGACGCAGCATGTCACCCTTGGCCCTCCGTTTGTCTCGACTGAAGATACTCGCGTGTTTATGTCCGTCACCAAAGGCATAACGAGCCCGGAGGCTTATGGCGCGCAAGCGCTGCTGGCCTTCGGGAAGGAGTTTGAATGGCCCCTGGCGCCGGCCAGCGCCGGCGGGGAAGCTGACCTTTCACACTGCCTGATTCGCAAGGGATTTGGGGTGGTGGCTTCGCTGCTCGCCGATCCGTCGCGTGACGTGCAGTATGTTGGGGCGCTGAATGTTCGCGAGCGGCTTCTGATTGCATACTGCTTCCGCCGCGCCGATTTTCCCTGGGTCACAATCTGGGAGGAAAACTGCTCCCGCGAAGCTCACCCTTGGAACAGCCGGACCGAAACACGCGGCTTGGAATTTGGCTCGGCGCCATTGCCGGTAACACGCCATGAGGCGTTCGCCCGAGGGCCGCTCCTCAGCACGCCGACGTTTTCAACGGTGCGCGGGCGCGGCCGGTTGGCAGCCAGCTACATCGCATTCTTAGCTCACCTTCCGGAAGAATTCAGCGAGGTTCGCGACATCAGCCTGGGCAAGGATGAAATCCTCGTACATGGCGAGGAGTCTGGCCAAGTGGTTAGCGTACGTGCTTCCGGAATTGCGGCGGCAGGGCTGGTGTAGCAGAAGGCAGAAGGTAGAAGGCGGAAGGCGGAAGGCAGACGAACCTAGGGCCTCTCCTAGGGGAGTGGGTGTCCGGCGACGGTGCCGTGTTCAGCCTCCGCCGGACGAGTAAGGCGTCTTTTCCCAGCAGGCGCCACATGGTTCTGACTCCTGGCTCCTGACACCTGAATCCTGCTTTTTATCTCGTTCATAAAAACTTTTAATTTAACCTGGCATGCCCGGTAGGGCAAACTGAATCATGAGGCAGGAAGGGCAGAGTGTCTGCGAAGGGGGCCACGCACCGACACACCCCGGCGTGGCAATGGCGAAGTTCGAGGTATCTTGTTAAGTCATACTAATCACAAGAGATAATGAGCAATGAGTAGCAGCACTACCCCCCGGGGGTTGCCAGAGCCCCAGGGTCTCTACGATCCGCGCAATGAGCACGATGCCTGCGGGATTGGTTTCGTGGCCGACATTTCGGGGAAGAAGAGCCACGACATCATTCTGAAGGGCATTGAGATTCTCATTAATCTCACCCACCGGGGCGCCTGCGGTTGCGATCCGCAGACCGGTGACGGCGCGGGTGTGCTCATCCAGATTCCTCACGCCTTTTTCGAGGCGGAGTGCACACGGCTCGGTTTCGCGCTGCCTTCGCCCGGCGAATACGGTGTGGGCATGATGTTTCTTCCTGTGGAACCGCACGAGCGCATGCGCTGTGAGGCCATTGTGGAAGAGATCGTTATTGAAGAGGGCCTCACGGTTCTGGGTTGGCGCGACACCCCGGTGAACGCCAATACGATTGGCCGCCTGGCTCGCAGCACTCAGCCTTACATCGAGCAAGTTTTCATCCGGCGAGCCTACGGGATGGATCAGGACGCATTAGAGCGGAAGCTCTACGTCATCCGCAAGCGCGCCGAAAAGGAAGTGGCCAATACCGACCTGCGGGAGAAGAGTTTCTTCTACGTTCCCTCACTCTCTTCCCGGACGATCGTCTACAAAGGCCTGCTGCTGGCTCCTCAAATCGCCAACTTCTACCTCGAACTGTCGAACTCGGAAGTTCGAAGCGCCATTTGCCTGGTTCATCAGCGGTTCTCCACCAACACATTTCCGACCTGGCATCTCGCTCATCCCTATCGTTATCTCTGCCACAACGGAGAAATCAACACCCTGCGCGGCAATGTGAGCTGGATGCAGGCGCGGACCTCACTGCTCGCGTCGCGCCTCTTTGGGGACGATATCAAAAAGCTCGAGCCCATCATTGCCCCGGGCGGAAGTGACTCCGCCAACCTCGACAACGCAGTCGAACTTCTTACGCTCGCCGGGCGCCGGCTGCCCCACGTGATGGAAATGCTGATTCCAGCGGCGTGGGCTAGCGATCCCACCATGCCGGAGGATGTCAAGGCGTTCTATGAATACCATGCCTCGCTGATGGAACCTTGGGACGGTCCGGCGGCCGTATGTTTCACCGATGGGCGCGTGATCGGGGCCAAGCTCGACCGCAATGGGTTGCGCCCCGGCCGCTTTCTGGTTACGCAAGGCGGCCTGGTTATCATGGCTTCGGAGGCGGGAGTGTTGCCGGTGAATCCCGCCGAGATTCGCTTCAAGGGCAGGCTTGAGCCGGGCCGCATGCTCCTCGTTGATACAGAAAAGGGAAGGCTCATTCCCGATGAGGAAATCAAACAGCAACTGGCATCGCGGCGTCCGTATGCCAAGTGGCTGAAGGAGAACCAGATTTCGTTGAAGCAATTGGCGGACCCGCCGCGCGTCCAGCCCACCGACCATGCCACCATCCTGATGCGCCAACGCGCCTTCGGGTATACGGACGAGGATCTGCGCCTCATCATGATCCCGATGGCGCAGAACGGTGAAGAGCCGGTGGGATCAATGGGAACCGATACCCCGCTGGCCTGCCTCTCGGACAAGTCCCAATTGCTCTTCAATTATTTCAAGCAGATGTTCGCCCAGGTCACTAACCCGGCTATTGACCCCATTCGTGAAGATCTGGTGATGTCGCTTTACGACTTCATCGGGCGAGAAGGCAACATCTTCGAGGAAACCCCGCAGCTTTGCCACACTCTCAAGAAACGCCATCCCATCGTCACTAATTGGAATCTCGAGAAACTTCGCCGTGTCAGCCAGGGCGATTTCCTGGCGACCACGCTGCCGATGCTTTTCCGCGTGGAGGGCGGCGAGAAGCGCCTCGAGGAGGCCGTGGAAAGCCTTAGCCGCTCAGCCTCGCTGGCCATCAAGTCCGGCTATACGATGCTTATCCTTTCGGACCGGGGCGTGGATGAGGAGTACGCGCCGATCCCGAGTCTGTTGGCATTGTCCGCCGTGCACCATCACCTGGTGCGCGAGAAGACGCGGAACCAGGTTGCCCTCATCGTGGAGACAGGTGAGCCCCGCGAGGTCATGCACTTCGCGCTTTTGGTGGGCTATGGGGCCAGCGCCATTAATCCCTATCTGGCTATCGAAACGCTTGAGGACCTGCACGCGCGAGGTTACTTCCCTCCTGGCTACACGTTTGAAAAGCTGCTGAAGAATTACATTAAAGCGGTTGATAAGGGGCTGCTCAAGGTCCTGTCGAAAATGGGGATTTCGACCTTGCAGAGCTATTGCGGCGCGCAGATCTTCGAGGCCATCGGACTCAACCGGGCAATCGTGGATCGGTACTTCACGGGCACTGCTTCCCGAATTGAAGGCGTGGGACTGGACGTTCTGGCGCGCGAAGCTCTCTTGCGGCACGATTTCGCCCTGCAGCGGCCGGTGGAGTCCGACACCGAACTCGAGATGGGCGGCAGTTACCAGTACCGCGAACGAGGTGAGCGGCACCTGCTGAACCCGGGAGTCATCAGCAAGCTTCAGCACGCGGTGCGGCAGTCAAGTTACTCGACGTTTCAAGAGTACGCGAAGCTGGTAAATGAGCAGAACCGGAATCTCCTCACACTGCGCGGCCTGTTGGATTTCAAGCCTGCCGGGCCGCCGGTGCCGCTCGAGGAAGTCGAACCGGCGCGAGAAATCGTCAAGCGCTTCGCCACCGGCGCCATGTCTTTCGGCTCCATCAGCAAAGAAGCGCATGAGACTCTGGCCATCGCCATGAACCGCATCGGGGGCCGCTCCAACACCGGCGAGGGCGGGGAAGACGAAGCCCGCTTCCTCCCCGACCCCAACGGCGACTTGCGCCGCAGCGCCGTGAAACAAGTGGCTTCCGCGCGCTTTGGCGTGACCACGAACTACCTGGTGAATGCCGAGGAGTTGCAGATCAAGATCGCCCAAGGCGCCAAGCCGGGCGAAGGCGGACAACTTCCCGGCCACAAGGTTAGTGATGCGATAGCGCGCGTGCGCCACGCCATTCCCGGCGTCGGCTTGATCTCTCCGCCGCCACACCACGACATTTACTCGATCGAGGATCTGGCGCAGCTCATCTACGACCTCAAGAACGTGAACCCGCAGGCAAGAATTTCTGTGAAGCTGGTGGCGGAGTCCGGGGTGGGAACCGTGGCTGCGGGCGTTGCCAAGGCGCATGCGGACGTCATCCTCATCTGCGGCTACGACGGTGGCACCGGCGCCTCACCGATCTCCTCCATCCGCCATGCCGGCATTCCCTGGGAACTCGGCCTCTCTGAGACTCAGCAAGTCCTGGTGATGAACGACCTGCGCAGCCGCGTGCGGCTGCAGGTCGACGGAAAGGTGCAATGCGGCCGGGATGTGGCCATCGCAGCCCTGCTCGGCGCGGAGGAATTCGGATTCGCCACGACGCCGCTCATCGCTATGGGTTGCATCATGATGCGCAAGTGCCATCTCAACACTTGCCCCGTGGGCGTGGCCACGCAGGACCCCGAACTGCGCAAGCGATTCCAGGGCCAGCCCGAGCACGTGATTAATTTCCTGTTCTATCTTGCCGAAGACCTGCGGCAGGTGATGGCCGGTCTCGGCTTCCGCACGGTCAATGAAATGGTGGGGCGAGTGGATTGCCTCGTGCAGCGCCGCGACGTGGATCACTGGAAAGCCCGGGCGCTGGATTTGTCGGCGGTGCTCTATAACCCTGCTGCGCCCGCCCGAGTGGGGCGGCGCTGCCTTACGAAGCAGGATCACGGGCTTGAAAGTTCGCTCGATCATAAATTGATTGATCATGCGCGCGAGGCGCTCGAGCGCGGCGCGCCGGTCTTCCTAAGCCTGCCGATCTCGAACACTCACCGCACCGTGGGCGCCATGCTGAGCGGCGAAATCGCGCGCCGCTATGGGTCTGAGGGTTTGCCGGATGACACCGTCCGGTTCGACTTCACCGGCTCCGCCGGGCAGAGCTTTGGCGCTTTTCTCGCCAAAGGCATCACCATGGTTCTCGAGGGCGAGGCTAACGACTACGTCGGCAAGGGGCTTTCGGGGGGCAAGCTGGTTGTCTATCCGCCCAGGACTTCATCGTTCCAGCCCGAGGAGAATATTCTGGTGGGGAACGTGGTTCTGTACGGGGCCACGAGCGGTGAATCCTATTTCAACGGAATGGCAGGCGAACGTTTCGCGGTGCGAAATTCCGGAGCTACGGCGGTCGTCGAAGCGGTCGGCGATCATGGCTGCGAATACATGACCCGCGGAACGGTAATCGTCCTGGGCAGGACCGGCCGCAACTTCGCCGCGGGCATGACCGGCGGAATCGCTTACGTCCTCGATGAAACGGGTGAGTTTGTTAGAGTGCGCTGCAATCGCGCCAGTGTGGACCTTGAACCTGTCACGGGCAGGGGTATGGCTTACCCCACCCTCGACAAGGGGACGGCAAGCCGTCCCCCTGCGGACGCGGATTTGATTGCGTTCTTGGTCGCGCGCCATGCGGAACTGACCGGAAGCCCGCGCGCCAAGTGGGTCCTGGATAATTGGGAAACGATGCTTCCGAAGTTCGTCAAGGTTTTCCCGCACGAGTATAAGCGCGTGTTAGCTGTTTCACCGGCGCCTGCCAGTGTAGCGCCGGCCTTCAGCTCGGCAGGCTCTGCGCCGACGGGTTTCGACCCTTCGCTCCGCTCAGGACAGGCTCTGGAGGTGGGCACTACGTCGGTAGGCGCCGGCCTGAGGGCGGGCGCGGCGTCGGCTACCCGGGAGGCGCCCGATGGGTAAACCGACCGGATTCATGGAGCACACTCGCGAGCTTCCGGGGCGCCGGCCGGTCGCGGAGCGAGTCAATGATTTCCGGGAAGTCTACCAGGATTTCCCGGAGCAGAAGCTGCGCCTTCAAGGCGCACGCTGCATGGATTGCGGCGTGCCGTTTTGCCACACCGGCTGCCCGCTCAACAATGTCATCCCGGATTGGAATGACCTCGTTTATCGCGATCGCTGGCGCGACGCCGTCCGAGCCCTCCACGCCACCAATAACTTCCCTGAATTCACCGGGCGCATTTGCCCGGCGCCCTGCGAGGCTGCTTGTGTTCTGGGTATTAACAGCCCTCCGGTAACCATCAAGCAGATTGAACAAGCAATTATCGAGCACGCCTTCCGCGAAGGTTGGATTCGTCCCGAACTGCCTCCGCACCGCACCGGCAGGCGAGTGGCCGTGGTCGGCTCCGGGCCGTCCGGCTTGGCCGCCGCACAACAATTGAACCGCGCGGGACATTGGGTGACCGTATTCGAGAAGGCCGACCGCATCGGCGGCTTGCTGCGCTACGGCATTCCGGACTTCAAACTCGAGAAGCGTATCCTTGACCGCCGGCTCGAGCAGATGACGCGGGAAGGCGTGGTCTTCAAAACTCGGAAGCACATTGGGCGGGACGTTCCCGTGGAAGAATTGGGTGGCGAGTTCGACGCCATGCTGCTGGCCGGAGGCGCCGAAAGCCCGCGCGATCTCAAGGTGCCGGGACGCGAGCTTGCAGGCATTCATTTCGCCATGGAGTATCTCCCGCAGCAGAACCGCCATGTCGCTGGTGAGGCGGTGACCGGACAGATCCTGGCCACGGGCAGGCACGTGGTGATTATCGGCGGCGGGGATACCGGCGCGGACTGCCTGGGCACCGCCCACCGGCAGCAACCGAAGTCAGTTCACCAGTTCGAGATCATGCCGATGCCGCCACTTGAGCGCTCCGTCAACACGCCTTGGCCGCTCTGGCCGCTCCAGTTGCGCACCGAAAGTGCCCACGAAGAAGGCGGCACTCGCGACTGGGCTGTGGCCACCACGCGGTTCAGCGGTGACGAAAATGGCCGCGTGGTGCAATTGCACGCTATTCGGGTCGGGCCGCCGCCAAAATTCGAGCCGATCCCCGAAACAGACTTCACCATCGAGGCGGACCTGGTGCTCATCGCGATGGGGTTCCTCGGTCCCGTGAAAAATGGCATGCTTGAATCGCTGGGCGTGCAACTCGATGCGCGCGGCAACGTCGAGTGCGATGCCAATCACATGACTTCCGTCCCCGGCGTCTTCGCCGCTGGCGACATGCGTCGCGGCCAGTCGCTGGTCGTCTGGGCCATCAGTGAAGGCCGCAAAGCCGCCCGAGGCATCGACAAATACTTGATGGGTGACACCCGCCTGCGGTAGTTCCCTGTACAAACCCGGCAGCACATCTACTAGCGGACCTGCCTTTACGAGCTGTGGTTCTGGCGTGGGGCATTTGATATCACCCGCCGCGGACCCTGGAAAGCAGGTCTGCGCAACACGAGAGTGGCGCGTGTTAGAATATGCGGGGGAGACATGGCTGACCTCTTCCCGCAGAGGCTAGGTTTGGTTATGAGCGTTGAGAAGATATTGACATTAGACCGGGCGTTTGAGGTTGTGGCGGACCTAAAGCAGCGCGGCAAACGAGTGGTATTCACGAACGGATGTTTTGATCTGCTGCATCCCGGTCACACACGTTATCTGGCCGAGGCTCAGAAACTCGGGGACGTGCTGATCGTGGCGGTCAACAGCGATCGCAGCGTGCGGGCGCTCAAGGGAACGGAGCGCGCCATCCAGCCCGAAGCAGAGCGAGCGGAAATCCTGGCGGCCCTCAAAGTCGTGGACTACGTGACGATTTTCGATGAGCTCACCCCCCAAGCCGTGATTGCCCGAATGCTGCCGCAAGTTCTGGTGAAGGGTGGAGACTGGAGGCCGGACGCGATTGTGGGCCGCGCAGAAGTGGAAGCGGCGGGTGGGCAGGTGGTTTCGATTCCTGTGGTGGAGGGGTATTCGACGTCATCCATTATTCAGGCGGCGTTGAAGGGCAGGAGTCAGGAGACAGGGGGCCGCTACTGAGACTGATAAGGAACGAAGGTGAACTGACAACACCACTGACCACTGACAACTGACGACTGAAAACTGTCATCTGACAACTGAGCAATGTCCGATCTGCACTCACTGTTAAACCCCATTCTCGATCATGCGGCTTTTCGCGGCGTGTTGCAGTCTTTGAGGGAGGCTGCGGCGAGCGAGGGTGCGCGGGTCAGCCTATCCGGGCTGACCAACTCCGCAAAGGCCTTAGTGGTGGCAGGAGTCGCTTGCCAACTGGCTCGCCCGGCGATTGTCCTGACTGCGGACAATGAATCCGCCGCCAACCTTCGGCGGACGGCGTCAACATTCGCAGCCTGGCTCAACTCGGGGTCTAACCAGGCCGTGCTGACTTTTCCCTCGCTGGATTGTTCTCCCTACGAAGGGCGTTCCCCGCACGGCGAAATTCTGGAACGGCGCGCGGTAACGCTCTGGAACATAACTCGCGGAAAGGTGTGCGCGCTGTTCACGCCGGTCACAGCGGCGCTGGGGCGGTTTAGGGAGCGAGCTTTCTATTCATCGCTGGCGCTCGAAATCAAAACCGGCGACGAACTGGCTCTCGACGATCTCGCGGAGCACCTCAGCGGAGTGGGGTACGAGCGCGAAGAACCAGTCTCCGATGTGGGGCAATACTCAGTGCGGGGCGGGATTGTGGATGTTTTTCCGCCCGAGGCCAAGTGGCCGTATCGCATTGAACTCTGGGACGATCGAATTGAGTCGCTACGCGAATTTGATCCGGACACGCAGCGCTCGCGCCAGCCCGTTCCAAGCGCCATGCTCCTTCCGCTTTCGGAGGTGACGCGCTCCCGCCAGTTTTTTGACAAGCTCGTCGGCGCGCTCGAAAGGCGCGCGAATCCGCGAGGCGGGCAGGGTGTTGCGCAGCGATTCGAGAGGGAACCGGAGTGGGCGGGCGAATACGGGAATCCCTTCCCCGGATGGGAGTTCTTTGCACCTCTCGCGGAGCCACACCCTCTCAGCCTGTTCGCGTTGTTCGATAACCCTGTGGTTCTTTGGGACGAACCTCTGGACCGTGACGCCCAATGGAGGGGCTTCCTGGAAAAGCTGGCGGCGGAGTATGACGAAGTCCGCGACGTTGTTCCGCCGCGTCCCAGGCCGTGGGATATATGCCTCAATGAAAAAGAGTTCCAGGAGATTGTTAAAGGGTTGCCTCAGATTTATCTGAAAGAACTGGCTTTGACACGACCAGTCGAGACCGCAGAGCGCGGTGAAGGATTGCCGCAGGTGGCTTTGGTTCAAGGATCACGGCCGACTGCGGAGATTGTTCGCTTCGCTCAAGATGACAGACCTCCGGCTGTTAATGACACCCCTCCGATTGTTTCAAACCTTGAAAGCCTTTCCGCAACTCAGGAGGCAGAGCCCCAAAGCACAATGGATAGTGCGGAGACTGATATGAACGAGCCTGAGCCAAGCCTGCCCCTACCTAGTCAAGAGTTCGTTCTTCTCACCCAGCCTTCGCCGAAGCTCCAGTCGGGCCTTAAGGGGTTTGCGGATAATCTGCGCGGCAATCTGGAGCGTGGCATGTCCGTGGTTCTGGTCACGCCCAGCAGCGGAAAGGCGGAGAGGCTAAGGGGGATTCTTACCGAGTACGAGATTCCGTTTGAAACGGCAAGCAGCGCCGGCGCTCCTGCCAGTGGTGTCGAAGAGCAGGCAGGTCGCCGCTGCGCGTTGATGATTCGCGGCGACCTTGCCGAAGGCTTTGTCATTCCTGACTTGGAACAGATGTGGCTGGCGGATGGTGACCTGTTTGGAGGATTCGACTGGGCTTCGCGACGGCGTGAGCACTCAGGGGCGTTGAGTTTCATTTCGGACCTGGGCGATCTGAAGGTGGGAGATTACGTGGTGCACGTCGACCACGGAGTGGCGATCTATCAAGGGCTGCGGCAATTGAGCGTCAGTGGGTCGGAGCGCGACTTCATGCTGCTGACGTACCAGGACGAGGCGAAACTGTACGTTCCGCTGGAACGGCTGGATCTGGTGGAGAAGTACCGGTCCGGCGGAGATGGAGCGAAGCCGGTGCTGGACCGGTTGGGCGGGGCTACGTGGGAGCGAACGAAGTCACGTGTCAAGAGGGCCTTGCGGGACATGGCTCAAGAACTACTTCACCTTTATGCGCAGCGCAAGATGACGGGAGGCGCAGCCGCCAGCCCAGACACGCCGTGGCAGGAAGAGTTCGAGGAGGCGTTCGAGTTCGAGGAGACGCCTGACCAGTTGAAGGCGCTGGCGGATATCAAGAAAGACCTGGAAAGTCTGGAACCGATGGACCGTTTGTTGTGCGGTGATGTGGGCTACGGAAAAACTGAGCTGGCAATGCGCGCCGCTTTCAAGGTCATTCAGGATGGCCGGCAGGTGGCAGTGCTGGCTCCCACCACCGTGCTGGCGTTCCAACACTTCGAAACTTTCCGGCAGCGGCTGGCGTCGTTTCCGATGCGAGTGGATATGCTCAGCCGGTTCAGGCAGCCCGCGGAACAAAAGAAGACTGTGGCAGAAACCGAGGCGGGCAAGGTGGATGTGCTGATTGGAACTCATCGCCTTCTGTCGAAGGACGTCCGCTTCCGCGATCTGGGATTGTTGATCGTGGATGAGGAGCAACGGTTCGGGGTGGCGGCGAAGGAGAAGCTGAGGAAATTCAAGGTGGGAGTGGATGTGTTGGCGATGTCGGCCACTCCCATCCCGCGGACGTTGCACATGTCGCTGGGAGGATTGCGCGACCTCTCGGTTATCGAAACGCCACCGCGCGGTCGGCTGGCGATTCAAACTACCGTCGCACCCTTCAACCACAACCTGATTCAGTCCGCCGTCCTTCAGGAGATGCAGCGTGAGGGGCAGACGTTCTTTGTTCACAACCGGGTTGAGTCGATTTTCAGCATCGCGGCCATTGTGCAGCGCTTGGTGCCCACGGCGCGAATCGGCGTTGCACACGGGCAGATGAACGAGGAGGAACTCGAGAAGGTCATGCTCAAATTCATGCAGGGGGAATATGACGTGTTGGTGGCGACGGCGCTGATTGAGAACGGGCTGGACATACCGCGCGCCAACACCATCATCGTTAATCACGCCGAGCGCTTCGGCTTGGCCGATCTTTACCAGCTACGCGGCAGGGTGGGGCGGTCGAATCGGCGCGCTTACGCATACTTCCTGGTGGCTGCCGAAGAGGCATTAACGCCTATTGCCCGGAGGCGGCTGGCGGCCCTGAAAGAGTTTTCGGAATTGGGCGCAGGCTTTCGCTTGGCGGCCCTGGACCTGGAGTTGCGCGGCGCGGGCAATCTTCTGGGGGCCGAGCAGCACGGGCATTTGAATGCGATCGGAATCGACCTCTACCTGAAAATGCTTGAGCAGACGGTGGAAGAATTGAAAGGGGCGCCGCAACGGATCGACGTGCGCACCTCGCTCAACCTGGGCCTCGATATCAAGATTCCAGACAACTACGTCGCCGATGAGGGCCAGCGCCTACGCCTCTACAAGCGAATCTCCAGCCTGGCCGCGCCGGAAGCGCGCACCGAAGTGGAGTCCGAGCTCAATGACCGTTATGGACCCATTCCTCCCTCCGTTTCAAACCTCCTCTCCTATGGCCTTTTGAAGTCTGCTGCGGAGCAGCTACTGGTACAATCCATCGAGAGAAAAGCGGACGAGATCTGGATGCGGTTTCACGAACAGACTCCAGTAGAGCCGGTAAGGATTACGACGTTCGTGCGCCGGCGGCGGGAAGCCAGCCTACGGCCCGATGGGGTGCTGCGCTTCAAGCTGCGAAGTGGCGATGAGAAGACACTCGAAGAAGTCCAAAATGTCTTGCAGGAGTTACAACCGAAGCATTAAGATACTTGCATGTACGGGCAACCCTTGTGGTTGCCGTGGGCGGCCGCAAGGACCGCCCCCAAGTGATCATTGCAGGACGGGTCAACGGAAATGAATAGACGGGCATGGGTGGTTTTAGCTGGCGTGGCTTTGGTGGCGGGGTCGGTGGGCGCTACGCGCGGCGGGGCGAAAATAATCGAGCGCATCATTGCGCGCGTCAACAATGAGATCATCACGCAACACCGGTATGATGACGAACAGGCGCAACTGCGGAGCAAGTTGGCGGAACAATACTCGGGCGCCGAGTTGGACGCGCAAGTGCGCGAACAAAGTAAGAATCTGCTGCGCGACCTCATCGACGAGTCGTTGATGGTGCAGAAGGCCAAGGATCTGGACATCAACGTGGAGACCGATATCATCAAGCAGCTTGACGACATCCGTAAGAAGAACAACTTGGCCACCCTCGAGGACCTGGAGACGGAAATCGAAAAGCAAGGGATGAATTACGAGGACTTCAAGGACAACATCCGGCGCAACTTACTGATGCGCGAAGTCATAGAGCGGCAAGTCGGGTCGCGCATCCAAGTGTCGCATGATGACGCGAGGAAATTCTACGAGGCCCACAAAGACGAATTCAAGTCGCCGGGCTTGGTGCACTTGCAACAAATCCTCGTCTCAACTGATAAACGGAAGCCGGACGAAGCCGAGAAGCGGGCGAACGAGGCGGTAGCGGAATTGAAGGCGGGGCAGAAGTTTTCCGAGGTTGCAAAGAAGTACTCCGATGGGTCAGGCGCCGACCAAGGCGGCGATTTGGGCATGATGAAAGAAGGGACGCTGGCCCCGGATATCGCTTCTGTGGTCGGGAAGCTGGATGTTAATGAGTTCAGCAACCCCATCCAAACCAAGTATGGGTATCTCATTCTGAAGGTGGTGGAACGATACAGCCCCGGTATCCCGAAGTTTGAAGAAGTCGAACAGCGTGTCGAGGAAACCCTTTACAACCAGAAAATGGAGCCGCGTTTGCGCGAGTATCTGACAGAGCTGCGCAAAGAAAGTTACATCTACCGGGCCCCCGGATACGCCGACACGGGGGAGCAGTTGCCCACGGAAACTATCACGGCCAAGAAAGAGAAATGAAGGAACGCTTCGTCACCGATCTCCGCCCTAACAGTCCGGTCCGGACCACTTTCCTACTGCAAGCACGAGAACGGAAGATGGCGCGTACGGGAAGCGCGTACCTCGACCTGGAGTTGCGCGACTCGAGCGGGGTGATCCGCGCCAAACTGTGGGATTGCGACCGGGCGCCGCTGGATTTCGACGTGGAGGATATCGTTGAAGTCGACGGGATCGTGGAAGATTACCAGGGGACGCCGCAGATTCGCGTGCGGCGGATTTCGAAGAGCGCGGCGCAGAATGTGGACCTGTCCGATTACCTGCCGCGTTCGCGGCGGGACCCTGCGGAAATGTACGCCGTGCTGCTCGACCGCTTGAAGCGCATGGCCGAGGGACCGTTGCGCGTGCTGTTGCTTTCCGTTCTGGAGGACCCCTCGATAGCGGAGAAATACAAAAAGGCGCCGGCAGCGATGAGTTATCATCACGCCTTTCTGGGCGGGCTGCTTGAGCACGTGTTGTCGCTGGTCGAATTAGGTGATCAACTGTGCGACCACTATGGGGATCTGCGCCGCGATCTGTTGCTGGCGGGATTAGTGCTGCATGACTTGGGGAAAGTGGAGGAGTTGAGCTTCACGTCGGGATTCCGGTATTCCACCCGAGGGCAGTTGCTTGGCCACATTGCAATGGCTCTGGAAATGGTGCAAGAGAAAATTCGCCAGATTCCTGGCTTCCCGCCGGAATTGAAGAGCCAGCTCGAGCACATTATTCTCTCTCACCACGGCAAATTGGAGTTCGGGTCTCCCAAAGAACCTATGTTTCCGGAAGCACTGGTGGTGCACTTCCTCGACGAGATCGACTCCAAGCTGGAAGCGATGCGCGCCCAGTATGCCAGCGATCAGGACCGGGGCGGAGAATGGACGGCACGCAATCCGGCGCTTCGGCGAGAATTGTTGAAGGTCCAGGGGTCAGCGCCGAGCCACGCTGACGAGGATGTTGAGAAGAGGTCCGCGGAGGCTGCGCCGCAGCCGGGCTCGAAGGCCGGTTCCGCCCGCAACGCGTAAACAACCGTGAGCGATGTGAATTCACTCCCCGACATCCTTAAGATCCTGCCGCATCGTTACCCCTTCTTGTTTGTCGATCAGGTCACCGATTTCGTTCCGGGGCGGCGAATCGTGGCCACCAAGCGTTTCTCGGCGGACGACGAAGCGGCGCGAGGATTCCTCCCTGGCTCACCGGTCATTTCAGTCAGCGTGCTGTTGGAGTTGGTCACCCAACTGGGAGCCGTCCTGGTTATGGAACGGCCGGAGATGGCCGGCAAAGTGGCGATGATTTTGCAAATTCCCGATGCGCAACTGACCCATCCGGTGGAGCCGGGCGATACGCTTCGCGTGGAGGCCGAGGTGCTCAAGCTCGGCGAGCGCCTGGGCGAACTGCGCGGCGCGATTCATCGGGGCGGTGAAAAGGTGGCGGAGGGAAGAGTGCGGTTTGCCATCGTTGAAGAGGCGCAACTCAGGAGTCAGGAGTCAGGAGCCAGGAGTCAGAATGAAAATTCCCGCGGTCGAGAATCGATTTGAAGGCCGGGTGCCGGGCAGCCTTCAAGTAGCCTGGACTTTAGTTGCCGCCTCGCTTTGTTATTCTGCCTTCTGACTCCTGAATCCTGACTCCTGCTTTTCATGTTTTTCGAACAACTGCGAATTCGGGACGTGATGATCCGGCCGGCCCACATTCTGGCGCCGATGGCGGGTGTCACCGACACGGTGTTTCGCCGCTTCATCAAACGCCTGGGCGGATGCGGCCTGATTATGACGGAGTTTGTTTCCAGTGAAGGGATGCTTCGTCAGAATCTGCGCTCGAAGCGCTATCTATATTACACACCCGAAGAACGGCCGATTTCCGCGCAGCTTTTCGGCGCCGACCCGGACCGGTTGGCAGAAGCTGCGCGCATGATCGAAGATCTCGGATTCGACCTCGTCGATCTGAACTTGGGGTGCCCTGCCAAGAAGGTCGTGAAGTGTGGCGGCTCGGGATTGCTTCGCGACTTGCCGCTGCTGGAGAGAGTTCTGCGAACGATTCGCGCCGTGGTGCGCATTCCGTTTACGATAAAGCTCCGCTCCGGGTGGAGTGATACGGAGATTGTAGCGCAGGAGGTGGCTCGACTGGCGGAGGAATGCGGCGTGGAGGCGCTCGCCGTGCATCCGCGGACGCGCCAGCAAGGTTTCAGCGGACGCGCGCGGTGGGAAATCATTCAAGAGGTGAAGTCACAGGTCCGCATCCCGGTCATCGGAAACGGTGACGTGGTGACGCCGCAGGATGCCCAGGCGCTGCACCAGCAAACGGGATGCGACGCGGTGATGGTTGGACGCGCCGCGTCCATCAATCCCTGGATATTCCGCCAGCTTTCCGATTATTTCCGAACCGGAACGTTCACGGAACCGAGCGATGCGGACCGCTACCAATTGATCCGCTCTTATTACCTAATGTTGGTGGGTGAGGAAACTCCAGGCGCAATCGGCAAGATGAAACAATTCGCAAGTTGGTTCACCCATGGGATCCGCGGCGGCGCCGAGCTGCGCAAGTCGATTCAAGGCGCGGCCAGCACTCAGGAAGTTCTGGATCGAGTGGACAAGTTCTTCAGTGCGCCGGGGATTTATTCACTGAGTCATTGATTTGGTGTAGCAACTTGGCAGTTGCAGCCGGATTAAAAGGTCTATGTGTCTAGTGTTGTGATGGGTGTGAACCCTTACCCGGCCCGCGACGGCTAACGGCAGCACCGTCGCGGCCCACTCACTCCCCACGGCAGAAGGCTGTGACTTTGACCCGGGTCGCACCCTCCCTGGGGAAGAAGGCTATGACTCCCTCACGACGGGTGGGCAAGCAGGGGCGGGACTGCCGGGGCCTGGACAACGAGCGGGCGCTCGGCGCCGCTCTGGAAAAGCAGGTCGCGCACCAGATCGGCTGCGCTGAGCCTTATCCAAACATTGTCTGCACACCCTGCCACGCGGACTTCTCGAGCCCCGAACTTTATCACCTTTTGCCGCGTTGCTCGGGAAATGAGGGAGGGTTCAAGCGGCCCTAAGATCTGGTTAGCTTCCGAAACACGCCGCCGGTACAATGCGTCGAGCGCCTTTTCGACTTGCGACTCCTGGGCAACACAGGGTTGGGTGCGGAGCTCGAGCATCTGCTCGATTGCATACAGCGCTGTGTAGTCAACCCGGCTGGAAAAGGCCACGTAAAGGAGCCCGCTGGCGGGCAAGTAGTGGACAGGCAGCATTTGAAATGAGTGCAGCAAGCCGAGGGGGAGCAAGTGAGCCCAGTTCAGCAGCCGTTCCCGCCTATCCAAGGGGTAGATCGGAAGGGACCACTGCACGGCCAGCGCTTGTGTGATCTGCGGTTCTGTCACCACGCCTTGGCGTCGCAACCAATCGCCGACGCGCCCTTGCCCAGCTTCTCGCTGCGCCTGCAAGGCCGATTGTAAGGACTCCTTGGTGACCAATCCCAACGAATGCATGACCAAACCCAAGGGAAAGCGATGCGACCTGGCGTCCCGGTTGGCCCGCGTAGTTTCGATAACCTGTACCAAGGATTGTTCGAGCACCTCATTGAGACAATCCGGCGAGCAAAGCCATTGCTTATGCAGGAATACGCCTCGAGGAGGTCTAAGAAACGTGCGCCATACACTGCGCTGCAGCGGGCAGTGTGGGTTTGCGCACCTCGGGCCGAGTCTTATCATATGAATACTCCCGCTGGCCTCTCTAGGCGCGCTAGTGTCCAGCAAGCAACCTTCCTGAGATAAGTCAACCGGCCTCGGCGGCGACATGGCTTGGCCAACGGCTTGCCCCGTGGGCCACATTATGCCGCCGCCGGGGTTTCCCAAGGCGCCGACCACGAACTTTCACGCCAATGCCCTGTTTCCGTCGCCCTCCCGCCCCTTTCGGCGCTGAGGATAGCGGATGCAATGGGCCTGGCTTAATCAATGAATCTGTGTTCCCCGAGCTAGCGCCGCAACGACTCGAGGCGCTCTATGGGATTCAAGACCTCAGTGACCCTTAGAGCGTAATGGCCTTCCAAGACAACGACCTCCCCGTGCGCGACGGTCTTGCCGCCTACGAGGAGTTCCACCGGTTCCACGATTTTCTGATCCAGCTCAACCACCGCTCCGGGGCTGAGCTCAAGAATGCTGCTCAAAAGCATGTCAGACTTCCCGAACCGCAGAGCCACGGGCAGCTCCACATTAAGAAGCAACTCAATGTTTCTGCTGGTCTTGGAAGTTGCGGGCGGAGATTCTGGGGCAGGAGGCGTGAGAGTTACGAGTTGCGGCGCAGGTTTTACCGGAGGCCCGGATGCCAGCGACTCGCCGAGATCAGGATTGAGGAGAATCAGCAGCGGGAACTGCACGTCCCCCTCGCCCTTCAAGCGGTAGCCCCGCTGAAGGTGGGGCTTCCAGGACCCCGGCTCATGGTCAACTAAGGCGAGGGTCATCTCGCCGCCCATTCGCGGTTTCATTGCCAGCGCGGCCCTCCCTGCGAACTGACGGAAGAGATCATCGAGTGCGTCCTGGTAATCACTGGAGAAATCCTGAGTGGCATTGCATGGTTCGCCCATCAGCATTTGTGCTAAGCGCAAAGCGTCGGAACGCTCAATCCCGAAGGAGTGTTCCCCATTCAGAGGGGAGGGAATCTCGCCCGTACTGCCGACAGTGAAGCGCAGCCACAATCCCTCCTCCCCCAGAATTGCAGCTTCGTTGGCGACTTCTTGCGGCGAGAGATCTGAGGCCGCAAAAGCAGACCCGGCAATCTTCCCGAGGACGTCGCAAACGCCGCTCATCCAGGCGCTCAGATAGCTTTCCGTACGATTGAGTGCAGGGGGTAGAGTTTCACTGATCACTGTTTTCACTCCGGTGGGCATCAGGAATACTAAACAGTTTCACAATTTGACCGGCCCGATGGCTTCCACTGCGGACCGGCTGGGCAATAAAGAGCGGCTGATTCTCCACGTACAAAACTGCGGGCTGGTTCGATTTCAAGTGCAATGCAAGGATGCTTCCCTCCTTAAGATCGAGCAGCTGCCGGCTACTAACGACGCCGGCCGGCAGAACCAATTCGATGGGAAACTTACATTTCCCCAGCTTCTCACGGAGATTCGAAGTTACGGTGGTGACTGCCCGGTGCTTTCTGTAGGACCCTTGCTGGGCGAGCTTTCGGATTAAGGCCGTGGCGGCAACTGCCGGGAATGCTGTCATCAACATGCCGCCGGCTTGGCCAACGCGAATTTCGAAACTTGAGGAAAGAACCTTCTCGTTGGGAGGCATCAAGCGCGCGATCTGGGTTTGTCGCTGGCGCCCGTCGAAGTTGATCTCCGTATCGATGACCGGCTGCCAGGTGGATTGGAGCTCGCGGCAAATCGTCTGCGACATGCCTTTAAGGATCTCCTCCTCGACCTCAGTGATTTCGCGGAGTTCGGGCATCAGGTTTCCCGGCCCTCCCAACAACAGGTCGATAATTGGAAAGGCTATCTGCAGATCCAGTACGACTGCGGCCATCACATCGAGGGCTGGCAAGTGGGCGGAAACCACATAATTGATCTCGGGTACTCGTTGCAGGAATTCACCGTAGGTCATTTGCTCCGTGGACACGAGGTTCACGTCAGCGGCTACCCGAAGCTGAGCTGCCAGTGAGCGAGCGAGGCCACGCACAAAAGAATCGTGCAGTTCGTTGACCGCGCTCCACTGATCGCGCGTCATCATCCCGGCCCGGCGGAAGTTGCAGGCGGTTACCGGTCCATTTTGGCCTTCCGCTTGTTTTCTGCGGCCCGCGCGGTCTTGCGCCGCGTAGAAAAGGGCGTCGATTTCCTCCTGGTTGAGGATTTTTTCCATTCTAGCCTCGCGCCTCTTGGGGGCGACTCTAGCAGGCGGATTAGAAAGTCGTCGCGACGTCATTCTGAGACGTCGCAGGCGACGAAGCATCTCCGCCGTTCTTTGACGTTGCGACTGCCAGGATTTTTCGCTTCACTCAGAATGACATCGCACGGGCGTTCTTCAGCAGCTTGCTACTAGTCGTTCACGGGCGACCACAAGGGCCGCCCCGGCAATGCGATCGTTTCACACTGGTTCAGGTGCCGGTTCCTTCCGAACCTCCGCGGCTTTTCGCACGCTCAACAACTCGGACATGCGGGCGCGCAGCCGGACGATTGCGGCGGAGTGCAACTGTGAGACTCGCGCCTCGCCAATGCCCAAGACCGCTCCGGCTTCTTTCATGGTCAGTTCCTCATAGTAGTAGAGCGCCAACAGTTGGCGTTCGCGCTCGGGTAGCTCTTCGACGACTTTGGCCAGCAATCCTGTCATTTCGGAACGCAAACAAAGGGAGAATGGATCTTCGGGCGGTTCGGTTTGGGTGTTGTGAGGGGTCTCACGCCCGGAACCCTCCTCCATGGTCTCTGACTGTAGACTTCTCAAGTCGAGGCCACGTAGCTCTCCCAGCAGGTGTTGGAATTTATCGAGGCCCATGCCTAGTTCTTCTGCCAGTTGAGACTCTGATGGGGAATACCCCAGGCGAGCTCTTAATCTCTGCTGGGCCTCTTCAATTCGACGCGCCTTCCGACGCAGAGGGCGAGGACTCCAGTCCAAGTCTCGCAGGCTGTCGAGGATGGCGCCATGAATGCGGTGTTTAGCATAGGACTTGAGCTCGACATGACGGGCGGGATCGTACCGTTGAATGGCTTCGATCAGGCCCAGGATACCCGCATGGATCAAGTCTTCAAGCAGTACATGAGGCGGGAGCCGATCATGAATCCGCCTGGCAATATACTTGACCTGCGGTAGTTGCTCTACGAGCAACCGCTCGCGCTCCGCTGAATTCAGGCCACTGAATGCTTCATAAGCTGACTTCACGCTACTCAGCGCCGGGCCGCGGTGCTCTATTTGAGGATGTGTCGCTAACGGTCCACTCATCGCAGTACCCCCACGGATTGAACGGTCACGGCGGCTGGAATCTCAGCGGGTGATAGGACTACCAACCGGGGCATAAAGGGCTCCAGCAGCCGTCGGAGATGAAACCTTGCCGGGCTATTGCACAACAGGATGGGAGAACTCGCTGATATGTGTTCTCCGACAAAACTCCGCAGGCCGTCGACGATCCTGCGGAGGAAAAGCGGCTCAAGTCCGCCGGCTCGAGCGCCCGAGGCCTGGGGCTCGAATGCTTGGTTGATTTGATCTTCGACGGTGGCATCGACCTGCACCACCGTCAGCTTCTTGTCGTCACCCAATAGGGAGGGAACTAGAGAGCGCCCCAGGGTTTGACGAATAGCTTCAACCCACAGCACAGGGTTTTTCGTGGTCGCCCCGGTGTCCTGTAGGGTCTCGAGAATACTCGGAAGGTCGCGGATGGAAACCTGCTCGCGCAACAACTGCTGCAGAACTTTCTGAACTTCTCCAAGGCTAATCAGTTTCGGCACTAGCTCCTCGACGAGCTTGGGCTGCCTTTCGCTCAGAGAGTCCAACAGACGCTTGGTCTCCTGCCGCGTCAAAAGCTCATGAGCATGCTGCATGATCACTTCCGCCAGATGCGTGGCCAGAACTGAAGTCTGGTCGACCACCGCGAAACCGGCCGCCAGAGCGCGCTCGCGGCGGCTGGGCAAAATCCACTTTGCAGCCACCTGAAACGCCGGCTCCAGAGTGTCCTTTCCTTCCAAAGGCTGCGCAGAAGCTTCGGAACTGATGGCGAGAAGCCAATCCTGGACCATTTCCCAGCGAGCGATTTCAACGCCGCGCAGCCGGACCACATACTCGCGAGGATTCAATTGCAGGTTGTCGGTAATGTGGACTGAGGGTACGATGAAACCCAACTTCAAAGCCAAGTGCCGGCGCAGGGCCCGAATGCGGCCCAGTAGCTGCCCGCCCTGCTTCTCATCGACGAGGGACACTAGGCCGGATCCCACCTCCAATGCCAAGTCATCCAGGTGAAGCAGGGCCTCGAGCTTTTCCGGTGGGGCGGCCTTGGAGGGCGAGAGTACTTCCGCCGGCTGGCTCTCTTGGCGGGTGGAGGCCCGGCGTGCAAGGCCCATGAGCAGTGCTGCCATGAAGAAGAACGAGGTCTTAGGGAGCCCTGGGATCAGTGCCAACAACAGCATCACTCCGGAGACAGTCCACAAGGGGCGGCTGCGAGGAAACAACTGCCGGGCGATGTCGAGGCCTACGGTAGATTCCGATGAAGAACGTGTGGCCACCATGCCGCCCGCGACCGACACCAGCAGGGATGGGATCATGGTTACCAATCCGTCGCCGACGGTCAGGATGGTGTAGGTCCGGACCGCCTCGCCGAGAGGAATGTTGAGTTGAAAGACTCCGATCAACAAGCCGGCGACGATATTGATGGCGGTCACGAGAATAGTAGCTAAAGCATCGCGCTGGCTGAAGCGCGCCGCACCGTCCATAGCGCCATAGAATTCCGCTTCACGGGCGACTCGTTCGCGACGCGTCCGAGCCTGGACCTCATCGATCAGCCCGGCGCCCAGATCGGCGTCAATGGCCATCTGTTTCCCGGGCAGGGCGTCGAGGGTGAACCGAGCCGTCACTTCCGCGATGCGCACCGCGCCGTGGTTAATGACCATGTATTGGATAGCGATCAAAGCGAGGAACAAAACGAAACCGACAACGTAATTGCCGCCCACCACGAATTGACCGAACGCCTCGATGACGTGCCCGGCGGCAGCCAAACCTTCATTCCCGTGCAGCAGGATTCGACGGCTGCTAGCTAAGTTGAGCGACAGCCGGAAAAGTGTAAGCAGCAGCAGAAGGGAAGGGAAGACGGAGAATTCTACCGGCTGCAAAATGTACATGGATACCAGCAGAACGAGTACCGAGGCGGAGATGCTAAGCGCGAGTAGAATATCCAGCGCAAAGGTAGGAATGGGAACGAGCATTACGAAGACCGTGGCTACCGCAGCGGCCGGCACGATCCAGTCGGTGGGCGACTTATCGCGTTGCGGATTCGGTTTGGAAGTTGCGGGCATCCCTCTTCCTTATTACCTTGCTCTTGGAACCTGAGTCCGCCCCTGGAGGCGGTAAATGAAGGCCAAAATCTCTGCCACGGCCGCATAGAGTTTGGCGGGAATGGCCTGGCCGACCTCGACAGTGCGGTAAAGCGCTTGGGCAGCAGGGGGATTCTCAATGATTGGAATCCCATGCCAATTGGCTTCCCGCTTGATGCGCTGTGCCAGCAGATTGCGGCCTTTGGCCAGCACGCTCGGAGCCGCCATTTCCTCGGGCCGGTATTCGAGGGCCACGGCATACTCTGTAGGGTTAATAACGACCACGCTGGCGCGCGCCACGTCCTTCAACATGCGCCGTTTGCGCATTTGGCGTTGCAGACGGCGCACACGGGAGCGGATGAGCGGCTGGCCTTCCGTTTCTTTGGCCTCCTCGCGGATCTCCTGGCGGCTCATGCGGAGTTGCCGTTCAAAGCTCAGTCGCTCCAGCAGGTAGTCGAACAGGAACCATACCGCGAACACCAATCCGGCCTTCCAGGCGATTCCGTATGCCAGTTCGAAAATCCAGCTCGACGCGGCACGAGGTGTCAGGAAACAAGCGCGCAAGATATTGCCCCATTGAGCTGTAATCAGTGTGACGCCGAGATACACCAGATAAGCCACGGGCAGGAGGGACTTCAAAAGCGTTCGCAGCGAGTTCAGTGAAAGAAGCTTGCCCAGGTTCGAAGCCGGGTTCAGCTTCTCCGGTTTTGGTCCCAGCGCATCCGGCGAAAAGACAAGGCCCCCTTGCGCCACGATTCCGCCGGCAGCGATCAGCCAGCTCATCAGCAGCGGTGGCGCGCCCCAACGAATAACGAGCATGGTGGTACGCTGCAAGAGCGTTAAATAGGCTTTCAGGTCATCCGAAGGCAGAGGCAGATCGTGAGCGAGGAAATCGCGCCACTGGAGCTTCCAGACTTCCGCCTGCGACCACACCAGGACAGTAACGGTCAGCAAGGCCAAGGCGGAAGGCAACTCACGGCTGCGCGCCACCTGGCCGCGCTCGCGAGCCTTCTCGCGTCGCCTCGGTGTTGCTTGTTCAGTTTTGCTCTCATCTGCCATGGCAAAACGCTCTCATCGAACCAGAACTTAAGTCGGACCTCATGGTTGCCCTTGGGCATCGGAGCAACGCCTCTGGATGTCTACCGCGCAAGGTGTAGCAAATGCTCCGAGGTCTGGAGGGCGCGAAGGAAATACCTGTCCATCAGCACCGGCCAATACCGGATTGAACCCATGAGCACCAGGAAGCCCACCAGAGCCTTGACGGAGAGCCCAATAAACATGACCGGGAGCTGGGCCGAGGCCTTGCCGATCAGCCCCAAAATGATGTCCGCGAGCAGCGTGGCGCTAAGGGCGGGCGCGGCAATTTGAACTGCGATGACCAGCATGGCGCCGGCTGCGTGAATCAATCCCTCCGTCGCCGCAGGGGTGGCGGTCGCCACGCCGGGAGGCAAATACTCGAAGCTCCTCGCCAAACCCCGCAACAACCAGTGGTGGACTCCCAGCTGCAAAAACAGAAGCAGGGCGATGGACTGGTGAAATATGGAAAGAACCGGCGTGTCCACTTGGGTCTGGGGGTCGATCACGTTCACTAAGGAGTAGCCTAATTGGAATCCCAGGATCTGCCCGGCCAATTGCGCTCCCTCGATAACGAAAGTCAGCGTTAGGCCGAGCAGCAGGCCCACAATAACCTCGCCACCGACGACTCTGCACCAGTCAAGGTTGGCGAGATCGATCGAGCGAGGCGCATAGACGGGATAGAGCAGCGCGGTCAGAGCTACCGTCAGTCCGAGTTTGACGCGCGCTGGGATGCCCAAGCCCCCGAAGAACGGGGCGAAAACCATCAGCATGCCGACGCGCACACCGACAAAGACCGCTTGGGCAATCACCTGTTCCAATCCTGCACCCATTCTCTCGCCTCCCTCACTGTTATTCCCGCTGGTCGTGCGCCTTCAGGGCGCGTTTCCACATTAAAACCAGGGGCAGCGTCGCCCCCGCGAATGCGCGTATCGTGGATTCCCCGCCTGCGCGCGAATGATGTGACGCCCGGACTGATCGCTCTGCTTTAGCCACCCATGCGTTCCTTTTTCATCCCAAGAAACGGCGGAAATCGGTTAAGACTTCCAGCGTGAACTCCGTCGCGATTCGCAGAGACCAAGGGAGAAGCAGAAACGTAGCGAGTGCCACAGCAAACAATCTGGGTACGGTGGACAGGGTCATGTCCTGGACGGAAGTCATCACTTGGAGCAGGCTGACGAGCAGCCCCACAACCGTCGCCACCACCAGGATTGGAGCACTCAGCAGGAACGCGGTCTCCATGGTCCTACGTGCGAGTTCAACTGCCATCCCCGTAGACATGGTCACTCCTCAGGAGAAACTCTTCATCAAAGACCCCACTACCAGGTTCCAGCCGTCGACCATCACGAAGAGCAGGATTTTGAGCGGAGTCGAGATCATTACCGGAGGTAACTGGAGCATTCCAACTGAAGTGGTGACGGACGCCACGACCAGGTCGATGACCAGGAAGGGCAGGAACAACACCATTCCGATTTGAAACCCCGCTTTCAGCTCCGAGAGAATGTAGGCCGGTGCGACCACGCGGATGGGAAGGTCTTCCGGTTGACGCGGGCGAGGTATCTTGCCCAGCTCGACAAACAGTGCCAGATCTTTCTCGCGCGCGAACTTGAGCATAAATTGCCGCACTGGATTGGCGCCGAGTTCCACGGCCTGAAGTGCATCTATGGTTCCCTTCTGGAGCGGAACTGCGGCAACCTTGTAAACTTCCAGGACCACGGGCTGGATGATGAAATACGTCAGGAAGAGGGAGAGACCAATGAGCGTCTGGTTTGTGGGTGTGGTCTGGGTGCCCAACGCCTGGCGAAGAAAGTGAAAGACCACCAGCAGCCTCACGAAGGGCGTCATCGCCAGCAGAATCGCGGGCAGCAGCGTCAGAAGGGTGAGCAGGATGAGGATCGTCCAGGGAGCGGAGTGCCCCACGCTTTCAAGGCCCGGTATGCCCAGACCCTTTGGCTGTTGGGGAAGAGGCGCGCCCAACGCTTTGGCGCTCAACGTTCCAGTCACCATCACGGTCATGAGGCCTTTCCTTAAGATCGACGTGGTTATCAACTTTCCCCCGAGATCCATAAACTTAAACGCCTGCTTACTCTGCGGCGTCGTGGCTGTCCTTCGCCTCTGGTCCGTTCAGTTTGGCCAAAAGAGCGATCGAGTTTCCCGTGCCGCCAACCAAGAATTCCTGCTGCTGGAATTGCACGACCGCCAGGAATCTCTTTTCGCCGAGCGAGAGAGTTTCCGACAGTCGCAAGCGGCGCGCCGAGCGGCGTCGATCGAGGCTCTTCCGGACTCGCGTCGCGAGGACGGTGAGCATGCTGCCCACAGCGGACCAAAAACTCTCACCAACGGCTTCACTCATACTGCCCTCTCCCTATGCGGAGATCCTTCCATCCCGCGGCGGGGTGCGGCCGCGCTATCGCGGAGGGTCATCTGTTCCGCAACCGCGCCGCAAGATTTGACGCGGGCGAAACAAAGGGATCAGCGCTTGAAATCGCGTGGGACGCTTTCGCAACCTCAGCTTCAAGAGACAAGTTCCGTCAGCCGAATGGCCAACGTCTCTTCCACCACGTCAAATTCTCCCCAAGCGATCAGTTCTCCATTCACGATTACCGGGACGTGAGATCCTTCCTCATAGTGGGTATCCAGGATGGCGCCCGGCCCCAGGTCAAGGAGTTGCCTGACGGTAAAATGCTGGATCGGGATCTCAACGCTCAGCCTGCACAGGAGTCCCTTCACGTGATTCCAGGCACCCTCGGCGCCGGTTGACTGGTCGGCAACAGCTTCGGTGCGGCTCAGTTCCATGGTCTTCACCGTTGAACGAGGAACTCAGTGAAGTAAATCTCACGAACACCGAGTTCCGGCGCCCGCTCGCGATGGGCGGTGGCCGACCGCTCCTTGAGGGTTGCATTTCCATTGGGAGACACCAGGGCCTCGGCATTGCAGGTGGCTGAAATCGACAAGATGGTGTCGCGGGTGCGCGCAGGCGACATGGCTGCTTGGGCTGGGTGTCCGTGCTCGTCCGCCTCCCGGTCGAGTCCGAGTTCAATTCCCACTCGAAGGAAGCAATCCCCCTCCGCGTCCGACAGATTCGCCGCAAACGGATCGAGGTGCATTACGCATTTCCCCTGAGGCTCTGCCTTGGCCTTGTTTTGCGCCCCCGATGCCGAGCGATGAAACAAAGAGCACGCCGCGGCGGTTCCCAAGACAATAACCAACGCTGCCACAACCACTACCGTGCGCCACTTGTTGCCGGGCGCTTGACCTGCTGTCACGTCCTGATTAGGCGTCTCATCCATGGCGAGATACTAGGGAGCAAGTGGACAGCCAAAAACTCTCAAGCTTCGGCGGAAGGTGCGGCGCGCGCCAGCGGCGCCGGGAAGTGGTTGCCTATTCAAGGAGTTTTCTGGACGCCTAGCGACGAGTTTATCTGCGGCTGTTCAGCAGATTGTTTCGTTTTTAATCTGCTATTAGAAAAGGCTAATGGAATGATTCTTAGAACCCGCCTGGGGTTCACTCTTTGCGTTGGCGCTGCAAACTGTGAACCCCAGAGAAGCACGCTACGAGCTCTTACAATCCGTGTCGATAATCCGCTACAAGCGCTTACTATGGCTGCATCGTGAGCACATAATTGAGCATCTGATCGTCGGTCGAGATGGCGCGTGCGTTGGATTGGTAATCACGTTCCGACACGATCAGGTCCGACAGCGTGGTGGTCATGTCGACATTCGAGGCTTCGAGCGACTGACCGACAATCGTACCGCGTCCATCAGAATTAGGTACCCCAACGCTGGGAATCCCGGCAGCGAGTGTTGCGAGGAACGTGTTGGATTCGTTGAGCTGCAACCCTTGCGTGTTTTGGAAAGTTGCCAATGCAACTTGCCCCAGCGTGAGGGTCCGGCCATTTGAGAAGACCCCTTGGATGGTTCCGTCAGCGTTGATGGTGAAAGATTGAAGAGCACCGCTCGTGTAGCCGCCCTGCATGGCGCTGGAGACGTTGGACTGACCGGCCACCTGTGTGATGTTGGGCGAGTTTGTGGTCGGGCTAAAAAGTTGCCAGGTGAGGCTTAAGTTCTTGGCACCGTCCGTCAGCCCTGTAACATTGATGCCGGTCACATTGGCGCTCGGTGAGGTCAAGTTTCCGCTGGCATCAGACTGCAATGTGCCGGTACCGACCGACACAGGAGAGCCGGTTTGCCCTACGTCCGCAGCCGGGATGGCGATGTTATAGCTCCACGTGTTAGAGGCGGCCTTGGTGAAGGTGATAGTGTGGCTGTTGCCAAGTGAGTCATAAACGATTCCGGGCTCAGCGAAGGTACTGCCGACAGCAGCGCTCGATGCCGCCGTTCCCCCTGTCAAAGTGGTTGCGCCAAGCGAGCCCCAGGTTGAGGTGGTGGCGACACTGTTGTCCCCCGTCCCCATCTGGGATGCCGTTAACGTCAAAGTTGATCCACTTGCGGTTGCACTCACTGAGGAATTGGCAGCGGTTCCCGAGCTGGAATTCGTGCCGGCTGTGCCCGTACCATCGATGGTGTCGGCCAGGTTGGAGAGGGTATTAGCCGCCGAGGTTGAATGGTTTTGAACTTCGTCCGGCGAAATGCCGAGCGTCGTGTCGAAAGTAAAGGTCGTGCCGCCGATGGTGACGGTTTGGCCGGCGGTCGCATTCGCCGTCGCCGTGAGCGAACCGGTGGCCGCTGTGCCGCTGCCCGATCCTGCTGCCCCTCCTGAAAGCGATGCTCCTCCAAAGGTGCCCCACGTCGCCGTCGTAGCGATGCTGGTGCCTGCGGTTTCGGCTTGGGCAGCCGTTAGGGTGCGGGTGCTTGATCCCGCAGTCGCAGTGACGGAAGCGTTGGCGGTCGTTCCCGAGCTGTAATTTGTGCCGGCTGCGCCGGTGCCGTTGATGGCGTCGGCCAGATTGGTGATAGTATTGTCCGCCGAAGTCGGGTCGATTTGAACCTCGTCAGGCTGAGTGCCAAGCGTGGTCTCGAAAGTGTAGGTCGTGCCTCTAATGATGACGGTTTCGCCGGCGTGTTAGGATGGTTCAGCCGGGAGATCTTGGGTGGAAAGTTCTGCCGAGTCTTCAGGCGACTACTGACCTTCAGCAGGAGTTTGAAAACGAATGAGGAACGTGTCGGTTGCCAGCTGTTGTTCGCGGCGCGCCTGAGCGCGTCGATAGGCGGCAAGTTGGCGTTCGTAAAGGCGCGTAATCACCTCCAGGTTCTGTCGCGCTTCCCGGTATTCGGCCAGTTGCCCTTCGCGTTGCCGGCTCAGACTCTCGACCAGTTGGGCAAGCGCCTTGATTCGCTTGAGGCGTGAGGCGGAACAGATGACCTGAAATTGAACTTCGGCTCCCGTCATTCCCCGCTTTAGGCTTTTGGACAGAGATCCGGCCTCTTCGATCTGCCCCTGCTTCAGAGCGGCGAGCTGCTTCAGAGCGGCGAATAGTTGAAGTGTGACGACGGCGAGACGCTGCCCCTCGCGCCGTTCATAAATGGCGCGCAGACGTTGAAGCGCCTTCAGAGGAAAACGAAATGCCATAATGGAACCCTCTACGTTGGAATGGCCTGCAAGGCCGATACGGTCTGGTCAAACGGAGCTTTCTCGTCAGTGCGCTGCTGAAGAAACGAGGTCAACGCCGGCATAATCGCCAGGGCTTGGTCCAGAATCGGGTCGAGACCTCGCTGGTAAGCTCCCACTCGAATCGCGTCTTCGGATGCAGCATAGGCGGCGGCCAGACGCCGCAACCGGCCGGCCTGCTCCATGTGGGCACGTGTGCTGACGGCGGGCATGAGACGGCTGAGGCTGTCGAGAATCCCGATGGGCGGAAAATGGGTTTGCGAAGTGAGTCGCCGGTCGAGCACGATGTGGCCGTCTACGAGCGCCCGGATGGCATCCACCAGCGGGTCCAGTTGGTCATCCCCTTCCATCAAAACGGTGTAAAACGCGGTAATGCTGCCTCCATTGAAGCGCCCGGCGCGTTCAAGCAACTGCGCGAGGAGACTGAAAACCGAAGGCGTATACCCCTTGGCGGTGGGCGGCTCACCGGCTGCCAATCCGATTTCGCGCTGCGCCATCGCAAATCGCGTCAGCGAATCAACCACCAACAGCACCTGCTTGCCGCGGGCGCAGAAGTACTCCGCCACCGCAGTCGCGGTCAGAGCCGCTCGTATGCGCAGCAACGGAGACTGATCGGAGGTCGAGACCACAACAACTGACCTTTTGCGCCCCTCCACTCCCAGCGTGCCCTCTAGAAACTCCCGCACCTCACGGCCGCGTTCGCCCACCAGGGCTAGCACGGCAAGGTCGGCCGCATTGCCGCGAGTCATCATGCCCACCAAGGTGCTCTTGCCTACCCCGCTGCCGCCAAAAATCCCCAGCCTTTGCCCTCGGCCGCAGGTGATCAAACCATCGATCGCCCGAATGCCCGTCGCCAGCGGCTCTTGGATGCGCAGTCGCTCGAGAGGGGCAGGTCCGGATGCATGTAGAGGTTGATGGTCGCGAGCGCGATAGTCCGGAAGTGAATCAAGTGGCTTTCCTACAGCGTCGATCACTCGGCCCAGCAATTCCTCGCCTACGCGGACGGAAGGTTGGGCGCCCCAGGTCATGATCCGATCGCCGTATCGCATCCCGCCCAGCCTCTCCAACGGCATCGAAAGCACATTCGTTCCCCGGAATCCTACCACCTCGCCTGGGGCGACATGCCCCTCGGAGTCCGCGATCTCGCAACACTCGCCGACACAGCAGAATGGGCCTTCGGATTCAACCAGATAACCGATTGCTTTGGTGACGCGGCCGAACCAGCGCTCCGTAGAGCACAAGTCGAGATACTGGAAATATGGGGCTAGTTGTTTTGCTGCGTCCATCAGGTTGCCGCCGGGCGTTGAGCCAATAGGTCAAAGAATCCTCGTTCAATTTCTGCCAGTTGAGCCTCCAAGGCAAGTTCCGTTGTCCCCAGGGCCGTCTCCAGAACACATTGTCCCATCCCGAGGGTCGCGTCGCCCAGCAACTCCGGAGCGACGCGATGCTCCCGCTGGTTCGAAAAGAAATCGTGCCACGCATAGACATGATCGGGATGGACCCTCAAACGCACACTGGTGCCGGCAGCGATTTTATCGAGCGCCACACGCACCACCCCGGCCAGCAATAAGGGGTCGACTTGCACTTCCCGATGCAGGATTTTACGCGCGATCCCGATGGCGAGCTTAACCACTTCGGCCTCCACATGGCTGAAGTAATTCTCACGATCGCGCGCAAAATTCTGCACCGCCTCGGCCACGACTTGGCGCTCGGCGGCAATCTCCCGCTCGAATTGGGGTCGGGCTTGCGTTTCGCCCTCCCTGATCCCAACCGCGCGGGCTTGCTCTTCCTTTGCTCGCACTTCGCCCTCGTTAAAGGTAGTTTCTTGAGAGGGCCTCGATTCACGAGCGGCTTGCAGGTCACCATTGGGATTCGAGGCAGTCGAGTCTCCGCTTCTGCCTCCTTGCTCAGCTCCTTCACCAATCGCGTCCAGTACGGCACGATAGACATAAGGCTGAATTGCGGGCGGCACAACTTCGTTAACCGCAGCCGGGGGCCTAGACCACATAGGCATCTTCTCCACTACTCTTCAAGGCAATCTTGCCGTCTGCCTCGAGCTTGCGCACCAAATTCACAATCTCCTGTTGCGCTTGCCGCACCTGACTGGAACGAACGGGGCCGAGGGCTTCGATGTCCTGTTTCAACATTTCCACAGCGCGCGAAGACATGGATTTGTAGAAGTGATTTTTCAAATCCTCGGATGCGCCCTTCAGGGCAGTCGCTAATGTCTTTTTATCTGCCTGGCATAGCACCTCGCGAATGGCGGCCTCCGGAACCGTGCTCAGGTCTTCAAAAGCAAACATCAGGTCCCGGATGGCCAGCGACAGTGTGGGGTCTTGCTGCTCAATGCTGGAGAGGATCTGATCGCTGTATTTCCGGTCCACACTATTGAGCATCTCGGCGACTGCACTCACGCCTCCGTAGGCACGCCGGCTCTGTTCGCCCACCGAGGCCAGCTTCTTATGCAACACCGCCGAAATTCTCTTCACCATTTCGGTGGAGAATTGTTGCATCACCGCCAGCCTTCGGATGGCTTCGGCGCGCAGTTTTTCCGGCAATAGGACCAGCAGGGAAGTCGAGGCGCGGGCCCCAAGATGAGCCAGCAAAAGTGCGACCGTCTGAGGGTGCTCGCCTTCTACAAACTTCGCCAGTTGCTCCGGATCCGCCTTGCGCAGCGTGTCGAAACTCAGAGCCTTGGCCTCCTGAGTTTGCAAAACTTGTTCCAGCAGCGTATTCGCGCCTTCCTTTCCGAATGCCTTGATCAGTAATTGGGTGGCATACTGCTGCCCGCCTTGGGCGAGATAGTCTTGAGTCAGAGACAAGCGGAGGTACTCCTGAAGGACGTGAGCTGCCATCTCGGACGAGATAGAAGAGAGTTGAGCGATCTCCGCCGTAAGCTGCTGGACCTCGGTAATATTGAGGTGCCGGAAAACCTCGCTAGCCACATCTTCACCCAAGAGGACGAGCAAGATTGCTGCCTTGCGGATTCCTGTCACGCCCGGACCGTCCAGGTGAGTCCGGCTTCTGTGACTTCCTTCCGGCGCTGCCACGGGAAGAGCTTCGGTCATGCTTCTACCTCACCCTGCCGGACCCAGTTTTGGATCAAACGGCTTGCGGCTTCAGGATTCTCCTTGATTCGTTCAACCAACTGGTTCTTGAGCACCACGGTTCTCTTGACTTCGGTGTTGATTTCGGTCAACTCCCCTGCTCCCTCGCCTCCTCCCGTTTCCACGGTTAGCTCACTTTGCTGCGTCTCACCTTTACCTAAGGCCCTTTGCTGCCGGGATCCAGGGGGAAGTTGCGGTTGCTCAACCGCCAAAACGGCTACGATCTGTCTCTTTAAGGGCCGCAGGACTATGAGGTAAATCAACAGGAATATAGCCACCAAACCCGCGTAGCGGACCACTCCCATCCATTCCTGAATAAGCGGAGCAAGGCGCGCCGTCAGGTTGGGCGGCGGGCCGGGGACAATCGCGGCGAACGAGACATTCTGGACAGATAGGTGATCACCCCGGGCGGAATCAAAGCCAATTGCCGCCTTCGCGAGCTCTTCGATCTGCTTCATCTCCTCCGGTGATCTTTTGCGACGACTCTCCGTCTTCGCGCCGCCTTCGGATTTGGTCTCTGTAGCGTCATCCACTAGGACTGCTGCGGCGATCTTTTTGATCGCTCCCGACGGCTGAACCACATGGCGGACCGCCTTGCTAACCGCGTATGTCTTGCTTTCAGTCCTCTGGCCTGTTTCCTCAGGCGTGCTCTCCGCCCCTGCGGCGGCAGTTCCTCTGGAGCTCAAGTCGGGCGCGTTGCTGGGCGTGCCGGGGATTCCCTGCGGGTCCGACTCTGAAGATTGATCCTGGGAGAACTGTGACGTTAACACCACCGAACTGTTCGGATCGTAGGTTTCCTGTGTGCTTTCGCTGCTCGCCAGATCATTTTCCACCGTGACACTGGCCCGTAGTCCCTCGCGTCCCACTAACGGCGCCAGGGTTGAGACCAGCTTCTCGGTCAAGCGGTTCTCCATCGCCTCAACTTCGTCGTGGTCCATCCCTTGTGTGTGTCTTCCCGACAAGATTGGGATGTTGCCGTCGGCGTCAATCACTGTAACGTTCTCCGGTCGAAGGTTGTCCACCGCGCTGGCCACCAAGTAAGTTATGGAACGGATAGCGCTGTCCGCCAGCCTGCCTTCACGCAACTTGACCACTACGGACCCCTTGGCCTCACGTTCGCGCTCGCTGAAGAGCGAGTCGTGAGACATAACCAGGTGGACGCGCGCGGACTGCACTTGCCGAATCGCCCGGATGGTTCGTTCCAGCTCTCCTTCAAGCGCCCTCTGGTAGTTCACCCTTTCCGCAAAATCGCTTCCGGCCCAGTTGGGTTTGTCGAACAGTTCCAGGCCCAACCTTCCGGTTTGCGGCAATCCCTGCGAAGCCAATTTCAGCCGCACCGAGTCAACCTTGCTGGCCGGAACCCGCAAGCTCGTTCCATCGCTCGATATTTCGTAGGGAGTATTCTCAGCAGCCAGGCTTCGAGTGATGAATTGTGCCTCCTCAGGCTGAAGCCCCGAGTAGAGCGGTTTCATATCGGCCCTGTCGATCAGGAACACGAACCCCACAAGACTCGCGACGACCAGAGCCGCTCCGCCTGCCAGCGTGATTTGCTGCTTTCGACTTAGACCCCATAGATACTTCTGGATCTGGTCGAAAGCCTCTTTAGAGCGCAACGCCATAGTTCACCTATTAGAAAACCGTTCCTGAGACCTCACGGTACGCCTGTAAGATCTTGTTGCGGACTTGCATCATGAGTTGAAAGGAGAGATTTGCCTTCTCAACCGCAATCATTACCCGATGGATGTCCTCGCCCTGCCCGCTCAGAAGCCCCGCGATTTGTTGGTCGGCGTCGGCGTGGAGTTTTTCGATGTGGTCGAACGCCGTTCGGAGCTGGGATGCGAAACTCGATCCCCCATCGGTCGCCTTCTCAGTCCCGACTGCGGCTGTAGCCTGGCCAAGCTGAGAAATCCCTGAGATCGGACTGCCCATCGCTCACCTCCGGTTCGCTAAAAATCTCAAGCGAATTGCTGATCATATTCTTGGTCGCCTGCACCGCGGCGATATTGACCTCGTACGATCGAGCTGCTCCCATTAGGTTCACCATTTCCTCAATGGGATTGATGGCGGGGTAAGACACGTAGCCGTCTGCCTCGCAGCTTGATGTGTTCCCAACAGGCTAAGAGCGGCAGAGTTTGCCAGTTTTAATTTGTGCTCCCCATCAACGACCAGAACTCCGCACGGCAGGCATTCCAAAGTGCGGCTCAGGTGAGCTCTGATTCGCTTGGTTTCCTCGAGGCTCTGGTTCAAATCTCGATTGGCCCGCTCCAGTTCCCGCCGCAACCGCGCAACCTGCGCCTGCAATTGGGCATAAAAGCTCTCCAGAGAACCTGCCACATTCGCGAAGGAGCGGAATGCATCCGCCAGCGATCGCTTGGTCGAGCGTTGTCGCACCGGACTATCGGGTTTCAGGACAGGCCTTTCTTGCCGGGTCTCAGGAAAAGGTTGCATAGCGAAGGTGGCAGTTGCAGGAGAAGTGCCATCCTTCGGGCCCCAATCTAAGTTTCTTCTAAGATCGATAGGTCGATGTGCTCCGAACGAAGGACTGCCGAGGTCTCCGACAAAATGAAACCGCGCTCAATGACGTGTTTCAGTTCGCGAACATTTCCCGGCCAGGCGTGGGCTTCCAGCGCCTTGCCGACGTCGGGGGCGATCGACTTCTCGGGGAGAGAGGCGTTACGACAAAGTGATTCGAGAAAATGAGTGGCCAGAGTGAGGATATCGTCCCGTCGTTCCCGCAGCGGTGGGAGCTTGATGGGAAAGACGCACAGTCTGTAGAAGAGAGCGCGGTCGAACTGTCGTTCCGCCAGCGCCCTTTTCAGATCCAGGTTTGTGGCCGCAATGACCCGCACATCCACCTGGAACACATCCGGGCTTCCCAAGCGTTGGACTTCTCCCTCCTGTAGGAAACGCAGTAACTTTCCCTGCATACCCGGAGGCAGGCCTCCGACTTCGTCCAGGAAGACCGTTCCACCGTGCGCCGCATGAATACGTCCAAGCCGGGACTGGAAGGCTCCGGTGAATGCCCCCCGGCTGTATCCAAACAACTCGGATTCCAGCAGAGATTCTGGAATTGCGGCGCAATTTATGATGACAAAAGGTTGCTGCGCACGTGGGCCCAGCCTGTGAATGGCCCGCGCCAGCAGTTCCTTGCCCGTCCCTGTCTCACCAGTAATCAGGGCCGTCGTGTCACGGGGGATTATCAGCCGGGCCAGACGATAGGCCCGCTGCATTGTTGCGCTCAACCCGATCATTCCCGGCAGGGGCTCTACGGTTTTGGCTGACGTCGACAACCCCTGCACAGCGTCACCGCCGCACCACTGGTTCCCCTCCTCGCTTGGTGAAGGAATCGAGAAACCGGACCCGGGCTTCTCAGCCACCTCACGTGCGTCGGGGGATCCCAGCGGCAAGGCTTCAGGCTGCGCGAGTCTCTCCAGGATAAAGCGTTCCTCAACTTCCGAGCCAAGCAGCAGCACCTGAACTTGTGGATGGCGCGCCTTTACAATCTGCACCAATTCCGACACTTCGAGGTCAGGCAACCACCGATCAAGCAAAAGCGCTCCTACTACGCCCTCCTCGACCAGCGATAGTGCTTCGGCTCCCCCCATCGCTTCCTCAACGGTCCATCTCTGGGCTCGCAGTTGTCTGAGAATCCGCTCCCGCAGCTCCTTGTCGGCGCTCGCCACGATCGCCGAAGTCGGAATGTGGCTTGCCTCTCGATAATTCCCGTGGCTCATTGACTGCTCCACTTGCAGACATTATAAGGGTGGGATAGTTAGAGGGAGGTTAACTACTAATTAGACTTTTCTAGTGTCGAAGCCAGTATCTGGAGGGGTAGCTTGCTTCGCGAACCGCGGGAGATGATCCGGCGAGGTTTCGGACTACCGTTCCCGGGTCGCGCTGCTCAATCTCATTCGCCAGACCGGCCGTTCCCCCCTTGGGATTCCGCCCTGTATGACTTGAATAGCTGGACCAGACCCTCTGCTTGTTCCAGTGACTGCTGGATCGCCCTGCGATAGTCTTGCGCATCGCAGTCAACGAGGAGGGCCAATTCAAGCGTTCCACGCAGGGAAGTCAGTATCTGGCTCAGTTGATGGAGAAAGGCCCTGGTCGGATCATTCTCCGGCTGCGACGTATCCGCCGAGTCATGCCTGGCTGGGCAAGGAAGAGATCCGCGGGCGGACGAGGCGGACAGTGTTTCGCAGTCCTGAGGACTCCGCCATTTCTCTTGATCAGCTCTCGCCGGAGGTTCCACGCTGTTCATGGCGTCTTCTCCCGTGTCCCAAGCTCATAACCGACGTTTCGGACTGTGTGAATGAGTTTGTGTTCGAAGCCCTGATCAACCTTCTTGCGCAAGTAATTGATATAAACATCCACGACGTTCGTCATTGTGTCGAAGGAGAAATTCCAGACGTGCTCGATAATCATGGCACGTGTCACCGACCGTCCGGCATTGCGCATCAGGTACTCGAGCAAGGCGAATTCGCGGGGCGTAAGCTCGATGCGCCGGCCGGCCCGTCTGACCACCCGCTCCGCGCGATCCAATTCCAGGTCCCCTACGCGTAGAACGATGTCAAACGACTTCGGGTTTCGCCTCAGTAAGGCTCGAACACGTGCGGATAGCTCGCTGAAGGAAAACGGCTTCGTTAAGTAGTCGTCCGCCCCCGAGTCCAGCCCCTTGATTCGATCTTCGACGCTCGCGCGACCCGAGAGAATCAGCACCGGAGGGGAAGGCTTTCGTTTGCGAATGTACCTCAACACGTCTAATCCATCGACTTTGGGAAGCACCAGATCCAAGATGATTAAGTCAAAGCTGGCTGCTTCAACCAGCTCCTGAGCTTCTTCACCGTCTGCCGCGACATCCACCGCATACTGTTCCGATTCCAGGCCTTTCTTCACGAAGCTAGCTACAGCTTTGTCGTCTTCGACAACCAGAATTCGCACGCATTTTGCCTCGGGGGGGGTCTACAACTTATTAATTCGACACTACTCTCCAACCCCGGCCTCATTAACCATTTATTACATCGGCGGAAAGATTGGAGGGATTAAGAAAAGATTAGATCGAGGCCTGTTTTGCCGGGTGGGCCAAGGTAGAGATTAAAGCCGCGGGGTTGGAATTCCGATTCTCATTCTGAGAGGGGTACGGACCCCGTTGGCGCTGGCTCGGAGATCATCTTTGGGACTCTTAGGAGGCGCTTGCATGGAAGCCACTCATGTTTGAGCCTCTTTTACCCAAGGTGCTGGTGGTTGATGACGAGGCACCGGTTTGCGAATTCCTAAAGATCGCGATCGCACCCAAGGCGTCGAGCGTGGCCGTTGCAGAAAACGCCGCGACGGCTTTGGAAGCTATCGAACGCGGGAATTTCGACATCATTCTGTGCGACATCTTTATGCCGGGATGCTCGGGCATGGAACTGCTGTCGCTGGCGCGACGGTCGAAATGGGACGTCGCGTTCATCCTGACCACGGGTAGAGTTCACGTCAACCAAATCATCGAAGCCTTGCACCTGGGAGCAAGCGATTTTCTGCTGAAGCCCTTTACGCTCGAGACTTTATACAAGTCCATCTCCCGAGCCTTCCGCCTGCTGCAAATGGACCGCGAATCCCGCGCCTACCGTACCTCGCTTGAAGCCAGCATCGAGCGACGCACGCGCGATTTGATGCGGGCATTGCAGAAAGTGGAGGAAAACTCCCAGACCAGTCTCGATGCGCTGGTGCTTGCTCTGGACGCGCGCGAGCACGAAACCTACGCGCATTCCCTGCGGGTGGACGCCTACACACTGCATTTGGCCCGTTTGGTCAATTATCCGCTGGCGCTTATGCCGGCGCTCAGTCATGCCGCGCTCTTGCACGATATTGGAAAAATTGCGGTGTCAGACGCCATTCTGCTCAAGCCCGGAAAGCTCACGGAGGAAGAATGGGTTCAGATGCGAAGCCACGTTATGGCTGGAGTTCAGCTTCTGAATCGAATTCCGTTCCTTAAGCCTTGCGCTCCCATCGTGCAGCATCACCACGAACGATACGATGGTAAGGGATACCCGCACGGGGTGGCTGGGGAACAAATCCCGCTGGGCGCACGATTGTTCGCAATGGCTGATACTCTGGACGCCATGACCTCCGACCGAGCTTACCGACAGGCTGTGGGCCTGTCAGAAGTTCGTGCCGAGGTTAAACGGCAGCAAGGCACCCAATTCGATCCCCAGGTAGCTGAAGTGTTCCTCATGGTCCCGGAAACGGTATGGCTCCAAATCCGGGACTCCGTCGAAAATCGGATTACGAAATGATAAGGAAGCGGGAACTGGGTAGTGGATGCTGCTGGGTGCGTCCGGTTCCTATCAGGCCCATACACTTAGCGTGCCGGCCGCCTGGGCGCTAACCATGAGTCGCCCCTCATTCCTAACTACTCGGCGCCGGCCGCTAATCGACTTCTTCCTGCAATTCGTTCCGCCTATGCTTGGGGGGTTTGTGTTTGCGGATCTCATGACGTTGAGTCGGCGGCCGAGACCCGAGGTCTCGACGTGCAAATGCCGCCGAAGTTTCTCGATGCGCTCCGGCGACCGGAAAAAGATCCCCCAACTGTTGCCCCAGCCCTTGTTGATGATGTAGCGCTTGAAGGAGTCATCGCGGTCGAGTTCGACCAAATAGGGCGCCGTTAATTTTGTGTCTTAGGGAAGCTCGCCGCTCCAGAGGCAGCAATTGTTCAGATAAGTGTCCACCACTGCGGGGTAGCTCCGCTGATCGCGGGCTCCATCGAGCACGCCCCAGTCCTTGTAGGACCCGGGCTGGCTCGGAGCCCACCGAACATTCAGAATCTGTCTCAGAAACGGGTGCGCCATCAGCTTGCCGCCCTCCAGGCGGCGTCATCACTTCGTTCATTCCAGGCAGAAAGGCGTGCCGGACTGGGCTGTTGCCACATCGCCGCGGCCATGGCCGCCGCTCGCGTCGGGACCCCTACCCCAAACTCATGGTACTTGCGCTTCAGCCACAGTTGCCGGGCAGCGAGCAGCCAGGCGATTTCCTCTTGCACCCGTTGATCGCCGAGGCTCGAAACGGCGTGTCCGCGGCTCCATTCGTTGAGCAAATGCCGAAGACCCAGCATGGACTGGACATCGGACTTGAACGGAACCAGAAACGGCAGCGCCGAGCCACGGTCCGAAAACTCGATGGCATCGCCGAGGTCCACCGGCGTGCCCCACCACCCAAAGTACCAGCTCGCGCTGCCGTACGGGATTCTCACAGGAACCTACACTGAATGCCAAACGCTCCCCGCTATTGACACATCCACCAGACGCCGTTGCGGAACCTCGTTGCCAAGAGCCCGCTCGGAGCTTGCTACGGCGAGTTATGCCAGAATTTCCGTTTTCAGTTTTCGCCCTACCGGGCATGTACTCTCGTTCGCCTCTAATCGCAATTGTTCAATCGCGATTTCCGGCGACATGTGCCGGGGGAATCAAAGCGGGCGTGTATAGCTAGGTTGTGTTAGGATAATCGGCGGAGCCAGATGCAAGTGCTTCAAAAGCTCATCAAATTCGCTCGAAAATCCCCTCGCGAAAAAATGCAGAGCGTCCTCTACCATTTGCGAGAAAGCGAGCAGAGCGTCCTCGACCATTTGCGAGAAAGCGATTGGTATTGGAAAATCCATAGTCCGGGGAACGACAGAACAGCGTATGTTATCGGACTGTTCGGCACCGGACGCGGGTATATCAATGAACTGATCCTGCAGAACATTGGAGAAAGGGCGAAATATTTTAGGGAAGAGAACGGAAGCCTAAAGACCCTCCGCTTCCATCCAGGTCCGACATCCATGATCCATAGTTGCCATGCCACAATGAGGTATGTTTCTCGAGGTCAGAAGGAGCCAGCGACAACGTGCCGTATATTGGAAGCGGTCAGATCGGGATTTGCCGATTTGATTTTTATCTATCGTCATCCCCTCGATTCTTTGCTGTCAAATTGGCTTTGGTGGAAGATACTTACTCGCGACAAAATCTGGGCTTTTATCTCGCAGTCTTATAAGAACACAGACGATCTATGCGCCGATTTGGAGCAGAATTTTCTTGAACTCAAGGCCTTTGCCGAAGGCGACCCTGGTTTTTTCCCGGCAGGCCCGCGATTCTTGTCTTTCCCAGAATTTGTTGAGGAAACTGAGCTCTTCATCCACTGCGCCACGCTCGCGCTGCGGCTTGAGGACTTCATGATCGATCCGGTCAGGGAGTTTTCCAAGATCGTTAAAGTCATGTCGGTTGATCTTGATTTGAGCCGTTTACATTTAGCCCCCCCGCGAACCGAGCCCTACCGCTATTTGGCTGTTAAAGAAAGAATTCCTCGATTCAGAGACTATATCGATGGGCTGGATACCGAGACGAGGGCAAGGATCGAGAGAATCGGCTACAAGATGTGAAACCGGTTGCGCGTTTAAGGATTCCGCGTCATCCGGCCATCCGAGCGCCATTCGATCAGTTGTTCCGTATTGGTTTCGGCCCAGCGTTCATTGGCGAAAAAGGTCAGGCCCGGAAAATCAAGCATCTCAGCGCAGTAGCCTCGGACCACCCCGAGGCTCGTCCACAGCGCCATGCCGGAGCGCCGCGATCTGGAGCGATTTCGGGATGATCCAGAAACGTGAACAGTCAGGCGCAATACGTGCCAAACTCGCCATGCCGGTTACCGGTGTTCACAGACGCGGCGCGCCGCCCAGGCGCGAGTCAAATAGGTGGTCTCGATCGTCGTCAGACCCGCGATACGCTTCTCTGCGAAATCCAGGAACTTCCCGAAAAGTTCCGGACCTAATTGCACCTGAAGGTCGTTCACCGAGCGCCACGCTCCGATATACTGCTCTGGCGTTTGGCGCAGGGAGTGCCTGCCCTCGAGGTACAGCACCTCAGCGAATTGTGGCTTGGCGCTCAAGAGATCAGTGAGCCGCTCGGTGATGCCAGAGCGGCCGGACGATACACGCCGGATGTCAGGCTTAAGTCGTGTGATCTGCGCCTCGATTTCGACGAGCAACGGGTTCGCCTCGACGAAGCGCGGATTCCACAAGGCCGCGAAGACGCCAGCGGGCCGCAGGATGCGGTGGAACTCCTCGCACGCCTTGTCGAAATCAGCCCAGTGGAGAGAAGAGGCCATAGTGACAAGCTCGGCTGAGGCGTCGGGCAATCCCGTGACCTCCGCTGAGCCTTTGCGCCAGACAATGCCGGTGCCGCGCGAGGTCTCGATGCCCTGCTCGCGCATGTCGTCGTTGGGTTCCACGGCGACGACGGAATGCAGGCCGCGGGCCGCGAGCGTGCGTGTCCAAATGCCCGTGCCGGCGCCGACGTCGACGGCATCGACGCTCGCCGCATCGCGTCCTACATAATTTAGGATCGCGGTCGCGACCTGCGGCGCATAGCCCGCTCGGAACCTGGCATAATCGCCAGCCAACCCCGTAAAATCTCCGTGTTTCATCATGATCGATTCCCGGGGGCCCTCCCCTCGCATTTCGATAAACGGCAAGTTTGGGTCGCCGCGGAGTTGCGCAGGTCAATCGCTGTCATCCCGCCGTCGGGTTTCTGACAGGTAGAGTGTCCTCGAGCAGGAGTTCCCCCTCCCTCACCATGTCCTCGTACAGCGCCACGTCCGCCGGATTGTCGATTTCGCCCCATTGGCCGTCGGTGGCGAAAGTGGCGATGGGGAACGCCTTTCCGGCTAGCAGTCGGTGCAATAATCCGGTCACATCGAGGCGATCGCGGACCGGTGAGTCGAGGGTGGCAAGTAACGTCTCCACCGCACTCCATGCCGGTGGCGTGAATTTAAAGAGGCCCATATATTGCCCCTCGATGTTTTCGATCCGCATCGTCTTGCCGCCGATCTCCAGCAACTGGCCGGCGGCATTAATTCGGAAAGTTTCAGCGTCCGCCAAAGGCTCGTTGAAACGGCGTGTCCACAGGCGGCGCCACGCCCGGTCGTAAGTGATCACCAACTGACCAGGAGCGCCGGCCAGGCCGCGTACCAACTCGCTGCGGTAAAAAATGTCGCCATAACTGACGATGACCGGTCCCGAATGCAGCCAGGCGGCGGCTGCAGTGAGCGACATCACCATATTGGTTTCCGCCCATCGTTGGTTGAGGAAATAGGAAAGTCCGGGAAAGTCAATCATTTCTGCGCGATAACCTCGGACCACCCCGATTTCGTCCACCCCTCCCCGACGGAGGGCCGCGATCTGGCGCTCGATCAGCGGCTTGCCCGCGAACTCGACCAGGCATTTCGGGCGGTCCGCGCCGAGATGTCCCAACCGGCTGCCGCGACCGGCAGCGAGAATAACTGCGCGCATCATTCAACCCCGAAGACTCGACGGAATAGGGCCACGTCAGCAGGCGAGAACGGGGCGCACCGCTCCGGGTGCCACATAATTCCCGTTATGGGCTGGGCCGAATGGCGAATGGCTTTGACGACGCCGTCGCCAGCGACCGCCCAGACCTCAAGCGGCGGCCGCGAGTCGAAGGCAGCAAAGTGATGAAAGCTGTTGACTTCTCTTGGCTCGCCCTCGATCTGGATGACCTGACGCTGGGCGACATGACCTTCGACGCGGCGTAACCCAATAGCGAAACGCCGCTGAATCACTTGCATACCTCGACAAACGCCCAGGACCGGCAGCCCGCGCCGCTCTGCCCAATCGAGCATGGCAATTTCGACTGCATCCCGTTCCGGGGCATCGCCGCCACACTCGGCAAGATCGTTACCGCCGGTCAGCACCAACCCCGCGATTCCGGCCCCCTCGCACAAGGCAAGAGCCGTCTCAGTGACGTTGGGGAGCAACAGGGGAAGCAGCCCGCAGGCCGCCAGGAATCTAGTCCATGCTTGATCCAGGCAATCACGGCGCTCCCCATAGGCCGGAACGACCGATACCCGCTGGGTGATGGCGACCGTTTTCACGCGATGATCACGACTTTCTGGTTCGTGCAATCGAGGCAAAGCTCGCGCGCCGTGCGCCATCGCCGGTATAGGTCTTCCCCGGCGCCGATGACGGCAGGTATGCCGAGCTCACCGGCCCGGATCGCCATGTGCGAATTGGCGCCGCCGAACTGGGTGACGAACCCGCTGATATTCCGGCTGAATATCCAGTCGAAGCCAGGGTCCGCGCTGGGCACGAACAGAATCCGGCCGGCAAAGCTCTCCGGCGGCTCGTCGACGGAGGCGACCGGGGCGGTCACGCTTTTGTGGGTAATGAAATTCGGCCGGCTGGGCGGAAGGTGAAAAGCAAAGGCCTCGTCGGGCGACACGATGACGGGCGGAAGCACGAGATGGCGGGTGAGCGCGTGACGCTCTCTGCCCCGCGCCACGCTCTCCCGGAAAACATCGCGGACCGAGCCACTCTCGCTGTAGAGCTTTCGGATGACTTCGCAGTCTAGAAACGCACAATCTTCGGCGGAAAGGCCGTGCTCCTCGCCCAATTGTCTGACCAGCTTCAGAGCGTCGCTTAGGCTTCGTGTGAACACGAACTTCGCGTGTTCGCGGCCCTCAATGCCCGCCTTGATGAACTCGAGCAGACTCATGGCGTCAATGTCGAGTTCATGTTCCTTAAGCAGCTTTTCGATCTGGCGCAGTTGCTCGATGGAGAGCGCGAAGCGCGGAGCCGGGGAGGCCGTCCGCCGGGGGCTCGACCAGTCGAAATAGAGATCGGGCGCTTCATCGTAGCGCGGCGAAAGGATGTCGTAAGTCCCCGGCCTGAGATGACCGTAGCGTTCCAAGAATTCAGCCTTGGAGAGTTCGGCAAAATCTCTGCCAATACGCGACCCGATGGCATCGACGCTCGCCATAAACGTCGTCTTCTCTTCCGACGTGAGAACCCCCACTTCCACCAGGGACTGAAGCATCTGGACCGCGATAAACCCCGCCCGCGCCAGACCGGCAAAGGGCAGCGTGCCATATCGCTTGCAGTCCTCCAACAGCCAATAAATGCGGCTGATCTTGTCGATCTGAGCATCCCAAATAACCGGCAACCGCCGCGCCAACCGGTCGATCTTCTCTCGGTCGTGCCGCCACAGCGCGGTCTCGCCGTACATGATGCGATTGGTGAGGCGGCGCAGAGCGCTGGAAAGCTCGGCCAAGTCCTTTTGAGAAAATCCGTTATCGGCCAGCCTGACCATCCGCTTGGGCAGATCGAGGGTGTAACAGGAGAAGATAATCTCAAACTCGACCTTGTCATGGAGATGCGGTTCGGCCAGCAGGCGATCGATGTAATAATTTACCAGGCGCCCGGCAAGATCGTCGGACACGTCGCGCGGAATGAAGGAGTTGAAATCGACGCGCACGTCGATGTAAGGCAGTCCGTGGAAGCTGACCAAAAGCGGAAAACTGCGCAGGTTCTTGTATCCGTAATTGTCCCTTTGGTAAGCCCAGATGGCGTCGGTGATGAGTTCGCGATAGAGCGATAAGGAGAGCGGCCAGGGCCGCAAGCCGATCATCTCCGCCGGGTTCCAATCAGGCATGACCCCGAAGATCGCCCGGTTTCCGTGCAGGTAAGGGTGCGGACGGCTGAGAAGTTCGACCTTGCGCGTGATCTCAGCCAGCGTGGCATCGACCTTGGCATCCATGGCCGTCCCTGGCCGGTCCACCGCAAGCGGGCGGACTTGTAGGAGATAGAGTTGCCCATCCTCGCCGATAGCAAATTCCACGTCTATGGCGTCACAGCCCAGAAGAGTTTCGAGTTCGCTGACCAGGGCGATGACCGGAGCCAGCGATTCCGGGCAAGCATCAGGCCGCGATTTGAGGCAATAAAAAGTCTTGAGATCGTCTCCGGCACCGCCGGTTACACGATCGGTTCTGCCCGAACGATCGTCGTAATTGATAATGAAATAAGGGCCTCCGCTGGGGCTGCGTGAGAATGCCACTCCCGCCATCGCCACGCGTTCGAGCATAGGCTGCACGAAGATCTGATCGTCGTCGCCGCGATCACTCTCGAACGAGGCGATCACGTGCTCGATTGCCTGTGCCACGTCTAAGCTGCCGGTTACGCCGAGTACCGAATCGTACTTTCCCGCCTGACTTCGCACCGCACCATCCTCACTCCGTGCGCTGCTGCGTACGATGACCAGGCCTGAACCCCACGGTGCCGACGCGAGGGTGGCGAGGATGCCAGCGGGGTCCGAGAGCCATTCGCGGACCGAAAAACGAACTTGGGGCAGGACGCGCCCATGCCGCAGCAGCGGCGCCACGGCCTCTAGCGATTCCGCCTTTGTCTTGAAGGAGACCGCGCGGGCCGTCTGCATCGCACTGTCGCCGTTCTGCCTCGCGCAGACCGCAAGGATGCGGTCGACTGCCGTGGCGACGTTGAGCTCCCCATAATTGTCGAGAACCAGGTCCGGCGCCTCGGGGTGCTCCGCCGGCACGTCGATGCCAACTACGTCGCACGTTTCGGCTCGCTCAGACTGCGCATAGATTCCCTTGCTATCTCGACGGCGTAGTTCCTCGAGCGGCACCCGGAGGTAAATCTCACGATAACCGGGAATGTTCTCGCGGTTCCAGCGCTGCACCTCATGAAACAAGGAGATGGTCGCACAGACGACATCGACACCCTGCCCAGCCAACAATTGAGACAACCGCGCATTGCGCATAGCGGATTGCCGCCGATCACTCACTCCATGGCCAAGGTCTTCCGCGATCACAGCGCGAAGCACGTCGCCGTCGAGGAAGATGACCTGACGCCCCGCGGCGCGCAGCCGGCTCCACAACTCTCGACCCAGAGTAGTCTTGCCTGCGCCGGATAACCCTGTGATCCAATAAACCCGGCCCAGTGAAGCCGCCTGACCAGCCTCAGAACGTGATCCCACCTCTAAGGCGTTTGTCAACATAGTCAATTTATGCTGTCTCCGAAAATCCAGCGATACCTAATAGTAACATACACGTAACAGATTTGCAATCTGCTGTTTACATAGGGGCGTGCGACATAAGTGTGGGGGGTGATGCGTTTGGCTTTTGGGAGGGCATGAACCGTGCGTATGTAATACGTTAGGCATTTTGTCGGCCGGCGCAAGTCGGGAAGGCTGGACTTGGAAGCCGTGGAGATGGCGACCCGCGCGGCCCTGCACCGTGTGGGGGCGGAAATGCTGAAGGAACGACTGGCCACCGAGGAGCTGTTTTCCCGCCAGGTTCCCTGCCGGTGTGGCCATGCAGCACGATATCACGAGATGCGTCCCAAGCAATTGTTGACCGTGCTGGGGCGAGTCGAGACTGAGCGTCACTACTACGTGTGTGCGCACTGCTAGCAAGGCCAGAGTCCGCGCGATCAAGAAGGGGAGCAAAACCGTGATCGGATCGAGGCTCAAAGGCTCGGGCACGTTCCGGACGGTGCGCGGTGCTAACGCCATCCTTAGCCCTTCGCTGCAATCGCTTGAGTGGCAAAATTGAAGACTATTGGGACAACCGCAGGTGCGCCTAACCGGCACAGTTTTGTCGCGCACCTTGGCTACTGTCGTCGCGACAGCGGGCAGCGACCTTCGCCGAAATGGCTCTCTATCCCGCAGTCGGCGGCTCAGAGGTCGGTGCGTCCTCACTCTGCTTCTCAGCAACCGGCCATTAATCACCGTCTTCGGCGATACGCAATTCTTCCCGCTTGTGCTTTGGGGGCTTATATTTGGGGCTTTCGTGGCGCCTGGTCGGCCGCGGAGACCCGAGGTCTCGACGCGCCTGGCGCTTGACTTCCTTGCTGGCTTGGAACCGCTGTTGCTTTCTTCGACGCATCGAACGTCATCCGCCGGCTGCACGTCTAATCTTCGGATCCTTCGCTTCTGAACCATCAAGGGCGCAAAAACGCCACAAGAAATCGGCTGCCCGGACCGTTCACGTGAGCGCCGCAACGACCAGGCAAGCCCCTCTCGCTCCGCTCCGTTCTATATGAACCACGACGACGGCATTGACCTCACGTACGTACCTGGAAACGCCTTGCCCGGGACTACCCCTGCTGAGATTGAAGTAAGCCGCTGTCTTCGCAAGCTGATGAGCCTTATTCGCCCATTATAGCATGCTCCTGCTTTGCCGTTCAGTTACGTTCTGGGCCGTCATCCGCGTTTCCAGCTCAGGGGCCACTTCGCACTCCGGACGTTCGTGGGGAAGCACGGCCGGGGTATGGGATTGCAGCGCGTTAGAATCTTGAATCAATCCCCGTGGACGCGCTTAGCTACGAACCACAAGGGCGTGACGAAAAAGAAAGGCCTGGACCAGGCGGTCCAGGCCTTCTAGCTCTCTAGCGTTCGGTGGCAGGCGAGCTGCCTTCGGCGGTCACTATATTGTGATGTTTAGAGTGACTTTCGCCGTATGGGTCTTGCCTCCGCCCGTGCCGGTTACAGTAAAGGTGGTTGTTCCGGCCGGGGCACCTTGGCGCACCGTGATCCCCATTGTCGATGTCCCCGAACCCGGAGCGGCGATCGAGGCAGGAGTGAAGGTTACAATCACTTGGCGCGGCAGTCCAGACGCCGACAAGGAGATGGCGGAATCGAAGCCGCTCCCCGCGGTGGTCGTAATCGTAGAAGTACCGGAACCTCCCCAGCTCAGATTGAACGAGTTGGGTGATGCTGCGATGTTGAAGTCGCCACCGCTACCACCCGTGGTGGTCACAGTCAAAGTGACAGTGGTAGTCTGCGTGATGCCGCCGCCCGTCCCGGTGACGGTGATCGGGTAGATCCCGGTGGCGGTTGATGCGCCTACGGCCATGGTCATCGTGGATGTTCCGGAGCCTGGCGCCGCGATCGACGTGGGATTGAAGCTCACCGTCACGCCGGTCGGCTGGCCCGAGGCGGACAAGGCGATCGCCGAGTCAAACCCGCCAGAAATGGCGGTCGTGATCGTTGATGTGCCATTGGAACCCGGTGCCACAGAGACCGAGGCGGGAGAGGGAGAAATGCTGAAGGTCGCACTGGCAGTCACAGTCAAAGTGACAGTGGTTTGGTTCGTGATGCCGCCGCCCGTCCCGGAGACAGTGATCGGGTAGACCCCGGTGGCGGTCGTTGTGGCTACGGCCATAGACATCGTGGATGATCCGGACCCAGGCGCCGCGATCGTAGCGGGATTGAAGC
>Ga0209415_10000715_pt1 | contig 62109 bp, 51 predicted proteins | sample PeaSoiSIISIP2007_FD_187696 | JGI IMG/M metagenome (GOLD analysis project Ga0209415, IMG submission 187696) | Peat soil microbial communities from Weissenstadt, Germany - SII-SIP-2007 (SPAdes) (version 2) | ecosystem: Environmental > Terrestrial > Soil > Wetlands > Peat | place: Germany...
GGCTCGCCCCGTTCCCGGCGAGCCACGGCTGTCTCGAGGGCGGCCACCTGGCCGGTCCCGACGGGGGCCTCCGGGTGGGCGAGGACCGCGGAGCGGTCGACGCCAAGCACGTGGCCCAGCAGCAGCTCGGCATCCAGGCGCGGCGACGGTGAACCGGAGGCGCGCAGCCGGGCGACGGCCGGCTCGAGCAGGTCACGCACCGTCGCCACCGCCGTTCAGGCGCCCAGGCTCGGATCGAGGTGCGTCAGCTGTTCCGCCTGGTCCGTGGTGACGAGCGCGTCGATCAGCCGGTCCAGGTCACCGTCGAGGATCGTGGGCAGGTTGTGGAGGTCCAGCCCGATGCGGTGGTCGGTCAGCCGGTCCTGCGGGAAGTTGTAGGTGCGCACCTTCTCCGACCGCTCGCCCGAGCCGACCATGCTGCGCCGCACGGCCGCCTCCGCTTCGTGCGCCTTGCGCTGCTCCATCTCCAGCAGGCGCGCCCGCAGCACGGCCATGGCCTTGGCCCGGTTCTTGATCTGGCTCTTCTCGTCCTGGATCTCCACCACGAGCCCGCTGGGCAGGTGCGTGATGCGCACGGCCGAGTCGGTGGTGTTCACGCTCTGGCCGCCCGGCCCGGAGGAGCGCTTGACCTCCACCCGCAGGTCCTTATCCTCGTCGATCTGGACCTCCACCTCGTCCGCCTCGGGCAGCACCGCCACGGTCGCCGTGGAGGTGTGGATCCGGCCGCTCGACTCCGTCTCCGGCACGCGCTGCACGCGGTGCACGCCGCCCTCGAACTTCAGGCGGCTGTAGGCGCCGTCGGCCCGGACCTCCAGGATGGCCTCACGGAGGCCCCCGATGTCGTTCTCGTTCGCGCTGAGCAGCTCCGTCGCCCACCGGTGCCGCTCGGCGTATCGCACGTACATGCGGTACAGCTGGGCGGCGAAGAGGGCGGCCTCGTCGCCGCCGGTGCCGGCCCGGATCTCCATGATCACGCTGCGCTCGTCGTTTGGATCCCGCGGCACGAGCAGCCGGCGCAGTTCTTCCACCAGGTCCTTCTGGAGCGCCTCCAGGTGGGTGACCTCCTCGTGGGCCAGCTCGCGCATGGCCGGGTCGGTCGCCTCGTCCCGCACCTGGTGGGCGCCCGCCAGCTCCTCGCGGGTCTGGCGCAGCCGCTGCGCCACGTCGACCACCGGCTCGAGCCGCGCAAGATCCTTCCCGTACCGCTTGAGCGCGGCAGGGTCCGTGGCCACCGCCGGGTCCGCCAGCCGCGCGTGGATCTCGGCCGTCTGGGCCTCGATCTCCAGCAGCCGGTCCTCCAGGGTCATGCCACGGCTCCCGGCTCCAGGGGGACGGCCGGAAGCAGCGGCACCCGCGGCGGATCGAGGGAGCCGGCCGGGGCCGCCTGGCCGTTGGCCCTGAGGGCCTCGCGAAGGGAGGCCACGGCGACCTCGATCATGCCGTCATCGGGCGGCTGCGTCGTGATCCGCTGGAGCCAGATACCGGGGGCGAAGACCCAGCGCACGAGCGCGTGGTCGCGGAAGCGGGCGCCGATCCGCAGCAGCTCGTAGCTGACGGCCGCGATCACGGGGATGAGCAGGATCCGTCCGGCGATGGCGACGACTGGATCGCTGGTGACGAGCAGGCTGAACAGGACGATGCTGACGATCACGAACACCACCAGGAACTCGGTGCCGCAGCGGGGATGCGCCGTGGGATACCGGCGGATGGACTCCACGGTGAGCGGGTCCTGGTGCTCGAGGGCGTGGATGGTCATGTGCTCGGCGCCGTGATACTGGAACACCCGCCGCACCTCGGCCGCCCGACTCACGACCAGCAGGTAGCCCACGAACAGCACCACGCGGATGAGCGACTCGACCAGGCGCTGGAGGATGGCCTGGTCGCCGCCTCCGGCCGCCGCCACGCCGGCCTGCGCCAGGAAGAGCGGCAACAGCACGAAGACGCCCACCGCGATGACGAGCACCATCAGGAGCGTCAGCGCCACCGTGCGGCCCCCGAGCTCGACGCCTTGCCCCGCGGCGGCGACGGCACCAGAGCGCATGAGCCAGCGGGTACCCACCACGAGGGTGTCGTAGAGGAGCACGATCCCGCGCACGAACGGCGCCCGCGCGAGGCGGTTCCGATGCAGGGGCGTGGAGAGCGGTTCGGTCGCCCAGGTGATCGTGCCGTCGGGCCGGCGGAGGGCGACCCCGATCGCCTCGGGGCCGCGCATCAGCACCCCCTCCATCAGCGCCTGGCCGCCGTAGGCGAAGGTCGGAGCCATGCCCGGCGGTCCCGCCGACGCCGAGCGCGTCAGCTGCGAGCCGCTCGCTCCAGCCGCTTCTGGAAGCGCTCGACCTGGCCGGCCGTGTCCACGATCGTCTGCTTGCCCGTGTAGAAGGGATGGCAGTTGGCGCACACGTCGACGTGCATCTCGCGCCGCGTGGAACCGATGCTGTACACGGTGCCGCAGGTGCCGCAGGTCACCGTCGCCTGGTGGTACGCGGGGTGGATCGCCGGCTTCACGCGTCGGCCTCGACCGTGATCTGCTTCTTGGCCCGGGTCAGGTGGCTGAACCGCACGTGGCCGTCCACAGTGGCGAAGACCGTGTAGTCCCGACCCAGTCCCGCGCCCGTGCCGGCCGCGAACGTCATGCCCCGCTGGCGCACGATGATCGTCCCGGCATGCACGGCCTGCCCATCGCCGGCCTTCACGCCAAGGCGCTGGCCGACGCTGTCGCGTCCGTTCTTGGAACTGGAGCCCGCCTTCTTGTGGGCCATCTGGATCAGTCTTCCTTCTTCTTGCGGGGGGTGGGCTTGGCCGGCGGCTGGGGCGCCTGCGTCCGCGCGGCCGGGGCCTTGCCGCCGGTGGCCGGCTTGGCCGCCTTCGGGGCGGCCTTGGCGGTGGGTTTCGGCGCAGGCTTGGCGGTCGGCTTGGCGGCGCCTTGCGCGGCAGGCTTGGCGGCCGGTTCACTGGCCTTCCGGGCGGCCGCGGCCTTGGCCTCAGCCGCGGCGGCGGCCCGGGCCAGCTTGCGCGCCAGCTCCTTGTCCGCCTCCGCCTGCTTCGCGGCGGCCTCGGCCTCGGCAGCCTCCAGGCGCTCCCGCTCCGTCCGGGCGGCCTCTGCGATCTTGGCCGCGCTCTTGCCGTCAAGCACGATGTCGGCGACACGCAGGACCGTCAGGTCGGCGCGCGCGCCCTGCTTCACCCGGCTGCGCGCCTTAGGCCGGTACTTGAAGACGACGATCTTCTCGCCCCGCGCCTGGCGCACGACATCCGCGCTCACCCGGGCGCCGGCGACATGCGGCCGCCCGACCGACGCCTCATCCCCGTCGGCCACCAGCAGGACGTGGTCGAACTGGACGGTCTGGCCGGTGTCGACGTCCATGCGGTCGACCACCAGCTCCGAGCCCAGCTCGACGCGGTACTGTTTCCCGCCGTTCTCGATGACTGCGTACATGGTTCCCCACTGGGCCGGCTGATCACGGATCGCGCGACGGACAGGCCGAACACGGCCACGGACCTCGCGGCGCGAAGGCAGATGCTACCGCTCGGCCGCGGCCCAGTCAAACGGTCGAGAGGTCCGGGAGCGCGGCGCGGTGCGTCCGCCATGCAGCAGCGCGGTCCGGCGACGCGTCAGTGACGACCGGGCCGATGCGCCCGCGCATGCGCCGCCACCCGGACGATGGGGTCATTGCCTCGGCAGGCGGCGGCGCCTAGCGTTGCGGGGTGATGGACATGGCCCTCGACCCCTACAAGACGCTCCAGGTCGATGTCGAGGCCGACGCCGACGTCATCCGTGCCGCGTACCGCCGCCTGGCCCTCAAATACCACCCCGACGGCGGCGAGAGCCCGGAGCGCGGACGGCGCATGGCCGAACTGAATGCCGCGTGGGAGATCCTGCGGGATCCCCAGCGCCGGGCCGCATACGATGCCGGACGCCGTGCCCAGGTCGGCACGCCTGCCCCGTCCGCACCGACTCCCGCCGGCCCCCGGGCCGCGGCTCGGGCGTGGGGCGCCGCGGGCCCGCCGCGGGCTGAGTCGGCCAACCCCCTGTGGACATCCGGTCGATCGACCGTCGGCACCGGCTACGACGCGGAACGCATGGGCCGCTCGATGGAGACCGGTTCGGCCGGACCACCCCCCGGCAGGCCATCGGGCAGCGTCCTCAACTTCGGCCGCTTCTCGGGCTGGTCGCTTGGCGAGATCGGCCGCACGGACATCGAATACCTGGAGTGGCTGGACCGGGCGCCGATCGGCCGCCAGTACCAGGCCGAGCTCGACCAGCTGCTGCGCCAGGCCGGCCGGCGGTCCAGCTCCGTCCAGGACGAGTCGCGCCGGGGTCTGTTCCGCCGCCGCTGATCCGCAGGCTGAGCGCGGGCAACGCTGCCGGGGGCGTGGCGCTAGAAGCGCGGCTTCGCCTGCCGCAGGTTGATGCTCTCCAGGATGCCCAGGCCGAGGGCGATGCTGATCAGCGACGCCCCGCCGTAGGTCACGAACGGCATCGGGATGCCCGTGATGGGCATGATGCCGATGACCATGCCCACGTTGACGAAGAGCTGGAACAGCAGCATCGACGCCATCCCGGCCGCGAAGGCCAGCCCGAACGTGTCGTCGGAGCGCCAGCCGATGCGCAGGATCCGCCACAGCAGCGCGCCGAACGCGACCAGCACCACGATCACCCCGATCAGGCCCAGCTGCTGGGCCAGAAGGGCCATCACGAAGTCGGTCGTCTGGACCGGCAGGAGGTCGGTCTGTCCCTGCGTGGCGTTGGCCAGGCCCTTGCCGAAGATGCCGCCGGAACCCACCGCGATCTGCGACTGGATGAGGTGGTAGCCCGAGCCCAGTGGATCGGCCGACGGGTCCAGGAAGGACAGCAGGCGGGCCTTCTGGTAGTCACGCAGGACCACCGTCCAGATCACGGGCAGTGCCGCGAGGGCGAGCCCGCCCAGGCTCAGCAGCCAGCGCACGCCGGCACCGCTCAGGAAGAGCGTCCCGACAAGGATCGCCACGAACACCATCGATGTGCCCAGGTCCGGCTGCACCAGGACGAGAGCGACCAGCGGCACGGCCAGGACGAGGGCTCCCAGGAGCGTGCCCAGCGTGGCCAGGTGGTCTCGCCGCGCGGCCAGGTACGCCGCCAGCACGATGATCATGAGGATCTTGGCCAGCTCCGAGAACTGGAACTGCAGCCCGAAGATCGAGACCCAGCGGGCCACCCCGCCCACCCCGGTGCCGACCAGCTTGGACAGCACTAGCAGGCCGATGTTGAGGAGGTACAGGGGCCAGGCGAACGTGCGCAGCCAGCGGTAGTCGAAGGCCGCCGCGACGATGAAGACCGCGGCGGCGATGGCCAGCCACAGCAGGCTCCGGCCGAACGTGCTGCCCGCCGCCAGCACACCGGTGGCGACGCTGTTGGAGTAGGCCATGAGGAGGCCGAAGAACACGAGGATCCCGGCGTACAGCAGGAGCTGCACGTCGAAGATGCCCCAGACGGCGCCGGCCGACCGCGTCGCCCACGTCTGGACCCGTGCCGGCTCGACGCGCAACGCACCCATCTCAGTCGCCGTAGTAGTTGCCGGTCTTGAGGAGCTGCGGAAGTCGCAGGTCCTTCTTGATCCCGTAGTGCATCTGGAGGAAGTACTTGACGACCTCTGTGGCGGCGTTGCCCACCGTCCGGGAGTCCTGGATGTAGGCCATCACCACGAGGTTCGAGTCGGTCCGCGAGATGGCCTTGATGCCCTCCGGGTCGCTTGCCGTCTTGGCCGCGTCCTTGGGCACGAACGCCACGAACCACGAGCTGTAGGGCAGTCGGCCCTGGGCGTCGCGCACGCCGAACTCGGAGGTGCCCGACTTCCCGGCGATGACGATCGGCTCGTCCACGAGGTTGTAGGTGTGATGCAGGAGCTGCGGGTAGAGCGCCGCCACGCGCATCTCCTGCAGGACCTGCGGGCTCGCCGCGAGCGTGTGGAGGAGCTTGGGCTGGAACGCCTGGACCACCTGGCCGTCGGGCCCCAGGATCTGTTGCACGATCTGCGGCTGGTAGAGCTTGCCGCCGTTGGCCAGCGCGGCATAGGCGTTGATCAGCTGGAGTGGCGTCACCGCGTCGTACCCCTGACCGATGCCCGCCTGGTAGACCTCGCCGGGGAAGACGTTCTGCCCGAAGACCTCCTGCTTCCAGGCATTGGTCGGGACGATCCCGGCCACCTCTCCCGGCAGGTCCACCCCGGTGAGGGCGCCGAAGCCGTACTGCTCGGCCCAGTAGCCCAGCCGGTCGGCTCCGAGCATGCCCGCGAGCTGGTAGAAGAACGTGTCGCTCGAGTGGCCGAAGCCGTAGTCGATATTGATGTTGCCGAAGCCAAGATGGTTCCAGTCGGGGTAGATGTTCGCCCCGATCCGAAGGTATGGCGCGGTATGGATCTTCGTTGTGACCGTGATCTTCTTGTCCGCCAGGGCCCCCGTCCCGGTCACCAGCTTGTAGGTGGAACCGGGCGCGTACTGCTCGGCGATGGCGTGGTTGAGCAGGGGCTGGTTGGGGTTCTTGAGGTACGCCTGGAACTGCGCGTCGGTGATGCCCTGCGCGAAGTCGTTGTCGTCGTAGGTCGGCAGCGACACCATGGCCAGGATCTGGCCGGTCTGGGGATCCATGACGATGACGACCCCGGACTGGACATGGGCGGTGGTGAGCCCCCACTCGAGCGCCGTCTGGGCCTGCTCCTGCGTCTTGAGGTCGATGGTCAGGTCCAGCGAGTCGCCCGGCACGGGGTCCTGGGTCTGCGACAGGACGCCCAGGTCCTGGCCAAGCGCGTCGCGCTCGTCCTGTTCCGAACCGTACTGGCCGCGCAGCGCCGCCTCGTATTCCGCCTCCACGCCGGCCTTGCCGATCTGGTCATTCGAGAGGTACCCCTGCGGCCCGAGGCGCTGGAGGTCTGCCGCCGTGACCGGCCCGGTATAGCCCAGGACCTGGGAGAGGAGCGAGCCGTACAGGTAGTCGCGCTGTGACTGGACGATGACGCTGACGCCGGGCAACTGGAGGCGCTCCTCCGAGATGACCTGCGCCACGTCCTGCGGCACGCCCGACGCGATCGTCACCTCGTCGAACCGGGCACCGGGGTCCGCGTCGATGGTCTGGTTGATCGTGCTGGTGGAGATGTCGAGGAGCGCCGAGAGGTGGGCCACGACCGCCGGGCGCTGCGTCAGTGGCAGGTTCGCCGCGAGGACCTGGACGGCGTACGTGGGGACGTTGCGGACGAGCGGGGTGCCGTTCCGGTCATAGATCAGGCCGCGCGTGGAGGGGATCTCCTCCGACACGATGCGGTTGGTGTCGTCAAGGCCGGTGTAGTAGCTGCCCTGGTCCACCTGGAGGTAGAACAGGCGTGCCGCGAGGACGCTGAAGACGAGCACCACGACCAGGCCGAAGACGACGAAACGGCCCAGGAGCGATCCGTGCGGGTGGCGATTCTCGAGGTCGATCGACGTCACGCCCTCACCAATCGATCCGGTCATGCGCGCCGTAGTGCAGCCACGCGAGTCGCAGGATCCCGGCCGCCGGGATCGCCAGGAGGGCGTCCACGATGGCCGACGGGAGCATCGCGCCCAGGTCGACCGTAGCGGGGGTGCCGGCCGTCGCAGCCAGGACGAGCACCTCCAGCGGCTGGACGACCATCGCGAGCACCAGGACGAGCACGGCCGCCACGGCGACGCGTCGTTGAGGCAGCAAACGCCCCACGATGGCCGTGACGCCCGCCATCCCGAGCAGCACGAGGGAGGTTCCGCCGAGCTGATGGCCGGGGAGCAGCAGGTCCGTCATCAGTCCTCCAAGGAAGGCGACCGTAAGGCCTTCCTCGACCCCGGTCATCATCGTCACCACCACGGTGATGAGGAACACGAGGTTCGGCTGCCCGACGCTGGTCAGGCCTGGAATGACACTGATCTCGAGCAACGCCGCCAGGACGCTGGCGACCGCGGCCAGAATGATGCTCATCCTGCGTGCCCTCGAAGCGACCACCCGGACCCGCACGTCGGGTGCCGACCGGACCGCAACCGGGGTGAGCAGCGCTGCCCGGTCGGCAGTATAGCGCGGCGCCCTCCGACGGCCCCCCTGGGCACCGGTCGAAGGCCGCCCGGATGACGATCTGGGCGTTCGGCGGTGCGCTCCGGCACCACCGGGATGTTCCACGTGCAACATCGGCCCGCCAAGCGCCAGCCAAGCGGCGGATGTCATGGTTCGGAGGCCCGGAAGGGTCGCGAAAGGGGCCCCGAAAGGGCCGCGGAGCGCCGAATCCGGTAGAATCAAGCGTAGTGATAGCGCGTCGGTCGGGAAGCTGAGTGGGCGAGACGGTCGCATGCGCGAACCAGAAGGGGGGTGTCGGGAAGACCACCACGGTGGTCAACCTCGCTACCTATCTGGCGCTCGCCGGCCGTTCCGTCCTCGTCGTCGATCTGGACCCCCAGGGCAACGCCACGAGCGGGCTCGGGGTCGACCGGGCGGCCGTCGTCCAGTCGACCTATGACGCCCTCACCGACGACGTTGCGGTGGACGAGCTCATCGTCGAGACGGCGATCCCGCGACTTCGCCTCCTCCCCTCGGCGATGGCCCTGGCTGGCGCCGAAGTGGAACTGGCCTCGATGTCCCAGCGCGAGCGCCGCCTGGGACGCGCCCTCGGGTCGATCCGCGAGCCGTTCGAGCACATCCTCATCGACTGTCCGCCATCGCTCGGGCTCCTGACCGTCAACGGCCTCACGGCCGCCGATCAGGTCCTGATCCCGCTGCAGTGCGAGTACTACGCCCTCGAAGGGCTGAACCAGCTGATCGCCACGATCAACCTCATCCGCGACCACCTCAATCCCGCCCTCACGATCAAGGGAGTGCTCCTCACGATGTACGACGCGCGCACGAAGCTGGCGGCCGACGTGGCCGCTGAAGCGCGCCGCCATCTGGGTGACCGTGTCTTCGCCACCGCGATCCCGCGCAGCGTGCGCCTGGCCGAGGCGCCCAGCTACGGTCAGCCCATCGCCGTCTACCGGCCCGATTCCGCCGGCGCCGAAGCCTACCGGAGCGTTACCCAGGAGTTCCTCCAGCGGGAAGGGCTCACCATCACCGTCCCCGCGACCGCCGGGCCGATCGACGAGACCGCCGCCGGCGGCGAAGGGCTGCCGTTCCCCGGCGAACAGCGGGGTGCGGCATGACCGGCGTCGGTCGACGGCCGAGCGGTCTCGGCCGCGGCCTCGCCTCGCTCATCCCCCAGCGGCCGGCCGGCCCGTCCGCCGTGGAGATCCCGGTCGAGCAGGTGGGGGTCAACCCGGCCCAGCCACGGGCGCACGCCGAGGAGGAAGCGCTCCAGGCCCTCGCCCGCAGCATCGAGGCCCATGGCGTCCTGCAGCCGATCGTCGTGCAGGAGACGGTGGACGGGTACCGGCTGATCGCCGGCGAGCGGCGCCTGCGCGCGGCCAGGATGGCCGGCCTCACGCGCATCCCGGCCGTCGTCCGGGGGCCGACGTCTGACCGGCAACAGCTGGAGCTGGCTCTCGTGGAGAACATCCAGCGAGCCGACCTGAATCCGCTCGAGGAGGCCAACGCCTTCAGACGCCTCATGACCGAGTTCGAGCTGACCCAGGAGCAGGTCGCTCAGCAGGTCGGCCGTGCTCGCTCGAGCGTCGCCAACACGATGCGCCTGCTCGACACCAGCCAGGCGGTACAGGACGCCGTCGCCCAGGGCCTCATCAGCGAGGGACACGCCCGCGCGCTCGGCGGCGCAGAGACGGCCCTCCAGGACGATCTCCTGAAGATGGTCCTCGCCCGTGACCTGTCGGTCCGCGCCACCGAGGAGCTCGTGCGCCGCTCGCGCCCCGCACCGGTCGAGGCCGCAGCCGGCGGGGAACCGGTGGATCCGGACCTGGAACGGGTGGAGGCACACCTGCGCACGATCCTGGGCACGAAGGTCACCCTCACCAGCGGAAGCAAAGGGGGCCGCATCATCATCGAGTACTACGGACCGGACGACCTGGGGCGGCTGGTCGATCGGCTCGGGGGCAGCCCCGCATGACCGGCGCGACGAGACCGCTCGACGGCGTCGAAGGGCCGGACGGCGCCGCGGTCAAGGGCGCGCCACGAGGCCGTCGGCGCAGCAGCGCAAGCTCGGGCTACACCGCCGAGAGCATCCAGGTCCTGGAGGGCCTCGAAGCCGTCCGCCGCCGACCCGGCATGTACATCGGCTCGACCGACGTGCGCGGCCTCCACCACCTCGTCTGGGAGGTCGTGGACAACTCCATCGACGAGGCGATGGCCGGCTTCGCGGACCGCATCGAGGTCACGCTATTGGCCGACGGGTCGGTGCGCAACCGGGACAACGGCCGTGGCGTCCCGGTCGGGCGCCACAAGACGGGCAAGGACGCCCTGGAGGTCGTCCACACCGTCCTCCACGCGGGCGGCAAGTTCGGCGGTGGCGGCTACAAGGTCTCCGGCGGTCTCCACGGCGTCGGCGTGAGCGTGGTCAACGCGCTATCGGCGTGGATGAACGTGGAGAGCGAGCGCGACGGGCGGGTCTGGGGCCAGACCTACGAGCGCGGCAAGCCCACCGGTCCGGTGCGCGAGCTGCGTCGCGCGGACGGTCATGGGACGACCACCCTATTCATGCCCGACAGCGAGGTGTTCGAATCGCTCGACTGGAGCTTCGAGGCGATCTCCCAGCGTCTCCGCGAATCGGCGTACCTCAACAAGGGCGTCTGGATCACCCTGCGGGACGAGCGCGATACGCCCACCCGGGAGAAGTCGTTCTACTTCGAGGGCGGCCTGATCAGCTTCGTGCGGCACCTCAACAAGGACAAGGAAGTCCTCCATGACCGGCCGGTGTACGTCGAGCGGCTGGACGGATCGACGGTCATCGAGGTCGCCCTCCAGTACAACGACGGCTACGCCGAGAACGTCTTCTCCTTCGCCAACAACATCAACACCGTGGACGGCGGCACGCACGTCACGGGCTTCCGCGCCGCCCTCACCAGCTCGCTCAACGACTGGGCACGGCGGGCCGGCGTGCTCAAGGAGTCGGACACCAACCTGTCCGGTGACGACGTGCGCGAGGGCCTCACCGCGGTCATCAGCGTCAAGCTGGTGGAGCCGCAGTTCGAGGGCCAGACCAAGGCCAAACTGGGCAATGCCGAGGTCAAGGGCCAGGTCCAGGCGGCCGTGACCGACGGTGTCGGGCAGTACCTTGACGAGCATCCGGCCGACGGGCGGGCCATCATCCAGAAGTGCCTGCTTGCGGCCCGCGCGCGCGACGCGGCCCGCAAGGCCCGCGACCTGGTCATCCGCAAGGGCGCCCTCGAGGGCATGTCGCTGCCGGGCAAGCTGGCCGACTGCCAGGAGCGCGACCCGGCCCGCAGTGAGCTCTACATCGTGGAGGGCGACTCGGCCGGCGGCTCGGCCAAGCAGGGCCGCGACCGGCGCTTCCAGGCGATCCTGCCGATGCGGGGCAAGCTCCTCAACGTCGAGCGGGCCCGCCTGGACCGGGTCCTGGGCTCGGAAAACGTGCGGCCATTGATCATCGCCCTGGGGGCCGGCATCGGCGAGTCGTTCGACCTCGCCAAGCTGCGCTACCACCGCATCATCCTGCTGGCGGACGCGGACGTGGACGGCGCCCACATCCGGACCCTGCTGCTGACCTTCTTCTACCGCCACATGCCCGAGGTCATCGACAACGGGTACCTCTACATCGCCCAGCCGCCGCTCTATCGCATCAGCACCGGCAAGGTCACCAACTACGCCCAGGACGAGCGCGACCGCGACCGCATCGTCAAGGAGATGAAGGTCAAGAACCTGACCATCCAGCGTTTCAAGGGCCTCGGCGAGATGAACGCGGAGCAGCTCTGGGAGACGACGATGAACCCCGCCACCCGCACGCTGCTGCGCGCCGAGGTGGACGACGCGGCCGACGCCGACCACATCTTCAGCACCCTGATGGGCGAGAAGGTCGGGCCGCGGAAGGACTTCATCAAGGCCGAAGCGCGCAAGGTCGCCAACCTTGACATCTGAGCCGCGGCAACCGTTGGCAACCTCCCCGGCGCCGCCATCGACCATCTACCGGGTGGAGGTGGCACCACACGGCTGTTTCGTGTGCGGCGACCTCAACGACCACGGGTTGCACGTCGCGCTGCGCGTCGGCGGCGGCCGCGCCTGGACCGAACTCGTCCTGACGCCCAGCCACGAGGGCTGGGCAGGGGTGGTCCACGGGGGGATCCTCGCCGCCCTGCTCGACGAGGTCATGGGCTGGGCGCTGTTCCAGCAGGACTGCTGGGGCGTGACCGCCCAGCTCGGGGTCCGGTACCGGGCGCCGGTCGCCGTCGGCCAGCGCGTCCGCGTCGAGGGTTGGGTGACCGACGTCCACCGGCGGATCTTCCACGCCGCCGGCCACGTGCTCGATGCGGCGAGCGGCGACGTGCTGTGCACGGGCGAAGCGACGTACATGGCCGCGGGCACGGCGCAACGCGCCGAGCTCCAGGCGCGCTACCAGCTGCGGCTGGTGCCCCTCGCGTCGGACGACCTGGCGCTCGCGCCGGTCGGGCGGCCGTGATGACCTCGCCCACCGCGGCCCGCGCGCAGGCCTTCGTGGCCGGACGCCGCCCGGCGGCCGTGGCCCTTGGTGAACGCCTGGCGGGCCAGGTGACCGACCCGGAGCGCTTCGAGCACACGCTGACCCGTGGTTTCCGCGGCCTGGCCGATCCGGTCTACGCCGCCGCCCAGCCCACGATCGTGCCCGGCTCGGCGCCGCTGCTCGGGGTGCGCTGGCCGCTCGTCTCGACGGTGGCGCGCAAGGTCGACCGCGCCCTGGCCGGGGCCTCACCCGCGATCGCCGTCTATCTCGCCCAGCGACTGGCGCAGGCCGAGCTGCTGGAGGTGCGCCTGTTCAGCCACGTCCCGTTGCGGCGGAGCCTCGCCGGCGACCCTGAACGGAGCTGGCAGGTCATCCGCCGCCTGGCGCGCCGGGCCTCGGACTGGGTCAGCGTCGACAGCCTGGCCGGCCTCACCGCGCGGGGCATCCTTCTCGAGCCGTATCGCTGGGCCGAGCTGGAGCAGCTCGTCTACTCGCCGCACCGCTGGGAACGCCGGCTGGTGGGCTCGACGCTCGCCGAGTTGCCCTTCCGGGTCGCGTCGGACGAGCGGGCCGGCCGGCTGCGTCCCACACCGGCCCTCGCGCTGGTGGCGACGCTCATCGGCGAGGCGGACCCGGACGTGCGCAAGGCGCTGAGCTGGGCGCTCCGTTCGTGGCGGACCGTCGACCCGGCCGGTGTCGCCGACCTGCTGCGCCGCGAGGCCGACGTCAGCGTGCGCACGCTCGACGGCAACCGGGCGTGGGTCGTGCGCGACGCCCTGACCGGCGCGGGCGCCGACGAGGCGCTGGCCGATGAACTCCGGCCGGTCCTGGCCGCCGCTCGCCTCCGCACCGATCGCCGGAATGATACGAGCCGGGCCCACGAAGTAGCCCACGCCTTCGGCGCCGCATGAGGTCCGTGGCAGCGTGACGGACGAGATCGGCAAGGTCCGGCGCGTCGGCATCGAGGACGAGCTGCGCACCAGCTACCTCGATTACGCCATGAGTGTCATCGTCAGCCGCGCCCTGCCGGACGTGCGCGACGGCCTCAAGCCGGTGCACCGCCGGATCCTCTTCACGATGCACGAGATGGGCGTCACCTCGACCGCCTCGTATCGCAAGTGCGCGGCGATCATCGGCGAGGTGATGGGCAAGTACCACCCGCACGGCGACGTGGCCCTCTACGACGCGCTGGCGCGCATGGCGCAGGACTTCTCGATGCGCTATCCGCTCGTCGACGGCCAGGGCAACTTCGGTTCGGTCGACGGCGATCCGCCCGCGGCGATGCGCTACACGGAAGCCCGCATGATGGCCATCGCCGCCGAATTGCTGGCCGACATCGACAAGGAAACGGTCGATTTCGTCGACAACTACGACGGCACGAGGCAGCAGCCGTCCGTCCTGCCGGCCAAATTGCCGAATCTCCTGATCAACGGCTCGGCCGGCATCGCGGTCGGCATGGCCACCAACATCCCGCCGCATCACCTCGGCGAGGTCGCCGCCGCGACGATCGCCCTCATCGACGACCCGGCGCTCACCGCAGACGCCCTGTGCGACATCGTCCTGGGCCCCGACTTCCCCACCGGCGCCACGATCTTCCGCTTCGAGAAGCGCCGCAACCCCCTGAGTGGCCAGTGGGAGCAGGTCGACGCCATCCGCGAGATGTACGCCCACGGCCGCGGGCGGGTCGTCATGCGCGCCCAGTGCGCGTTCGAGGAGACCCGCCAGAACCGCATGGCGATCGTCGTCACCGAGCTGCCCTACCAGGTCAACAAGGCCGCCCTGGTGGAGAAGATCGCCGAGCTGGTGACGGGCAAGAAGATCGAGGGCATCGCCGACCTGCGCGACGAGTCCGACCGCGACGGTATGCGCCTCGTCATCGAGTGCAAGCGCGACATCAACCCGCACAAGGTGCTCAACAACCTCTTCAAGCACACGCCGCTCCAGCTGGCCTTCAACATGAACATGCTGGCCCTGGTCGACGGGCAACCCCAGACGCTGCCGCTGAAGGCCGTCCTGCAGCACCACGTCGACTGGCGCCGCGACGTCGTCCGTCGCCGCACCGAGTTCGACCTGGGCAAGGCGCGCGACCGGGCCCACATCCTCGAGGGCCTCAAGATCGCCCTCGACAACCTGGATGCGGTCATCGCCACGATCCGCGGGTCGGCGGACGTGGACACGGCACGTGCCAACCTCATCGCCCGGTTCGAGCTCAGCGAGATCCAGGCCAATGCCATCCTCGAGATGCAGCTGCGGCGCCTGGCCGCGCTCGAGCGCAAGAAGATCGAGGACGAATACCTGGCGGTCATCCAGCTCATCGCCGAGCTGGAGGACATCCTGGCCAACCCGGGGCGGGTCCTCGCCATCATCAAGGACGAGCTGACCGAGCTGGCTCGCAAGTACGCCGGGGAGCGGCGCACCCGCGTCGCCGACGACGCCTCGCGCGAGATGACCGACGAGGACCTGATCGCCGACGAGGACGTCGTGGTCACCGTCAGCGGGCGGGGCTACATCAAGCGGCAGCCGCTCGCCACCTACCGGCGCCAGGCCCGCGGCGGCAAGGGCATCATCGGCGCCCGCACGGTCGAGGAGGACGCGCTGGAGCACCTCCTGGTGGCCAACACCCACGATTGGGCCCTCTTCTTCACCAACCGCGGGCGCGTCTTCAGCTCCAAGGTCCACCAGGTGCCCGATGCCTCGCGGACGGCCAAGGGCATCCCCATCATCAATCTCGAGGGCGTCCAGGTGGAGACGGGCGAGATGGTCCTCTCCGTGCTCACCACGCCCGACTTCGAGAAGGGCCACAACCTGGTCATGGCCACCCGGCGGGGGATGATCAAGAAGACGCCCATCGAGCAGTTCGAGAAGGTCCGCTCGTCGGGCATCCGGGCGATCACCGTGAACGAGGGCGACGAGCTGGCCTGGGTGGGCGTGTCGAGCGGCCACGACGACATCGTCATCGCGACCGCGCAGGGCCGCATCGCCCGGTTCGGTGAGGCCGAGGTGCGGGCCATGGGCCGCGATGCCGCGGGCGTGATCGGCATCCGCCTGGCCCGCGAGGGGGACCTGGTCGTGGGCATGAGCGTGGTCGAACCCGCCGCCGACATCCTCGTCCTGACCGAGACCGGCTACGGCAAGCGGGTCGCCCTGGCCGACTTCCGCACCATGCACCGCGGCAGCCAGGGCGTCCGTCTCATCTCGCTGGAGGGGCGCGAGACGGGCCCGGTGGCGGCCGTGCAGCTGGTCACCGAGGACGACGAGGAGCTGCTACTGATCAGCGCCGGCGGCCAGGTCGTGCGGACCGACGTCAAGACCATCAACCGCTACGGCAGCGGCGCGCGCGGCGTGATCGTGATGCGGCTCAACGAGGGCGACACCGTGGCCGGCATCGCCGTCTTTCGCGCGGGACTGGCGGAGCAGCGGGCGATGGGAGACAATGACGGACCCGCGGAGGACGGGCCATCCGCGGGCGCCTGAGGAGCTGCATCGCGTGACCGTGGAGCGGACGCCGGGAACGCCACGCCCATGAGCGCCTTCGGGGCGCCGGGCCGCGTCGGGCTGGGCGAGTACGACCTCTATGCCGGCAACGCCAACCTCGAGTTGGCGCGCAAGATCGGGCGTTACCTGGGCCGGGAACTCGGGCGGGCCGAGGTCTTCGAGTTCGCCAACGAGAACATCTTCGTCAAGATCCTCGACAACGTCCGCCAGCGCGACGTCTATCTCATCCAGCCCACCTGCGCGCCGGTCAACAAGTCGATCATGGAACTCCTGATCATGATCGACGCCTTCAAGCGGGCCAGCGCCGGGCGGATCACGGCCGTCGTGCCGTTCTACGCCTACGGCCGCTCGGACAAGAAGGATCAGCCGCGCGTGCCGATCACGGCCCGCCTCATCGCCGACATGCTGCAGGTGGCGGGCGCCGACCGGATCCTCACCATGGACCTCCACCAGGGCCAGATCCAGGGCTTCTTCAGCATCCCCGTCGACGAGTTGACCGCCGTCCACCTCCTGAGCAACTACTTCCGGCGCAAGCAGCTGGCCGACCCGGTCGTGGTCACCGACCTCGGCTTCGCCAAGCGCGCCCGCGCTTTCGCCGAGCTGCTGGATGCGCCGCTGGCCATCATCGAGAAGCGGCGCCAGGGCAACCTGGACCGGGCCGAGCTGCTCAACGTCATCGGCGAAGTGGCCGGGCGGCGGGCGATCATCGTCGACGACGAGATCGACACCGCCGGCACCCTCATGGAGACGGTCCGCGCCCTCGAGAAGGAGGGCGTGACTGAGATCTACGCCTGCGCCACCCACGGCGTCCTGAGCGATCCGGCCATCGGGCGCATCCGTGACTCGATCCTTCGGGAGGTCGTCGTCACCGACACCGTGCCCCTGACCCCGGCCAAGCGCATCGCCAAGATCCGGCAGCTGTCGGTGGCGCCGCTCATCGGCGAAGCCATCCGGCGCATCCACGACGGCGAGTCGGTCGGGGCGCTGTTCTCCAGCGAGCTCCAGCTCGTCGAGGAGATGCTGCTGTGGGAGGGCAACGAGCCCGTGGCGCAGCCCGGCCCCGATGGGCCCCTCGAGGCGGCCGCCGCCCGATGAGCCTCAAGCTCTACCGTCCGGTCGAAGGCGGCCTCGAACCGCGCCCCGTCCAGCCGCGCGACTGGCGCACCCGTCTGCGCAGCACCCGCTGGGCCCCGTCGCGCCTCGCCAACCCGGAGGCCACAACCGTCGGCCCGCTCCAGGGCGTGCTCTTCTTCGGCGGTCTGGCGGGCCTCACGCTCGTCCTCCTGCTGCTGGGCTACCTGACCGGCTTCTGGCACTGAGCTGCGGCGCGCCGCCCCTCGCGGGACGACGGATGAACCCTTGTGTCACTACGGGTGACCGGCTCAGCCCCCAAAGCAGCCCGGGTGTGCCAAGGGCGGTCATTTGACGCCTTTGCGTCACTGGCAGTGAACGAAACACAGTCGAAGGCGTGGCACGGCACCTCCGACCGCCGTCGGGAGCCGCTACCCGCCCCGGATGTTCACTCAGAGCGACCAAAAGGCGTGGAGGCCGGACTCCGATCCCTGGACCGTCCCTCTCGGGGCAGAAGTAGTCACCACGCGTGACCGCTGCGGCCTCGAACTGATCAGATGCCAACCCGGGTGGTATCCGATCAGTCCTGGGTTCGGATCAGACGGCCAGCGAACGCCTGGGCATCGCCCTGAAGCATGACCACGTGCGCCCGACCGGGCGAAACCGGCCCGCGGATGGCGCGACAGGGACCCCTGCCCGATCGAACGCCACCCCGGTTGCCAGGTGAACAGGTACCCGACCGGCCGTGCGACAGGGAAGGCGCAAGGGAGAGGAGCCCGCCCCGCCCTATACTTTCCCTTCCCATGAAGAACCTGTTGTCGCGCTTCACCGGCGGCGGCGAGCGCGAGGTGCGGCGGTTGCAGCCGCTCGTCGACGAGATCAACGACCTGGAGGCCGAGTTCGAGGCGCTCTCGGACGAGGAGATCCGCGAGCGGATGGTGGCCCTGCGCGAGGAGATCCTGGAGGACGCCGCGCCGACCGAGGCGTCGGACGAAGAGCTCGACCATCCCGAGTCGGAACGGCGCCGGGAGATGCGCATCGCGCGCGAGAAGGCCGACACGCGACACCTCCAGAGCGTCCTCGACGACGCCCTGCCGGATGTCTTCGCCGCGGCGCGCGAGGTCAGCCGGCGGCACCTGGGCATGCGCCATTTCGACGTGCAGCTGATGGGCGGCGTGGTCCTCCACCAGGGCAAGATCGCCGAGATGAAGACCGGCGAGGGCAAGACCCTCGTCGCGCCCCTTGCGGCGGCTCTCAACGCCATGGCCGGGCGCGGCGTCCACGTGGTGACACCGAACGACTACCTGGCCAAGCGCGACCCGCAGTGGATGGGCCCCATCTTCCATGGGCTGGGGCTGAAGGTCGGCATCATCCAGCACGACACGGCCTTCGTCTTCGACCCCGCGTTCCGCTCCAGCGATGAACGGACCCAGCACCTCCGCCCCGTACCCCGCGCCGAGGCCTACGCCGCGGACGTGACCTACGGCACGAACAACGAGCTGGGCTTCGACTACCTGCGCGACAACATGGTCCAGGAGGCCAGCCAGCGGGTGCAGCGCGGCCGCTACTTCGCCATCGTGGACGAGGTCGACAACATCCTCATCGACGAAGCACGGACGCCGCTCATCATCAGCGGCCAGGCGGCTGAGTCGGAGGACCTCTACTACCAGTTCGCACGGCTGGTGCCGCGCCTGAAGGAGCGGCCGGAGGGCGAGGAGGAGGGCGGCGACTATTTCGTCGACCTCAAGGAGCACGCCGTCTCCCCCACGGAGGAGGGGGTGGCGCACATGGAGCACCTGCTCAACCTGCCCAACCTGTACGCCGCCGACCCGCGCATGGCCCGCCACTTCGAGCAGGCGCTGCGCGCCCACGCGCTGTACCGGCGGGACCGCGACTACCTGGTGAAGGACGGCGAGATCGTCATCGTCGACGAGTTCACCGGCCGCCAGATGCCGGGGCGGCGCTGGTCGGAGGGGCTGCACCAGGCGATCGAGGCCAAGGAGGGCCTGCGTGTCCAGCGTGAGTCGGTGACGCTGGCCACGATCACCTTCCAGAACTATTTCCGCCTGTACGACAAGCTGGCCGGCATGACCGGCACGGCCCTTACCGAGGCCGAGGAGTTCTACCGCATCTACGGCCTGGACGTCGTGGCCGTGCCCACCCACCGGCCGATGATCCGGGATGACTCGCCTGATCTCGTGTACCGCAGCGAGGCGGCCAAGTTCGAGGCCCTCATCGACGAGATCGAGGAGCTCCAGGAGACGGGCCGGCCCGTCCTGGTCGGCACGATCAGCGTGGAGAAGAGCGAGATCCTCTCCGAGATGCTCAAGCGGCGCGGCATCCGTCACGAGGTGCTCAACGCCAAGTACCACGAGAAGGAAGCGGAGATCGTGGCGCAGGCCGGGCGCAGCCGTGCGGTGACCATCTCCACCAACATGGCCGGCCGCGGGACGGACATCATCCTGGGGGGCAACCCGGCCGGCATCGCCTCCGAGCAGCTGCATCGCCAGGGCCTGAACCCGGCCGAGGTCGAGCCCGAGGTCTACGAGGCGGCCCTCGTGGCGGCCAACGCCGCGTGCGCCGAGGATCACGAGCGGGTCGTGGCCGCCGGCGGCCTCCACATCATCGGCACCGAGCGCCACGACGCCCGCCGCATCGACAACCAGCTGCGCGGCCGCTCGGGTCGCCAGGGCGACCCCGGCTCCTCGCGGTTCTTCCTCTCCCTCGACGACACGCTGATGAAGCGGTTCGCGTCCGATCGCGTCGCCTCGCTGATGCAGCGCTTCGGCCTGGAGGACGACGCGGCCATCGAATCGGGCCTCGTGTCGCGCGCCATCGAGAGCGCACAGGCCCGCGTCGAGGGCTACAACTTCGATCAGCGCAAGCGCGTCGTCGAGTTCGACGACGTCATCAACAAGCAGCGCGAGACGATCTACGCCGAGCGCGACAAGGTCCTCCGCAACGAGGACCTGACGGAGACCGTGCGGGCGTTCCTCGACGACGAGATCCAGGCCCTCCTCGACCGCCACCTGCTGCCCGACGTCCCGCCGGACGACTGGGACCTCGACGAGCTGTCCAAGGAGCTGGTCGGTCTGGGCCTTGACCCGGCCAAGGTCACGCCCGACGAGCTGTGGGACCTGGGCAGCCGGGAGGCGATCCTCAGCGCCCTCCAGCAGCTGGTGGACGCGACGCTCGCCGAGCGCGAGGCGACCAACGGCGAAGAGGTGTGGGCGGTCGTCGAGCGGATCGTCCTGGTGCGCGCCATCGACAGCCTGTGGGTCGAGCACCTGACCGAGCTGGACGACATGCGGCGGGGGATCGGCCTGCGCGGGTACGGCGGCGAGGACCCGCTGCAGGCGTTCAAGAAGGTCGCCTTCGCCCTGTACGAGGAGCTGCGGGGCTTCATCCGCGAACAGGTCGCCCACACCATCTTCCGCGTGACGGTCACCCAGCAGCCGACGCCGCCCCCGGAGATGGCCCAGCCGCTGCCGGGACCGGGCCAGCCGGCAGCGCCGGCCGCCACCACCCAGCCGACACCGCCCCAGCCGCAGGCGGCACCGGCGGCCGGATCGGGTGTTGCAGCCGCCACGGCGATCGCCGGCCTGCCGGCGCGAGCACCCGTCGCCGCGCCCGCCGGGACGCCAAAGCTCGGACGGAACGACCCATGCTGGTGCGGGAGCGGGCTCAAGTACAAGAAGTGCCACGGACGCTGACGGGATCGCTGGCCAGGCTGGGCCTGGCGGTCGTCGTCGGCACGGTCGGCGTCACGGGGTACGCGGCCTTCCGCATCTGGCAGCAGGGCCAGGTCGACGAGGGTGATCGTCCGGCCGACGCCATAGTGGTCCTGGGCGCCGCGCAGTACGACGGCGTGCCGTCCCCGGTCTTCCGTGCCCGGCTCGACCACGCCCTGGCGCTCTTCCGGCGGGGCTCGGTGCGCTACCTCGTGGTGACCGGCGGCCGGGCCCCCGGGGACCGTTTCACCGAGGCCCAGGCGGCGCGGGCCTATGCCGTGGCGCACGGCGTGCCGGACGATCGCATCCTCGACGAGTCGACCGGCCGCGACACGCTGGAATCGCTGACCAACGTGGCCGCGCTGTTCCGCGAAAATGACCTGAGCAGCGCCATCTTCGTCAGCGATCGCACCCACATGCTGCGCGTCCTGCGCATGGCGGCCGACCTGGGCATCACCGCCTACGGCTCGCCGGCGACCGACAGCCCGACCGACGCCGATCCATCCAGCATCGCCGATGCGATGGTCCACGAACTCGGGGGCCTGGCCGTCTACTTCTTCAGCCATTGACCCGTTCTTCGTCATCCTGACCCCTTGAGTCGGGGCCGTCCCCTCCGTATACTTCCGGAAACACGCCGACGGCCCAGCCCGACGGCGTTCGATCTGCCAGGCCCGGCGTTCCGCGGAGCTAGTCGTTGCCCAGACGCGGCCGGGAGAGGGAGCGAGGGATCGGGTGAAGTCGGGCGCCGTCGACGACGAATTCGTCGATCTGATCGCCTGCGAGCGTGATTGCCGGACGTGCAGTTACGCCGCGTGGCTCGATTGCGACGGCAACTGCGGCGTCTGCCCTCACAACTCGTACTGCCCCTGCGTGAACCCCGTCGTCGCTCGAAGCAAGACCGCGCTACGCATCATCGAGTTGCGCCCGGTCCTGCTCCAGGACCTGCGGAACCGCCAGTAGTGGACGCCTCGGCCGTCCGCGAGCTGGTCGACCGCGTCCGGGCGACCTCGGGGCGGCTTTGACCTCGACGCCAAGACCCTGACGCTGGCGGGACTCGACGCCGAAGCGGCGCGGCCGGACCTGTGGGACGACCCGCGGTCCGCCCAGCGCACCCTCAGGCGTGCCGAGCGGCTGCGCGAGGAGATCGAGCTGTGGCGCGGCCTCGAGGCGCGCGCCACCGACCTGCTCGAGCTCACCGGGATGGCGCAGCAGGACCCCGACTTCGCCGCCAGCGTGGACGCGGAGTACGAGGCCCTGCTGGCCGACTACGAGCGCCAGCGCACCGACCTGCTGTTCGGCGGCCCGTACGACGAACGTGACGCGCTGCTGACCATCAGCGCCGGCGCGGGCGGCACGGAGGCGACCGACTGGGCGGAGATGCTGCTGCGGATGTACCTGCGCTGGGCCGAGCGGCATCGCTTCGCCTCCGAGATCGTGGACCAGCTGGAGGGCGAGCAGGCCGGCCTCAAGAGCGTCACCGTCGGCGTCCACGGGCGGATGGCCTACGGCTGGTTGCGCGCCGAGCGCGGCGTGCACCGCCTCGTGCGCATCAGCCCCTTCGATGCCCAGAAGCGGCGCCAGACCACGTTCGCCCTGCTCGAGGTGGTCCCGGAGGTGGAGGACGACGCCGAGATCGAGCTCGACTGGGACGAGATCCGGGTCGACACGTACCGCTCCCAGGGCGCCGGCGGCCAGCACGTCAACAAGACCGACTCGGCGGTCCGCCTGACCCACCTGCCGACGGGCATCGTGGCCCAGAGCCAGAACGAGCGGTCGCAGATCCAGAACCGCGAGACGGCCATCAAGGTGCTCAAGGCACGCATCCTGGAGCGGCGCCTGGAGGAGAAGGAGGCCGAGATGCGGGCCATCCGCGGCGAGCACGTCGAGGCCGGCTGGGGCAACCAGATCCGCTCGTACGTGCTGCACCCCTACCAGATGGTCAAGGACCTGCGAACCCAGGTGGAGACCAGCAACACGAGCGCCGTCCTGGACGGCGACCTGGACGCCTTCATGACCGCCGAGCTGGAGCGCGAGGCGACCGACCAGACCGGCGGCGCGGCATGACCGCCCTCGTCGAGCGACCGATGACCCGCGACGACGTGCCGGCCTGCCTGACGGTCTTCTTCACCTCGCTCAACGCGCTGTTCGCCCGCTGGAACCAGCCGTCGCTGCCGCCGGACGAGGGCGACGGCCTGGCGTCGTTCTTCAGCGACCTGGCCTTCGGCGAGGGAGGCCGGGCGTGGGTCGCGGCCAGACCCGACGGGCTTCCCGCCGGCTTCGGCATCGCCATCGAGCGCGAGGCGACGTGGTGCCTGTCGTTCCTCTTCGTCGATCCGGGGGCCCAGACCGCCGGCGTCGGACGCGGCCTCCTGCGACGCCTGGTGCCCGAGCCGGGCAGCCCGGCCGCCGCCCCGGGCGCCCTGCACCACACCTGCATCGACGCGATCCAGCCCGTCTCGGCCGGGCTCTACGCCACCTTCGGCATGCTGCCGCGACTGCCGATCTACGAGGTGCTCGGTCGGCCGCGGCCCGGTGCGCTGGCGCCCCTCCCGGAGGCGGTCGTGGCGATCCCCTTCCACGCCCGACCCGGCCAGACCCGGATGACCGCCAGACCCCCGGTCGATCCGGCCTCGCTGCCGACCGACCTGCTGGCCGAGCTCGACGCCACCGACCGGCGCGTCCTGGGCTGGCGACGGCGACACGATCACCTGGGTTTCATGGCCGACGGCCGGCTCCTCGTGCGCTATCGCGGCCGGGACGGGGCGCCGCTGGGGTATGGCTACGTCCACACGAGTGGCCGCACCGGGCCCATCGCGGTGCGCGACGCCACGCTGTTGCCGGCCGTGACCGGCGACCTGCTGGGCCGGCTCGACCCGGCCGGCGCGTGGCGCGTCTACATCCCCGGGCCCTCGACCTCCCTGGTGCCGCTGATCGAGGCCGGCCTGCGCATCAACGGCAACCCCGCGCTCTGGTCCGCCAACCGCGAAGGGCCGGCGTGGGATGCCTACCTGCCCTCCTCGTTCGCCCTGCTGTAGGCGCCGGGATGGTCGAACACGCCCGGGCCGTCATCATCGGCGGGGGAGTCGGCGGCACGAGCATCGCCTACCACCTCACCGAGCTCGGCTGGCGAGACGTCATCCTGGTGGATCGGGCCGACCTCACGAGCGGTTCGACCTTCCACTCGGCCGGCCTCGTCGGCCAGCTCCGCAGCACCACGACGCTGACCCGGATGATGATGTACGGGGCCGCCCTGTACCGGCGCCTGAGCGCCGAGACGGGTGTCGACGTCTCGTGGCACGAGGTGGGCTCGCTCCGCCTGGCGAGCACGCCGGCCCGCTACGAGGAGCTGCAGCGCCAGGTGGGCTGGGCCCGCACCTTCGGCCTGCCCCTGGAGCTGCTCACGACGGCCGAGGCGCTCTCGCGGTTCCCGCTCATGGATCCGACCGGCGTGCTGGGCGCCGTCTACCTGCCGACGGACGGGTGGCTCGACCCGTCCAACCTCGCCCTCGCGCTGGCCGCCGGGGCGCGCGCGCGCGGCGCACGGATCCTGACCGAGCACCGGGTCACGGCCATCAGCGTGGACCGGGGGCACGTGCGCGGCGTGACGACGGACCGTGGCGAGATCCAGGCCGATGTGGTCGTGGATGCGGCCGGCATGTGCGCCCCGGAGATCGGACGGCTGGCCGGGGTCGACGTGCCGATCATCCCCATGGCCCACCAGTACCTGCTGACCAAGCCCCTTGCAGGGGTCACGCCGCACCTGCCCGCGCTGCGCGACCCGGACAACCTGGTCTACTTCCGCGAAGAGGTGGGCGGCCTGTGCATGGGCGGCTACGAGCGTGACCCGGCTCCGTGGGCCCTGGACGGGGTGCCGGCGGACTTCAACGGCAAGCTACTGCCGCCCGACTGGCCCCGCTTCGAGGCGATCATGCAGGGCGCCGTCCGGCGCGTCCCGGCCATGGCGGACGCGGAGGTCACGCGCCTCATCAACGGCCCGGAGGCCTTCACCCCGGACAACGAGTTCATCCTCGGCGAGTCGGCCGTGCGCGGCTTCTTCGTCGCGGCCGGTTTCTGCGCCCACGGCATCGCCGGCGCGGGCGGCATCGGCCAGCAGGTGGCACGCTGGATCGTCGACGGCGAGCCTGAGCTGGACCTCTGGAAGATGGACATCCGGCGCTTCGGTCCCCAGTACCGCAGCCAGGCCTACACCCTGGCCCGGACGGTCGAGAACTACGCCACCTACTACGACATCCACTACCCCAACGAGGAGCGTCTCGCGGGGCGGCCGCTGCGCCTCTCGCCGGCCTACGACGAACTCGCCGCCCTGGGCGCGGTCTTCGGCGAGAAGTCGGGCTGGGAGCGGCCCAACTGGTTCGCCGCCAACGAGGACGGGGCGGGCGTCGCCACACGAGCGGCCCTGGAGGCCCAGCGGCCACGTGGCTGGGCCGGCGAGCACTGGTCGACCGCGATCGGCGCCGAGGCGCTGGCCTGCCGCCAGCGCGCCGCCCTCTTCGACGAGAGCAGCTTCGCCAAGATCGAGGTCGCCGGCCCCGGCGCCAGCGCCTTCCTGCAGGGCCTCTGCGCCAACGACATCGACCGCCCGGTCGGCAGCGTCGTCTACACCCAGCTCCTCAACCGGCGGGGCGGCATCGAGTGTGACTTCACGGTCACCCGCTGGGCCGAGGAGCGCTTCCTCATCGTCACCGGCACCGCGTTCGGCAACCACGACCTGGGGTGGATCCGCCGGCACGCCCCGGAGGACGGGTCCGTCCAGCTGCGCGACATCACCGCGGCCAGGGCGTGCCTGGGCCTGTGGGGGCCCCTGGCGAGGGAGATCCTGGCACCCCTCACGCGCGACGACCTGAGCGACGCCGGGTTCCCCTACCTCACCGCCCGCGAGATCACGATCGGCAGCGTGCCGGTCCTGGCGCTCCGCGTGACCTATGTGGGCGAACTGGGCTGGGAGCTGTACCCGCCGACCGAGTACGGCCGCACGCTGTGGCGGACGATCTGGGCCCAGGGTCAGCCGCGGGGCCTCGTGGCAGGCGGCTACCGGGCCATCGACGCGCTGCGCCTGGAGAAGGGCTACCGGGTGTGGTCCAGCGACATCACCCCGGAGGAGACCCCCGACATGGCCGGGCTGGGCTTTGCCGTGCGGCTGGACAAGCCGGTCGAGGCCATCGGCCAGGCGGCCCTGCGCGCCGCACGAGCGGCGGGGCCGCCGCCACGTCGGCTGCGCTGCCTCGTGCTGGACGATCCGCGCTCCATCGCCCTCGGCAACGAGCCGGTGCGCGTCGAGGGACGCGTCGTGGGGCGGATCACGTCCGGCGGGTTCGGCTATGCCGTGGAGCGCAGCATCGCGTACGCCTACCTCCCCGCCGCGCACGCCGGGATCGGCACCCGCGTGGAGGTAGACGTCTTCGGCACGTGGGTCGGCGGGGTCGTGTCGCGCGAACCGCTCTACGACCCGGGCAACGCGCGGATCCGGGCATGACGGGCCCCGGACCCACGGCCGGTGCCGGCGAGGCGTGGAGCGCCGGCCTGCGACGCGGCAGCGAGGCGGAGCTGCGCGGCTGGCTGGACTTGGCCCTGGCCATGTGCGACGAGGCCGACGGGATGGCCCTGACGGGCTTCCGGCGCGAACTGGAGATCACGGTCAAGCCGGATCGCAGCCTGGTCACACAGGTCGACCAGGCCATCGAACGCCGCCTTCGGGAGCGGATCCTGGCCGCCCATCCGGAGCACGGGCTCATCGGTGAGGAGGAGGGCGAGACGCGTCCCGAGGCCGCCGTGCGCTGGTACCTGGACCCCATCGACGGGACCCACAACTTCATCCGAAGGGTGCCCCTCTTCGGTACCCTCATCGGCGTCGCCCGTGACGGCGAGATGCAGGTCGGCGTGGTCTCCGCCCCGGCCCTCCGCCAGCGCTGGTACGCCTGGCGCGGTGGCGGCGCGTGGGTCACCGGGTCACCTGGCGCGTCCGCCCCGGGCCCGCGGCGGATCCATGTCTCGGCCGTGGCGCGGCTCGAGGACGCCCAGCTGGTCTACAGCTCGCCGACCGACATCGAGCCGGAGGCCCCGGGCTTCCGGTCCCTCGTCCAGCGCGCCTGGCGCGACCGTGGCTTCGGCGACTTCTGGGGCTATTCGCTGGTCGCCGAAGGGGCCGCCGAGGCCATGATCGAGGTGGGCATGCATGCCTGGGACCTGGCCGGGCCGCTGGTCGTCCTGGAGGAGGCGGGAGCCCGCGTCACGGATTTCGACGGCCGGCGCACGATCGACGGGTCCACCATGCTCGCCTCCAACGGCCTCCTGCACGCGGAGCTGCTGGCCGGCCTGCGTCCCTGACGCGGAGCGGGTCGGGCGCGCTCGCGCGGCCGTGGGTCACTTGCAGACCGTGCCGTTCGCCGGGGCCGTGAGATCCAGGAGGTAGGCGTCCACCGGAGCGTCGATGCACGGCGTGCCCAGGCCGTACGACCCGTGCCCTTCGCCGGTGCGTGTCAGCAGGACGCCCGAGTCGAGCTCCTTCGCCAGGGCCACGGACCAGGCGTAGGGCGTGGCCGGGTCACCGGTCCCGCCGATGACGACGATGGGCGGCGCCCCGGCCGCCGCGATCGGACCCGGGACCGCCCGCGAGCGGACCGGCCAGAACGCGCAGGTCAGCCCGGAGGCCGCCAGGACGCGCCCCACGCGCGGGGCGGTCCTGACCAGCTGCTGGGCGAGCGTCACGTAGGCGGCCGGGTCCGTGGGCGCGGGCTCGTCCACGCAGTCGATGGCGGTGTTGGCCTCGACCGCGTTGCTGTACTCGCCGTCCGGCTTGCGGCCGTTGAGCGCGTCGGCGGTCGCGAGGAGCAGCGAGCCGTCCCCCTGCGCCGCCAGTCCGAGCGCCCGGGCGAGGTACGGCCAGCCGAAGCCGGGGCTGTAGAGCGCGCCAAGGATGGCGCTCCACGCCTCACCGGCGGTCGCCGCGCGGCCACCACCCACGAGAGGCGCGGGGAGGGGCTTCCGATCGAGGCCGGCGATCAGGCGGTCGAAGGCCCTGGCCGACGCACCGCCCTCGTAGAAGTCGCAATGGGAGTCCGCCGAGCATGATGCCAGGAACCGGTCCAGTGCTCCCTCGAAGCTGGCCGCCTGGCCGCGCAGGCGCCCCACCAGGTCGAGCGCCGGATCGACCGCCGCGTCGAGCACGAGAGCCCGCACGCGGTCGGGGAAGAGGCCGGCGTACGTGGCGCCGAGGAACGTGCCGTACGAGTAGCCGACGTAAGTCAGCTTGGCAGCGCCGAGAGCCGCGCGCAGGAGGTCCATGTCGCGGGCCGCGTAGAGGGTCGAGACGTCACTCAGGAGGGGCCCCGCGTTCGCCCCACAGGCGGTCGCGAACGTCTTGTCGGCGGCCTCGAGGGCGGTCCACTGGGCCGTGGTCACAGGGTCAGGATCGACCGAGAGGTAGGCCTCCATGTCCGCCCCGCACCGGACCGGCGTGCTCAGCCCCACGCCGCGTGGGTCGAAGCCGACGATGTCGAAGCGCTCGCGGATGGCGGCCGGGAAGATCGTCGTCGCGTCCTGCCGGACGAAGTCGACGCCCGACTCGCCGGGCCCGCCCGGGTTGGTCACGAGCGACCCGAGGCGCTGGGCCCGATCGGTCGCCGGCAGGCGGATGAGGCTGAGGTGGACGGTGCCGGTCACGGCCGCGGCGTAGTCGAGGGGCACGCTCAACGTGGCGCACTCGAAGGGCGCGCCGCAGTCGGTCCAGGACAGGGGAGCCGGCGAGGGCGTCGGGGCCGCGGCGGCCGACGGGCTGGCCGCGATCGCCGAGGGCAGCGGCGAGGACGTCGTGGCGGGGCTGCCGCATCCCGCGACGAGCGCCATGGCGATGGGCAGGGCCGCCACCCGGGTCGGGAAGCGGCGCCGCGGCTGCGTCATCACGCGACCCAGCATACGGCCGCCGTGCGTGCGGCCCGCCAAGGCGCGGGGCCTGGCGTGCGGGATTCGTGCGTCAAGCCGGGCGCGGCCACGACATCCGCAAATTCACCCCTTGCGCCGGTGCACCACCGTCCGTAGACTCCGCTGCCATTCCCGCCGCCCGGAGGGGGCGCGGGTCGGAGGGTCGCGGGCGTGCGGCAGGTGGGGCCGCACCACGCGACGAGGGCACAGGAGGGTGATCGTGACGATGCAACCGGGCGCCGAGCCGGCCGACCAGGCCGCCCAGGACGACGCCCACCTTCGTTCGCTGGGCATCAAGCCGGAGCTGCGTCGCACGCTCGGCTTCCTGTCCGTCTTCGCGGTCGCCTTCAGCTACATCTCGGTGTCGACCGGGACGTTCACCAACCAGGCCGTGGGCTACGGCGTGGGCGGCCCGGTGACGGTCTTCTGGGCCTGGTTCCTGGTGGTCATCGGGCAGTCGTTCGTGGCCCTCAACTTCGCCGAGCTGTCCAGCCACTTCCCGGTCGCGGGGTCCATCTACCAGTGGTCCAAGCGGCTCTCCAACCGAACGCTCGGCTGGTTCACCGGGTGGATCTACTTCTGGGCCGGCGTGGTCACGGTCACGGCCGTGGCCGTGACCGTGCCGCTGGTCCTCTCCACGATCATGAACATCAAGCTGGGTGACCCGTCGGTCGTGCCCGGCCTGGACAACCAGCAGTTCCTGGGTCTCGTGACCCTGGTGATCTCGACCATCATCAACGTCGCCGGGGTGCGGATCCTGGCCGTCCTGAACAACATCGGCGTGGTCGCTGAGATCGTGGGCATGCTCGTCTTCGCCCTGATCCTGCTCTTCTTCGCCAACCACCAGTCGCCGTCGATCCTGTTCGACACCTCGACCACCAGCGGCCTGGCCGGCGGCAACTTCCTGGCGGTGTTCCTGGTGGGCATGCTGATGCCACTGTTCGTGGTCTACGGCTTCGACACCGCCGGCACCTTCGGCGAAGAGACGGTCGACGCGAGCCGACGCGCCCCGCGCGGGGTCCTCGCGGCGATCTGGCTGAGCGGCATCGTGGGCGCCGTGTTCCTCCTCGCCGTGACGCTCTCGTTCAAGGACCTGGGCGCGGCCGTCACCAGCGCCCAGAACTTCGGTTTCCCCATCGCCGACACACTGACGCAGAACCTCACCTTCGTCCTCTTCAACGGCTTCACCTTCGGGCAGCTCTACCTCGTGGTGATCCTCATCGCCGTCTTCGTGTGCACGCTCGCCATCCAGGGGGCGACCGTGCGCCTGCTCTTCTCCATGGGCCGCGACGGGCGCGTGCCCCTGAGCGGCGTCTGGGCGCACGTCAACCCGACGCTCAAGACGCCGGCCAATGCCGGCCTCGCGGTGGGCATCCTGGCGGCCATCCCCGTCCTGATCACCGGCGCCGGCGGCGCGGCCATCCTGGCCATCTCGGCCACCGGCCTGATCTACCTGGCCTATTTCATGTGCAACCTGGGCGTGTTCTTCGCCCGGCGGCGCGGGTGGCCGCACCAGACGGCCCCGTTCTCGCTGCGCAGCTATGGCACGATCATCAACGTCATCGCCCTCATCTGGGGCGGGGTGATGATCATCAACATCGGCCTCTGGACGGCCCCCGACATCTTCGGCATCTACGGCAACGACCTGCGCAACACGTGGACGAATCCGTTCATCAACACGTTCCTCAATTTCTTCGGCAACCCCCTGACGGACCTGCCGGCGATCCCCGTCTTCGAGGCGACCCTCGCCGTCATCGTCGTCTTCGGGGTGATCTACTACCTCGTCGCCCTGCGCGGCAAGGTGGACGTGGTGCAGGTGGCGGCCGACACCGCGACCGGCGAGACGGCCATCGCCTAGGCCGCGTCGCGCACGCGGCATGACCGGGGAGCCGCTCACCGGGGAGCTCCGCACGACCCTGGTGAGCGCGCTCCAGCGCGTCCCGGAACTCGCCGGACGGAACCTGGTCCTGACGACCCTCTCGGGCGGCATCACCAACCGCAACTACCGCGTCGACGCCGACGGTGGCCTCGGCGTGCCCGGCGGTGACACGGTCGTGCTGCGCCTCGGCGGCAACGACACCCACCTGCTGGGCATCAGCCGGGAGGTCGAGCACGCCGCCACGGTCATGGCCGCGGGCGTCGGGGTCGGTCCGGAGGTAGCGGCCTACATCAGGCCCGAGGGCTACCTCGTGACCCGCTTCATCGTGGGTGGGCCCATCACCGATGAGGCCGTCCACGAACCGGTCACCATCCGGCGCGTCGCCGACTCGATCCGCCGGGTCCACGACGGCCCGGCCATCCCGGGCATCTTCGTGCCCTTCCGCATCGGCGAGGCCTACCGCGCCCTGGCCGCGTCGCGCGGCGTGCCGATCCCGGCAGCCTACGAGCGGGCGCAGGCCGTGGTGCGGCGCGTGGAACGGGCCTGCGTGGCCGCGCCGCTCCCCATGCAGCCCTGCCACAACGACCTCCTGAACGCCAACTTCATCGACGACGGGGTCCGGGTCCGTATCGTCGACTGGGAGTACGCGGGCATGGGCGACCCCTTCTTCGACCTGGGGAACTTCAGCGTCAACCACGGGCTGGATACCGACGAGGACGAGGTGCTGCTGGCGGCGTACGAGGGGTCGGTGCGCGCCGAGCGCCTGGGCCGCCTGGCCCTCATGCGCGTCGTGTCCGACTTCCGCGAGGCCACCTGGGGCGTCCTCCAGCAGGCCATCAGCACGCTGGACGTGGACTTCCACGCCTACGCGGTCCGGCACTTCGAGCGCCTCCTGAGCCACGCCGGCGAACCGCGCTTCGAGCGCGCCCTGGCCGACGTGGCCGCCTCGGGCGAGGGCTGACCGCGCCTCGCGGCCGCTCCGTTCGCGCGGCCGCGCAGGACGCCTGTGCTACCCTCGCGCCGCCGTGACTGCAACGCTCGAGCCGGCCGCCGTCACGTCGCGACCGCCGGAACCGGACGCCCTCCGCGCCTCGCTCGTGCTGCACGACGTGAGCATGGTCTACCCCAACGGGAAACGCGCCCTGGTGGACGTGGACCTGGTCGTGCCGCGCGGCGACTTCGTCTTCCTCGTCGGCCCGTCGGGCGCGGGCAAGACCACGCTCATCAAGCTGCTGATCCGCGACGTCGTAGCGACCACCGGCGCGGTGCTGCTGGCCGGCCAGGACCTGGCCCGGCTGCCGCGGCGCCAGGTGCCGCTCATCCGCCGTCGGATCGGCATCGTCTTCCAGGACTTCAAGCTGCTGCCCACCAAGACCGTGCGGGAGAACGTGGCCTTCGCCCTGGAGGTGACCGGCACCCCGCGCCAGCACGCCGCGCCGGTGGTGGAGCGGGTCCTCGCGCTGGTCGGCCTGTCCGGCCAGGCGGAGCAGCGCCCGGCGCAACTCTCGGGCGGCGAGCAGCAGCGCACGGCCATCGCCCGGGCCATGGTCCACGACCCGGAGATCATCATCGCCGACGAGCCCACGGGAAACCTGGACCCGCTCATCAGCTGGGAGATCCTGCAGCTCCTGCTGCGCATCAACGAGCTTGGCACGACCGTCCTGATGGCCACCCACAATGCGGAGGTGGTGACCGCGCTGCGGCGCCGCGTCGTGGCCCTGGAGGAAGGGCGCGTCGTGCGCGACGAGGTGGGCGGCTATCACCGCGAGTACTGAGGCGGGCGTGGGCGACGCGCCGGGGCCGTGCTGACCTTCGCCGCCTTCTCCGTGCGCCGCGCCCTCCAGGGCCTCTGGCGCAACCGCGTCATGAGCCTCGCCGCCACCGTGACGATGGTGCTCATGCTGCTGCTCCTGGCGGGCCTGCTCATCGTCCTCTCGGGCCTCCAGGCGGGCCTCTCGTTCGTGGAGCAGAAGGTCGACGTGCAGGCCTACCTGTACGACGGGGTGCCGCAGGACCGGGTCCAGGCCCTCATCGCGCAGGTGGAAGCGCTGCCCGAGGTGTCGGCCGTCACCTACACGACCAAGGCCCAGGCGCTGGCGGACTGGCAGGCCACGCTGCGGGCGCGGGGTCAGCAGGACTTCACCGCCGTCACCGGGACCAACCCCATCCCCGCCAGCATCAACGTCAAGCTCCGTGAACCGGGTGTCTACGGCACCGTGGTCGATGTCCTCCAGGCCGACACGGCGGTCGTCCAGCGGGTCGACGAGACGCAGCAGGTCGTGGATGCCCTCATCACCATCACCAACGTCCTGCGCACCATCGGCCTGATCATGCTCGTGATGGTGGGCCTGACCGTCCTCTTCATCGTCGTCAACACGATCCGCATGGCGGTCATGGCCCGGGCCGACGAGATCGAGATCATGCGTCTGGTCGGGGCGTCGGACGCATTCATCCGCTGGCCGTTCATCTTCGAGGGCCTCTTCGTCGGCCTCATCGGGGCGGCCGTGACGCTCCTGCTCCTGGGGCTCGCGGCAGGCCCCATCAGCCAGTTCACGTCGGCCATCGTGGCCCAGGTCCCGGTCGGGTTCGACCAGCAGCTGGGCGTCCAGCTGGTGGGCCTGGTGGTCGGCGCAGGGGCGCTCATGGGCGGGATCGGCGCCTGGATCTCCGTGCGGAGCTACCTCATCCGCTAGGTCGCCCGGGTCACGCCGCCCGTCCGTGCAGCCTCGCCGGGGGTGGTTAGACTGGCGCCCCACACCGTCCGGATCCGGTACCAGTCGCCGAGGCGTCCCATGTCCCTGCCACTCCCGTCCCCTGATCCCGACCCGACGCCGCGCCGCCAGGTCCGTGTTCCCGGCTCGCGGCTGGCGCTCGCCTTGGTCGCCGTGCTGGCCGGCTCGGCCCTGTTCGTCTCGGGCTACTCCCTGGGTCACCTGCAGGCCGAGACGCCGGGCACCCAGGCGGCCGACCAGGCCGCGTTCCAGGCGTTCTGGGATGCCTACCACGCCATCACGAGTGACTTCGCCGAGGGACCGGTCGACCAGCGCACGCTCGTGGAGGGCGCGCTCGACGGCATGTTCGCCTCGCTCAAGGACCCCTACAGCGAGTACCTGGCGCCGGCCGCCCTGACCTCCACGCTGTCGGGCCTGGCCGGCCAGTTCGAGGGCATCGGGGCGGTCATGACCAGCCGGGCTCCGGACGGGACCGAGGGCTGCACGCCCCTCGGGACGGCGTGCGCCCTCGTCGTCGTGAGTACCATCCCCGGCGCGCCGGCCGCCCAGGCCGGCCTGCTGGCCAACGACGAGATCGTGGCGGTCGGGGGCAAGGCCGTCGGCGGGCAGACGGTCGATGCCGTCACGGGGGAGGTCCGCGGGCCCGCGAACACGGTCGTCACACTCCGCCTGTCGCGCAACGGCGGCAGCCCGTTCGACCTGTCGATCACCCGTGCAGTCGTCGTCCAGCCGCAGGTCGACAGCCGGCTGGTCGACGGCGGCAAGGTCGGCTACATCCACCTGGCCCAGTTCAGCGACACCGCCCCCGCCGAGTTCAAGGACCAGCTCGCGGCCCTGCTCGCGCAGGGCGTGACCCACATCGCCTTCGACCTGCGCGGCGACCCGGGGGGCTTCGTGGACGCTGCCCAGACGATCGCCAGCCAGTTCATCGGCTCGGGGCCCGTGTTCTGGCAGGAGTACGCCGACGGGCGCGAGGTGGCCCAGGACGCCCAGCCAGGCGGCCTGGCCGTCGATCCAAGGATCGCGCTCGTCGTCCTCGTCGACAAGGGCTCGGCCAGTGCCAGCGAGATCGTCGCGGGGGCCCTCCAGGACACGGGCCGCGCGCGACTGGTGGGCCAGGTCACGTTCGGCAAGGGCGTCATCCAGCAGTTCCAGACCCTCACCGACGACATGGGGGGCTTCCGCCTGACCGTCGCCAAGTGGCTCACGCCGGTCAGCAAGACGTGGATCCAGGGCAAGGGCCTGACGCCGAACGTGATCGTCACGCCCCCGGCGAACCCGCCCGCCGGCGACGATCCCGTCCTGGACGCTGCCATCCAGGACCTGATGGGCGGCAGCGCAGGCGCCTCCAGCCTCGCGCCGCTCGAGCTGATGGGCTAGGGGCGCCGGCGCACGGCCCCGTCCGCCTGCCGCACTCCTTGCGCCCGGGGAACCCTTCCGCTATCGTGCCGCCTAACGAAAGGAGGTGATGTGCAGTGATCGACCCTACGCCTAGCTGCACCACCTCGCGGGAGGCAGCTGCCTAAGCCAAGACCCGCAGGTGGTCCAGCCACCGGATGCCGGCCCGATCTCGGGCCGGCATTCGTGCGTCTGGGAGCCCCTCGGGCTCACCGTTCACGATCCTGAAGGATCCATCCCATGGGCGAGACCACGGTGGCGCTCAACCGCCGGGCCCATCACGAATACCTCATCGAGGAGCGTTTCGAGGCCGGCCTCGTGCTGACCGGCACCGAGATCAAGAGCATCCGCGCCCGCAAGGTCAATCTGCGTGACGCCTACGCGCGGGTCGAGCACGGTGAGGCGTGGCTCATCGGCGCCGACATCGCGCCCTGGACCAGCGGCAACCGCTGGAACCACGAGGCGAAGCGGGTGCGGAAGCTCCTGCTGCACCGCCGCCAGATCGATGAGTTGATGGGCAAGGCCTCCGCGAAGGGCCTCACCGTCGTGCCCTTGCGCCTGTACCTGGACGACCGTGGCCGGGCCAAGGTCGAGCTGGGCCTGGCCCGCGGCAAGCAGCTCCACGACCGCCGCCGCGCGATCGCCGAGCGCGACGCCCGTCGGGACCTGGAGCGCCAGATGGCGGACATCGCCCGGGGAAGGTAGCCGGGCGGGTGCTCGGCCGCCCGAAAGCCGGCGTCGCGCGGCGGACTCCGTAGCGCCGCGGCGGCGGGCAGGATCGCACGTCAAGTCAACAGACTGGCTCCCTCCGAGCCCCGCTCTCGCACGCCCTGCCCCGTCCCGCCTCCCTCAAGCCCAGGAGGCATCGGGGTCGAGCGGCTTCACGCGTGCCCACCCGGATCCGGGCGAGACCATCGACGGCCAGACGGGGGCAGCAGGGTCGCAAGCCGCGGCCTGTGTACTTGACGTGCGAATCTCGCGGCCATCAGATGCCGGCTGTCGGGCGGCCGGAAGCCGGTGCAACGGGCGGGCCGTGCCGATCGGCATCCTGGCGTATCCACGGTCCGGTCCGCTGGGACCCGACCCTTGTCCGAACGGGCACTCGAGCGTAGAATCGATGGTCCGGACGCGAGAGCGACCGGCAACGGGGATGTGTGGTTTCGACAGGGCCGGATCCCCGGGGAACGCGAGCCGAGGTGCCGTCAGGCCTCGTTAAACCGGCGGCAAAACGAAGTAACTGGCAACCGCCAGCCTGCTCTCGCCCTCGCCGCTTAACGCGGTAAGGTGAGCGTGGAAGCAGCCTCCTCCCCGTGGGCTGTGGAAGCGTCACTCAGCGGGGATGCAGCTCCGGCCAGCGTGGCGTAACCGGAGAACAGGCCCGATCCAGGGACACGCGACTGGACCGCCCAGCAGACTGCCGATGGCCGGCTGAGCGGTCGACGACAAAGCATCGGACACGCTCGTAGTGGTCTCCGGCTGATGGTTCTGGACGGGGAGTTCGACCCTCCCCCATCTCCACCAGCACTCATGCGATCGGCGCCTCTCCGACCCGGAGGGGCGCCGTTTCCATTCGTGTCGCCGGGCGGCGGCGGCCTGACGGTGGTTCGCCGGGCCTCCCCTGGGTCGGGCCCCGCTCAGGACGCGTCTGGAGCCGACGCCGGGCGAAGGACGAGCGGCTCGAAGCGCCAATCGGCGACGTCGCGCACGGGCTGGTAGCCGATGGCCCGGTAGACGTGGTTCGACGTGGGGTTGGCCAGGTCGGTGAACAGGAAGAGCGAGCGGCAGCCCGCATCGAGCTGCGCCTGGCTGACCGCCGCCACGAGGTTGCTCGCGTAGCCGCGCCCGCGATGTCCGGGTGGGGTGTAGACGGGCCCGACGCGGACGCCGTGGGGTGTGCGGCCGCCGATCGCCGTCAGCGACACCGGCCCGTCATCCTCCCAGAGGTACACCTCCCGACCGCCACCCGCCAGCATCCGATCGGCCATGACCGCCATGTCCACCGGCTCGTCGCCGTCGAGTGCCTCGTCGTTGAACGCGGTGAGCCAGGCCACGAGCAGGCTCCGGTCGGCGGTCGTCGCAGTCCGCCACGTGCCGGTGGTGGGAGCCGGGGGCCGGACCCGGTCGACCCGGAAGATCCGCTCCCTCCGCGCCAGCCGCAGGCCCTGCCCTGACCGGCGGACCCACGCCCGCGCGAAGGTGCCGGCGTCGGCCGCGGGGCCCAGGACGCCGCGGATGGTCGCGTCAGGACCTCGTTCCACGAGGTCGATCGCCACGTCCCGGGCGATGAGCGGCAGCGCCGCCCGATCGTCGATCTCGGAGAGCACCAGGTTCCACGGCGGGGTGCGGAGCGCGACGGCGACCACCTTGTCCTGACGGAGGACCGCCGCCAGGTACGGCGGTTCGGCGGCCGCGCGGGGAGCGTCGGAGCGCAGCCCGGAGAGGACCCCCAGGAGCAGGCAGTGCTCGGCCTCGCGCTGCGCCAGGAACCCCCTGGCCAGCGCCTGCAGCTCGTCTGCGCTGGCCAGGTGGGCCAGCCTGAGGGCGGTCACGCCGGCCCGATGATCGCCTAGCCGTCCCGATGAGGGCCTAGCCGTCCCGGCGGAGGACCACCACGCGACGGTTGGGCTCCTCACCGATGGATTGCGTACCGATCCCGTCCCGTCCCTTGAGCGCGATGTGGATCCAACGGCGCTCGAGGGGCGGCATGGGCTCCAGCTGGAGCATCTTGCCCGTCTCGAGCACGTGGTCGGCGGCCCGATTGGCGAGCTCCACCAGCTGCCGCTCGCGGCGGCCGCGGTAGTCCTCGACGTCGACCAGCACGCGGGTCCAGGCGCCCATCTCGCGGGAGAGCATCAGGTTGAGCAGGTGCTGCAGGGCCGACAGGCGCTCCCCCTTGCGGCCGATGAGCGCCCCCAGGGCCTCGCGCTCGTCGCCCTCGCCACTGACGTCGAGCTTGGACGTCTCACCCGTCACGATGTTGACCTGCACGTCGTAGCCCATCATCGTGAGCAGCCGCTCCAGGATGGCCTTGCCCGCGGCGAGCGCCTCGGGTGACGCCTCGGCGGCCTGGATCTCCTCGCGTTCGACGGTCCGGGAAGCCCGCCCCGCCGCCACCTGCTCGGTCTCGGCATCGGTCAGGCCGGTCGGCCGGTGATCGCTGCGCGGGCGTTCCGGGCGCTCGCCGCGCGGCGCCAGATCAGGGCGTGGTGGCCGCTCGGGCCGGTCGCGGCGGGGCGGGCGGTCCGCGCGCGGCGGACGTGGCTCCGTGTCCGGTCGGGCGCCGCGTTCGAGCGTGGTCGGCGCCGCGTCCGGCACGGGCGTGCGGGGCTCCTGGGACCGCACCGGCCGATCGACCTCCGGAGCCCGCTCGGAGCGTGGACCACGATCGGGACGGCCACCGCGGCCGCGATCGTCGCGTCCGCGGCCCTCGCGGTCTCGCTCGGGGCGTGGATCCGGGGACGGCAACGGCGTCGCGGCGGCGGCCTCCCGGCGAGGCGCGGCGCCGCCCAGCGCGGACCTGGGTGCGGCCACGATGCGGGCAGGCTCCGCCCCCATGCCAAGCACACCCCGGCTGCCGGGCGTCAGGATCTCGAAATCGAGATCGTCGAGCCCCGTGACGCCGAAGGCTTCGCGGGCGGCACGGAGCGCCTCCTCGACGCTCTTGCCGGTGAACTCCTGGTAATCGCTCATCTTCTTCTCCCCCGTCGACTGGTCCGAGCCCGTTTCCTGGCCGGGCGCACCGTGCCGCTGGCAGCGTCCTTGGGATCGCGCTGGCTGGCGGGCGTATCAGTCACCCTGGGCCGCGGCGGCGGCGCGGCGGCGATGCCGAAGCGCGGCGTGTGGCCCATGGCGAAGGCGGGCGTCCAACCGAAGAGCGGGAACAACGAGCCCCAGCCTACGGTCAGATATTGCTGCACGATCGAGAAGATCGTGGTGACGATCCAGTAAAGGAACAGGCCAGCCGGCAGGAAGGAACCGTAGACGATCGACAGCAGCGGGATGAAGGCGAAGACCTGTTGCTGGCTGCGTGATTGGGAGTCGACCGCGGGCGGCATCATCATGCGCGTCTGGACCAGTTGCAGGCCCGCCGAGACGAGGGCCAGGAGGCTCAGGCCGAAGGTGGCGATGCCGAGCGGGATCTCGGCGAAGACGGCTGGCTGGCTGGCGTTCAGGCCGCCCAGCCAGTGGATGGTGGAATTGAGGCACGGCACAAGGGCGTTGCCGGTCGGGTCCTGGCACTGGAGGTTGACGATCTTGGTGCCGAAGACGGTCAGCATCGAGCTGATGTTCGGCGCCTGCAGGCCGGCGCTGAAGACGTAATACATGGGCAGGAGCAGGAGCATCTGGGCCAGGGACGGCAGGCAGCCGGCGGCGGGGTTGACGCCGCGATCCTGGTACAGCTTCATCTGCTCGGCGCTCTGCTTGTTGCGATCGCCCTTGTAACGCCGCCGGATCTCGGCCAGCTCCGGCTGGAGCGCCTGCATCCGGCGGGTCGAGGTGATCTGCCGGCGGAAGATGGGGATCAGCAGGAGCCGGATGATCAGCGTCACGAGGATGATCGCGATGCCGATGTCGCCGGTGATGCTGTAGATGAACGCGAGGGCCAGGAAGATCGTCTGGAAGATCGGCGTGAAGACCACGGCCAGGATCGTCAGTGGGTCGATGCTGACGAGCTGTGCGGGACAGAGATTGGGGTGCCGGGTCGGGCTCGGCTTCGGGGTCGTGGTGGGGACGGGCGACCCGGCCGTCGACGAGCTCGGCGTCGGGCTGGCGGTCGGGGCGGGCGTGGGGTTCGGACAGGGCGGTTCCCAGTTGGATTCGAAGGGCGTCTGACCGACGGGCGTCGGCGTGGCGCCGACCGTCGCCGTCGGCGACGTGGCCGGGGCGGAGACCCCTGCCGTCGGGGACGGGCTGGCGGCGAACACCAGGCCGGCCGGCAGCCACATGGCGACCGCCAGCCCGACCAGCGCGAGCAGGAGACCTACGCGGATCACCAGGGCGCGAGTCACGGGCCGACGGTCATGGATCACGGGACCGGATCGAACCCGCCGGGCGACCACGGGTGGCACCGGGCGATGCGCCGCGCACCCATGACGCTGCCCCGCAGCAGGCCGTACCGGACGATGGCCTGCTCGGTGTAGCGGGAGCAGCTGGGCTCGTACCGACAGGACGAGGGCAGGAGGACGAAGACGACACGGTAGAGACGGATGAGCCCCACGCCGAGGGCGACGCCGATTCGTCTCACCTGTTCGTCACATCTCCCTTGAGCACGCCCGCGGCCTGCAGGGCCTCTCCGACCGACGACCCCAGCGTGGCCTGGCTCACCGTCGCCCCGGCCGGCCGGACGGCGATGAGGACGTCCCAACCGCCGACCAGCCGCGGCTCCAGGCCGCGGAGGATCGAACGGAGCCGCCGCCGCACCCGGTTGCGGACGACCGCTCCCCCCAGCTTCCGCCCGGTGGCGAAGCCGAACCGTGTCTCCGGCAGGTCGGTGCGCTTGAAGCGGAGGGCGACGTACGTGTCGGCCCTGATCCGCCGCGAACGCTGGAGTTCGGCGAAGTCATGCGCCGAGGTGAGCATGCGCAGAGTGATGCGGTGCGGCCTCGATCGGGGCGGAGGTCAGGCGGAAAGGCGCTTCCGCCCCTTGGCGCGCCTGGCGGCCAGCACGCGCCGGCCTCCGTGGGTGCGCATGCGGGCCCGGAAGCCATGCTCCTTCGCGCGGTGACGCTTGCGAGGCTGATAGGTCTGCTTCATCGCGCTGGGAGGACTCCTTGGGCCGAGGATCCGGACCCGGACGGGGCGGGACGGGCCCCATTGGTCCCTGAGAGGCACCGAACGCGCCGCTGCGAGGTGTCGGAACCGGGTTCGGTCCGTCCCGCCGTGGCGCGTCGATCAACGCGGGATTATAGGAACCGCTCGGAACGGGTGTCAAACACCGTGCGGGGGTGGCGCTCCGTGGAACAGGCCGAGATGGACACGAAAGGCCCCTTGTGACCACCGACCAGGCACCCAGCACCCAGATGGTGGCTGGGGTGGGCATTCGATGTCCGGATCGGCCAGGGAATGGGTCCTGCCGGGGCGGGGCCGGCGTGCGCGCCGCCGTAAGGGGCGTTTGATGTCCACCCGGGCGCCGGGGCCCGCCCGCGCCCGGGCCCCGTGTCCACCCGGGCGCCGGGGCCCCGTGTCGACGCTTTCGTAGCGTGGCGCGGACCTCCGCGGATCCCGTCACGGGCTACCATCGGGGCCGATGACGACGACCCGTCCGTTCCAGCCGGCCGGCTCGGCGTCCTGGGCGGACTTCGAACGCCTGGACCTGCGGGTCGGCCGGATCGTCGCTGCTGAAGCCTTCCCGGAGGCGCGACGGCCGGCGTACCGCCTGACGATCGACCTGGGGCCGGGCGGCCTGCGCCAAAGCTCGGCGCAGCTCCCCGGTACGTACGCCGATCCGGCGGCCCTCGTGGGACGCCTCGTCGTCGTGGTCGCCAACTTCGCCCCGAAGCGCATCGCCGGGTTCAGCAGCGAGGTCCTGGTCCTGGGGGCGCTGCCGGACGACGGCCGCATCCCGCTCCTGGGCGTGGACCCCGGGGCCGCCCCGGGCGATCCCGTCGGCTGAGCGAGGGCCAGCCAAAGGCCTGCGAAACGACCCTGCAGACGGCCCCGCGGAGTGGCATCATCCCCCGTCACCGGCCCCGCAGGCCGCCGGTCGTCAGTACTCCCAGGGAGTATCCGAACTTCATCGTTGCAGGGCCCCTCGGGCCGGTGCTACTCTCATCGGACCCCCAGCGCCGGGACGCCGGAGGCGCCAGGAGACGGCCCGCCGGTCACGCCCGGGACCCAGCCCGAAAGCCCGTCGCCGCCTGTTCGAGCCGCCGCGTGAGCCCGGTCGGGGCCGGTCGGCAGCGAGTCCCCGCAGCCCAGTCCATGGTCAACATCCAGTCCTCGGGGTCGTGCTATCGATGGACGCGAAGCAGGTGTGGCGTGCCGCGTTGGGCGAGCTCCAGGTGTCCCTCTCGCCTGCCAACTACGAGACGTGGCTGCGCGACACCGCGCTGGTGGAGGTGGATGACAGCCGCTTCCGCGTGGCAGTCCCCAACGGCTTCGCCAAGGACTGGCTGGAGACCCGCTATCGCTCGCTGATCAGCCAGACCCTGGCCCGCGTCGTAGGCTACAGCGTGACCGTCGAGTTCGAGGTCCGCGAGGCCCCCGCGCCGGTCCGTGAGGCCCCCGACGAGGCCCGCGCCGTCCGCCTGGAGCCCACGCGCGTCGGCGGCGAAGGCGCGGCGGTCGGCCTCAACCCGCGGTACACCTTCGGCACGTTCATCGTCGGGTCGGCCAATCGGCTGGCGCATGCCGCCAGCCTGTCGGTCGCGGAACGGCCCGGGCACGCCTACAACCCCCTCTTCCTGTACGGCGGGGTCGGCCTCGGCAAGACGCACCTCATGCATGCCATCGGCAACCAGGTGCTCTCGCGGCTGCCCCGCAAACGGGTCGTCTACGCCACCAGCGAGAAGTTCACCAACGAGTTCATCACTAGCATCCAGCAGGGCAAGATCGACGAGTTCCGGGCCCGCTATCGCAAGATCGACCTCCTGCTCATCGACGACATCCAGTTCATCGCCGACAAGGAACGAACCCAGGAGGAGTTCTTCCACACCTTCAACACCATCCACGAGGACGGCAAGCAGATCGTCCTCTCCAGCGACCGGCCGCCCAAGGCCATCCTGACCCTGGAGGAACGGCTACGGAGCCGCTTCGAATGGGGCCTCATCGCCGACCTGACGGCCCCCGACCTCGAGACGCGCATCGCCATCCTGCGGGCCAAGGCGGAGGATCAGGCGGTCGGCGTCGGCTCAGACGTCGTCGAGTTCATCGCCCGCAAGGTGGCCAGCAACATCCGCGAGCTCGAGGGCGCCCTCAACCGCATCGTGGCCTACGCCAGCATGGGCGGCCAGCCGATCACCATCGAGCTGGCCCAGGCCGTCCTCTCCAACGTCCTGTACAACCCCAAGAAGCGGAGTGTCACGCCCGAGCGCGTGGCCCAGGCCGTCTCCGACTACTACGGTGTGGACCTGGAGGCGCTGCGAGGAGAGAAGCGCGAGAAGGCCATCGTCACGCCCCGCCAGATCGCCATGTATCTGATGCGCTCGGAGACCGACGTGTCGCTCATGCGCATCGGTGCCGAACTCGGCGGTCGCGACCACTCCACCGTCCTCTACGCGTGCGACAAGATCGCCCGGGAGACGGCCGAGAACGACGAGCTGCGCCGCGAGCTGGCGGCCGTCCGCGAGTTGCTCTACGGCGACTGAGGGGCAGCTCGCCACTCGTCGCCAGAGGTCGCCGCGACCCCTCTCCGGGCGGATTCTTGTGGAGAAGCCGCCTGAATCTGTGGATAACGTGGGTCACTTGTGGACAAGCCGTCCGCCGGGCGGCCCGCGCGATACCGCCGGGGCGCCGACGCGTCGCCCCTGCCCACCGTCCATCCGGTCCGCGAGGGCGCCTCTCCACCCGGTCGCCCGGTCCATCCACCGCGCGACGGTGCACCCCCGAGCACCGATCTCCACGCTGTCCACATGCATATGACGGTGATGTCTTGATGAGAAGATTCAGAATGAAGGACCACCTACCACGACCGACCCGTGGAAGCCGCTCCCAGACGGCGTCCCGGCTCGAGGGAGACCCACGACCGTGAAGCTCTCGGTGATGCAGGAGAACCTGGCGCGCGGCCTCCAGGTCGTCAGTCGAGCGGTCAGCTCGCGGAGCGCGTTGCCCGTGCTGGCCAATGTCCTGCTGCGCACGGAGGACGCCGGCCTCAAGCTGACTGCCACCAATCTGGAGATCGGCATCACCTGCTGGGTGCCGGGGCGCATCGAGACCGACGGGGCGCTGACCGTCCCGGCCCGCCTCATGTCCGACGTGGTCAACTCGCTGTTGCCGTCGGAGCGGGTCGACCTGGAGGTCGAGGACGGCACCCTGCGGCTCCACTGCGGCCGCCAGAAAGCTGCCCTGCGCGGGATCGACGCCGAGGAGTTCCCCGTGATCCCCGCCGCCGGAGAGCGGCCCACCACGCGGATCAACCAGCGCGCCCTGCGCCAGGCCCTGAGCGAGGTGGCCTTCGCCGCGGCCACGGACGAGGCCCGGCCCATCCTGACCGGCGTCCTGACGCGTTTCGAAGGCGACAAGGTGACGCTCGCCGCGGCCGATAACTACCGCATCGCGGTCAAGGTGCTGGCCACGCTCGACCCGGTCGAGGAGACCAGCGTCGTGGTGCCCGCCCGGACCTACATGGAGCTGGAGCGCCTTCTCACCGACACGGATGAGCCGGTCGATATCCTGCTGGCGCCGGCCAAGAACCAGGTCGTCTTCCACCTCGAGGGCACGGAGCTGGTGAGCCGTCTCATCGATGGCCAGTTCCCCAACTACCAGCAGGTCATGCCGACCTCCTTCACGGCCCGGGCCGTGGTGGACCGCGAAGCGCTGCTGAAGGCCGTGCGCGTCTCGGCGCTCATCGCCAGCAACTCGGCCAACGTGGTCAAGGTGCGCGTGGAGGAGGCCTCGAGCGGGCTGCTGACCATCGCCGCTGCGGCCGACGTGGGCGACACCGAGGGCCAGGTGGAGGCAGTGGTGGAGGGCGAGCCGATGACGATCGCCTTCAATGCCCGCTACCTCCAGGAGGCGCTCCAGAACGTGCGGGCCGAGCAGGTCGCGCTCGAGTTCAGCGGGCCGCTCTCGCCGGGCGTCATGAAGCCCGTGGGCGACGCGGGCTACGTGCACGTCATCATGCCGGTCCGCACCCCGTCCTGACGGCGAACGACCCCGGCCGTGCGGCGCGCGGCGGAGGGCAGCCATGCGCGTCGACCGCCTGGTCGTGACGGGGTTCCGCAGCTACGACCAGCTCGTGCTCGACCCGCCGCCGGGCCCGCAGATCCTGTACGGGGCGAACGCGGCCGGCAAGACCAACCTGGTCGAGGCCCTGGTGGTGCTCGCCCGCGGCACGTCGCACCGGGCAGGGGACGCGGAGCTGCCGGCATGGTCGGGGGCCCTGGCCCGCCTGGAGGCCGCGGTGAGCCACGGGCCGGGCCACGGGCCCGACGTCCTCGAGGTGGTGATCCCCCGGGCGGCGCCCGGAGCGACGAGCCGCAAGCGCATCCGCCTCAACGGCGTCCCCCGCCGCGCCCCCGCGCTCGGCCAGGCGCTCCGGGTCGTCCTCTTCGCGCCGGAGGAGATGCTGCTCGTGGTGGGCTCGCCGGCCCTGCGGCGGGCGGCCCTTGACGCGCTGGCCGCTGCGCGCTCGCCGGGCTATGGTCGAGCGCTGGCGACCTACGGCCGAGCCCTCGCGCAGCGCAACAGCCTGCTGCGGGCCATCCGCGAGGGCGCGGCGGCGCGCGACCAGCTCTCGTATTGGGACGGCCTCATCGTCGACGAAGGCGGGGCGGTCGTCGCCGGCCGGCTGGACACCCTCGTCGACCTGGCCGAGCCCCTGGCCGCGGCCCACGCGGAGATCGCGCCCGGTGAGGGCCGTCTGGCGATGGCCTACGTCAGCAACGCGCCGCCCGGCGCCTCCGAAACGCCGGCCGAGGCCATCCGGCGCCGGCTCGCGGAGACGGCGGAGAAGGAGGTGTGGAACGGCGCCACCCTCGTGGGGCCCCACCGCGATGACATCGTCTTCCAGCTGGACGACCGGCCACTCGCCGCGTTCGCTTCGCGGGGCCAGCAGCGCACGGCGATCCTGGCCCTCAAGCTGGCCGAGGTCCACCTGCTGACGACGCCGGACGGGGAGCCGCCGTTGCTCCTGCTCGACGACGTCTTCAGCGAGCTCGACCCCCTGCGGCGGGCCCACCTCGTGCGGCGCATCCAGGCCCTGCCCCAGGCCTTCATCACGACCACGGCCCTGGCCGACCTGGATCCCGAGCTGGTGGCCGCCTCGACGGCGTGGCGCGTGACCCCGGGTCGCATCGAGCGGAGCGGCGGGTGAAGGACCGGCGCCGCCCCATGCGCCGCCTGGGCGACCTGCTGCCACCTGCCGCGCAGGCGCTCGGCCTGGAGGAGCCGCTGCGGCGCGGTCGGGCGATGGCGGCCTGGGGTCGTCTCGTCGCCGAACGAGTGCCCGCGGCCGCCGGCACGAGCACGCTGCTGGACCTGCGCGAGGACGGCACGATCATCGCGGCGGCCCCTTCGCCGATCGTGGCCCAGGAGCTGCTGTTGCGGGCGGACGAATTGCTGGCGGCGTTCGCGCAGGCGCCCGGCGGCCGCCGCATGCGCGAGCTGCGGGTCGTGGTGCGGCCCCCGAGACGCTCGGGCGGGCCGCCGCCCTCCGCCGGCGGAGGGCCTGACGGGCGCGTGTAGACTAGGCGCCCCATGGCCGTCCGACTGCACCTCAAGCCGGGCCTCGTGGCCGACGCGGACCGCCTGCCGACCTCGCCCGACACCATCGTGGTGCAGGAGCCGACGATCGGTTCGACCAGTCGTTCCAAGGGCAACCTGTACGCCGTCGTGACCGGCCGCCCTGGCAGCGGCAGCCGGGCCGCGGACGCCACGCGACTGGTCGCCGAGACCATCGTGCGGCAGTACTACTACGACGAGTCGGCCGGCATCCCGGTGTGCCTCGAGAAGGCCGTCCGCAGCGCCAACCAGCGCCTGCGTCACGGCCGTGAGAGCCACGGCCTGGCGGCCGGCGCGATCGGCGCCGCCGTGGCCGTCGTGCGCGGCCATGAGCTGTACGTGGCGACCATCGGCGACGCGGACGCCTTCCTGGTGCGCCAGGCGCGCCTGCTGACCCTGCCGGAGGAGGAGCGTGGCGCGGGGCTGCCGGCCGCCGGCGAGGTCGAGGTGGACGTCTGGCGGGGCGACATGGTCGTCGGCGACACGCTGATCCTGAGCGCTCACAACGTCACGAGCACGGTCGGCCTGGAAGAGCTCAAGAACGCCGCGGTGACGCTTCACCCGCAGTCCGCGGCAGAACACCTGCACCACCTCTTCGTGGCCGCCGGCGGTGAGCAGTCGGACGCCCTCATGGTCATGGAGGCGGCCGAGATGCCGGCCACGCGGACCGACCGCAAGCTGGTGCCCGTGCGGGCGGCCGAGCCGCTCGCGGGGGCGCCGGATCGCTCGCCGATCCCGCTCGCCGATCCGCTGGTCGGGGCCGCCAGCGCCGTCCAGGGCGGGGCACGCGTCGCACGCGAGGCGATGTCAGGGGCGGCCGCGGGGGCCATGGAACACCTCACTGACCTGCTGCCGCGGCGCCGCACGTCGTACCGCCGGGTCGTGCCGCTGGCCGACCGGACAGCCTCGCAGCGGCGGGTGGCCATCGCCTTCCTGGGATTCCTCGTGCTGCTCGTGGCGCTCGCCGGCGTCGTCTGGTTCATCGGCGGGCTGAGCCACCCCAACGTGGCGGCCGTGAGCGACGCGCAGCAGGCCATCCAGGCGGCCGACACCGACATGGACCAGGTGACCACCGGGAATCTGCTGGTCAACGACCCGTCGCGGGCCCGCACGCTCCTCCAGGACGCGTGGCACCAGCTGACCCAGGCCAGCGCCTTCGGTGCTCCCGCGTCGGCCCTCGCGGATCTCGAGGGGCGTGTGTCGACGGCCCTCGACGAGCTGTACGGGGTCGGCTACACCACCTCGCAGGTGCTGCTGTCGCTCGACAAGATCGATGCCCACCCCGACCTCCAGGGCCTCATCGTCGGGCCCGACGGCGCGGCGTACCTCATCGACACGGCCAACGCGTCGGTCATCCGCATCGACCTGGCGGCGCGAACCGCCAGGATCGTGATCCAGAAGGGCCAGAAGGGCATCGGCGCCCCGCGGCTGCTCACGACGGCCGGGTCCGACGTCCTCATCGTCGACGCCGCGCAGGGCCTCTGGCGTTGGGCGCCCTCTGATGCCAAGGGCGACGGCTCCCTGGCCCGCCTCTCGATCACCGCCCCGACCCCGCTGGCCCCCGATGTGACGGCCATCGCCGCCTATCTGCGCAACTTCAACACCGGCCTGTACAACTTCTACACCGTCGATCCGGCGAGCCGCCAGATCGTGCGGTACCAGCCCACAGCGGCCGGCGGCGGGTACGTCACCAGCTCCGACTACCTGACCGTCCCGACCGACCTCTCGGGTGTCCACGACATGGCCATCGTGGATGGCTATGTCTTCACCCTCACCAGTGACGGCCTGACCCGCTATTTCAGCGGCCAGGCCAGCTCGTTCTCCCTGGACGTCCCGCCCGACCAGGGGGACCTGCGGCCCGGCCACGACTACCGGCTGCTGGACTCCACCGGGGAGGCCCCGACCGATCGCCTGTGGGTGTGGGACGCGAGCCACGCGCGGATCGTGGAGTTCTCGCGCACCGACGGCAGCTACCTCGCCCAGTTCCTCGTCGCCGACGGCGGCACGGGCTTCGTCGGCCTGCGCGGCATGGTCGTCGTGCTCGGCGCGGCCGGCCAGCCGCCGGCACTCATCTGGACCACGGCCGACCAGGTCATGGTCAGCCCGCTCGCGGCGATCAGCGGTCCGGGCCCCACGGCGTCGCCCTCGGCCAGCCCCTCGCCGAGCCCGCACGTCACGCCCAAGCCCAAGGCGACCCCCAAGCCCAAGGCGACCCCCAAGCCCAAGGCGACCCCCAAGCACTGAGTCGCGGCGACCCGGGCGTAGAATCGCCGCCATGCCGCCAGGGCTGAACGCGATGGTCGTCGAGAGCGTGCGGATCCACATGCTCACGTCGCAGCACGTGGTCATCCTCAAGGAGGCCGAGCGCGACCGATACCTGCCGATCTGGGTCGGGCCCAACGAGGCGGACGCGATCGCGCGGCGCCTGCAGGGGGTCGTCCCCGAGCGCCCGATGACACACGACCTCTTCGCCACCGCGCTCCAGGAGCTGGGCGTGCAGCTCAAGCAGGTCATCATCTCCGAGCTCGCCGACGAGACCTACCGGGCGCGGCTGATCATGGAGCTGGGCGACAGGACGGTGGACGTCGACGCCCGATCCAGCGACGCGATCGCCCTGGCCCTCCGGGCGGGGGTCGTCATCTACGCCACGGACGAGGTCCTGGAGCGGGCCGGCGTCACGCCGTCGGAGGCCGACACCATCGACGAGGAGCGCCTCTCGGTGTTCCGCGACTTCGTCAACTCGCTGGACGTGCCCGATCCGCCGGAGGGCGAAAGCTAGGCTACGGCTCGCCCCCGAGCACCGGCATGCCGCGGGACAGGGCGCGATCGCGGGCCAGCCACAGGCGGATGCGGAGGCGCCAGAAGTCGCGCACCGCCCGCAGGACCACACGCGGGTTGGCGCCGGAGGCCTGGCCCGCCACGCGCGGGTGGTGCGGCACGCCGACCTGGGCCAGACGGGCCCCGCGGGCACGCAGCTTGATGAGCAGCTCAGCCGAGAGGAAGGCACCGCCGGACTCCAGGCGCACGCTGCCCAGGGCCTCCCGCCGGAAGAGCTTGCAGGCGCAGTCCACGTCCCGCACGTCCATGCCGAAGAACAGGCGCAGGCACCAGCGGTAGGCTCGAGCGTAGACGAGGCGGACCGTGGCATCTGCCCGCCTGAGGCGATAGCCCACCACCACGTCCGGCGCGTCCGGCGCCGCGAGGCGGTCCAGCAGCAGGCCCAGGTCCGCGACGCGGAACTGGCGGTCGCCGTCGGTGAAGCCCACCAGCGGGTAGCGCGTGGCCCGGAAGCCGCTGCGCAGGGCCGCCCCATAGCCCTGGTTCACCTCGTGGTGCACGACGCGCACGACGTCCGGGTGCGCGGCCGCCAGGCGATCGGCCAGGGCGCCGGTGCCGTCGCGGCTGCCGTCGTCGACGGCGATGATCTCGAAGCGTGCCGCGAGGTGCGGGAGGGCGTCCAGGGCCTCGGCGACGAGGGCCTCGATGTTGGCGGCTTCGTCGTGAGCCGGGAAGAAGTAGGAGAGGGCCGGGACGGCGGCGTCACCCACCCCCGGCGGGACGGCCGCCACCCCGTCAGGGTTCGACATCGCGGGGAGTATAGAGGCGCCTCACCAGCCCAGCGCCACGCCCCAGTAGACGCCCCACGCGTTGACGAGGATCGACACCACGACCAGGCCGACGACCGCACGTCGCAGACCCAGCCGCGCGATCCCCAGGGTGACGAGGATCAGGGCGAAGGGCGCGAAGTCGTTGCTGAAGCGGTAGCCGAACTGGACCCAGCCCTGGCTGAAGTGCACGAGGTCCGCCGCGGCGATCAGGGCCACCGCTGCCGTGGCCCCGATCACGAGGCGTTGGCGCCAGCCGGCCAGGAGAGCCGGCAGCGCCAGCAGGTAGGCCGGGCTGGTGAGCAGGAGGCTCATGCCGAGGGGGTCGGGCCGGATCAGGGAGCAGGTGGTCGAGAACAGCCCCTCGAGGCCGCACTGCGGCTGGACCGTCGGCAGCCAGGCCAGCATGATGAGCAGGTTCTGGGGCAGGTAGTGGAGGTCCTCCGCGTTCCACGTGCCGGGGTGATAGCCGATCGTCTGCAGGGCGGGGAAGATCTGGGCCAGCAGGCCGCCGGGGATCGGCACGGTCTCGGTCTGGTAGAGGTAGTCGTAGCCCGGTTCGAACAGCTGGCCCGACGAGGCCAGGTTGTACGCCAGCAGCACGGCCACCGGGACGGCCGCGCCGAGGGCGGCCGAAAGGCCTCGCCGCCAGGCGCTCCCGCCGCTGCCCACCATGACGAAGAAGGGCAGGCCCAGGATCGTCGTCAGGCGCGCCAGGGCCGCCGTGCCGAAGACGAGGCCGGCCACGAACTGGCGCCCGTCCAGGGGCAGGCGGTGGGCGAGGGCCCTCGCGCGCTCCCGGCCGTCGCCATCGACGGCGATCGTGATGGCCACGAAGATGAAGAAGCTGGCCACGACGTGGGCCGCGAACCACGTGCTGCCCAGCATCGCCGCATACCAGGCGACGGTCCCCAAGCCGTAGAAGGCGGTCGCGACCAGGGCGGCGAGGCGATCGGTCGTGAGGCGGGAGGTGAGGCGCCAGGCGAGGGCCACGTTGACCGCGCCGAGGCACGCGACGAGGAGCGCCGCGTCGGTGCCCAGGCCGCCGACGGCCACGAACGGGATGAGCAGCATGGCCGGCAGGGGCGGGAACGGCAGCAACGCATAGCCCGGTGAGGCGGCGAGCGGGTAGACGTCCTGGAAGTAGTCGTTGCGGAAACCACCCGCGTCGAACGGCCAGGTAATCGCGAAGCGGCCATGGAGGTAGGCATCCGCCTGCCACACGAAATGGTCGTAGATGTTCTGGCGCGCCGGGTTCGACACGACGTAGATGACGAGGGCCGCGACGAAGACCCCGACCCCGATCCAGGCGGCGTCCACGCCGTCCAGCCACGCTCGGAGGCGGTCGGCGACCGACCCTGGGCGGGGCGGAGGAACGGGGGAGGCCGTTGCTATACTGCGGGCCACTCGTCGCTCGTGCAGGAGGCCGGTTGGACACGACAGCGCCTCGGCCGGGTGAGGCCGCACCGGGGCGCACGGCGCCGAGACGCTCGGACGGGTCGCCCTCGGCCATCCCCGCCATCGCCATCCTGCTCCTGGTCGGGCTGGCGCTGCGACTCATCATCGCATACGTCCTCTTCCCGGGCTCCGGCTTCCAGAGCGACATCGGCAGCTTCACCTCGTGGGCCCTGACGCTCGCCCGCGGGGGCCCGGGCAGCTTCTACGCCAACGCCGGCTTCGCCGACTACCCGCCTGGCTACCTCTACGTGCTGTGGCTCCTGGGCTCGCTCGGCAGCGGTGTCGCGAGTCTCCTCGGCGGCGGCACTATCACCCTCGGCGGGACCGTCCTGCCGCTCCCCGACACGATCGTCGGCGGCCTGATCAAGCTGCCCGCGATCGCCGCCGACCTGGGCATCGCGTACCTGCTCTATCGCCTCGTGCGCCGCTGGATGGGGGCCCGCTCCGACGCCCGGGGTGCTGCGCTCGGGGCCGCGGCGCTGTACCTCTTCAACCCCGTCACCTGGTACGACTCGGCGCTGTGGGGCCAGATCGACGCCGTCGGCGCGCTGGTGATGCTGGTGGCCATCATCTTCCTGATCGACGGGTTCTCCGAGGCGGCCGTGGGTTTCGCCGTCGTGGCGGCGCTGGTCAAGCCCCAGTTCGGCATCGTCCTGGCGCCGCTCATCGGGGTGACCCTGCTCCGCCGCCACCTGTTCCTCATCGGGTCAGGCCCTCGCCCCACGGCCGTGCCCCGCCTGCTGCGATCGTGGCTTACGGACGAGCAGGGGGTCTGGCGGCTCGTGAGCTCGGCAGCCGTGGGAGCCGTGGTCCTGCTCGTGCTCATCACGCCGTTCGGCCTGGACGTGCCCACGCTCATCTCGCGGATGGGCGACACGGCCGCCGGGTATCCCTACCTGAGCGTCAACGCGTACGACCCGTGGGCCCTGATCGGCTCGGCGGGCCAGGCGTCACTGGCGTCCGGCGGCGGCTGGTCGTCCGACCAGGTGCCGCTGCTGGCGGGGCTGAACGGGTTCACCATCGGCGCCCTGCTGCTCGGGCTGGGGTTCGCCGTGGGAGCGGTCCAGCTGGCGTGGCGCGACTCGCGCCGCTCCATCCTGCTGACCGCCGTCTTCCTGTCGCTGGCCTTCTTCATCCTGCCGACCCGCGTCCACGAGCGCTACCTGTTCCCGGTCTTCGTCTTCCTGCCGCTGCTGGCGGTCAACTCGCGGCGCTTCCGGGTGCTGACGATCGCGCTCGCGATCGGCTCGTTCATCAACCTCCACGCGATCCTGACCGTGGGCAATTACGGCACGGCCAACGTCACGGGGCTGCCCTTCGGCGCCGACTTCCGCAGCTTCGGCTGGGTCCTGCTCAGCGTGGTGCTGCAGACGGGCGGCTTCCTGGTGGTGGCACTGGCGTTGCGGCCGGTGAGCGACGCCGTCGTGGGCCCCCTCCGGCGCCTCCTGGGGCGGGGCGCGCGGCCGCCGGAGCTGGACCCATACGACCTGCCGCCCCCCGTGCCATCAGCGCCCGCCCTGCCCGCCCCGGGATCGCTCCCGGACGGCCTCGCGCCCGCCGGACCCACGCTGCCCGGGGCGCGATGGGGCCTGCCGCGGGCCTTCGTCGCCCGGTCGCTGCGGCGCGACCGCAGCGGTGAGCTGCGCCGCGAAGGGTTCGGGCGGCCCGACCGCCTCGATGCGCTCGTCGTGGCGGTCCTCATCGTGGCCGCCATGGTCCTGCGGACGTGGGACCTGGGGCAGCCCTTCGGCATGATCTTCGACGAGGTCTACCACGCCCGCACGGCGACCGAGTTCCTCCAGGACTGGCGCTATGGCGAGCCACATGACATCTACGAGTGGACGCACCCGCACCTGGCCAAGTACCTCATCGCGGTCGGGCTGGTCGCGTTCGGCGACGACAACGTCACCGGCACGGCCGACCTGGCCGGGCCGGTCACCGATGCGGTGACCGAGACCCGCTGGAGCCCGCCGGACCAGCCCGACCAGCGCGACGGCGACCGGCTGTACACGGCCACGCCGGGCGGCGTCGTGGCCTACGACCTGGCCACCCGGCAGCTGGTGGCGACCGTGCCCCTCGGGCAGGGACGCGTGCCCGTGCAGCTGGCGATCGACGAGGGCGCCCACGTGCTGTACGTCGCCGACGGGAGCGGTGGGCTGTGGAGCATCCAGACGTCCGACTTCGACGCCATGCGGGCCTCGGGGTCCGCTGCGCCGCCGGTGGCCGCGAGCCTCGGCTCGCTGGGGGCGCCCGCTGCCGAGCTGACGGTGTCGTCCGACGGTGCGCACCTCATCGCCATCACCAGCACCCACCAGCTGGTGAGCGTGGCGACGGCCGACGGCAGCCAGTCCGCCTCGGTGGCCGACCCCTCGGCGGCCGCGCTGGTGGCCGTGCCGAGTGACTCCGGGGCGGGGGCGGTGGGGGTCGCCGAGGGCGACGCGCTGGACCTGCGCGACGCGGCGACACTGGTCTCGTCCGGCGACGTGACGCTGCCCGAGGCGCCCACCGGCCTGGTGCTGATGAACGGGCTCGATCAGCCGACCGTCTACGCGGCCGGCGGTTCGTCGCTGAGCTGGGTGTCGGTGCCGCCGTCGGGGGGTGCGACGCTCGGTGGGACGCTCCAGATGCCCGGCGCGGTGCGGGACGTCGCGTGGGACGAGTCCTCCAACATCATCCACGTCCTGGGGCGCACGGCCGACGGCAGCAGCGACACGGTGTACGTCGTGGAGCCGCACGGCAACGCCGTCTTCGCCGACGCGCGCCTGCCGTTCTCGGCCGTGACGATGGCCCTCGACACGCAGCCCGACCGCCCGGCCCAGGACCGCCAGCAGCTCCTGGCGCTGGACTCGGCCGGCCAGCTCGCGGTCGTGGATATCGGCAACCACGCCTACGCCTGGCGGATCATGGGCGTCATCGCCGGCGCCCTCCTGCTGGGCTGCCTCTACGTGCTCGTGCGCATGCTGTTCCGCCGCCGGGCAGTGGCGCTCATCACCGCCGCGCTCGTGCTCGTCGACGGGATGTTCTTCGCCCAGTCGCGCATCGCCATGAACGACACGTACGTGGCGCTCTTCATCGTGGCCGCCTACATGCTGTTCGTACCCATCTACCTGGGGCTGTGGCGGAGACGGTGGGCCGTGGCCCTGGCCATCCCCACCATCGGCGTCCTGCTCGGCCTGGCCCTGGCCTCGAAATGGGTCGGGGCGTATGCCATGGGCGGCATCGTGCTGCTCGTGCTCCTGCGATCGGCGCTGGGGCGCCTGCTGGCCCTCGCGGCGATGGTCGGCATGACCGGCGTGCTGGGTTGGCTGGCCATCGGGCCCACCTCGGCCAGCGCCCCCATCGGCGACACGACCTTCCTCATCCTGATGGTCATCCTGACCGGCGTCCTGGCGGCCGCCATCGTCGTGCGCCCCATCCGCTGGACGCTCGACGAGGTGCGCTTCGCGGTCGGTGCCCCGGCCGTGCTGGGGGCGTTGGTGGCCCTGGCGGGCATCGTCCTGGGCAGTCAGCCGCCGCCCGCGACCGGCTCCGGTTCGTCCGGCGGGCTCGTCCTCGCCGGGGCGACGCTGCTCGTGGTGGCCGCCGCGGTGTACGTGGCCTTCTCGCTGGCCGGGCGCGCGGGGATGGGACCCCTGGCGCGCGCACCCGCCGGTCCCGACGACGATCCGGACCCACCCGCCGACCCGCCCCACCAGGGGTGGCTCATCCCCGGCGCGGTCCTGGGGTTGCCGTGGTTGGCGGCCCTGGTCTGCTTCACGCTCGTGCCGCTGGTGGTCTACGTCATCAGCTACACGCCGTGGGTGGCGCTGGGCAACCAGTTCTGGACCGGTTTCCCGCCCGGCAACCACGGGCAGACGCTGTGGGATCTGACGATCCAGATGTACAACTACCACAACGACCTGCGAGCGGCCCACCCGGCTTCGTCGCCCTGGTGGGCGTGGCCGTTCGACTTCAAGCCGGTGTGGTTCTTCCAGCAGGGCTACGCCAACGACACGACCGGCATCACCTACGACGCGGGCAACCTGGTCATCTTCTGGCTGTCGATCCCGGTCATGGGCTGGGCGGCCTGGCAGGCGTGGGCCCGCCGGAGCCTCGCCCTCACGGTCCTGGCCATCGGCTTCGTCTGCCAGTGGTTGTCGTGGTCGCGCATCGATCGGGCCAGCTTCCAGTACCACTACTACACGGCGCTGCCGTTCCTGTTCGCGGCGGTGGCCTACTGGCTGGCCGAGCTGTGGCACGGCCCGTCCCCGCGCACGTGGCTGATGGCACGCCTGGCCGCCGCCGGCGCGCTCGTGGCCGTGCCGCTCCTGTGGCTGGTGCGCGTGCCGCTCTGCGCGCTGGCCGGGACGTCCCGGGTGGCCCCCAACTCACAGGTCTGCGGCTTCGTCAGCATGCCCTTCGTGCTCACCGAGCGGGTGGCCGCCTCCGCCGTAGTCCTCCTCGTGGGCGGCGCCATCCTCGTGTGGCAGGTGCGCCTGGTGATGGCCGAGCGGGCCTTCGCCGCCGACCGCGAACGACCCAATGGGGGCGGCCTGCTGCGGTCGGGGGCGCCGTGGCTGGTGATCACCGCGGGGGCGTTGCTGGCGGCCCTCGCGCTGGCCCAGACGCGCTTCGGGGACGAGGCGCTGATCTCGGCCCCGCTGGGCGCGCTGGGGCCCTACGCCTTCGCCGTCATCGGCACCGTGCCCCTGGCGATCGCCGCGTGGTTCGTGCTCACGATGCGCGACCCGCACCGTTTCGTGATCGGCGTCCTGGGCGCCGCCACGCTGTGGTTCGTCGTCTTCTACGCGGACATCTCCGGCCTGCCCATCCCGACCGGTCTCAAGAACATCTTCCAGGTCCTGCCGCTGCCGACGTACGTCTACGACTTCCAGTTCGCCGTCAACACCGACCCGCCCCAGACCCTGCAGGTGCTGGGACTCCAGTCCGGCTCCCTGGTGCTGGTCACGGCGGCCCTGACGCTGGCCGTGATGTACGCCGCGTGGACGAGGCGGGCCCAGCGACGTGCGATGGCCGGCGGCCCCGGATCCGACGGCGACGAACCCGGTAACGCGTTGACAACGGGCACCGCCTGAGGGGGCCTGAGCACGGCGGCCGTACCATCGGCCCGTCCGCGGGCGGGACCCGTGCGCTATGGTCGTGACGGGGAGGGCGCCCAGACTGGCGGGGTAGCACGGCGCTCCCTGTCGCCGGCCATCACGCGTGCGCACCGGACACGATCGGATCTTGATCATCGTTCGACGCCCCACCCTCAGCACCGCTGTCGCCGTCGTGGTAGCGCTGGCGTGCCTCGCCGTGCCGACGGCCGGTATGCGGCACGTGGCGGCGGCCAGCGGGGCGCTGACGCCCATCGGGGCGGAGGCCCACGAGCTCGACCTGCTGAACGGGCAGCGCAGCGCCGTGGGCCTGGCCCCGGTGACCATGGACCCGCGGCTTCAGGCGATCGCCGAGCAGCGCTCGATGAACATGGCCACGCTGCACTACTTCTCGCACACCCAGCCGGACGGGCGGACCGCCCTCTCCATGATCGACGCGGGCGGCATCGACTGGTCCCGGATGGGCGAGATCATCGAATGGAACGCCGGGTACGGCAGCTGGGGGCCGTCGGCCGACGAGGCAGCCACCGACTGGCGCAACTCCCCGCCGCACTACGCCATCATCACGACCGCGGCCTACACGGCGGCCGGGATCGGCGTCGCGTACGACGCCACGAGCGGCCGGACCTACTGGACGGGGGTCTTCATCCAGGGCCCGCCCCCGCCACCCCCGCCACCCCCGCCGCTGGATCCCGACCGCATCGCCGGTATCGACCGCTACGCCACGTCCGCCGCCACGTCCGCCTCCAACTTCTCGCCCGGCGTGAGCACCGTCTACGTGGGCAGCGGCCAGGCCTTCCCCGACGCCCTCTCGGGCGCCGCCGCCGCGGCCAAGGCCGGTGGCCCGGTCCTCCTCGTCCAGGGCGGCCTGCTGCCGCTGAGCACCGCGGAGGAACTGGCCCGCCTGCAACCCGGGCGGATCGTCCTGCTGGGCGGCACGGGCGCGGTCGACGCGCCGGTCATGAGCCTGCTCCAGGGGTACACCAGCGGCACGGTGACGCGCGTCGCCGGCAGCGACCGCTATGCCACCGCGGCGGCCGTCTCCAGGGCCACGTTCGCCGCGCATCCCGCCGCCGTCTACATCGCCAGTGGCCTCAACTTCCCCGATGCGCTGGCCGGCGCGGCCGCCGCCGCCCACGTCGGAGCGCCCGTTCTCCTGGTCGACACCGGCATCCCTTCCAGCACCGTCACCGAGCTGAAGCGGCTCGCGCCGACGCACATCTACGTCCTGGGGGGGACGGGGTCGATCTCGGCCGCCACCCAGACCGCCCTGGTGCAGTACACCGCGAGCCGGGCCGCGTCCAGCGTGTCGCGGCTGGGCGGAGCCGATCGCTACGCCACGGCCGTCGCGATCGCCCAGGCCACCTACACGGCGGGCGACACGCTCTACATCGCCAGCGGCCAGGCCTTCCCCGACGCCCTGACGGGCGCGCCGCTGGGGGGCCCGCTGCTGCTCGTGCCGAACGGAGACACGGTGCCCCAGGAGGTCCTGGACGAGGTCACCAGCCTGGCGCCGTCGTCGCTCGTGGTCCTGGGTGGCCCGAGCGGCGTCTCCGACGCGGCGGACGCCGCCCTCCACGCCGCCGCCGGGCTGCCCTGGCCCTAGGCCGGTCGCTCCGCCCGGTCGGACGGTTCGGGGATCGGGGCGCGGAACCCGGACGGCAGGCGCCCCTGCGCCGCGAGGCGGCGGATGACGAAGCCGTAGTAGTCGTCCACCTTGGCCGTGATGCGGGGCCAGCCGAACTGCACGGCGCGCTCGCGCCCTGCCGCTGCCAGGCGCACTCGGCGGGCAGGGTCGTCCAGGAGCGTCGCCAGCGCCACGGCCAGCCCGTGCGGGTCGCGCGGCTCGACCAGAAGCGCCTCCACGTCCCGCCGCACGACCCCCTTGTAGCCGTGGATGTCGCTGGCGACGATCGGCGTGCCGGCCGCCATCGCTTCGAGCAGCACGATGCCGAAGGACTCCTGGCCGGTGGCCGGGGCGACGAAGACGTCGGCCGTGGCGAAGTAGCGCGCCTTCTCCTCATCGCTCACGCGGCCCAGCAGCTCCACGCCCTGCAGGCGGCGCGTCTGGACGTAGCGGCGGACCTCGCGCTCGAGCGGCCCGGAGCCCACCACGAGCAGCCGGCAGGGACGGCCAGAACGCCGCAGCGTGCGGTAGGCCTTGAGCAGGATGGGCAGGCCCTTGCGCGCCTCGAAGCGGCCCACGAAGAGGATGTTCGGCGTGCCGTCACGCCATCTGGCGATCGGGCGAGCCGACTCGTAGCGCCACAGGTCGACCCCATTGGGGATGACCTTGTAGTCGCCCGGGAAATAGTGGTCGATGAAGTGGCGCGCCGCCGCGCTGACCGCGATGCGGCCGTGCAGGCGGGCGACCGACCCGCGGACCGCGCGCCCGATGACTTGGTAGGCCGGGCTCCAGCCGGCGTACGCATGGAATGTCGCCACGTTCACACAGTCGGACTCGCGCAGCAGGATCGGCGACAGGAACGGCACCAGGGGCTCGTGGAAGTGAAGCAGGTCGAAGCGTTCGGCGGCCAGCAGGTCACGCGCCAGGGCCAGGTAGCGTGGCGACAGCGTCAGTGTGCCGACCGAGCCGTTGGTGGGCACGCTGAAGCCGCGCCCCAGGCGGATCACGTCGCCCTCGCTGGCTTTCTGGAAGCCGTGCGTGCTGGAGATGATGCGCACGTCGTGGCCACGGGCCAGGAGGTTCTCGTACAGGTGCCGGACGTGTTCGTTGACGCCCCCGGGAAGGGGGTAGACGTAGGGTGTGACGAGGCCGATCTTCACGGCCGGCCCACTGCTTCCTCGTCTGTCCGGTAGCGCGCCGGCCGCTCGCGCCCGCCGGGGTAGCCCAGGTCACGCCCGGTGCCGCGCCGCAGCAGGCGGCCACCGAGATCGGCGGAGAGGTCGAGCGCCTTCTTGCGGTACTGACGGCCCACCATGCCCACCTGCGCGAACCGCGGGTAGAAGTCGCCGTGCCAGGTCGTGGCGCCGGCCACGATGGCCCGGCGCAGGTCGTCCGCGGTGCGCCCGGGGAACCCGGTCCAGCCCTGGCCGATCTGGTCCAGCTCGTGCGCGTCGCTGTCGCCGATGCCGGGCAGGGCGTGATCGGCGGCGAAGGCCACGACCTGCGGATGCCAGCGGCGGCCGACGGTCGTCGGGTTGAACACCTCGAGCGCGTCGGGGTGGACGCTCGGGTCGGGGTCGGCCAGGAGGCGCAGCAGCGTCCGCCGGCTGACGCACAGGGGGTACGGGATGAACGGATGGGCGGGGATCGCGAGGCCGCCCTGGGCGTGGACCTCGGCGATGGTGGCCCGCATCGAGCGCCAGGGGCGGATGGGGGTCTCGATGAAGAGCGCGAGCAGGTGGCCCCCGCGCGTGCTGACCTCCTCGCCCACCACGACCTCGAAGGGATCGCGCCGCCGGCGGGCCATCGCCTGGGCGGCGAGCGCGGCGTCGACGCGGTCATGGTCGGCGATGGCGATCACGTCCAGGTCGCCCCGGGCGGCCACGCGATCCAGGATCTCGGGCACGCCGGCGGTGCCGTCCGACGCCGCGGTGTGGATGTGCATGTCCGCCCGCCCACGGCGGGGCGCAGCGGCAGGCTCGCCCGGCTTCATCAGACGGCCGGCCCGGCGGGGGCGAGATCGGGCCAGATGGGGAAGAGCAGGGTCCACCACTGCTCCGGCGCGTCGGCCACGAGGCGCTCGAAGGCGCGCGCCTCCCCCTCCATGAACGCCTCGACGCGCTGGCGCAGGGAGCCGCCGGCCGGCACGTCCAGGGGTACCATTCGGCCGGCGTAGCGGCCCCAGCCGACGCGCCGGATGCCCACGGCGTACGTGGGCACGCCGCTCTCGATGGCGAGCAGGGCAGGGCCGGCGGACAGGGGGGCAGGCCAGCCGAAGAGCCGCGTCGGCCGGCCGCTGCCGGCGATGTCCCGGTCGGCCACGATGCCCACCAGGCCCCCCTCCTGCAGCACGTGGCGCAGGCGCGACCCGGCCGACTCGGGCGGCATGATGGCCTCGACGCCCAGGCGTTCACGCTGGGCCACGAACCAGGCCTGGAGGGGCGGGTTGTCGATGATCTCCATGGGGCCGGCCACCCGGCGCCCGCTGCGCACCGCGCTGTAGATGGCCGGCAGTTCGACCGGGCCCAGGTGCAACCCCAGCGCCAGCAACGAGCTGCCGTCGGCGACCCGGGTGTAGGCGGCGTCGATCGTGTCCGGCGTTTCCAGCACGAGGTGGGTCGCCAGCCACGCCTCGGTCATGGTCGGCCCCCGCATCAGCTCCACCAGGTAGCGCGCATGGTGGCGGTAGACGCCGCGCACGAGCCCCTCCAGGAGGCGTGGATCGCGCGTGGCGGCGGTGATACGCGGCGCGGCCAGCCCCGCCGCCACGAGGCCGTCGCAGACCCGGCGCATGTTGGCGCGCACGAGGTCGCGCTGGGTTCGGTCCGCCAGGAGGTAGTGGGCGGCGCCCAGCGTGTCGGCCAGCCGCTCGAGCGGCACCTCCGGCAGCTGGCAGGCGAGCCACGACGCGCCGGCCACGAGCCGCGCCGTGAAGCGCTGGCGCGCGGTGCCCGTCGCGGGGCCGCTCATGCCGGCGCGGCCTCGCCGAGCGACTGGCGCGCCCGTGCCGCGAGGGTCTCGACTTCGGCCTGGGTCGCCGGCCACATCTGTTTGAACGTGTACCACTGGGCCGGCGCCACGCGCACCATCGCCTCGACGGCGTCGGCGATGGCCTGGGTCGCCCGCGCCACGCCGGCCGGCGAGCCGTCGGGGACCTCGATCGGATCCAGGTGCTGCGCCTCGTACCGCCCGTCGGGCCGTCGGCGGCACGCGACCGGGACGAGGAGCGCACCCGTCCGTGCCGCGAGCACGGCCGGTCCGGCGGGGAGCGTGGTCCACGCCCCGAAGAGGCGGACCGGGACGTCTTCGGGCCGATAGCCCCAGTCGACGAGCAGGCCCAGCACGACCGGGTCGCGCAGGATGCGGAACAGCGAGCGCAGGTTGCGCCACGGGACGACCTCCACACCCCAGCGGCGCCGTTGCGCCTGGAGGAGCTCGTACAGCTCGGGGTAGGCGCTGTCGTCGGCCAGGCCGTAGACGGGCAGGCCCCGGGTGGCGAAGGCGGCCACCAGCGTCTCGATGCTGCCGATGTGGCAGCTCACGGCGATGAGCGAGCGGCCTTCCTGCGCGGTGCGCTCGTAGAGCGCGCGGAACGAGTCATAGCCGCCCGGGCCGCCGGTCTCGAACAGGCGCGCCGGCTCGTCCAGCGGCCGGGACGGCAGGCGCATCAGCTCCACGACGTAGCGCGCGTAGGTCTGGTAGACGCGACGCGCGAGCTGGCGTGCCGCAGGGTCGTCGGGCGGCACGCCCAGGATGTGGCCGGCGTTGGCCTGGATGATGCGCCGCTTGGCCGGCCACGCGGCGTAGCCGGCCAGGAACCCGGCGCGCGCCACCGGCCAGGCGACCCCCACCGGGACATGGCCCATCAGGGCCGACGTGGCCCGATAGGCGGTCACGGTCGCCTTCTCGTGGGCTCGCACCACGGTGCGGCGCACGCGTCCACCTCTCGCCGGCGGGCGGTGCGGCGCGGGCACGGTCGAGGATCGTGCCACCGGCGCGGGGGGTGGCGTTGACGCGGCTCCCGGTCCGGCCGTGGGGCGCTTCAGCGTGCTGCCACGCTCGCCTTGGCTCGTGCCGGGGCGAGCCGTCGGATGCGGCGGGCGGGCGGGGCCTCCGTGCCGACCAGGGTCTCGT
>Ga0209415_10000716_pt1 | contig 62022 bp, 57 predicted proteins | sample PeaSoiSIISIP2007_FD_187696 | JGI IMG/M metagenome (GOLD analysis project Ga0209415, IMG submission 187696) | Peat soil microbial communities from Weissenstadt, Germany - SII-SIP-2007 (SPAdes) (version 2) | ecosystem: Environmental > Terrestrial > Soil > Wetlands > Peat | place: Germany...
GAAAGTTAGGAATGTCTTCCGTCCGTTCGCGCAACGGGGGCAACTGGATCTGAATTACATTGATCCTGTAATAGAGGTCTTGCCGGAACCGGCCGGCCTGGATTTCAACTTCTAGGCTTCTGTTTGTGGCGCAAATGATTCGCGCATCGGCCTGCGTGTCCTGCTGCGCTCCGATTCGCGTAAACTGTCCGTCTTGCAGCACTTGCAGTAATTTCGCTTGGAGGGAGGGTTCGATTTCTCCAATCTCATCCATGAACAAAGTTCCGCGGGCCGCTTGCTCCACACGTCCTGGTTTGGTGTTCCACGCACCCGTAAATGAGCCCTTCTCATAACCAAAAAGTTCGCTCTCGATTAATGTTCCCGGAATTGCCGGGCAGCTTACTTTTACAAAAGGCCCCTTGGACCACGGCGAGCGCCTGTGGATCTCGCGAGCCATAATTTCTTTGCCCACTCCGCTTTCGCCGCACAGCAGCACTGGCAGAAAGGAAGAGGCCGCACGCTCCACAATTCGGCGAACAAGTTGCATCGGGGCGGAATTGCCAAAGATCAGGCTTTCGGGGAGCGCCCCTGCTTTGGAGGGTGAGTCGAACGCGATTTTTGCGTCTTTTGCCATCTAGAAGGTTTAGGACCCTAGGCGACTCCTCCCACTCAATGGACTTCGTGTGGGGGGGCAGACCTTTGAGTCGTCCGTCTTGCATGAAAGATGCACACCAGCGGCCACCGCCGGAGGCATCAAATTAGGCCACTGGGATTTAGCTATGCGCTTTATTTTGAATAAGATAAGTTGGTTTGGGACATTGCCAAGCACCCTTTTGGGGTATTCGAGAGAGGAATAGTCTTTCACATCAAGGAAAAGTGTTTCCTTATAGAGACAAGAGATTAGTGTTGTGGCCTGACACACTTTGGGCCGGTTGAAGTAATTTGCCCCCGATTGCGAGTGCCAATTCGGGAAAGCTTGGAACGCGAATTCAGGAAATTAAACTGTCAAGGATTCGAGTCAAGCGTGCTCAGGTCACATGGATGGCTGAAAATAGAACTCAGCGTGTGTTTGATCCCCTGGCGAGATCGGGCTTTCGAGCGGAAAGAAACAAAGCCCGGTCGTGAACATCTGTCTATTCGCCGGGTTCACGCCGTCGAACAAACGTCTCTGCCCGCACGTCGGTCCATCCGATTCTCCGCAGCATGTCCTGATATTCAGCGGAGCTTCTTATATGCACCGGTAGTCGGATCTCTCTTACTGCGCTCAATCCTTCGGGATAATCCTTATGCAGGCCGAAAACTAGGAAAACTTCGCCTCCGGGAGCTGCCACTCGCAGCATTTCCCGCAGAACCTTTTCCTGATCTTCAAAGAAGAAGAAAGCCTCCAGGCAGAAAATCTTAGTAAAGGCGCCGTCGGAAAGAGGCATATGCTCTGCCCCAGCGCAAATAAATTTCAGGTTGGAGACATTTGCAAATCGGGCGCTCGCACGGCGGATCATTCCATCGGAGATGTCGACGCCTACAACCGTGGAGTCTGGGGCGACGCGCTCGGCCATCGCCTGACAAGCCCATCCGCCGCCACAGCCCACCTCCAAAATCCTGTCATTTGCGCCGAGATTCATCCTTTCCAGCGATTTCTCAAACAGCATCCGGTGCGGCGCTTCCAGCGTTTCGCCGCGATCGTTTTCCGCCCACAAATTGAATTCATGCCGGAGTACGGTAGAGCGTGGTCGGAGCGTAACCTTCGCAGCCAAAATTTTCAGTCTTATCCTAGTGCGGCGAAATCTTATCAAGACCTGTCCCCCGGAACCGACAATTAGACAAGAGAAGCCTTGCTAGTGCTCTAGCAATCCATCTTCCAACGGTCATTTCAAAGAGTCTTCATTATCAATGGCATACGCGCTTAAATAAGAAGAGAGAACAAGGTGAGAAAATCATTTTCAGCATAGTGTTATAGAAATTCATCCCGACTAAGGAAGCTCGGTCCTAGATCCCGGGGTTCGGTGAGCTCAGTTGTGGCTGAGTTTTTGGATGGTTGCTGATTGTATCCGCTGACCAGACTGGCCAGATCTACCGTTGTATGCCTTGGAAACCAGAACCCGGGAGGCTGCTCTTTGGTTGAGAGGGTAGCGTATCCGAAAAGACCCGCGGCGATACGTACTGCGGGGGCGCCTCTCGATCATGCCGTGCACCCGAGCGGTACGAGATGGCTGCCGGGAGGAAGCACACCATCGTATCCTGATCCCGAACTGGCTCACCACACGATGATCCAGTCCGAGGCTGTAACCCTATCGAGCCGGGAGCAATTGCCTGTCCACAGGCTCTGTCGTAAGATGCGCGTTAAATGCCCCATTCCGAACTCATTCCCGGCCGAACGATTTCGCATTACCGCATTGTTGAAAAGATCGGTGACGGCGGAATGGGTGTTGTTTACAAAGCCGAGGACACGCGTCTGCATCGCTTCGTGGCATTGAAGTTTCTTGCGGAGCAGGTTGGAGAGGATTCCGCGGCCCTGGCACGATTTCGTCGTGAAGCCGAAGCCGCATCTGCCCTTAACCACCCCAACATAGTTACGATCTACGAAATCGGGCAGGACGGTTCCACTCACTTCATTGCGATGGAGTTGGTGGAGGGGAAGACACTGCGCAACCTGCTTGTCCCCGGCTTGCTGCCAATGCGAAAAACAATTGAAATCGCGACGCAGGTTGCGGAGGGGCTGGCCAAGGCACATGAAGCGGGCATCGCGCACAGGGACTTAAAGCCCGAGAACCTGATGGTCTCTCAAGATGGATTTGTCAAAATCCTAGACTTTGGTCTGGCCAAGCTCATGTCGACCAGCGACGAGCTATCGGATACGCGCACACCATCCACGTCACAGACTCGATCGGGTCTGGTTCTAGGAACGCTGGGATACATGTCACCGGAGCAGGCCAGCGGTGACCGGCTGGATTTCCGGTCTGACCAGTTCTCGTTCGGGTCGGTGCTCTACGAGATGGTGACCGGAAAGCGCGCCTTTCAGAAAAGCAAAGCAGCGGAGACACTAGTGGCCATTCTCCGTGAACAAGTCGAACCGATCGGAGTGAAAAATCCCGATGCTCCCGCCCCGCTGTGTTGGGCAATCGAGAGGTGTCTGGCAAAAGAGCCCGACAAGCGTTACGCCTCTACCCGAGATCTCGCACGGGAACTTGCAGCCATTCGCGACCGCTTCTCGGAGAGAGCATTTGAGCAGATGGAGCCTCGCCCAACCAATATTCCTGTGCAGCGCACCGGGTTTGTGGGGCGAGAAAAGGAAATAGCTGCCGCCAAAGAACTCCTGCTGCGTCAGGATGTGCGGCTGGTAACGGTCACGGGTCCAGGTGGGATCGGCAAAACACGTCTCGCAGTGGAAGTGGCGAGCGGGCTTCTTGAGCGTTTTCCAGGTGGGATTCATTTTGTCCCGCTCTCCCCGTTAAGCGATCCAGGCTTGATCGCTGCGGTGATCGTTCAGACGCTGGGAATACGGGGTACGGGAGGCCAGTCACCGCTCGAAATTCTCAAAGAGAATCTACAGGATTCATTGCGCGCACCAATGCTGCTGGTGCTCGACAACTTCGAGCACTTGATTTCTACCGCACCGATGCTGGCGGAGCTCTTCGCCGTTGGTGGGAATAACCTTAAGCTTCTTGTGACCAGCCGGGCACCGTTGCACGTATACGGTGAACACGAGTTTCCCATTCCAGCGCTGGCCTTACCAGACGCCCAGTCATTGCCGTCGCTCGAGGTGCTATCCCAGTATTCGGCCATTGCTCTTTTCGTGCAGCGCGCCTCGGCGGTCAAGCCGGATTTCGAACTCACAGAACAAAACGCAGCAAGTGTCGCCGATATCTGCGCACGGCTGGATGGCCTGCCGCTTGCCATCGAGCTCGCCGCTGCCCGAGTCAAGCTACTGTCGCCCTCGGCAATGCGGACAAGATTGGCGAGCCGCCTGCAGCTCTTGACGGGCGGCGCGCGAGACTTGCCGACAAGACAACAGACTCTGCGCGGCGCAATCGACTGGAGCTACGACCTGTTGAACCCGGCCGAGCAGAAGCTTTTCAGACGGCTTTCAGTTTTCGCGGGTGGGTGCACTCTCGAGGCGATGGAAGCTGTATGCAACGCGAAAATCGACCTGGGATTGGATCTGCTGGATGGGATGGCTTCGATCGTGGATAAGAGCCTGGTGCAACAGGTTGATCGGCCCCAAGGGGAGCTACGCTTTTTGATGCTCGAAACGATTCGCGAGTATGCGCAGGAGAAATTAGCGGCAAGCGAGGAGGGGGCACTGACCAGACGCGCCCATGCAGCGTACTACCTTATCCTGGCGGAAGAGGGAGCTTCCGAAGAAAGTGGGACGGACAGTTCGGAGTGGCTAAATCGACTTGAAATCGAACACGATAATCTCCGCGCGGCACTCGACTGGCTGACGGAGACCGACGATGCCAATTGGGCACTGCGCCTAGGGATATCGCTTTTCCGCTTTTGGGAGATGCACGAATACCTCGCGGAGGGAAGGAACCGTCTGGCCAAAATCTTGAACCTCCAAGGAGCCGCAGCACCAACCGAAGCGCGAGCGCGAGCTCTTTTTGCAGCTGGCGTTTTAGCAGGTGAGCAAGGCGACTATACTTCTGCGGACGCGCTCATTGGGGAGAGTTTGCAGATTGCACGCCAATTGGGGGACAAACGAAGCGTTGCGGTTTGTCTGAATGCTCTGGGGGTCAATGCCCGGGACCGCGGTGACGTCGCCGTTGCCCAATCTGTGTTGGAAGAAAGCCTGGTGCTTTGGAGAGAATTGGGCGACCAGAAGGCTATCGCTCGTTCTCTCAGTAACCTGGCGAATGTCGTCAAATTGCAGGGTGGGTATGACCGCGCGCGCACGCTCTACGCGGAGTGTCATTCAATCTTCCGAGATCTGGGAGATCGCGCAGGTGTCGCCTGGTCGCTCAACTACCAAGGGGATGTCGCCCGCGACCAGGGTGACTCCGCAGCCGCGCGAACATTGTATGACCAGGGCCTGACAATTTTCCGGGAACTCGGTGATCGCTGGGGCATTGCCGGCACGCTTGCTGACCTGGGAAGCTTGGCTAGGCAACAGCGGAATTATCCAGGCGCGCATTCTCTGTATCGCGAAAGCATAAGAATTTTCCAGGAACTGGAACATAAACGCGGAATTGCCCGGCTGCTGGAGTGTTTCGCGTGCGCAGCGGCGGCGCAACTCGAAGCAGAGCGTTCGTTGCGGCTGGCAGGTGCAGCGGCGGCGCTGCGCCAACGTATTGGTGCACCGCTCACGCCCGCAGAACAGGCCAAGCTGGAATCCGCTTTGGACCCGGCACGGCAGGCGCTGTCCAACACAGCAGGCACGACGGCCTGGTTGCAAGGATGGGCTATGCCGATCGAGAAAGCTGTTGAGGAGGTGCTGATGCCAAATTCTGAGGCTCGCTCGGTTGCAGCCACGGGCCCGGATGAACCGACCACATGATTGGTGTCCAACGGCTTTGGCCGCCAGCGCCCGGCGCATTCAACCAACGATCATTCCGCAGTTGTCGGGTCAATCATTCTCCGGACTGCGGAGATCCGATTCGCGGGGAAGCCTCCCCTTCGCGCGTGTTCCCTGACGGCCGCCTCGTCCGGAGCGAGGTAGACGCAGTAAATCTTGTCGCCGGTTACGTAGCTATGGAGCCATTGGATCTCGGGACCCATTGCCTTCAGAACGCCCATCGACTTTTGGGAGATTTCCTGCAATTGGGCGTCGGAAAGTTTTCCGGCTCCTGGTATTTCGCGTTCAATGACGAATTTGGGCACAGGCATACCCCCGATGCGCTTATATGCTAACAAGCAAATAGATTGGCTTCAAGACCGCTTCGTTGATGCTTCCCCGGTCAGCGAAAAATAGCCGAGAATGAAAGAACGAGGTTGCCATGGATCTTCGATCGCTTCAGAAACCGCTAAAAGAACAATACCGCAATGACCCAAATGCTTCTCAAATCACTCTGAGGGCAAAGGGTGGGCAGACAGGTGTTCCGATTACGTGTTCGATCGATATCGGACGTGCCGTCTACAACGCCGAGGCCCACAAAGGAGTCGGAGGCGGCGGTACGGGTGCCTGTTCCGGTGACCTTTTGCTTGGGGCGCTGGCAGCTTGCGCGCAGATCACCTGTCAGATGGTCGCGGCGGCTATGGGCATACCAACCGAACGTATTGAGGTCACCGTGGAGGGAGATTTGGATCTTCGAGGAACCCTTGGCATGTCAAAAGATGTGCCCGTGGGCTTTGAAAGCATCCATCTCCATTTTGACGTTGCTGCACCTAAGGCCACGCCGGAGCAACTGCGCGGATTGCGAGAGAAGACAGAACAGTATTGCGTAGTGATGCAAACCTTAATGCAACCGCCGAAGGTCCAGACCAAGTGGATTGGTCAGGATTGAACACCCCGCCGCGTTGAGTCTTCGCACTCGACGAACGAGGGTTGAGCAGATTCTATGCCTGGGCCGGATTTGAATTAGCAATTCGCCGCGGCGAATTAATCGCCAAATGCTCTGTCGTTTCGCGTTGGGTTCGACGAGCTGGGTTTTATCCTTTGTTCCACCGCCAGCTTTATATTTTACGGCCCGGCAACGTGCTAGAATCCCGCCGACTGCTCCCCCAGCCGAATGGTCGGTCAAACCATCTCGCATTACCAAATCATCGACAAGCTCGGTGCCGGTGGCATGGGCGTGGTGTACAAGGCGCTCGACCTGAAGCTGGAGCGCACCGTCGCCTTGAAATTCCTGCACACGGACACCGCTGTCAGCGACCGTGACAAGGAAAGACTGCTCCGCGAAGCACGCGCCGCCTCGGCCCTGGACCACCCGAATATCGGCGTCATCTACGGACTCGAAGAGAGTGCCGATCACCAACTCTATATCGTGATGGGTTATTACGAGGGAGAAACCCTCGCGCGGAGGCTGGCCCGCGGGCGGATTTCCGTCCCTGAATCGCTCGACCTGGCCATCCAGCTTGCCCGCGGATTTTCCGTCGCGCACGCCCGCAATATCATCCACCGCGACATCAAACCATCGAACATCATTCTCACCGCCGACAATGTGGCGAAGATCGTTGATTTCGGCCTCGCCCGCGTCATTGCCACACCGAGCATGACCCAAAGCGGTGAAATCTCCGGAACCGTGACCTATATGTCTCCCGAGCAGACTCTCGGCAAGCCCGTGGATCAGAGGACTGACGTCTGGGCGCTGGGAGTGGTCATGGCAGAGATGTTCACGGGTCAGAATCCATTCGCGCGAGATACTCCGTCGTCCGTAATTTTCGCTATCCTGAACGAACCCCCGGTTTTGCCGGGCGCGATTCCTCCTGAAGTGCAATCCATCATCTATCGCGCCCTTTCCAAGGATCCCTCCACCCGGTATCCTTCCTGCAAGGAATTGCTCTCAGACTTGCAAGCCCTGCCCAATTTCGCGGGACTTGCTGTGGACGGTGCCGCGCCCACTGTTTCCACCCTATCGAAGGACTTTGAGAGGTATATCAAACACGCTTCGACTCCCAGTTGGGGCACTGACGCGTCCCGAAAGCCGGTCAGGCGCTGGCGGTTGGCTGTCGGCGCGGTTTTCGTTCTCCTTGTTGGTAGCCTGTTCTTGAATTCCTCCATCCGCGACAGGATCACCGGAGCGCTCCTTTCCAGCAATGAGAGACGCATCGCCGTTCTCCCTTTCGACAACATCGGAAACAACCCTGCCAATGAGATCCTCGCACAGGGTCTGATGGATAGTTTGACGAGCCGTTTGTCGAACCTCGAAGTAGGCAAGCAATCCTTATGGGTTGTTCCCGCAAGCGTCGTTCGGGGGCGGAAAGTGGATGACCCGTCCGCGGCCTTACGCGAGCTGGATGCAACGCTCGTTGTCAAAGGCAGCATCGAGAGGGATGGTCAGAATGTCCGTCTGACCGTCAATCTGATCAACACAAAGACACTCCGCCAGATTGGTTCAGCGGAGTTCGATGACCGCGCTGGCGATTTCGCCTCCTTGCAAGACGAAGCGGTCTCTAGGCTGGCCCGGCTGATGGGCATCACCATCACGCCGGAAATGCTCAAGGCAACCGGTGGCAACGTCAATCCAGCCGCCTACGAGTCATACCTGAAAGCCCTCGGCTACCTGCAGCGCTACGACAAGCCCGGCAATCTCGACTTGGCGATCGCCGCACTCAACAACGCCGTGAAGGCCGACCCGCAATTCGCAGTGGCCTATGCCGAGCTCGCTGACGCCTATCGCATGAGGTATGGCTTGGATCCGAGTCCAAAGTGGGTGGAGGAAGCCGTCGCTAACGCCAGCCGGGCGGCTGAAATTGACAGCCACATCCCTGCGGTTTACGTCACTCTGGCGCGCACTCACGCTTTGCAGTCTAAATATGATCTTGCGCTCCAGGAGTTTCAGCAAGCTCTTCAGCTCGACCCGCATAGCGCTGACGCTCTTGAAGGGTTGGCCGGGACGTACGAACGAATGGGCCGGTTCGCGGAGGCGGAGTCTACGTTCAAGAAATCCGTAAACTTACGACCCGATTTTTGGGGTGGATACAACTCACTGGGCCGTTTTTACACCCGCCGCGGAAAATATGCGGATGCCATTGCGCAATTTCAGCGTGTCATCGAGCTGACACCTGACAATTCCCCCGCCTACCTCAATCTGGCAGCAGTGTATCTTGACATGGGCGACCCCAAAGAGATTTCCCCGGCGGAACAGGCCCTGAAGAAATCTATCGAACTGAGTCCCAGCTATCCGGCGTATGCCAACCTCGGGCTTCTCTACTACAACGAAAAACGGTTCGAGGATTCGGCCGCAGCGACGGAAAAAGCCCTGACCTTTAACGACAAGGATTTTCACGTTTGGTCAAACCTGCTGGCCACTTACGAGTGGCTGAAGAAAGACGACAAAGCCGCGGTGGCCCTGGAGCGTGAGCAGAAGCTCGTCGAGGACGCTGTCAAGGACCAACCGCAAGACGCCACGGCGCAATCGGAACTGGCCGGCCTCTATGCGAAGCAGAAAATGCGCGAGAAGGCGCTGATCCGAATTCAAACAGCGCTGGCGATTTCGCCCGACGATCCAAGGGTCCTGATAAACGTCGCCGACGCTTACGAAGTCCTCGGCGACCGTCCGAATGCGCTGCGCAACGTGGAAAAGGCCCTCCAGAAGGGATATCCGCTCGAAGACTTGAAATCAGATCCCGACCAACAGGCTCTTTTGCAGGATCCGAAATTTCGGCCCAGTGGAAAATAGTCAAACTCAAAAAAAGGAGAAACACCAATGGCAGAACCAGGAAAAGCACGCATCGCTGACTCACCTCGACTGAACATCAACATCAATGCCAATTACGATCCCAACGTCAGCCACGGTAACGTCGACAACGGCGGCGAAGTCTATTTCAATTGCGCCGCAGGTGGAGGCGCTTTGATTTACACTTCTCCCACAAGCGCCTTCGACGGCGAAACCAACGGCTACATCACTCTCGCGCATGGAGATAACGGTCCCTATACGCCCGACGGGGATGATTTCAATATCCTATATTGCTGCTGTGCCGTAGGGTCCAACTGCTCTCCACAAGGAATAAAAGAGGGCGGGGGGTACTCCATCCAGGTCGGCAATCCGCCAGAGGGCGGCAAGGAAAAGAAGTAGCAAAATGTCGGGCGTCGGGCAGGCATTTCGCGCGGAGCCTCGCCAACCGCTCAAAATGCCTGTCCTCCGTTCCCAAACTATTTGCGGGTGATTCACTGGAAATTGGCGCAACGGAATAAATCCACTCGAGAAAAACAATGGCTCCCTGGGCTAGATTCGAACTAGCAACCCTTCGGTTAACAGCCGAATGCTCTACCATTGAGCTACCAGGGAGCAGTGGAGTGAAAAAAACATCCGGCCGATTGAAGCTTGGTCAGTTTATCGGAGCCGCCGGGGGGTGTCAACGCAACCGCCGCTCGCACTGTTTTGGCTACGTTAGGTGGTGAATTTACGCCGAATCATCCGCAGTCCGCGCCGCACAAAGCCGTTTGACAGCCAAATATAAAAAGGATTCAATCTCTGATTAATGCCCCTGCAGGGCAATCGGCTCAGGGAGGGCCGGAGCGATGCGAAGAATTCTCACTCTAATTGGCGTTACTTTTCTGACCTTTGGAATTGCCGCGGCGCTGCCCGGCCAGCCGGCTGCTGCGCCCAAATCCGTGACCGTCAATCTTCAGAATGCTCAGGGCCAGAGCGTTGGAACCGCGACAATTTCGGCGGCCGATACCGGCGTGCAAATCAAATTGGACGTTAAGAATCTGCCCCCCGGCGAACACGCGCTTCACATTCACCAAACTGGGGTGTGCACGGCTCCCGACTTCAAGTCCGCCGGCGGGCACTTCAATCCCGATGGCAAGCAACATGGCTCGCAGAATCCGGCTGGCCCGCACGCAGGTGACGTCGCGAACTTTACGGTGGGTGCCGACGGCACAGCGAAGGTTTCGCTGACGGATTCCATGGTGACAATGGGCTCAGACAATCATTCCATCTTCAGCAATGGCGGCACCGCGATCGTGATCCACGCGAAGGCCGACGACATGAAGACCGATCCGACTGGAAACGCCGGCGACCGGATTGCCTGCGGCGTGATTACTGGCGGCAATTAAGCATTGACCAATTTTCTTTCAGCAGCTTTTTGAAAACAGGGATTACGTGCGGCGGGAAATGCCCTACTGCACTCGCTGAAGCCCGGCTTCAGTGCCGATCAGCGAGTCGAAGATTGCCAGGACATGGCGCCTGTATTCGACGACCTTCGCCAGCACATCGCGCAACTGCGGCTCGCGCTCCGCTTCGCGGTGCCACTTGACAAGGACTTCGGGCGGGACGGCAATATCGCGCCGCAACTTTTCGGGGTCGTGACCGCGCATAAATAGCCCATAGAAAAACGCCGCTTCACGTTGCGGATACTCGAAATCGCGCGCGCTTTCCTGATTCGCGTGCGTGACCACTTCACTCGGTTTGGCTTCGATCGTCTGCATGGCCATGTTCATGGACAGAGAAAAAGCAGTTTACTCCAAAGCTCGAACCCGTCAATAGGAACAATGGTACTGGGGTTTGAAGCAGATACCTCAGGCGGGGTTGCGCGCCGTTCGGACAAACGCGCGAAGAGCGGAAACGTTGGGGCCGTAGGCGCCAATGCGGGCGGCGTCCACGGGCAAGCCGAATTGCTCGGCTTGGTCGATATTGATTCCGGCGTCATCGAGTTCGGAAAGGCTGAATCCCACCGCGGGCGTAATCCGGTTGCTCTCAGCCGCATAGACGGGCCGGGGCGGCCGGCGGCGATTCCACGGGCGCCGGGAAATCTCAAAGAACTGTTGCCAGTCGCGTTTGCCCCACATAGGTTTTCTCCCGCCTCTTTACCGGGAGGTGGTTCAATTACTCTGATGCGGTCAGTCCCAATTCGGTCGCTTGGCCCTTCCGGGCGGCCACCTCGGGCAGCCCCTTCCGGGCACTCCCGAACCAATCTCAGAAGTACACGTATACGTGAGAACCCTGAAGGCGTCCAACACTATCCGTGGCCCGTATTTCAAAGATGTTACTGGGGGTAAATAATCCTGCAGCGGTCAGTTTGCAGAACCCAGAAGTGTATTTTGTGGGGGCCACATCTTAAGTTGGCCGCGCTCCTTCTCTTGGTCGTCATTCCGAACGAGTCCGCCGCGGCGGACGAGGAGGAATCTCGAAGTAGACTTTAGGCCCACGCTTCGTTTCTTCTAGCTTTCGAGCAGTCACGAGCAACTTCGAGATTTCTCGTCTCAGACTCCTCGAAATGACGGCGTTGGCGGTGCGGCGACTCCCGATTCGGCACGATCTGGAGGGCATCCGTTCTATGCACCTTCGGGGTACCCCCACCCCCTCCATTTTGTTAAGAATATCAATCTAAACGGGTTACGGGCATCAATCGTCCAATGAATGTCATTCTAAAGGACTTATAAACCCTGTGTACTGATATCCTTACGGGCTACTTCCAAATCAATCGATTCCCGAGGCTGACATGGAGGGCAACGTCCACTCTTACGAGGAGGAGCTGAATTGGTCGTCCAAGTCTACTGGTCAGGGTAGCGCTATTAGTATATTTTAGTTAACTATAATATGAGTAAAGATACAAAATAGTTGGTGGAAAAGCTGTGGAAAGGGATTCGAATGCAGGGATAACAGCTCCTTTGACGACGGCTGGGGACGTTTAAGAATCCTACGCGACGATCGTTCTCGGCGTTACGCTGAAATTGTCAGTTCGCCTTAGGATGGGGCAATTCCTAATTCCCAACTCCGCCGCCGCTGCTATACTTGGGCTTCCAGGGAAATTCCGGGAGGGCATTCCACCGGTGGCGAAGCAACACATTGTGGTTCACTTTCACGAGCTGTGGCTGAAGGGCGGCAACCGCCGCTTCTTCCTGGGCCGGCTGATCACGGCTCTGCGCCAGTCGCTGGAGGATGTGGGACTGGCGCGGCTGCATTGTCCCGGCGACCGGATCCTGGTGGAGTTGGCGCCCGGCGCGCCGGTTGAGCCGGCGATGGAGCGGGTTGCGCGCGTGCTGGGCGTGGCGCACTTCGCCCTGGCTCATGAAATGGATCGCGACGACAACGACCGCGAATTGAAAGCGATTTGCGACGCCGCATGGGAAGAGGTTGCGCCGGAATCGTTCCGAACATTCGCGGTGCGCGCCAAGCGGAGCGACAAATCGTTTCCGTTGTCCAGCGCGCAAATCGAAACGATTGTCGGGCGCCATCTTCTGAACAAGATCCGGAATGCAGGGCTCCGGAATGCAGGGCTGCGCGAAGATGGACGCGACATCCGCGTGGACTTGAATGCGCCGGATCTGACTTGCCGCATTGAAGTTATGAAAGATTCCGCGCTGGTTTACGCGCGGAAAATTTCCGGCGCGGGCGGAATGCCCGCGAACACTGCCGGGCGGCTGATGTGCCTGCTCTCCGGGGGATTCGATTCGGCGGTTGCGGCCTACAAAATGATGCGCCGAGGCGCGCACGTATCCTTCGTGCATTTCTGGGGAGGCGGCGCCGATCCCGGGGAATCGTCGGTCCATGTGGCGCGCGAACTGGTGCGAAAACTGGTTCCCTACCAATTCACCGCGAAACTTTATCTGGTGCCGTTTGAGCCGCTGCAGCGCGAAATCGTGGACAAGGGTCCCGCGAGCTTCCGCATTCTGCTGTACCGGCGATTGATGTTGCGCATCGCCGAGCAGCTTGCGTTGCGAACCCACTCCCTGGGATTGGTTACGGGCGACAGCGTGGGACAGGTGGCGTCACAAACTCTGCACAACATGGCGGCGGTGGGCGCCGCGGCGCGGATGCAAGTCTATCGGCCGCTGGCCGGCGACGACAAACAGGAAATCATTGAGATGGCGCGGAAAATCGGCACACACGATATTTCCGCCGAGCCGTTCCACGATTGCTGCCCGATGTTTCTGCCGCGCAATCCCGCGCTGCACGCCACGGCCGCCGAGCTGGACGAATGCGAAGTGGCGATCAACATGGAAGAGTTGGTGCGCCGCGGCGTGGACTCCGCCACGCTCGAGCGCTTCCGCTTCGCCTCCGGCCGCGTTGAACTGGTTGAGTCCGTCCGCACGACCACCGCCTGACCCGCGTTTTTTGCCTACTGGATTCCGCCATTTTCAATGGTAGGATGCGCACTCTGGTTCCGATTTATTCGCCAGAATCAGCGGATTCTCGAGAGGTTTCATGCGCGGATTGATGATGGATTTTCCGCTGACGCTGCCCACGATTCTGGAGCGGGCGAGAAGCGAATACAGCCGCGTGGAAATGGTGTGGCGGCTGCCGGACAAGTCTGTGAACCGGTACAAATTTGCCGATTTCTACCGGCGCGCCCGGGCGCTGGCTGAGGCGCTTTCGCTTGCAGGGTTGAAAAAGAGCGATCGCGTGGCCACGCTGATGTGGAACCACGAAGCGCACATGGAGGCGTATTTCGGCATACCGGTGGCGGGCGGAGTGCTGCATCCGCTGAATCTTCGGCTGCATCCGTCGGAACTGGCCTTCATCGCCAATCATGCGGAGGACCGCTTCCTGATTGTGGACGACGTTTTGCTGCCGTGTTTGGAAAGTTTTCGGCGGGAGACGAATTTCGAGCGCGTGTTTGTTGTACCTTACAGCGAGAACCCAATTCCCGCAGGTTACGAGAACTACGAAGATTTGCTGGCCACGGCGACCGGAAAATTCTCTTATCCCCCCATAGATGAAAACGACGCCGCGGCGATCTGCTTCACCTCCGGCACCACGGGGAGGCCAAAGGGAGTGGTGTACTCGCACCGCTCCAATGTGCTGCACACCTTTGCAACGGCTCTGAAAGATACTTTCGGAATTGGGCATCACGATACCGTGCTGGCCGTCGCTCCCATGTTTCATGCGAATGCCTGGGGATTGCCCTATGCGGCCGTGATGTCGGGGGCCAAGCTGGTGTTTCCGGGTCCGCATATGGACGCAGCCAGCCTGCTCCAGTTGATGATGGATGAGGGAGTGACCATCGCCTGCGGGGTGCCCACGGTCTGGCTTGGTGTGTACGATGAGCTGGAGCGCAATCCGGGCAAATGGAAATTGCCACGGATGGTGACCGTGCCATGTGGAGGCTCCGCGCCGCCGGAATCACTGATTCGCGGTCTGGATCGGCACCGAATTCATTTGGTTCACCTGTGGGGGATGACGGAGACTTCGCCGCTGGCGACCACGGGGGGAGTGCGCGCACACATGCAGGACTGGCCGGAGGAAAAACAATACTCCGTGCGCTCGCGGCAGGGGTGGGCCGCGCCGTTCATCGAGCTGCGCGTCACGCGAGACGGCAAGGAAGCGCCGCGCGATGCGACCACGCCCGGCGACCTGGAGGTGCGCGGACCGTGGGTCGCGGCCAGCTATTTGAACGCGCCTGAAGAGCAGCATCGCTGGACGCCGGACGGATGGTTCCGCACGGGTGACGTGGCGACCATGGATGATGACGGTTTCATTCGGCTGGTGGACCGCAGCAAGGACTTGATCAAGTCCGGAGGCGAATGGATCAGCTCTGTGGATTTGGAGAACGCGCTGATGGGACACCCGGCCGTGAAAGAAGCCGCGGTGATTGGGGTGTCACATCCGAAGTGGGCAGAGCGGCCGCTGGCTGTGATTGTCTTGAAGGAGGGCGCGAGCGCGTCACCCGATGAGTTGCGTGAGTTCCTGGGTGCGCGCTTCGCCAAGTGGCAACTGCCGGACGCGTTCGTTTATGAGAAAGCGATTCCGCGCACCTCAGTCGGGAAATTCATGAAGAGCAAGTTGCGCGAGCAGTATGCCGACTGGAAGTGGGAATAATCCTGCAGGGAAAAACTAAGTGCGGTAGCTGGCGTTGATGTGAACGTACTCGGCGGTGAAGTCGCAAGTCCAGACGCGCGCGCGTCCGCGCCCGGCGCGCAAATCCATCACAATGGAAACTGTGGGGCCGAGCAATTTTTCGTGCGCGGCGCCTTCGTCGAAGGGCAACGCGCGACCGTTATCGTAAACGCGGATTCCGGCCATGCGAATCGCGGCTCGCTCGGGACGAAAGGTGACGCCCGCGCGTCCCGCAGCGGCAAGGATGCGGCCCCAGTTGGGATCGCCCCCGGCCAGCGCCGTTTTTACCAAGGGCGAAGTCGCGATGGTGCGTGCTACCTGTCCCGCGCCGCCGTCATCGGGAGCGCCGCGGATTTCAATTTCCACCACGCGCGAGGCTCCTTCCCCATCGGAGACTATGGCCAGCGCAAGTTTCCGGCAGACTTTTTCCAAGGCCACGGCAAATGAATTGTAGTCGCGCCCGTGGGAGCCGATTGGTGACGCGCCCCAGAAGCGCGAGGCTCCGCTGGCAAGCAGCAGCGCGGTGTCGTTCGTGGAAGTATCTCCGTCCACGGTGACGGAGTTGAAGGTTCTTCCCGCGACATCCACCAATGCTTTGCGCAACAAACGCGCCGGCGCAGCGGCATCCGTCACGATGAAGGCGAGCATGGTGGCCATATTGGGATGAATCATGCCCGCGCCCTTTGCGCAACCCAGCAGGCGCACGGTCTTGTCGCCGATGCGGCAACTGGCCGCCGCCCACTTGGGCCGCGTGTCCGTGGTGAGGATGGCGTGCATAAAGCCGTCGTATTTTGAGGATGCATCCGCCGCGTCGCGGGAAAGGTCGGGCAGCGCGGCCAGTATTTTTTCGACGGGGAGCGGCAACCCGATAACTCCAGTGGAGCACACGAGCACTTGCTCGGCGCCGCAGCGCAGCGCTTGCGCGGCGGTTTGCGCGGTGGCGCGCGAAGCGCGCATTCCCACCGGCCCATTGGCGCAATTTGCATTTCCGGAATTAACAACAATCGCCCGAATGCGCGAGGCCGCGGATTTCAGATGTTGCTGGCAAAGCAGCACCGGCGCCGCCTTCACAAGATTTCTTGTGAAAACTCCGGCGGCAGTGGCGGGCTGGTCGGCAATGATTACTCCGAGATCCAGCCGGTTTTTCCGCCGCAAGCCACAAGCCGCTGCGGCATAACGGAATCCCTTGGGCAACACGCGGGCGGGAATCGCGTCGAGGACATTCATTGGCGATGATGCGGACGCCCCGGCCTGGGTCTGCTCCGTGGCGCTCAATGCCTTTGGCTCGTGCGTATCGTGCTTCGGGGTCATAGAGGGAAAGTCATTCCTTCAGGTTCATCGCGATGATTCAAGCGCCGCAAGCCGTTTGCGCCATTCGCCCAGCGCCGCGCGGACGGAATCGGGAGCGGTGCCGCCGGGGACGGCATGGGATTCCAGTGACGCCTCCACATTCAACGTGGCGTGGAAATCCTCGCCGAACGCGGGCGAGAATTCGCGCAGGCGGGCCAGAGGAATGGAGGTCCAGGGCTGGCCGCGTTTTTCCGCGTCGCGCAAAACCTTACCCACAATTTCATGCGCGCTTCGGAATGGGATTCCCTTGTGAACCAGATAGTCGGCGGCATCCGTAGCCAGCAGTGCAGGATCCGAAGCCAGCGCGCGCAACCGCTCGGCATTGAAATTTGTCGCCGCGATGTTTCCCGCCGCCACTTCCACCAGCGCGTGCGCCTGATCGTGCGCGGCGAACAGTGGTTCCTTATCTTCCTGCAAATCACGCTGATAGCTTGTCGGCAGTCCCTTCAATGTGACCATCAACGACACCAACGCGCCCACCAAACGCCCCGATTTTCCGCGCGTCAATTCCCACGCGTCAGGATTCTTCTTCTGCGGCATCAGACTGCTGCCCGTCGCGTACTCATCGGGTAACGTAATAAATCCAAATTCCTGGGAAGCGAACAGGACGAAATCCTCAGCTAGACGCGAAAGATGCGTTCCCAGTGTGGCCAGGGCGAACAAATATTCCAGAGCGAAATCGCGGTCGCTCACGGCATCGAGGCTATTGGCCGTCGGGCGAGCAAAGCCGAGCTCGCGAGCAAGCGCCTGGCGATCAATCTTGAACGCACAACCAGCGAGCGCTCCCGATCCCATCGGACATTCGTCGGCCGCGGTGACGACCACGCTCATCTTCGCCGCGTCGCGGTGGAACGCCTCCGCGTGCGCCAGCAGAAAATGCGAGAGCAGTATCGGCTGCCCGTGCTGCATGTGTGTCATCCCAGGCATGGGAGTGCCCAGGTTCCGCTCCGCCTGATCCAGGAATGCCGCGAGTAGCTTGGCCAGACTGCGTCGCATCGCGCCGGCGGCATCTTTCACAAACAACCGGAAATCCGTGGCGATCAGTTCATTGCGGCTGCGCCCGGTATGCAGTTTCGCGCCGAGCGGGCCAAGCTGCTCGATGAGCGCCATTTCCACGAAGTGATGGATGTCCTCTGCACCGTTGGCATCGAGCCAGGCCGTCTCGCGTTCCGCGCGCTGCAAGATCCCGTCAAGAGCTGAAAGCAATTTCTGTGTCTCCTCGCGGGTGATGATGCCCGCGCTCTCAATGGCGTGCGCCCAGGCGCGGTCCACGGCGATTTCGTAAGGCAGCAGGCGGCGGTCAAAAGCGAAAGACCTCTGGAATTGATCGAAGAGTTCGTTCGGGGCGCGGTCGAATCGCCCGCTCCACATCCGGCCGCCGCCCGGGCTTGACTTGGGAGCGTTCACTTCGCGGAATCTCCCCCGGGCATAGTGACCGGCAGAGCGAACAGGTTGATAAAACCTTCGGCGTCCTTGGGGTTGTAGCGGGTCATGGCAAAGCTGGCCAGATCTTTTTGGTAAAGCGAATTCGGCGAGGTGCGATGCGTGAATGCCACATTGCCTTTATACAGCCGCATGCCCACCGATCCGGTTACGCGTTTCTGTGAGCTGGTGAAAAATGCGTCGAGCGCTTCGCGCAACTGAGTGAACCATAGCCCGTAATAGACCAGCTCCGCGTAACGATGCGAGAGGAGTTGCTGGTAATGGGTGGTCTCGCGATCCACGCACAGCGCCTCAAGCTCGCGGTGTGCCAGAACCAGCAAGGTTCCACCCGGCGTTTCGTAAGCCCCGCGCGATTTCATTCCTACCAGGCGATTTTCGACCAGGTCAATGCGGCCCACACCGTTCTTGGCGGCAACATCGTTCAAGGTATCAATCAACGCCACGGGCGAAAGCCGCTTGCCATTCACCGAAACCGGAGTGCCGCCCTCAAATCCAATTTCCACTTCGGCGCCCGCATCCGGAGCTTTTTCCGGAGAGACCACCCACTGCCACATCGCTTCTTCCGGAGCGTTCTTCGGATCTTCGAGCACTCCGCCTTCGTGCGAGAGATGCCAGATATTTCGATCGCGGCTGTAAATGTTGGCTTTGGATTGCTCGATGGGGATTTTGTGCGCGCTCGCGTAGGCGATTGCGTCTTCACGCGAGAAAATCTTCCACTCGCGCCAGGGAGCGATAATTTGCAGCTTTGGCCCGAGGGCTTTATAGGTCAGCTCAAACCGTACCTGATCGTTTCCCTTGCCTGTGCAGCCGTGGCATACCGCGTCTGCGCCCAGCGCCAGCGCGACCTCCACTTGACGCTTGGCGATCACCGGACGCGCGAAGGAAGTGCCCAGCAAATATTTGTGCTCGTACACGGCACCAGCGCGCAGCGTCGGCCAGATATATTGAGTGATAAATTCTTCGCGCAGGTCTTCAATCGTGGCGCTTGCAGCGCCGGTGTCCAGCGCCTTCTTCTTGGCAGCTTCGAGATCTTCCTTTTGGCCCACATCGCCAATCATGGCGATAACTTCGCAGCCGCCATAGGTCTCTTTTAACCACGGAATAATGATGGACGTATCCAAACCGCCCGAATAGGCAAGCACAACTTTCTTTGGCAACGCCGAATCCCCTCAGCTTAGAAGTAAAAGCAGGATTGCTTTTTGAATGTGCAGGCGGTTTTCCGCCTGGTCATAGGCAATCGAGCGCGGCGAATCCATCACTTCCGCACTCACTTCCGATCCGCGATGCGCGGGCAGGCAATGGAGAAAAACGGCGTCGGGAGCGGCCAACTTCATGAGCGCCTTATTTACCTGGAATGGAGCGAAAATTTTCGCGCGCGCCTCGGTCTCGTTCTCCTGGCCCATGCTGGCCCAGACGTCGGTGTAAACCGCTTGGGAGCCGGCGACGGCTTCCTGTGCAGAATGGAACAACTCGATCTTGGCGCGTGTCTCGCGCGCCGCGCGTTTTGCCTCCGCCACGATGTCCGCTGACGGTTCGTATCCCGCGGGCGTCGCCACACGGACTTGCGCCCCTAACCGCGCCCCGGCCAGCAGCAGCGAATGGCAAACATTATTGCCGTCTCCGACGTAAGCCAACTTCAGCCCGCGCACACCGCCGAAGTGTTCTTCGAGCGTGAAGAAATCCGCGAAGGCCTGGCAGGGGTGGTAGCGGTCGGAGAGGGCATTGATGATGGGAATGGATGCATGCGCTGCAAGTTCTTCCAGCGCGCCTTGCGAGTACGTGCGCGCGGCAATGGCGTGCACCCAGCGCTCGAGATTCTTGGCCACATCCTGAACGGACTCGCGCTCCCCGAGCCGCGTCGCGGTATGGTCCAAAAATACCGCGCCGCCACCCATGCTCTGCATGCCTACGTCAAAAGTGGTCCGCGTGCGCAGCGAGGGTTTTTCAAAAATCAGCGCCAGATATTTGCCCGCGAGAGCTGCGCGGTAGTTGTCGGGACGCGACTTGACGTCGGCGGCCAGGCTGAGCAAATCACGCACCGTGGCCGCCGGCCACTCCATGCCGGTGACAAGATCGCGTGCCAGGTCGTGAGAAAGGCCGGTTGAAGTTGGGGCCAGGGCGTTCATTTTCACCTCGCCACCGCGAGCGCCCGTGCGCTCTCCGCGAGCGTATTCGTCCGCGAAGATTCGGCGGCCTTGGGATCGGACTTCTTCGTTTTCGCAAACACCGTTTCCATTCGACTGAGAAAATCCTTCACGTGCGCGGGCTTGATGATGAAAGGCGGCAGAAATCGCAGCGTGGTTTCATGTGTGCAATTAATCAGCACCCCGCGCTTCAGGGCTTCTGCGACGTAGGGCGCGCCCTCCACGGTGAGCTGCAATCCGAGGAGGAGCCCTTCACCGCGAAGCTCCTGGATGAAATCAAACTTCTTGGCGAGGGACCCTAGCCCTTCGCGGAGTTCCACGCCACGCGCACGGATGTTCGCAAGCAAATTCTGGTCTTCGATCACATTCAAGAATTCGAGGGCCACAGCGCAAGCCAGCGGCCCGCCGCCAAACGTGGTTCCATGCATCCCGGGCACAAATGTTTCCGCAAAGGATTCCCGCGCGAGCATTGCGCCCAGGGGTATTCCCCCCGCCAACGGCTTGGCCACCACGACCATGTCGGGGGCTCCGGCAAATTTCTGGTAGGCAAATTCGCGCCCGGTTCGCCCGAGGCCGCATTGGATTTCATCGGCGATAAGCGCGGCGTCATGTTGCGAAGCAAGTTCACGGGCGCGGCGCCAGAATGTTTCGCTGACAGGATAGATGCCGCCCTCACCCTGAATTGTCTCGACAATAATTGCGCAAACGGATGCGTTGAACTTCGCTTCCAGATCCGCGAGGTCATTGAAGCGCACAAATTCCACGCCGGGCATCAACGGCTCAAACGGTTGGCGGTATTTGAGCGGCCAGGTAATGGCCAGCGCACCGAATGTGCGTCCATGGAAAGAATTCTCGAGCGCCAGGATGCGCGTCTTGCCTTCGCCGTGTCTGCTCCGTGCGTGGGCGCGCGCCAATTTCAGCGAGGCCTCCACAGCTTCGGCGCCACTATTGGTGAAAAATACGCGGTCCATCCCCGACCACTTGGCAAGTTTTTTCGCCAGTGGCCCTTGATAAGGGTTGTGAAACAAGTTGGAAATGTGCGTGGCGCGCCCGGCCTCACGCCGGATCGCGCGAACCAACCGCGGATGCGCGTGCCCCAGCGCATTTACCGCGATGCCGCCGAGGAAATCGAGATACGCCTTGCCCTGGTGGTCATAAAGGAAGCAGCCTTTGCCGTGCGTGAACACCAGCTCAGGACGCTTGTAAGTGTTTGCCAGATACCGCGTGGCGTCGCGCAACGCGGCCATGCTGTTTGTGGAATGAGAATGCTTCTTCTGAGGACGAATTTTCCGTTTGCTGGGCATGTATTTTAGGATTTTCCTTCAGGATGCGGGGCTGCTCACTGCCGGATATGCAGGAAGCACTCGTGTGCCGGGTCCTTTGCCGCCGTTCGCCGCGGAGAGCAACCCATCCGTTTTAGCTCCGCCGACGATGCGCACCTGGCTCACTCCCGCGGCCAGCGCGCGCTTGCAGGCTTCGAGCTTCAGGATCATTCCCCCGGAGACAGTTTGGTTGCGGATCAAATCTTCCACTTCATCCGCAGAAACAACTTTCAGGATTTTCCGCCCATCGAGCACACCCGCCACGTCCGTCAAATAAATCAACCGGTCGGCGTGAATAAATTCCGCGCAAGCCGCGGCCATGTGGTCGGCGTTGATGTTGTAAAGCTCGCCATCGGCGCCCAGTCCCAGGCAAGAAGCCACGGGCACGATCCCGTTTTTCCAGAGCGATTCGATGAATTCAACATTCACGCCCGTTAGGTAGCCAACGTATCCCAGCGCGCCGCGAGTTTCGTTGTAGGTCATTGGCTCGGCGAGAAACGCCGCCGCGTCCGAGGCGCATAATCCGATAGCAGGCTGGCCCGCCTGGGAAATGGCGCCCGCCACGCGCTTGTTGAGCAGGCCACCAAGCACCATTACAGCCACGTCGCGCGTTTCGCGATCCGTCACGCGCAGTCCGGCGACGAAGCGGCTCTGAATTCCCATACGCTCGAGCGTGGAAGTGAAAATCTTCCCGCCGCCGTGAACGATCAGAAGTTCGTGGCCTTCCTGCGCCAGAACCGCGACCTGCCGGGCGATGGACGCCACTGTTTCGGGATCGTCCAGCAACGCGCCTGCCAATTTGATCACCAGTCTCATATCACTCCCGCTTGCGCATCGAATTGCCACATCGCGTTCAGGTTCTGCACGGCTTGTCCCGCCGCTCCCTTGCCCAGATTGTCGAGGCAGGAAACGACTGCAAGACGGCGCCCTGACGCATCCAACGCAAATCCGATGTCGCAGAAATTTGTATTTACCACGTGCTGCAATTCCGGAAGCTTTCCGGCCGGCCACAAACGCACCATCGGCCGCCCGGCATAAAACTTGCGGTAAAGCGATTCGATTTCCGAAGATTCATGCTTTTCATTTAGCCATACATACAAAGTCGAAAGAATTCCCCGCGCCACCGGAAGCAGGTGGGTGGAAAACATCACGTCGTCGAGCGCGATGCCCAGGTGCTCGGTCACCTCGGGGGTGTGACGGTGAGTGAACATTCCGTAGGCGCGGAAATTCTCATCCACCTCTACAAATTGCATTTCGCGCTTCGGTTCCTTGCCCGCTCCGGTCGCGCCGGATTTGCAATCGCAGACGATGCCGCGTTCGCTTGCGATCCACCCGGACTCGACAAGCGGCTTCAGTCCCAGGATCACCGAGGTGGAATAGCAGCCGGGATTCGCGACCAATCGCGCGGCGGGCAACTGATCGGCATAAAGTTCCGGCAACCCGTAAACTGCTTCGTCCAGAAATTCCTGTGGGGGCGCGGGGAGCTTGTACCACTTTGTGAAAGTGGCCGCGTCGCGGAAACGAAACGCCCCGCTCAAGTCCACAACTCGCAGGCCTGAAGAAATCAAGGCCGGGGCCAGCTCCACAGACGCCTCATGAGGGGTGGCCAAAAATACGGTTGCCGCTCCGCTCTTGGCCACGGCATCCACCGAGAATGTCCGGCAAGGCGCCTCGCCCCATCCTCGTAGCTGAGGAAAAATCTCCGTGAGGCAGCGAACCTGTGCCGAGCTCTCGCGCAAATAAAAAACCGGCTTGTCGATTTGGGGGTGCCGCAGGAGAAGGCGGGCCAGCTCGAATCCCGCATAGCCCGTGGCTCCGACGACGGCGACCCGTCGCGGGTCGCTCATCGGAGCAGCTCCTCAATGCGCTTTTGCACCGCGCCGCGGGCCCTGGGCGTGGACGCAATAATAAGTACGGTGTCGTCGCCGGCGATGGTGCCTGCGACTTCCGGAAAATGCTCCGCGTCCACCGCAGCGGCCAGCGGCTGCGCGCCGCTGGGCGGCGTCTTCAGCACCAGCATGTTTCCTGCGGGGCGGACGTCGGATAGGAACTCCTTCAATGCCCTGGCCAGGGCGGAAAGTGGAGTTGCTTCAGCTGCGGGCGCGGCGAGCGGCTTGTAGCCTGAGCCCGTCTTCACCAATCTTAGTTCACGGAGATCACGCGAGAGAGTGGCCTGGGTCACGGGTAACTTAATGTGCGCCAGGCGCTTTCGCAGCTCGTCCTGGCTCGAAATCGCGTCGCTGGTGACCAGTTTCAGGATTTGGCCCTGCCGATAGCGCTTCTGCGTGCTCACCGCGACTGCGAGATTATTCATACCTATGTATATTTATACGAGGCCCGCAAAGTGTCGTCAAGTGAAAAATATGATTTTTTCACAGGCCGTTTTCGACAGCTGGAAAGTTGAGGCAGCCGCGAGCGCAATGCTATCCTGCCGGTATGGATGGCCCTGATTCACCCGCGCCGCTTCCGAATTCCGCGGCAGCCTCTTTCCAGGCATTGCTCGAGGTGGCCGAAGCGATTGCTTCGCACCTCGATCTGGGAGATCTGTTCCACGACCTTGCGAAAAGGCTTCACCGCATCGTGCATTTTGAGTATTTGAACCTGGTGCTGCATGACCCGGCTCGAAACGTGATGCGTCTGCACATCCTGGAAGCCACGCGCCCGACGCAATTTAAGCCTGGCTCGGAGATTCCCGTCGAATGGACTGCGGTCGGCCAGGTATTCGAATCGCAAAAACCGCTGGTGGTAAATGACGTCGAACAGGAGACCCGCTTTCCGAGGATGCGTGAGGTCATGCTCAGGGAAGGGATTGCGTCCGTTTGCATTTTGCCGTTGACCACTGCGCAGCATCCCCTCGGCTGCCTGGGCTTCGGGCGCGGCCCGGGGAAGCCGTACTCGGACGGTGAAGTCGAATTCATGCGCCAGGTGGCGCGCCAGGTAGCCGTCGCGGTGGATAACGCGCTGAACTTCGAGCGCGCGCAGCAATATCAGCAGCAGCTCGCGGAAGAACGCGACCGGCTTCGCGTCCTGCTGGACGTCAACAACGCGGTCATGTCCAATCTGGACTCCAAAACATTGTTCTCGGCCATTGCTGCCTCGCTGCGACGGGTCTTGCATCACGATTCCACTAGCCTTGCTCTGCATGACCCCGCTCGAAACATGTTGCGTATTCAGGCTCTCGATTTTCCGGAAGGCCGCGGTCATATCCGCGAAGAGATGGAGGGGCCGGTGGGGAACAGCCCCGCTGGGGTTTGCTTCACTCAACGGAAGCCGCTCATGATACGCGCCGAAGAATTTGCGAACTACCGCCCGGAAACGGCGCAGATTTTGGAAGCAGAAGGGGTCCGCTCGCTCTGTTGCGTACCGCTTATCACCCGATCCCGTGTCCTCGGCACACTGACCGTGGCCAGCCGTCAGGACGGCGCGTTCTCCCAACGCGACTTGGATCTCCTGGTTCAAGTGGCCAATCAAGTCGCCATCGCCGTGGAAAACGCCCTCGCATTCGGAGAGATCGCCCGGTTAAAGAACAAACTCACTGAAGAAAAGCTTTATTTGGAAGATGAAATCCGCACCGAGTTGAACTTTGAGGAGATCATCGGTGAAAGTTCCGTCCTCAAGAATATTTTGAAACAGATCGAGACCGTCGCTCCCACGGAATCCACTGTCCTCATCCATGGAGAAACGGGCACAGGAAAGGAGCTAATCGCCCGCGCGATTCACAATTTGAGCACGCGTCGCGAGCGCACCTTCGTCAAAATCAATTGCGCGGCGATCCCCACGGGCCTGCTGGAGTCGGAATTATTTGGCCATGAGCGCGGCGCCTTCACCGGGGCCATCGCTCAGAAAATCGGGCGATTCGAGCTCGCCGACCGCGGCACAATATTTCTCGATGAGGTCGGCGACATCCCGCTCGAGCTCCAGCCCAAACTTTTGCGCGTCCTCCAGGAACAGGAATTCGAGCGCCTCGGCGGAACTCACACGACTCACGTGGATGTCCGCTTGGTCGCCGCCACAAACCGCGATCTCGTCCAAATGGTCGCAGAGCGCCAGTTCCGCAGCGACCTTTTTTACCGGTTAAACGTTTTTCCCGTGCAGATGCCGCCGTTGCGCCAGCGCCGCGAAGACATTCCCATGCTGGTCCGTTATTTTGCCCAAAAATATTCCCGCCAGATGAAGCGTTCCGTGGATTCCATTCCCGCGGAAACCATGACTGTGCTGACCAATTACCACTGGCCCGGAAATATCCGCGAATTGGAGAACCTCATCGAGCGTGCCGTGATTCTTTCCCGTGGCACGGTTCTTGAAGTCCCGCTGGCCGAGCTTCGCCAATCTACTTCGCATCCCACTGTCTCGCCGCATACACTGGAAGCGGCCGAACGCGAACATATCCTCCGGGCGCTTCACGAAACTGGCTGGATCCTGGCCGGCCCCAATGGAGCTGCCGCCCGGCTTGGCATGAAGCGCACCACGCTTCAGTCCCGAATGCAGAAACTACGGATTCAACGCCCCTCACTCGCCCATCACTAGGTAGGACTTCCCAAGGCATATAGTTAAATGCCGAAATATCGGCATGTGCCGAATAGTCGGCATGACACCACAAATTGAAACACATATTTCGTGTCCATAGTTATCGTAAGATGCTCAAATTAAATAGCTTAACAGATATTTCACTCGCTGAATCCTTTGGCCGCCGGAATGCCTCCAATCAACATGCCTCAAGACCAAAAGGAATCAATGCTTAAGATTACAGTTAGTCGGCATAGCGATGAAAAGACCCTGATTCTTGAGGGCAAATTAATTGGGGCATGGGTGTCCGAAGTTGATTCCTCCTGGATGGCCGAAAGTAGCGGCGGTCAGCCGGTCCGCGTGGATCTGGCTGGCGTTACATTCATTGATGCCGATGGCAAAGCATTGCTCCGTCGCCTCCATCGCGAAGGGGCAACGCTGCTGGGCAACGGTTGTTTGACGAAAGCGATCATAGCCGAAGTTTCCGGCAGAGTGGGCAACACAACCACGGAAGATAAATCGTCGAACCGCGCACAGAATGCTATCAAGCCCGCGGTGATTGCCGTATTCTTTTTCCTGTTTGCTGGCAACCATCTCGCCCTAGCAGAGGAAAAACCAACACTCCAATTGACGCTGCACGACGCTGTGGTGCTGGCGCTCAAGCAGAATCCGCAGGTACAGATCGGCGTTTTGCAGACGGCCGAAAGCCGACAGGATCAAAACATCGCGCGGGCGGATTTGCTCCCGCAGGCGCAGCTTAACACCTCGATTTCGGTTGTTCGCGCAAACATTGAAACCAATTTCGGAAAGTCTCTTCCGGGAGTCGCCGAGCACCTTGGCCCCTTCGAAGTTTTCACCACTGGCCCTCAATTCAACGTGCCGGTTTTGGATTTAACTCTTTGGAGCCGTTACGCGGCCTCTAAAGAAAATGCTTCTTCGGCGCGTGCGGACCTGCAATCGGCGCGTGAGCAGATGACGTTGCTGACCGTTTCGCAGTATCTGGGAGCTTTGCGCGCCGCGGCGGAGGTTCATTCCGCGGAATCGAGAGTTTCGCTGGCGCAGGCGCTTTATGACCAGGCCGCCGACCTGCAAAAAAATGGAGTAGGTACGGGGATCGATACGTTGCGAGCGAACGTGGAATTGCAAAACGAAACGCAGCGCCTGATTGTCGCGCGTACACAGCACCAGGTGGCCATCTTCGGGCTCGCACGGCTGCTCAACCTGGATCCCCACCAGGCGGTCGAACTCACCGACGAGGTAAGCTTTTTTCAAACCCCTGAGTTCGTTATCGCTGGGACCGTCGAAAGCGCTTATCAGGCCAGGCCCGAGTTGCAACAGGTGGAGGCCAGCCTTCGCGCCGCTGCCGCCACCAAACGCGCCGCCAGCCAATCTCGGCTTCCCGTAGTTCAAGCCAGCGGCAACTGGCAATACCAGGGACTCTCCATAAATACGGGCATTCCTGTTTATGAGTATCAGGTGGGAATGAATCTGCCGCTTTTCACCGGCGGCCGCATCCACGCTGAAATCGTGCTCACGGATCTGGAAGTCCAGAAACTCGAGCAGCGCCGCGCGGACCTGCGCGACGAAATCGCGCTTGAGGTGAAGACCGCCTTCGCTCAGCTGGATTCGTCAAGACATCAAGTGGAAGTCGCGAACCTCGGTGTGCAATTGGCTCAGGAGGAAGTTACGCAGGCTCGCGATCGATTCACCGCAGGCGTAGCGAACAACATTGAAGTCATTCAGGCGCAAGATGCGCTGGCCCGTGCCAACGACAATCAAATCGCCGCGCTTTACGAGTACAACCAGTCACGCGCCGATCTGGCGCACGCGGTTGGGCAGATGGAATCGCTCTATACGAAATAGTGGAATGCTGAATAAGGGTGGAGACATGCCAGGCAACATCAGTGAACTTGAAAAAGAATTGACGCCGGAAGTCAGCGAAGTTCATCCCGCTTCAACACCTGCACCGGGTATGGCGGTGCGCGCGGGCCTATGGTCACGTCCGGGTTTCCGGCGTGCGGTACTGGGTGGCGGAGCAATCCTGGTGGCGGCCGCGCTGGGTTCCTATTGGTATTTCGGCGGACGCGAGTCCACCGACGATGCACAGGTGGACGGCCACTTGAATCCAGTATCCGCAAAAATTTCCGGCAATGTGCTCGATGTTTCCGTGGAAGACAACCAACCGGTAAAAGCCGGACAGGTGCTGGTAAAAATCGATCCGCGCGATCTGCAGGCGCGTGTGGACCAGACGCGCGCCGCGCTCGATTTGGCCGTGGCGCAGGCGGCCGCGGCAAACGTCAATATTCCGCTGACACAGGAAGTCACCCTAAGCGGCACCTCCACCGCATCGGCTGATTTGCAAAGCGCGCTTGCCGACCAAACTGCCGCGGACCAGACCTATCGAACTGCCACCACGTCAGATCTCGCTTATGCCCGCGCACAGGTGGCAAAACAACAAGCAACCTTCGATCGCGCGCAATCTGACCTCGAGCGCATGAAACCGCTTGCGGCCAAGGCCGAAATCTCACAGCAGCAATTGGACGGATACGTGGCCGCGGCGGCAGTCGCGCAGGGCGACTTGGAGTCCGCGAAACAGCGCCTCGTTCAAGCCGAACAGAACGTCTCCATCGCCAAAGCGAAGCTTGAAGGCGCAAACGCTCGGGTAGCGCAGGCTCAGGCCGGTATAGTTACGGCCAAGGCCAACCTCAAGCAAGTGGGCGTTCGCTCCGCAAATGCCGCTGCCGCGGTAGCCGGAATCGCTCAGGCGAAAGCAAATCTCGCCGCAGCCGAACTGCAGTTGAGCTACGCCACGATCGTCGCTCCTGTGGACGGCGTGGTCACGAACAAATCCGTCGAAGTGGGCCAGGTTATCGATCCAGGTCAGGGTCTGCTGATCCTGGTTCCGCTGCAAGACATCTGGGTCACCGCCAATTTCAAGGAAACGCAACTCGCGGGCGTGCGCGCCGGTCAGCCCGCAAGAGTTCAAGTGGATATGTACGGCCAGACTTTCACTGGGCATGTTGATTCGGTAGCGGGAGCCACCGGTTCGCGCTTGAGCTTGCTTCCGCCCGAAAACGCCACCGGCAATTACGTGAAGGTGGTGCAGCGAATTCCGGTGAAGATCGTCCTCGATCCGATTCCGCCCGACAAGGCCATTCTGCGCCCGGGCATGAACGTGAGCGCGACGATCTTGACTCGCTGATTTCACGCGCTATTCGCACGCGCAAAAGTTTTTATCGACCCTTCAATGCAATCGTGAATGAAGGGCCTACTGTAACGGGGAGGGGAACATGGCAACCATAGTTCAGTCTCTTAATCAGATCGGGCAACGAGAAATACCGGACCAGAACAAGCTGATCCGCCGCGCTACCAAAGGGGATGCGTCCGCATTTGAAGCGCTTTATTCTCCACACAGCCGCGCGCTTTTCCAGACCGCTCTGCGCATGCTGGGCAACGCGGAAGACGCCGAAGACGCTCTGCAGGAGGGTCTGCTCGCGGCCTATCGCAACTTGAAGCGTTTTGAGGGGCGTTCGCAATTTTCCACCTGGCTCACCCGCATTGTGATCAACGCCGCACTCATGCGACTGCGAAGCAAACGCTCGCGCCCGGCCATTTCCCTTGATCAATGGCCCGAGGAAGAAAACGCGCTGCCGCCGGAGGAGCGTTTCCCTGCCACGGATCCCAGCCCGGAGGAAATTTGCGCCGGCCGCGAACTCCGCGACTTGGTGGAAGCGAATCTCGGCGAACTTTCACCGGTTCTTCGCGACGCCTTCCTGCTTCGCGAAAGCCAAGGACTATCCACCACGGAAGCTGCCCGCGCTCTCGGAGTTTCCGAGAACACCTTGAAAGCTCGGCTCTGGCGTGCTCGTCAACAATTGGCGGAGCGTCTGGCGCCGCTTCTCCGCCGTGGCCGTGGTCCGGCCACACGTCTGGCGATGGCCACCAGCTCCGGCTCCTGATATCGCCAATCTCCTCCCGAGGGCATGCGGCCAGCATGCCCGAAGGATCTGTGTGCCAATCCCGCCCGGCGGTATACTCGTCCCTTCCTTCGATGGAGTAACTAACCATCCTCCGGAGGTCTAAATGGAAATTGGATTTATTGGTCTCGGGAATATGGGACGCGCCATGGCGGGCAACGTGCTTCAGGCCGGCCACACCGTAAACGTCTGGAACCGCACTCGCGCACGCGCGGATGAGTTACAACGCCGAGGCGCGCGTGTGGCCGCGTCACCCGGTGAAGCGGCACACACTGGCATCGTTCTCACCATGGTCGCCGATGACCGCGCACTCGACTCGGTGGTCTTCAGTGAAAATGGAATCCTCCATTCACTCCCGCCCGAAGGAATCCATATCAGTATGAGCACCATCAGCGTCGCTCTCTCTTCGCGGCTTTCCTCGGCCCACCAAGCCGCCGGCCAGCGATACGTCGCCGCTCCCGTGCTTGGCCGCCCGGAAGCTGCCGCCGCGCGCAAGCTTTTCATCCTGGCCGCGGGCGCTGCGCAGGATATCACCCAATGTCAGCCCTTGTTTGATGCCCTGGGGCAAAAAACTTTTATCGCCGGGGCTGATCCCGTCATCGCAAACCTCATCAAACTTTTGGGGAATTTCCTGATCGCTTCCACCATCGAATGTTTTGGCGAAGCTTTTGCCCTGGCGCGCAAATCAGGCGTCGAGCCCGAGAAGTTTCTGGAAATCCTGACGGGAACTGTTTTTACGGCTCCCCTACACCAAATCTACGGCTCCATCATCGCCCGCGAAGCCTACGAACCGGCGGGATTCGCTGCCGCGCTTGGACTCAAGGACGTGCGCCTCGCTCTTGCGGCCGCCGATTCCGCGGGCGTGCCGCTTCCCGTTGCCAGCCTGGTGCACGACCGTTTTCTATCCGCTCTCGGTCACGGACACGGCGAAAAAGATTGGTCGGTAATTGCCCGGCTGGCTGCTGAAGACGCCGGCCTATAACCGGCGTTTATGCTTTCTTGATCAGCCGCACCACAAAGAGAATCAGCAGCGCACCCACCAGCGAGACCACCAATTGCCCAATCAGACCGTAAGCGCCAATCCCCAGCAACTCGAATATCTTCACTCCTACAAACGACCCGACGATTCCCAGAAGGAGATCCACGCCCAGGCCAAATCCCTTGCCCCGCATGATTTTTCCCGCAAGGAATCCCGCAAGAATACCGATCACAATAATCCAGACCCAGTACATCAGCATGAGCATTCTCCTTTACCGGCAAATTCACAGACCTGTCCCTGTGCGGTTTGAATCTCGCCCCACTCGCGGGGTACCCAATTGCCGGGAGCCTATCACAGAATGGGCAGTTTCAATCAAGTCAGGGGGATGGAGCTTCGGGGCCGGCATTTGCAAGCATCAGCCGGCCTTCCGTTTGCCGCCGCTCAGCACTCTATTCAACACCACCGCGACATCATTCTGTGTTTCGCGGCCCAGCCCGCAGCGTTCGTACATGGCCATCGCCGCTCCATTGCTTTGACTCGTGATTACCCATACCTCGAAGGCTCCGGCGGTTCGTGCTTCGCTGATGAATTTCGCCACCAGGGCATTCCCAACCCCCCGGTTTCGGTACTCCGGTCGCACGCCAACTTCGTAGAGCAGGAACTGTGGTTCGCACCGATAAGGCCGTTGCAAAGCGTAGCCATTCAGGCTGCCGACAACGCGGCCGCTCTCGATCGCCAGAAGAAGATATCGCGCTGGATCGGATATAAATTCGACCAGCGCGGCCTCATCCAGCACGGTCCGCCCGTCCACTTCGACGATTCCCTGTCGAGCGAGGCCTACGTCAGCTCTGCTGGCACGCAAAATTTTGAAGGACCGGTTCGAGTCTAGAAGCGGATCGTGGGGAGACGGTTTGGGCGATTCCGGCATGGGGTCATTCTAAGCGAGTTGGCATTCGGATGACCACGCTTGGAGCGGGTGGTCTCGCCTGATTGTCCTGAACCAAGACACTATGGAACAATCCTCACCTCCGCTGCGTTAATCCGTCTATACGCGAAGGAAGGGCCGGTATGCTTCATTCCATGGTCCAGGATTTGCGCTACGCCCTGCGCATGATGCGCAAAACGCCTGGAGTCACCATTACCGCGCTGGCCGCGCTCGCCCTGGGCATCGGAGCCACCTCGGCCATCTTCAGTCTCGTTTACGGCGTCATGCTTCGCCCTCTCCCGTATGAAGACCCGGGCCGCATCGTCCTGGTGGAAAGGGCCTCTCCCTTCGGGCATCAGTCCAATGTATCCGCTCGCCGGTACACCTTCTGGCACGACCACCAGCACTCCCTGGAATCCATTGCGGCCGAAATGGGAGCGCGACATGTGAATCTGGAGGGCGGTGACCAACCCGACCGCGTGCTGGTCCGCGACGTGACCGCCGACTTCTTCCGCGTCCTGCGTGTGCAGCCCGCCCTCGGCCGAGCCTTCCTTCCCGGCGAAGACGGCCCCGCCGCCGCCCCTGTCGCCGTGCTCGGTTATGGCCTCTGGAAGCGCGCGTTCGGCGGAAACCCGGGCGCCATTGGCCGTTCCATTATCCTGGGAAGCAAGTCCTACACTGTCGTCGGTGTGGCGCCCGCGGGTATTGATTCAACACTGGCTGCCGATCTATTCACACCCGTGGATCCGCCCACCAGCCCGCTGGCCAATGGCTCAAATTTCCAGGTCCTCGGCCGGCTTTCGGACGGAGTAACGCTGGCGCAGGCCAACGCCAACATGCGCGTCGTGGCCGATCAATATCGCGCGGCCTATCCCACCGGCGTCGCTCCGGGTGAAACCGCCGGCATCTATTCCTATCAGGCGGAAATCGGCAGCGATATTCGCCCCATGCTTATGATACTGCTGGCCGCCGTTGGCCTGGTTTTGCTAATCGCCTGCGCTAACGTGGCCAATCTCTTGCTGGCGCGCGCCGCGGTTCGCCGCCGCGAAATTGCCGTGCGCGTGGCCCTGGGCGCCAGCGCCGGCCGGGTGTTGCGGCAGTTGCTCACCGAAAGCCTGGCGCTTTCGCTGATCAGCAGCGCACTGGGATTGGGATTGGCGAATCTGGCTGTTTGGGCCGTGGTGACCTTTAAGCCTGTGGACCTCCCGCGGCTCGAAGAGGTCACTGTGGATTGGCGCGTGGCGCTGTTTGCCGCCGCTCTTGCCGTTCTCACAGGAATACTATTCGGCATCGCGCCCGCTCTGCAGGTCTTGAGAACCGATCCGCGCGACGCCCTGGCCGAAGGCGGCGCTCGCGGAGGCCACGGCCGCGGCCATCGGCGTTTGCGCGATGCCCTGGTGGTCGTCGAATATTGCGTTTCTGTCTTTCTGCTGGTGGGAGCCTTGCTCTTAACTCGCAGTTTCGTCCGTTTGCTGGGGGTGGACCCGGGATTCAATCCCGCAAACGCAATAACCGCGCAGGTTAGCCTCACCGGCACGCGCTACCAGACTCCGGCGCAGGTGGCCCTGTTCGACCAGCAATTGGTAGAAAGGGTCCGCCGCGATTCCGGTGTCGAGGCCGCCGCCACCACCAATTATCTCCCTCTCAGTGGCGGCTTCAACATTCCGCTTGGCTCAATTGAGAACCAGCCCAACCTCAAAGGGGATTTCCTGGGCAACTTGGAATGGTTCGGTATTACTCCTGATTTTTTCCGCGCCATGGGCATGCCGCTCAAGGATGGGCGCATCTTCGATGAGCGCGACACCGCCGCTGCTCCTCCGGTGGTCATCGTCAATCAATCTTTCGTCAAAAAGTTTTTTCCAAAGCAGATTGCGCTGGGCCAGCGAATCACCATTGCCTGGGACCTGATCGGCAAGACCGCCGCCGACCCGCCCCGCGAAATCGTCGGGGTCGTGGTCGATATCCACGAAACCAGCCTCGAACAAACTGCAAGCTGGCAAACCTTTGTGCCCATCAGTCAGGTCAATCCGCCCGTCTCCACTTTGGTCAACAGCATCATGCCCACAACCCTGGTGGTCCGGTCAGCCGCTGGCGCCAACATTTCACAGGGCCGCAATTTGACCGAACAAGTCCGGGCCGTCGATCCTCTGCTGCCTGTTTTCCAGGTTCGGACCCTGGAGGATGTGGTTGGCGAATCACTCGCTGAGCGGAAATTCATGCTCTGGCTGATCGGCAGCTTCGCCATTGCAGCTGTCTTGCTCGCCGCCATCGGCATTTATGGAGTGATGGCCTACCTGGTCACGCAGCGCACCCGGGAATTGGGAATCCGCGCCGCACTGGGAGCCAGCCCTGCAGACCTGCTTCGTATGGTTTTCAGGGAAGCCGCGTTACGCGCAACCGTGGGGTTGGTGGTGGGATTGGCTGGTGCTTTCGCGATCACCAAACTCCTGACCGCGTTTCTTTATGGAGTCAAACCGCGCGACCCTGTGGCCTTCCTGGCTGCGCCGGCTATACTGCTCCTGGTGGCACTGGTGGCCACCTGGCTGCCCGCCCGCCGCGCTGCGCGCGTCGAGCCGGCTATCGCCTTGCGCCATGAATAAAGGTTTTCGGCCCCGGCTAGCACTTGATGCTAAATGCCAGCCCTCTCTTTTGGTAGGAGCACGATTGCTGAAATGAAAATACTTATCACGCGCGCGCGGCGGCGGTTTTCGCAGTAGGCTTCTTGGTGCGCTTCCTGAGCTTGATCGGCTTATCGGGAGTCTCGCCCAGCACTTCTGCGGTCATGATGCTGGTGACAAACTTCTTCAACCCGTGCGATTCAAAGTGGATCACCGTCCGCTCGGAATCAGCCTCGGTCACAATCCCCAATCCATAGGTATCGTGTTTGATGTATTTCCCTTCGGATAGAACCTGCACGGTTTCCTCCTCGCTTAGCGGCAATTGAATCGGAAGTGGTGTGCCTCGTTAAATCGCGCTTAAATTACGCAGCGAATGATCTCGCCAGCCCCCGGCGGATCGGGTACTCTAAACAAAAAAAGCTGCAGGAATTAACCCGCAGCCTGGTTCCATGTGCCCCTTGGTATTCGAGGTCGACACAACGCCATAAGTGTACCATATGTCATACTTTGAGTCTAGGTCTTAGCTAGACTGAAGTTTACGTGCCGGATCAGTATCTTACAGAAAATAAAAGCGATAGCACATTCGAACTGGGTACTGGTAGCTGCAATGTGCCGCTAAACCTCATCAGTTCTGGCAACTGCCATAATTCCGCGAATTGGCTTCAGGCGCAGGATACCTTAGTGTCCGGGGCATCTCTTCAGAAGACCCCAACGTGAAGAAAATTCCCGTCACAATGACAAAAGTTGCCAATCACGCCAGACCCAAGCTTTCCCCAGTGAGACACATGTGCCGAACCAAACTGAACAACGGGCACTGGGCTGAAGAACGGGGACCGAATTGGCGCAGCTCTCCCAACAGGAGATTGACGCAAGACTTGAGTCCTCAGCAGCCTTCCATGCTAAAATTTGCATGCTTGAAAGAAATTGTTGCGGCGGCTGATACTTGCTACCGACAATCGAATAGGTTTACAGAAATCTTGCAGACTCGATTCCAACGTTCTGCTCTTGTGCTGAGCGCTCTAGCCGCGTTCTTCTGCCCTGTCGCCTGCAGGGCCGATGTGGCGCCGCTTCCGACCGTCATCTTTGATGGCCACGCGACCGAACTGACCGCCGCATCTCCATTTCAAGATTCACCCGACCTTTGGGTCACGCTCGCCGATCTCACCCGGGCCACTGGCTACGAAGTAAAGCCACAAGGCGTCTGCCGGAAGGAACTGTGCGTTCCTCTCCCCAAGAACAAGAGCGACTACATCACAAAACACGGCTCCAACACTTGGTTTAACCTTAGTGGCTTCGCCCGCCTTACTCATCAGGCAGCCGCGCACGACGCCATGCGCGGGGCCTGGTATTTCGGTCCCCGAGCCGATATTCAGAACAGCTATCTTTCATCGCTGAGCGCGCCAAACTTCACGCTTCCCGACATGAACGGCATGATGCATTCCCTTTCCGACTTCCGCGGAAAGAAGGTCCTACTGGTCACTTGGGCTTCCTGGTGAGGGTGCCGCTTCGACCTGCCAGGATGGCAGGTCTTCTACCACGAACTAAAAGAGAAGAATTTTGAAATCGTCTCGGTCGCTCAGGACACTGGCGGAGTGAAAGACGCGTCCCCCTGGATCACGAAGGCCAATCCCGAATTTACTGTCCTGATTGACCAGGACCAAATCGTCACCAAACTCTATGGCATGGTTAATGTCCCCACCGGCGTATGGATTAACGAGCAAGGCAAAATTGTCCGGCCCAACGAAGTCGCTTTTATTGACGACCGCTTCAAGTCTTTTTCGCACCTGGATTCCGCTCCCTACCTTGACGCGATTCGCGATTGGATCGCCAATGGTGATCGAAGCTCCTTTCTGCCGACTGAAGCTCAACTCAGGGAACATTTGACTCCCGTGGACCCGGACCGGGCCGCGGCTGACGCCGAATTCAGCCTCGCCGAGTACCTCTATCATTCGGGTCACGGGGCCGACGCTGTTCCACATTTCAAGAAAGCGCAGCGACTCGCTCCCGACAACTGGAATTACAAGCGCCAGGCTTATCTCTTTTCCGACGATCCTGAACGCGATTACGGCACCACGTTTGCAAAGGAAGTTAAGAAACTTGGCGATAAACCTTACTATCCTCCGCATGAATTGCCGCTACCTACGAAGAAATCGGATCAATAACTCAATTAGGGAGTAAAAAATCTAACTAACGGGAATATTCCCGAATTGGGACAATTCCGTAATAGGGTCCTTGACCTTCAAAAGTGTGCAATATTGAACAGTAAAGAAATCTCAAATATAATAGATATTGTTGGGGGTTTAGTGTGTCCACCGGTTTGAAGGAACCGGCGCCTAAAATATACGCAAGTATCCGCTACCCGGTAAGAGTGCTCCTAGTCAAGACGCGTTCTCCGCTTGCTGATCCAGCGATTTGTGGTGACACTTTCGAAATTGCAAAAGTCGCGGTGAAAAAGGGAGTGGGCTAATTTCATGAAGGCCCGAAATCCAAAACTGCCAGGTCGGCCAGTGGATTCCTCTTTTGTAGACGCTGCATCCAGGTTAAAATCACAAAAGAGCGGGGCATTCATGTCAGCAGCCACCCGATCCTCTCATAAGAAGTCTTCCAAAAAGTCCGCTTTCGATGCCCAGAGATTTCTAGAGTCTGCGGGTGTGTCGCGAAAGTTGGCCGAATTCAGCAAGAAACAAAACATCTTTTCGCAAGGCGACGCCGCCAAAACCGTCATGTACATCCAGAATGGGACGGTCAAACTCTCCGTGGTGAATGAGATCGGAAGAGAGGCGGTAGTGGCCATGCTTGGCCCCGGCGATTTTGTCGGAGAGGGATGCCTGGCGGGCCAGTCCATCCGAATGAGTTCGGCAACAGCCGTCACACCCGCGTTACTGATGGTGATTGATAAGGAAGAAATGGTCCGAGTTCTTCACACCGAACATGCATTCTCCGACCGCTTCGTTTCGTACATGCTTTCGCGGAACATCCGTGTGGAAGAAGACCTGGTGGACCAGCTCTTCAATTCGAGTGAAAAGCGGCTGGCCCGTACACTGCTGCTTCTAGCCCAATATGGAAAGAAATCTGAGCCTGAAAAGCTGCTTCCCAAAGTGTCCCACGAACTACTTGCGGAAATGATCGGCACCACGCGTTCCCGTGTTAATTTTTTCATGAACAAATTCAGGAAACTGGGCTTCATTGAATACAATAACGGGGTCCACATTAACAGGTCGCTCCTCAGCGTTGTTCTACACGATTAAGCCTGTCGGCTTTTCCCACTGTCACTTATATGTTGATATATCTCTTTATGTGCCGAATTGAACAGACTTGATCAATCACACTCCCTACCATTGACTTGCGTCCAGAAGGACATCGCATGCACAAAATGCGGGCTATAGACATTCAGGCGGCATCCGCAAACGGCATCTTGGAAGAGGCAGGGACGCTGAGGCGCGTCGCGGCGGATGGAATCATTTACACGCAGGGTGCGCCCGCCCAATCAGTCTTTTTTATTCAGAAAGGCATAGTAATGCTGACGGTGAGGGCCAGGAACCGCCGCAGGGCGGTGATTGCCATCTTGTCGGCGGGCAGTTTCTTCAGTGAGCCATGCCTCAACGATCACCGGAAACATCTTTCTACAGCGACGGCAATCACTGCGACCTCTATCATCGTCATCAAGAAAAACGTAATGGCCCGAATGCTGGTTAAGGAAGCTTCTGTCTCATCCTTTTTCTGGACCAGCCTGCTCACTTCCATGATTCAACTTCGCGATGATTTTCACGACATGCTCGTCAGCACCAGCGAGCAACGCCTCGCGCGCGCTCTCTTGCACATGGCCCAAATGCATCCGCCGCATCAGGTTGCTCACATTCCCATCGTGAACCAGCAGATCCTGGCCGAAATGGTTGGCACCACTCGGTCGCGAGTGAATTTTTTTATGAATCGTTTCCGCAAGCGCGGCTTGATCTCCTATAACGGATACCTCCACGTCAAGAATGCCCTGAAGACCGTCGCCCTTCGATAAGAGTATCCCTCTTTCACCAACCCCCTGTGCCGGGCAGCATCGAAAATGACTTTGGATTTGGCAGCACGGGCAGGTTGAGGGATCTTAGTTTGTGAAGAAGGGAATCAAATCGACATAGGCTAATCTTTGTGGATGGTCACTTTGACAAATTGGAATTCACGCTCATGTGGGTCATCCAGGCGACACCCGAACAATCCGTGTTGGCCGCGGGCCGCAGGAACACAATCTTGACTTCGTGGGAGCGCCTGTCGTATGAGCATAGCCAACGGCCTTTCCACCGGGCCAGGATTTTCATTAACCATTTGTTGTCAAATTCAATCGAGCTGTATATGAATTTCCCACACTCCACATAGGGAGCCTCCAGAACCGCGCGCTCGTCGGTGCCTTCAGCAAATTGGTTCACCAATGACAGTGCGTTGCCTTCCAGAACTCTTACGCGGCCGGATACCACTCGAATTTGGGTGAGAAATTCAACCAGATTATTGATGGTCCACTGCGAGTTCTCGCCGTCAGGGTGTCCACTCGTGAGATTCAAACCGGGGTAGAAGAGTGGCTGAATGAAGGCCCAGAATGAAGGGTCTCGCTCCAGGTTCTCCACAAGATCTCGACCCCTGCCCCGCGAATCCATGAATGCGCCCGCTTTTCTGGTCAACTCATGTGTCTCAATGGCACCGCGCCAGAAGGCGGCCACGCCGGGGCTTTCGTCAATCAACAGCCCGGCATTTGAAAGGCCGTGGACAATGATGATGGATGTGCCCGCGCCGCCTGCAAATGGCTCCATAAAAATGCCGGGGTAGATGCCGTGCTGAGATTCGGCAAGGTGGGGCAATGGATTGGATGCGCCGGCTAAATTGCGCAATGAAGACATATTTCGCACCTATTACCATGTTGAGCGGAACGCCTAACATATAGCAATGGTACGTTGGAGTTGGTATTACCCGTATACCGGTACGTTTAGTACTTCTAGTCTGGAGACATTGGAATGAATGGAGAGATGTTGACCCTAAGCGATTCCGTGCCGGCGGCGCAGCTCTAATTTAAGAGTCCAGAGTTCTTGCAATCGAGCAGTGGCGGCCGGGTCATCCGGATGCGCCTTCTGACTCGCGAACTGTGACTCGATCTGCTTCTCCAAGTCAATTAACTCAAATTCGGCGCGCCGCCGGCGAAGAACGCCGAGACAGCTTTCGACTTCATCCCAGGTGGAGGGCGCGCCGGTCTCAAACGCGATGTCGTACAGCAGCCTCCGGTCGGGCTCGTCCAGGGTTGTAGCCAGCGAGGAAGTATCTGGACGCGCGCCGTCCTTGCAAAGCGGCAACAGAGCCGCGAAGATGCGCTCAGTTTCAAGCCCGCAGTAGATTTCCTCCGCCGCCAGTAAATTGGAAAGGCGCACGCGGAAATCATCGGCTTCGATGAGCATTTGGACCAGCCTCCGCTCGGCAGGCCTGGCGCTGCGCGACAGGAGTTCGGGGTTGGTTTTCACCTCACTGCGGCGCTCCGCGGCCGCTTTGCGCAGCGCCTCACGCAGAACAGGCTCCTCCACGCGCAACTGCTGGGATATCCGTGTGGCCCATTCCGAGCGCAGCAGCGGATTCGGAATTCGTTGTACGTGAGGCATCAGGAAATTCACGGCGCGAAGCTTGCCCTGTGCCGTGGTCGTGTCCATTTGCCGCGCGCGGCCAATCAGATAATCAAGAAACGGCGCCGCCTTTCCCAAAAGTTCCCGATACCCTTCCGCCCCTTTTTTCTGGATGTAGGTATCCGGATCGGCGGGCTTGCCATCCACGGCCGGCAAGGCCAGGACGCGCGTCTCGAAATCCTGCTCCAGCAGCAGCGCCAGCGACCGCTCCGTGGCAGCCTGCCCGGCATTATCCGGGTCGTAGTTCACAACAATCTGTTTCGTGAATCGCGCCAGCAGTTTTACTTGCGACTCAGTGAGGCTCGTGCCGCAACTGGCCACCACATTGACGATGCCCGCGCGCGCGACCGCAATCGTATCCATGTAGCCTTCGACCAACACCGCGAATCCAGCGCGACGGATGGGCTCCTTGGCGCGGTCCAGGTGGTAGAGGAGACCGCTCTTGGAGTAAATCGGAGTCTCGGGCGAATTCAGATATTTCGGCATGTCGTCGCCCAACGAGCGCCCGCCAAACGCGACGACCTTTCCCGATTCGTTGGCAATGGGAAAAATGATGCGGCGGCGGAAGCGGTCGTAGAGCCGGGCCTTGTCGTCGCGCGAAACCAGGCCGGATTGGTCGATGAGTTTTTCAGGGAATTTCTGCTTCAAGTGGCGCAACAGGGCATCGCCTCCCGAAGGCGCATAGCCCAGCCCGAATCGGGTGATGGCTTCCTCGTCCAATCCGCGATCCGCCAGATAGGCGCGCGCGGCCTTGCCTTCGGCCGTGTTGGTCAGGTGCCGTGCAAAAAAAGCGGCCGCTTCACGATGCATTTCCACCAGAACCGAGCGCTGCTGGTTGGTGCGACGTTCCTCCGGACTGCGCTCGCGCGCTTGTGGGACCTGGATGCCGCATTTTTCGGCCACCGCGCGCACCGCGTCGGGAAAGGAGAGCTTGTCCACTTCCATCACAAACTTGAATACGTCGCCGCCCACACCACAGCCGAAGCAATGATAAATTTGCTTTACCGGATGGACAGCGAATGAAGGGGTTTTTTCGGAGTGAAACGGACACAGCCCGGTAAAATTCTGTCCGCTCTTGCGCAGAGGCACATATTCGCCGATCACGCGGACGATGTCCGCCTGCTGCTTCACTTTATCCGCGAATGATCCAGCTTCCGCCATGGAGGAGATATTAAACAGTTTAGGGGGCGATCAGTTCAAACACAAATCTGCCGTCGCGGAAAACTACCAGGGTTTTTCCGTCGGGAGTCCACTGGGCAATTCCGATTGGAACGCTTTTCACGATTGTCCTTTGCGCAACATTCAAGACGTCGAAGCGCACGATGGACTTGAGATCTTGTTTCTCGTGATGTTCCACTAGCAGCAGGTTGTCGTCCTGAGGATTCCACACCGGATTCTCGTCTTCTTCGTCGGCCTCGTTTGCGAACGAGAGCGCCGTCTTGCCGCTGTCCGAATAGCGCGCGCGGAAAGGCAGCCCCGCCTCGAATATATAAGGCAAATAATATTCTCCGGTCGCTGAGAAATTAATACCATACATATTAAAGCGGGTGTCCAGGTGCTTTCCCTTAACATCATAAATATTGACGGTGGGCTGCTTGTCCGTTTCAGCCGTGTCGTCCGCAATATAGATCTTTTCAATTTTGTCGCCCGAATAAAGGACATGAAAACGGAACGCAGGCGTCTTGACCGCGAACTGACGCAACTTCTGAGTGGCCAGGTCCAAAATTCCGATGGCCGTGAAGCCCATGTCGTTGTAGGTCTCGGCGCTCTTGTCCACCTTGGGGCGGTCGGTCATGAAGACGAAATAATTTCCGTCGTTGGTCCATTGAAGGACTCCGCGGAGATTGTTGATCACCACGGGCGCGCCGACCGTTCCATCCTCTTTGATTAGGTAGAGGCCCTCCGAAGTGGATACAGCGAACGTGCGAGGAATGGGCACAGTCCAAACCCCGACAGACCCACCGGTGAGGAGCTTCTTCACCTGCCCGGCTTTCAGATCGAAGAGAAAGACGTCCTGTTTTCCATCATCCGGGCTGTGGCTTGCGGTGAAAAGGATTGCGGTTTCATCATTGGAAATGGCGAATTGATCGACTCTGTAATCTCCCGTTGGCAGTGCATAGGACTTGCCTGTGGCTTGCGAAAATGCGGCACCAATCGAGTACGCAAACAAAAACAATATGATCGCGAGAGCAGTAACCGCCCGCGTGGAGAAAAAAGAATGGCTGGCCAGGCTGTTTTCCATGTTCAACCTCTCAATTCCACAACGGTGATCGCCGCGCCGCCGCGGTCGGCTGTTTCGGAAGCGATTCGCTCAACCAGCGGATGCGCAGTGAGAAATTCAGCAAGTCCGCGCCGAAGCGCGCCGGTTCCGTGACCGTGGATGATGCGCAGGCGCGGTTTCCCCGCCACCACCGCGGAGTCGAGGAACTTATCCACACGCCGCGTGGCCTCTTCCACGGTGCATCCGATGACGTTGATTTCATCCGCAGACGGCTCATCGGTTGGCTGCGCTTGAACGGTGATGCCAGAGGCATATCGCGCGGGCTGTGGAGTCCCGGCCACCGGGCGATCTTCAACAATCGCGGTGACGTCGTCGAGCGAGATCTTCATGCGCAGCGGACCGGCCTCAACTTCTGCCCCGCGGCCATCCACGCGGCGCAACACAACGGGCGATGGGAATCCGCGCACGCGTACTTTGACTCCAGGGACAAGCCGCTCGGCCTTAACTGGTTGTTCGTTGGGCACCATGGCGGGGCCCAAGTCTTCCTGCGATGCGGAGAGATGTTGCACCACGGCGTCATCAACTTCTTCACGCGCTTCGCCGCGCGCCTTGCCAGCGGCCCGCTGCGCTTGCTTATTGAGCTGCGATTGAAGTTCTCGATTCTTGATGGCTTCGAGCGCACTCGCCAGAGCTGCTTCGTGTTGTTTCAACGCTTGGGTAAATTTCTGCTCCAGGTCGGCGATGCGTTTGCGTTGGCGCTCCGCCCATTCGGTCTGCAGTATCTTCCGCTGGCGATCAATCTCCGCGGATTGTTCGCGCAACGCGGCGCGCAGCGTGTCCACTTCATCGCGCGCTGTATGCAAGTAGGCGATCAGGTCGCCAGCCTCACGCGCAGCGGGCGTCATTTCAGCACGAGCACGCTGCAGGATACGCTCCGGGAGGCCGAGCCGCTCAGCAATCGCGATGCCGCTCGACCCACCGGGCACGCCGACCAGCAGGCGGTAGGTAGGGCGAAGGTTGACCGCATCAAATTCCACGGCGGCATTAAGCACGCCGGGAGTCGTGGACGCATAGGCCTTCAGGCGATCATGATGCGTGGTGGCGAGTGTGAGGCAGCGCCGCGCGCGAAATTCTTCCAACAGCGCCACAGCTAGCGCCGCGCCCTCTTCCGGTGCTGTTCCCGTGCCTAGCTCATCCACAAGCACAAGCGAGCGCTCCGTGACCGCTTCGAGCATGGAACGGAGATTGAGCATGTGCGCTGAAAAAGTGGAAAGGCTCGCGGCGATGGATTGCTCGTCACCAATGTCGGCGAGCACGCGGTCAAATAATGGCAGCTCCGCCGACTGAGCCGTCACTGGAATGCCCGATTGCGCGGCGAGCGCTGTCAGACCGACAGTCTTCAATGCGACGGTCTTGCCTCCGGTGTTTGGCCCGCTGATGACGAGTACGGTTTCACCTGAGCCCATGGCGAGCGACATAGGAACGACCGCGCGCCCTTCGTTGCGAAGCGCGGCTTCCAGGATGGGATGCCGCGCGGCATCGAGTCTAAGTTGAGCGTCTTCGCGGAAAACGGGAATCGCGCAATCATATTTGCGAGCATACCGTCCGCGGGCAAAAAGCGAATCGAGCTCTGCGATAATTTGTGCGTCGTGCCGCAACGCAGATGCCTGTCCGCGCAGCATCTGTGTCAGTGCGGCCAGGATGCGCGCAATTTCGGCGGCTTCGTCGTCGGCAAGTTGCACCAGCTTATTGTTCAATTCGATGGCCACCAGAGGCTCGACAAAAACGGTTTGTCCCGTGGCGCTCGAACCGTGAACGATGGCGTCGCGCACATTGGAATTGCGCCGCTCGGCGGCTCGCACGGGAATCACGTAGCGGTCGTTGCGCAGCGTGACGTAGTCTTCACCAGGCTCTGCGCCACGCGCCCGCAGGATTTCGCGCAGAGACTTCTGGATGGAATCGCGCGTGCGTGCAAGGGACGCGCGGATGCGGCGTAATTCCGGAGAGGCGTCATCGCTAATGGCGCCGTCGGGCAACACCGCGCGGCGAATGGCCGCCAAGTACACGCGGAAGTCACCCAGCGAATCCGCGCGCGCGGACAATCCCTGGAACTTTTCCCGCGAATCGCGAAAATAATCCTTCAGCCAGCCAACAGTTTCCAGGAGAGAGGCCGCGTCCAACAGCTCGAGAGGAGTGAGCACCGCCGATGATGCGGCTGCTTCTGAATTGTCGCTGCGTTCAAGGCGCAGCAACCACGGGTCGGGATCGGCCAGCGCGCCAAAACCCAGCTCGCTCCCATCGCGCAGCCACTCCATGGCTTCACGGATGAGCGCGAATTCGGCATCGAGCTGGGCGCGATCCTGCCGGGGAGTAAGTGCTTCGATGCCGCGCCGGCCGGGCGCACAGGTAGCGAAGCCGCGGACGATTTCACGCAGCCGGTCAAATTCCAGGAGCTCTGAAGCAGTTCGTGACATTTAGAAACTGCAAAGCCTAGTTTGATTCTGGCCGCAAGATCGACAGCGCCACTTCTTATTTGTGGCCTGGGCAGCAGCGCGCGTTGCCCAGCTCCTCCACCATCACGACGGCCAGCGAATCCAGGACATCGGTGGCAGCCTTACTTTTGAGGTTGTGATTGTTGCCGAGAAAAGAAAACACCAGATGCTCGCCGCGTGATGAAGTCGCATAGCCCGCCAGTGAATCCACGTGACTCAGTGATCCAGTTTTTGCCCAGACGTGTCCCGCAGCCGGAGTGCCTTTCATGCGATCCATTAGAGTGCCGTCTTCCCCGGCAAGTGGCAACGCAGAGCGAAAGATCTCAGCCCAGGGTTGTTGCGCGGCCCAGCGCAGAAGTGTGACTTCTGATTGCGGTGTGACCATGTCCTTGCGGGAAAGACCCGAGGCGTCGGTCATCACCACGTCGGCATCGCTTAGCCCGAGACCCTTGCGGAAGTCTTCCTCAAATTGCAGCGCTGTATCTTCGGAAGAGTCACCGCTTTTTGCGCGCGCGGCAACCCGCAGCAACATTTCAGCGTGCAGATTTTGGCTGGTCTTGAGCATGACGCGCAGGTCATCGGAAAGGGAAGGCGAAATATGTTCAGCAAGTACGGTCGCGCCCGGCACCGTAGCTGCGGCAGCGGCGGGGGACGCCACGGGAATTGTGTCGGAAGCCGTGGGCATTGGCACGGCACCGTAATAAGCGCCGGGGTCTCCCGCGTGGACGGCGCGCGCACGGCCAGAAATGGTTACGCCGCGCACCTCCAGCAGACTCTTGAGGAGCGCCGAGGCAAATTCGGCGGGACGGTCAATCGCCAGCCCCATCGAGTGAGGCGGCGCATCCAGGGGCATTGAGCCGCGCAGAAATATTTCGCTCGAGCCGGGCTCGCGCTCCACGGAAAGCTTCTGCACGGAGCCGCGAGCGGCAGTATTAACTTCGTTGTGGACCCGATAGATGTCCGTCAAAGGGATGGCAGTGAAGGTTGCCGGTGAACCTGCAACCCTGCCCGGAGTCAGTTCAATGAGGAGAATTCCGTCATTGATTTGCAGCGCTGAAACCGGCACGCCGTAATTCCAAAGCATGTCATCAATCGCCCAACCGGAAGGATAAGTCCCTCCAGCGAGATAACTGTTATCCGCGACGATGTCACCCGAAATCTGTTTCACGCCTCGAGCGACTACAGCGTCCGCAAGCTCGGCGAGTGCTCTTTCCGGAGGGCCATCGCGCTCGGTCTTCTTAACAAAGGGGAAGACACGATTGGAGAGATTCGGGTCGCCGCGGCCGACCAGAATCAAATCACCCTGAAGTAGGCCTTCCGAATTGAGTGGGGCGCGCGTTTCGATCGTGGTGCGAAAACGAAAGTCGGGCCCGAGCGTGGCGAGAGCCAGCGCGGCGGTGAAAAGTTTGGCATTGGATGCGGGCAGGAAATACTTGTCGGAATTCAGCGAGAAGAGTACTTCTCCAGTGTCGGTATCCTCGACCAGCATGCCCCAATAGCCGCGCCCCGGTTCGGGAGCAGCCAATATCTGCTCAACTCTTGCGCGAAAAGAGGCCACTCCGGTTGAGGCGCCGGTCTCGGAATTCCCACGGCGCGCGGGTTCCTGGGCAAATGACGCGGCAATGAGCAAAGCGGCGAACAGAGACACAACGGAAAGACAAAAAAACCTTCGATATCGATAGGATTGCGCCATCTTCTCTTTGCGAAGACCTAATCGTATTTTCAAACCGGCATGCCTTCGGACAATCGGGTCACAATTGAAATTATCGTTTATTGCGAAGCGCGTCAAACCCTGCCATAGCGCGCAACGGGTGACGCCGCCGGACGGCAAGCCCGATTTGCGTCAAGACTGGGGACGATTTATCATGAAGTCCCACCCCATAAGGAGGAAATACATGCGCAAATCAATTGCGTTGCTGGCCGCGATGGCCCTGGTGACGCTTCCCATGCTGGCCGCCGACAAAGAAAAAGACGAAGAGCGGCTACGCAACTGCGGCACCGTGATGCACGAAATCCTGAATGTTCCTGATGACATCCCGCAGGATCTGCTGAACAAAGCGGAATGCGTAGTCGTGTTGCCCTCCGTCCTAAAGGGCGCATTTATAGTCGGGGGCAGCTACGGGCGCGGCGCTATGAGTTGCCGAAGCGGCGACCACTTTGACGGTCCCTGGGGGCCGCCAACGATGATGGCGCTGGAAGGCGGAAGCGTGGGCTTCCAACTGGGCGGCGAGGCGACCGATTTCGTGCTTCTGATCATGAACGCGCGCGGAGCGAGCTCCATCCTCACGAGCAAAGTGAAGCTCGGAGCGGACGCCGCGGCAGCCATTGGTCCGGTAGGCCGCAATGCGCAGGCCGATACGGACGCCACCATGCGCGCGGAAGTGCTGACTTATTCGCGTTCGCGCGGCGTTTTTGCGGGCATTTCACTGGATGGATCAACGCTTCGTCCTGACAACGATGCCAATGAACTTATTTATGGAAAGAAAATGGAAGCGAAGGAAATCGTGCTCCGTCGAGCCGCGCCTGCGCCGCCTTCCTCCAAAGAACTCTTGGATGTCCTGAACGAGCATTCTCCGAAGAATATGTCCGACCCGAAGTCGCGTTAATCATTGGCAGAAACAGGACAAAATACCCCGGTGAAGGCCGGGGTGTGTCCGAAGCACAAGTTTGCACATCGCGCTGAGTTCCCGTAATCTGAGATTTCGATTCTGGCGCGTCTTTCGCGTGAAAGTCTCCCGCGCGTGGCTCGTCTCCAAATATGCTCTGTCCCATATGCAATAAACGAAAAGCCGAACGATTCTGTCCGGCAAAAGGCGAGAAGATTTGCGCCGTTTGCTGCGGAACAGAGCGCGAAGTCACCATTGATTGCCCGGCAGATTGTGCGTATCTGGTTGCCGCGCATCGCTACGAACAGCGGCAAAACAAACCGCTGCCGGTTTCCGAGGTACCTTTTCCTGACGTGGAATTCGCTCCCGCGATTATCCACCAGCACCGCAACGTGGTTTCCGGGTTGGCCTTCACAATTTTGAAGACTGCCGCGGATGAGCCATCCACCGTGGACGCAGACCTACTCGCCTCTCTCCAGGCGCTGGCGGAAACCTATCGTACGCTCGGCTCGGGGATTTACTATGAGAAGCCGCCCGCAGGCGGACCTCCTCAGGCGATTTACGCTGCGCTGGGCAAATATCTGGAGGAGTTCAGGAAACAAGAAGCGGAACAGGGCACTGCCGGGCGGCTGGGCGCCGGCCACCTGAAGGATACCGACATCTTTTACTTTCTGGTGTTCCTCCTACGCGTGGGACGACAGCAGACCAACGGGCGGCCACGCGCGCGTATGTTCCTAGAATTCCTGAGGGGGCAGCTCCCGAGGGAAGCTCAGCCCCAGGCCGAACCAAGCCGCATCATCCTTCCATGACAATTTCCTGAAAAACGAGCTAAGCGGCGCCCAGCGAAAGACTGAGCTGCGGCGAGGGCAACTCACAAGTTGATTGCACCGGCCGCGCACCCAGTCCATATTTCTTGCGCATCGCGGCGGCGCGCTGGGAAATTTCCTGACGGTAAGTCTCTGGCGGGTAAGCCTCCCGTTTGTACCACTCGCCATATTGTTGGGCCAGCCGGGGGAACTTTTTCTCAATGAAGGGTAAAAAATGTTTGGCCGCGGAGGGCATGAGCCAGAGTGGGGACGACAGGAACCACCGCGCGCCAGCCTCGCTCGCTGCGCGAGCCATGGCCTCAAAATGCGGCTCGCTGTCGGTGAGACCTGGCAATACGGGCATCATGAAAACGCCGGCCGCAAGCCCGGCGTCGCGCAATTGGCGCAGGGCCTTCAACCTCAGATCGGGGCGCGGCGCCCGCGGTTCCAGCATTCGCGCCAGGCGCGTACGCACAGTGACGATGGTGACATTGATGGTGAGCGACGACCGCTCCGCGATGCGGCGAAGCAGGTCAATCTCTCGCACTACCTGGTCAGATTTCGTAGTGATGCTAAGGTTCAGCCCTTCGCGTTCGGCCATTCGTTCAAGGATTGCGCGGGTTACGCCGAATTCGCGCTCCGCGGGCTGAAAGGGATCGGTGGCGCTGCCAATAGCAATATGCCCGCCGCCGATGCGCATCTCGGCGAGATCGCGCGAGGCAATCGGTCCCGCGTTGGCCTTGGCGTAAATCTTGCGCTCGAAATCGCCGCCATCAAGCTCCATGAATTCATGCGTGTATCGTGCATAGCAGTACAGGCACCCAAATTCACAGCCTCGATAAGGATTTACGGTAAATGGAAAGGGGACGCGTGTGGATTCGCAGCGGTTGACGATGGAACGCACCGGAAGCAGAAAGTACTCGGTGCCGCGCTTGGCGTCCGCGCAAGGTGAATCAGCGGCGAGGCGGGCGATTCCGGCAAGGCCGGCAGCAAGCTTCGGTGGTAGCGAAGCTGGAGGCGCGTTGTCCCGGTGGTGCGGGACGATGGGAAATAAGGAGGGAGTGGGAAAAGTGGCCATCGTCCGGCTCGTCGCTGAATAGGTGCTCCAATGCAAGGAGTGTATTCGCCTTTTGTTCGCTTTGTCAAGAAGAATATTCGCTTTATTTTCGCCCGTGGAAACGGCTTCCTACACTCTCAATCCGCCCAGGGTTCCATCCAATAATCCATGGCCAGCCATATGCCGCGTGAAAAAGGCACGAAAATCAGCGAAAGGACGATGGCCACGACCATCCACACCAGGATTTTGACCTCCGCAGAGGCGTGCCATATTTCGGGGAAGTACTGCGAAACCAGGTAGGCAGTAATAAGAATCGCCGCGGTGATGCCGTAATTGATGATCATGGCTCCGACGAAATAGCCAGGCTCCCGAAAGAATTTCAGCCCGCACGCCGGGCAATCATGATTCATGGTGAACATGCGCTCGAGGAGGCGTCCCTGGCCGCATCGCGGGCAGCGCAGGCGCAGGCCGCAGCTCATTACGTGTGTAAAGGATGGGTGGGTAACCGGCATAGGCCTCACGTCCATACAATAACTTAGATGTGGCCGCGGGTGTGCCGGATGTTTTTGAAAATAAGGACGATGAACGAAAGGGCAATGTCCAGGTAGAGGTACAGTGCACAATATGCGCCCCGGGGAATGAGGCTCCATTATGCTTTAGGGCGCGGGGTCTATAATTTGACCAGGAGCCCCGCAGGTGGAACCGATCAACATTCTCATCCTGGATGATGATGTGGTGAGCCAGGCCGCGCTGCGCCAAGTGCTCGACTCCGAGGGCTGGCAAGTCCATGTGGTCACGCGAATGGATCACGCCCTGGCGGAGGTGGCTCGCTGGCAGGCGCGGCTGGTGATCGCCAGCGTTTCCATGACCGGCCTTTCCGGGCCAGTGTTTGAAACCTTGAGAGTCCTGGCGCAGGCGGAGGCCGTGGAGGGCGCTCGGACGCCAACGCGCGTGCTCTATCTTGTGCCCATGATGGCGGCGCCGCGAGCTCAACCAATGTTAGAGCGCGTGGGCCTACCCTATTTGCTGAAGCCATACCACCTGCATGACTTTCTTCAAAAAGTAAGCGACCTGCTGATTGAGGCGGGAGCGATCAGCACCTCCATGGTCAACGTGCAGCCAGAGTTGCAGGTTGCACCGCGCCCGTTTGTGCGCATCGGAACGAGGCTGGATAAACGACGGACCAACATGTTCTCAGGGCGCGACGAATACATGATGACCGAGGAAGAACTCATGGAGTACGAGAAGCAGGAAGAAGAAGAAAAGAAAAAGAAGATCAAGAAGCGGGATGATTTCCTGTAAGGATCAACTCTATTTCACCGGCCCTGAAGTCCTTCCAAGATAAATTCACATGGCAGGTTTTAGGAAAGCCAGGAGCGAACCTGGCTGCGGTCGGGCGTGGCGGCGAGTAATCCAATCATGGTGAGGCGCAGCACAGGATGGCGAAGCGCGGGAGCTATTTCCGCCATGGGTATGAGCACGAACCGGCGGTCGGCCATACGCGGATGCGGAATCTCGAGGTCGGCAGAGCGGATGATGCTGGCCCCGTAAAACAAAATATCAATATCCACAGTTCGCGGCCCCGCGTGAACGATGCGTTTGCGGCCGAGTTGTTGCTCGATGCCACGAACAACATGGAGCAGTTGCCAGGGCATAAGCTCCGTTTCCGCTTCGACGGCAATGTTCAGGAACCAGCCCTGCGCCTGAAATCCGACCGGCTCAGTTTGGTAGAGCGCGGAGCGCCGCGTGATGCGCACTCCCGAATTCGTCAGCAGCTCAAGCGCGCGCTCAATGTGCGAGGCGCGGTCGCCCAGATTTGACCCAAGGGAAAGGTAAACGGTGTGGAGTGACATTAGGGCCGCCGCTAAAATAGAGGCTGCTGGCGGCGCGGAACATCCATTCCAAAATGTTTGTAGGCCAGCGGAGTGGCCATCCGGCCGCGCTGTGTGCGGTCTAGCAGGCCGAGCTGCATCAGGTAGGGCTCGTAAATTTCCTCGATGGCATCTTCTTCCTCGCTGAGAGACGCCGCGATGGTGTTCAACCCAACCGGCCCGCCTGAATATTTTTGAATAATTGTCAGCATCAGATTGCGGTCGGTTTCGTCCAGCCCGTGCTGATCCACCCCAAGCATTTCGAGCGCTTCGTGCGCGACATCCTTGGTGACTTGGCCATTGGCGCGAACTTGCGCAAAGTCGCGCGCTCGCCGGAGCAGACGGTTGGCGACGCGAGGCGTGCCCCGTGCGCGCCGCGCAATTTCCACTGCGCCATCGTCATCGATCGAAATGTCCAGGATGCGCGCGGAGCGCCGAACAATCACGGCCAGATCCTCGGGCGTATAAAAATCCAACCGGTGGACGATGCCGAAACGCGAGCGCAAGGGCGCGGTGATCAGTCCCGCGCGTGTGGTGGCGCCGACCAGCGTGAAATGGTTTAGCGAAAACGGATGAATTCGCGCGCCGGGCCCCTGGCCGATGATCAGGTCGATGCGGTAATCCTCCATCGCCGGGTAAAGGACTTCCTCCACGGCGGGCATCAACCGGTGAATTTCGTCCAGAAAAAAAACCTCGCGCTGCTCCAGCGCCGTGAGCACAGCGGTAAGGTCGCCCTTTCGTTCCAGCATCGGCCCGGAGCTGGTTTTGATGGCCACGCCCATTTCGCTGGAAATGATTTGCGCCAGCGTGGTCTTTCCCAGGCCGGGAGGTCCATATAGCAGCACATGGTCGAGTGCGTCGCCGCGGCTCTTGGCCGCTTCTATGGTGATGGCCAGATTTTCCTTCACGCGCGATTGCCCGATGAAGTCCTCAAGCCGCTTCGGGCGGACGCTCGATTCGATGCGCGCGTCCTCGTCAAACGCCTGCCCGGAAATAATCCTCTGGCCGTGCCTGTCCATCCGCGGGTCCGTGGGTCCGGCTGGCTTGGTTGCGCTCATAACAATTGCGCGCGCTAATGCGCGGCGCGCGCCCTCCGCTCAACGGGTGAAGCAAGATTGTGCAGCGCGGCCTTCAGCAAATCCTCAAAATTTGTCCCCACTTGCTGCTTGCATGCCGATACAGCAGCCTCTGCCGCCGCCTCTTCATAGCCCAAATTAACCAGTGCGGAAACCACATCCTCCACTGGCCCTGCGGGTGACACCGCGCGCGGCGCTCCCGGCGCTTCCATGGCCGCAAGTTTGTCGCGAAGCTCCACCACAATCCGCTCCGCAGTTTTCTTTCCAACACCGGGGATGCGCGTCAGCGCCACCAGGTCGCCGCTGCGAATCGCTGGCACCAGTTGATCCACGCTGATACCGGAAAGAATTTTCATCGCCAGCACGGGCCCCACCCCGGAGGCCGCGATCAGCAATTCAAAGCAATGTTTCTCACGCGAAGTCAGGAACCCATAAAGCGAAATGCCATCATCGCGCATGTGCGTGTGCACCAGCACAGTCACCTGGCTGTGCAGGTCCCCCAGCGCAGAGTAAGTGGAAAGCGGAATGTGCACAAGGTAGCCGACGCCGCCCACGTCTATCAGCACTTGGTTGGGGCGCTTATCGAGAAGCGTTCCGCGGAGCTGTGCAATCATCTGGTGTAGGAAACCATCATGGCATAAGCAGGGCGAAAGCCCGGCGAAAGGATTATTGAGCAGTGGGAGCGGGGTGTCAACGCGATGGCTAAGCCTTGTGCTCCGGACCAAAAATCGAAAGCCGATGACCGTCGGGGTCGGTGAAATTTGCCGCGAACATGGGGCCAGCCACCGCGTGCGGTTCGCCCAGAAATGTCACGCCCCTGGCGCGCAATTTGTCGTATGCCGCACGAACATCCTCCACGCCAAAAACCAGTTCCGTGGCGCCTACGCGCGTGGTGCTCGCTCGCGCCAGGCCCTCGCTCAACGCCAGAGTGAATCCACCCGCATCGAAGAAAGCAAATCCGGGATGCTCGGCCTGCAAAGTGAGACCAAGGATATCGCGATAAAATGGAATCGAACGCGCAGTAGTTTCCACACCCAACATGACGTGACTGATCTTTGATTTATCCATGATTCCCTCCTGGCCAAGCCGTCTGTTTCCCGGAATCTTAGCAGCACACCGGGCCACGCCCACTATCTGCCTAGTGCGGTTCCGCCGGCTTCTTGAGAATTGCTAATTTGAAGAATCTTTGGCGGGGGAAAACAAGCACTTTACTTTGCGTCGCTAACGAGATTTACGGTATCGATCACGCCGATCACGGCCATATCGATGGGTGAGTTTGGCCGGCCAACAGCCGTCATCGCTGAAAAACCTTCCATGACCAGCAAGACCCGGTCGCCAACTCCAGCGTCCACGGAGTCAAGAGCGAGAACGGGCTCACCACGGTCGCTCCCGTCGAGTTGCAGCGGCTGGACCAGCAGGATCTTGCGCCCCATGTGCGAGCGCGTTTTCTGCGTGGCCACCACATCTCCCACAACTTTTCCAATCACCACGAGCCGTTCACTCCTTGCGGGTTCAACTTATCCGTTGCCTACGTCCCCACGGGCAGATTTATCTCGTCCACGATGCCGACAATCGTTGCTTCCGTGGGCACTTCTTCCGGCAAAAAAGGGAAGCTGGCTTCTTTCCCGCGGCACCAGTAAATCAGTTCACCCGTTCCTGCGCCCACGGAATCTATGGCAATAAGCGCGCGCCCCTTCTCTCGTCCGTGCCGGTCAACCGGCTGCACCACGAGCAGCTTTTTCCCGGCCAAATGCGCGTCCTTCATGGTGCAAACCACGTTCCCGATAACAAGCCCAAGTTGCATAAATTATTTCCTGCGCGTCGAAGCCAGCTCAGCTTCGTGCAACGCATCCAGATTTACGCTGTCCACCACTCCTACAATCGCGGCGTCCACCGGCTTATCCTTGCAATCGGCGGCCATGCGCGCGGAACTGCCCGAAACAATCAATACAGTTTCACGAAATCCTGAATCCACAGTGTCCACGGCGATTACATATCCGGATTCATCTCCACCTTCGGGTGTAACCGGCTTCACGATGAGGAGCTTCATTCCTTCCAGGCGAGGGTCTTTACGCGAGGCAACGATGGTTCCGACGATGCGGCCAAGAATCATTCAAATTTTCATCCGGCCACAGTGCCGGCAATCCGAGAAAGTCCTTCGCAACTCCAATTAGTCTCCCACTCCGCCGGAAGACGCTGCCGATTTGCCGATGGGCAAAATCGCTTCAAGGGATTCATGCGGCCGGGGAATCACGTGAACGGAGACGAGCTCGCCAACGCGTCGTGCCGCGGCCGCTCCCGCATCGGTTGCGGCCTTCACGGCCGCCACATCCCCGCGCACCATGGTGGTGACGTACCCTGCGCCGATTTTTTCCCAACCGACAAGGGTAACTTTGGCGGCCTTCACCATGGCGTCCGATGCTTCAATCATCGCCACCAGCCCCTTGGTCTCGATCATGCCCAGGGCTTCGCCCATTCCATTACCTCCGCGCCAAACCAATCAGCAATCGTTACGCGGCCGCGCCGCGAGCAATTTTTCCACATCGCCGCCAGAAAGCAAGCTCTGTTTCCCGAGCAACTCAGTCACCAGCGAAATACGTGCATGGTGCTCAACCATTTCCATGTGATGGAAGGCAGTCAGCAGGTCGCATCCATACGTGACCACACCGTGATTGGCCATCAGAATGGCATTGTGGTTCGCGATCAGCGGCTCAAGCGACGCGGATAGTGCGTCTGTGCCAGGCGGAGCGTAGGGCGCCAGAGGGATACTCCCCAGCGAATAAACCATTTCCGCCAGCAACGGCTTATCCAGCGCCAATCCAGCGGCAGCATAACCGGTGGCCACCAGTGGATGCGCGTGACAGATGGCATTCACGTCTGCCCGCCGTTTGTAAATAAACAGGTGCATCTTCAATTCTGATGACGGTTCACGAAACCCTTCCAGCTTGCGGCCCTCAAGGTCGGTCACCACCAGATCTTCCGGCGTGAGCGTGCCTTTGCACACACCCGTGGGCGTAGCCAGCACGCGTTCCTCTCCCAGTCGAATGGAAAGATTCCCGTCAGAGGAAGGAATGAAGCCCCGCTGGTAGAGCCAGGATCCCGCAGTACAAATCTCTCGTCGGTGCTCTTCACCGGACTTCCGGTGACCGGGTGAAATGTTATCGGGGCACATGGTCAATCCCGTAGCGCTCAAGCTGTCCAGCTCCACACTGGGTCCTATAATTCTTACGCGTGCACCGGGGACAGCATCAAGCGTAGATACCGCGCAGCTTCAACGCGATGGCGACGCGATCGATGGCCAGCATGTATGCGGCGATTCGATTGTTGACGCCATGGGTCTCCGCGTAGCGGACCACCTCGTCAAAACTGTGCTCCATAATGTCGCGCAAGCGTTCGTTGACTTCGCTTTCGCGCCAGAAAAACCCCTGCCGGTCCTGTACCCACTCAAAATAGCTGACGCTCACGCCGCCTGCGTTTGCCAATATATCAGGAATAACGAAAATACCCTTGCTATCAATTATTTCATCGGCCAGAGACGTGGTCGGGCCGTTAGCCCCTTCGCAAATAATCTTGGCCTGCACGCGATGAGCGTTCTGCGTGGTGATCTGGTTCTCTATCGCGGCGGGCAACAAAATCTCGCAGGGCTGGAAAAGCACCTCCTGCGAAGTAAACTTTGTGCCGCCGGCGGGAAATTCCGGCAGAGGTTTGCGCTGCGTATAGACCCAATCGATCAGCTTGGGGATGTCGAATCCTTTTTCGTTGTACAGCGCCCCGTGAATGTCCGCCGCGCCCACTATTTTGTAGCCGGCCTCGTGCATCAGCATCGCTGCCATCGAGCCGACGTTTCCGAAGCCCTGCACAATCACTCGCGTCTGATCGCGCTTCAATCCAACGCGCGCGATGGCGCGATCGCACACAATCATGCAGCCGCGGCCGGTCGCTTCTTTCCGCCCACGCGACCCGCCCAGCTCGATTGGTTTCCCGGTCACCACAGCAGTTGTCGTGTGGCGAACGTGCATCGAGTAGGTGTCCATCACCCAGGCCATGGTCTGTTCATTGGTTCCCACGTCGGGCGCGGGCACGTCGCGCTCCGGGCCGATCCACTCACTCAATTCGGCGGTATAACGCCGCGTGATGCGTTCAATTTCACCCTTGGAGAGTTTTGTCGGATCGCAGATCACCCCACCCTTGGCCCCGCCGAAGGGAATATTCACCACCGCGCACTTCCACGTCATCCAAGCCGCCAGCGCGCGCACTTCGTCCAGTGACACGTTCTTGTCGAAGCGAATCCCGCCCTTGCAAGGCCCCCGAACGATGGAGTGATGCACTCGGTAACCGATGAATACTTCCAGCCTTCCGTTGTCCAGCGTCACCGGGATGTAAACGGTGATTTCCTTGTTCGGGTACTTCATGTACCGGTACAAACCATCTTCAAGACCCAGCCGCCGGGCGGCCTCTTCAAAACGAGATTCCGCCGATTCGTAGATATTCAATTCGTTTTTGGCGGCTACCATGGCCATGCAGTAATCTCCTCGGATTGCCCTGATGACGAATGAATTAGAGGTTCAGTATCGCGTACCCGGATAATCATGCGCCCCAGAGGCCAGGCGAGCAGCGCGCCAAGTATACGAGCCTCGCCTCCGAAGCGCAATAAAATCAACGCGGTGGACGTCTCGCGACGAACTCTTCGATCAACAGTTGAGCCAGTCGCGCCGAGTCATGCCGCACCACGCCGTGCTCCTCCACAAGATTATCGAACGCGCATCGCAACCCCAGTTTCTGCAGACTCTCCAAATCCGCGCGCACCGGTTCGGCTCCCTTCAACCGGTAGCGGTCGGCCACCCCGGGCGAAATGGGGTGCTCATTGATAATCACCCAATCCAGCAGGCGGCGCTTGGTGTGCCGGTAAATTGCACGGACATGCGCGGAGACCGACATCCCGTCGGTTTCTCCCGGCTGGGTCATCAGGTTGGGGATATAAATTCGCGTGGCTTTCGAGCGCGCGATCGCATCGGCCACTCCGGCGACCAGCAAATTAGGAATTACGCTGGTGTAAAGCGACCCCGGACCAAGCAGGATCAGCGTGGCTCTCTCAATCGCCTCGATGATTTCCGGCAGGGGCTTCACTCGCCGCGGCACCAGTCGAAGCTGGCGTATGCGCCCGCGCGTGCGCGCAATTTTGGTTTCGCCTTTAACCACGCGCCCATCCTGCATCAACGCTTCGAGAGAAATAATTTGTATTGTTGAAGGATAGATGCGCCCGCGGATGGCCAGCACCTCGCCGCTCACGCGCACTGCTTTTGCAAAATCCCCGGTCACATGGCTCAGCGCGGTCAGAAATAAATTTCCGAAGCTGTGTCCGCGCAACCCGCGCCCCGCATGAAACCTGTATTGGAATAATTGACCGAGCAGCGTTTCATCATCCGACAACGCCACCAGGCAGTTGCGTATGTCGCCGGGGGGGAGAATCCTGTATTCGCGGCGCAGCCTGCCCGAACTGCCGCCGTCGTCCGTCACCGTGACAATCGCCGCAAGATCCGAGATGGGAAATGCCCCTCCATCATGCGGACGCAGCGCTACATACTTCTTCAATCCGCGCAGCACTACGGAAAGTCCGGTGCCTCCACCGATGGCTACGATGCGGGCGGGCTGCACGTGGTGTGAAGGTTGGCCCTTCAATTCAACTCTTCGGGAAAAAACGCTGCGGACTATCCGCTGGCGCCTTCGCGTTCGGGGTAGAGCAATTCTGTAAAGCGCGGGTCTTCCTGCAAAAATGCGAAATCCTCATCGTTGCGCGCGTGGTACCGGTTTTCAGGCTTCAGCTCAATGGCCAATTTCAGATTCTCCATCGCGGATTCTACTTCGCCCGTAAGGCAATCCAGTGCCGCCATTGCGTAGACGATATAGTCGGCCTTCGGCGCCAGCTTGCGGGCGCGCATCAAATGTTCGCGCGCCTCATCCCACCGGCCGTGGTTCATCATGGCCACTCCGTGCTGGTAGTGATCTTCCGGGGACTTCAGCGCGGATACCGGAGTCCTTCCAATCCGCTGCTCGCATACACGCAGATGCACCAGTGCGCGGTCTGCCAATTCCTTGCTTGGAGCTGCGGCCACTTTCTCCAGAAGTTCCTTGGCCTTCTGGAATTTCTGTTGCTGGAAATTTCGCAGGGCCTCTTCGTACATTTTGAGCTGGGCCTGCACTCGTGGATCCACCAGATCTATGGGTGGAGTGCGTGGCGCTGCCAGCGGCTTAACTAGCTTTTTCTTCAATAGCTTAGCGCTCTTCGCCCTACCGGACGGAACGCGCGCCACACGGCGCTTTGACGACTTTTTCATGCGTGACATGACGCAAACTCTACCACTGCCTCTGTTTCCGGTCAAACGCCTCAATTCATTCCAATTATCACATTTTTGGCCACCCCCTTGGCATCGATCGCGCATTTCGTTGGCTCATTTAGCGCGGGGCCGCCGAACCAGAGGCCATTGAAATTCCTCGCGCCGAAGGCGCTTATGATTCTTGGTGTCCTGTGTACCACGTTCGCCTCCGGCAACCAGCCAACGCTTGCGCATTGGCCCACTGTGAACCCTATGCTATAAATCAAAGGTCAATCTCGGAGACTTCGTGCCCTTTATCAATTTTCCCGCTCGGGAGATTAACTGCAAACTGGTCTATTACGGACCGGGACTCGGTGGCAAGACCGCCAACCTGCAGTGGATTCACGAGCACACCAACGCCAATCAAAAAGGGAAAATGATTTCACTGGCTACGGAAACCGATCGCACCCTGTTCTTCGATTTTCTTCCGCTGGACCTCGGCACCGTCCGCGGATTCAAAACGCGCCTGCACCTTTACACCGTGCCCGGACAAGTCTTCTACGAAGCCAGCCGCAAGCTAATTTTGAAAGGGGCCGATGGAGTGGTGTTCGTCGCCGATTCGCAGGAAGAGCGCCTCGACGCCAACCTGGAAACTCTGGATAATTTGCAGGAGCACTTGAAGGAACACAGCCTTTCCTTCGACACGATTCCTTATGTCCTCCAGTGCAACAAGCGCGACCTGCCGGACATCATGTCCATCTCAGACCTGACCCAGAAACTCCAGCGCAAGGGCGAGCCGATCCTCGAAGCCGTAGCCGTCACAGGCAGCGGAGTATTCGAGACCCTCAAGGAAGTTGCCAAGCTGGTCCTGAACGAACTTCGCAAAAGCTCGTAGTGCGCCCAACCTTTCTCATTCCACAAAAAGTTCCGCCCCTCATCCATCCGACGAGAGCTATTCCATTTGAAAACGCACCTCGACAGGCAAGCGATTCTTTACAGCTTTACCATCCTTGTCTACGGCAGGCTTGAATTTCCAATCTCGCACTGCGATAACCGCTTGTTCATCGAGACCATATCCAGCGGCACGTACAACCGTGATCTCTGTCGCCTTGCCTTCCGGAGTCACCGTGACGAGCAGCCAAATCTCACCCTGAATTCTGCCCCTGCGAGCCTGCCCCGAATATTCCGGAACGGGACAGGAAATGCAAGTCGCAGGCGTGATCTGAGGGTTTTCGGAAACTTGCTTCGAATCGATACTCAGACGATTGTATTCGTCGCGAACCGTCCTGTCTGAATATAGGGGCCGGCTAGCCTGGTCATTTTGCAACGCATCTGGAACAAATGAAATCATCACAGTGGAGAACGCCGATTCTTCCCGTCGGCGTATATCAAAAAGAGAAGCGGTAATTGTAATCTTGGGAGGGTGAAAATATCCAAAATCGACGAGTACCAATCCCTGCGCACCCATCAATTGACTGATCCAAGCTGCAAGTTTCCCGGTCAACAACGTGGAGTCGGACAGCCTCTCCTGTTGCAATCGTTCTCGAACCACAGACCGATCAATGACTTGGAAGCCTTGCGCTTGGCGCATCAGCGTAGCGCTCAGTGCGTCGCCGATCATCGGCCCCAGCACTGTCAATTCATCCGCCGGTCCCAACGCTCCAAATACGGCCACCTTGGAAAAATGCCGCTTGGTAATTTCCGGCACGACCTTCGCGGCAAATGCATCCATATCAAGCTCTGAAATCGGCGCCACGGTCTGTGGCGCAACCTCCTGCTGAGCTGAATTCTGCGCAGGCGTCTGCTGCGCGCTGCCATGCGCTGGCACAGCCAGCAAGCTGAGGCTGAGGCATGTCACGAAGCTGAGTCCTAGTCGCCGCAAGTCATCAGTCATTCGAGACCGCATTGGAGTTTTCTGTTGCATTGCAATCATTCAACGCAACTTGAACGAAACCTCAATAGGCACCTGCACTGCAACCAGATTACCTTGCGCATCTTTGGCTGGTTGGAATTTCCATTCCAGAACTGTATCGATCGCGTTGGCGTCCAGTCCGTGCCCCATGGGTTTGACGACCATGACATCGTCGGCCAGGCCGTCCGACCGCACAACAATCATCAAAAGAACAACGCCTGAAACCTTGAGCCGTCTGGCCTCCTCTGAATAGGAGGGATTCGGGCAGAACAGGCATCTTGGGGAGCCCGCGCTTGCCGTGACCGGAGAAGCTCCGGGAATATTCGCCTCCGGCTGGAAGTCCGAGTCAGCCATTGCCGATTGTTGGTCCGTCAGAGTAAGGCTTCCGGCCTCCCGGTGGATGGATTGGAATCCTTGTTTGCCCCTGGTCCAGAGTTCCGCTACAAGTGAAGCGTGCGCGCCGGTAAGCGCATAAATCCGGAATGTGACATAGGCATCCGCCCGCGCATGATCGGCAATCCATGCCCCGATCTCATCGCTGTAGAGCATTCCCTCTGAGACTCGACTCTGGCGCAACATCTCACGAACAACTCCTCCCTCCAGTACCCGGCTCTTCCGTACTTGGAGCGCCAACGAATCATTGAACGCATCACGCAGTTTCGCGCCCAGATCACTTACTTTGGCTTCCGGCCCCCCGCCCCCGACGACAACAACGCTGCCTAGTTTCTTCTTGTCAATTTCCTCCGCCATTTTTTTCGCTAAAGTGTCCAGATCGGGTGCCGCTGGCGAAATTGGCGGCGCGACTCGTGAAGGATTCTGCAATCCCGCATTGGCCGACCGCGCGTGACCGGGATCCGGCATCAGGATCAGTGCTCCAATTAGCAAGCTGGCAACCAAGGAGACTTTCGCTCGTGCCCGGTCACGTCTTCTGCAGAATGGCATTCTTAAACTCCCAACCAAATTCCGAGAGAGGTTACCACGACGCCAGTTATTCAGAAAAGAAAGGTACATCCTATTGCCAACTGGGGCCTCTGTTCGCGCCGGGTTTTCACAAATAAACGTCGAAGCTCGTTTTTGGAGTCCCGAATGACTCTGCGGGGCACTTCAAGCGGCTCACGCACAGCACACGCGGGAATATTGCGGTCAACTGGGACGTGTCCGGCATCCGCGAATGAAACTTGGACCCCTAAGTTTTTTGCCGCTCCTCTTCCTACCAGCCTATAATCCGCCTCACCAATGCCCATAACGAGTGGCACGAAACTTGGCCCCTACGAAATCGTCGCGCCTATCGGTGCGGGCGGGATGGGCGAGGTGTATCGCGCGCGCGACACGCGCCTTGACCGCACGGTCGCGATAAAAGTTTTGCCCGCGATGTTTGCAAGCGACGCGGATC
>Ga0209415_10000717_pt1 | contig 61981 bp, 64 predicted proteins | sample PeaSoiSIISIP2007_FD_187696 | JGI IMG/M metagenome (GOLD analysis project Ga0209415, IMG submission 187696) | Peat soil microbial communities from Weissenstadt, Germany - SII-SIP-2007 (SPAdes) (version 2) | ecosystem: Environmental > Terrestrial > Soil > Wetlands > Peat | place: Germany...
GCGTCCGGGGATCCTTGACCCGGTAGAAGACGCTCGTGCCCTCCTTACGACTCTCGAGGAGACCCTGGCCACGCAGCACCGCGAGATGCTGAGACGTGCTGCTCGAATCCAGATCGAGCTCATCCTGCAATGACCCAACCGAGCGCTCGCCATCCCGAAGAACCTGAAGCATGCGCACCCGGACTGGGTGGCCGAGAACCCGGAAGAAGTCAGCCTTTAGAGCGTAGATCGGCGACTGGCCAGCGCGAGAGGACCACATAGATCCCAAAGCTTACAAACTTATGAGATCTTTGTGCCGTGCTGCGCAGCGTCTAGGGTGCGCTGGTGCGCTTCCGTGACCTCAACCCCGACGATCCGAGGCTGATCGCCGACGTTCTCCCAGTCCTCCTAGAGCTGCGCCCGCACCTCACCCGAGAGAGCCTCAACACGGTGTACACCGAGGGGTATCCGCAGGGCCTTCGATTTACGGCCGCATACGACGAAGAGGACCGCTGCGTCGCCGTCGCCGGCTGGCGTGTGCTGGCGACGACAGTCGTCAGACGCAAGCTCTACATCGACGACCTCGTGACAGCCTCTGATGCGCGGGGCAGGGGCTTCGGCAAGGCCGTCCTGCAGGAGCTCGAGCGGCGCGCCCGCCTAGCCGGCTGCGGCGCGATCGACCTGGACTCCGGCGTGATGCGCGCCGAGGCGCACCGGTTCTACTTCCGCGAGCGGATGAGCATCACAAGCCTGCACTTCGCGCGACACATCGACCAGCCCGACAGCTAGCACTGAACACCCGGGCGCCGCCAACCGCCCGCCCATCAAGCATCCAACACCGAGCGCCGGTCGTGGCGCCTTGCAGGAGCCTGGCTGCTCGGCAGACTCCCGAGGGGCTACACCGTGATCATCGGCATTGCCGCCCGAGGCGTCGAAGACAGCTTCCTAGTAGGCGCCCGCCGCGCTCATTCGGCAGGATCGGAGTAGCAGACAAAGCTCGCGCGGCCACGATGCCCGTAGTAGGCGAACGTGCCCGGTTCTTCGACGGTCCAGCCATCCACGTGGCGAGACCAGGGCGGTTTGGTTTCTCCATGAGCGTAGCGTCGCATGACGGCCACCGCTTCGGCGCAGGAGGTGCCTTTCACTTCGAAATGGTGGTAGTTGGTCGAGTCCAGACCCTTCACGCGTGCGTTGGGGCAATACTTGTATCGCTGGGCCGGCTGCCACCGGGGTTCTGGTGACGGCGGTCCGGGGGATCCGAATTCGCCCGCCGCGATCGTGAACGCCGCAATGAGAGGCCTCGCGATCGTGTTCAGCTCGCGGAAAGCCCCGGCGCGTTCGTCGAGAACCAGTTCTACCGAGACTGAGCGACCGATCGGCTGGGACGCCCTCCACGTCACCAGGATGTCGCGCCTGCCGTGGCCGTTGACTTCGTCATACCCCGAGAGGTCAAATCCCGGAGAGTCCGCATACGCGCGGTCCCACAGTTCGTCTCCCACAGCGCGCTCTTTGACATAGCCTTCCGCGCCCAGTTCTGTTTCCTTGGCCCGTTCTTCGCGGTCTCTGCGGTTCTGAAGCGCACCTTGCTTTGCCCATTGCGCGGCGTACTGGCTGCCAACGTCCTCTTCTGCCGTTTCGATCCTCAGCCGCGCGAAGGTCCCTGCCGTGTACGCAGCCTTGGATCTGCTGCCCTTCCAGACATCGATCCGACATTCGGTCAGCCTTCCTCCGAGCCCCAAGTCCGGCGTCGTGGACGCGACCTCGACGGACCGATGCATGCCGAGATCGCTCGCGATCGTCGCCGCCGGGATCAGGCCGCAGGCCGCAACAGGCGACGCCGACGCCGAGCCGACGCCGGCCGCAAACAGCGCAATCACGACGGCGCAGACGCCGATCCTTGACACGAGGAACATCCACCGCCGCACGCTAACTAAGCCACGCTAGGACGTCAAACACGGCTCCTCGTTCACATTCGGGGTTCTGGAGGTATGTCGAGAGAAACCGGCGGAGACCGCCCGCCGACTTCGTCGCGGCACAACCAGGTTGCGCCGCGGGGATCGGCCACTGAGCGCTGCACCGAGCGGCCAGCGACTGGGGCGTAGGATGCGCGGACCGTGCCCGCGCCGCTATGGGAGGAGCCGCCGAAGGACGCGATCGACGCGCTTGGTCGCATGTGGAGCTACGGACGCGAACGCGCACAGGAACACCGGCGCGTCCGCGACGCGGTTGTCGCTCAGAGCGCCGGCAAGACGCGCGCGGACCTGCGGGCGTCGTTCGACGTCGAGCTGGACCGTCAGCGCGTCCCGCGCGACCCGATCTGGGTGGAGCGGCAGCTCGACGAGCTCGAAGCCTCACCGGCCGAGCGGGCGCTCGACGTCGCCAAGATCCTGATAGCGATCCCAGACATCATCCAGCGGATACGCAACGAGCCCCCGACCCCCGCCTGGATGGCACTCCCAGACGACGCGACCGTCCCGGTCTGGGCCCACGACCGCGAGAACACAACCGTCCAGATCGAGCCTGACGCCCAGGACTGGCTCGAGCGGGTGCTCCACGAGGCGCCAAAACGCACCGGGGACTTAGCGATCTTCGACGTGTGGTTCGACCAGACGGCCGAGCCGAACGGCGGCCCGGTCACGGTCCACATCGGCAGCCAACGGATCGGGACGCTCGACCACAAAGCGTCTCAGGGGATCGTCGGCGTCTTTGAGACCGCGTCGGACGAGCATGCGAAACCGTTCGCTTCGGCCAAGCTCATCCGAGCACGCCATCTCGACCCCCCCTACCTGCTCGTCATCGAAACCCCCTCGCCCGCCGAAGCCTGAACGCCCCCCACGGCGCTCACGCCGGCAGCCGCCCACGATCAGAGATGGCGAAGGTCTGCAGGGGCATCCTGCAGACCTGGCCGACCCTTTCAGCTGAGGTGGCGGGGCATGTCAAGGCCGACCCCGACATGCCCCTACTTTTCGCGTCGCCAGACTGTGCCTTCCGGGCAAGCTTCTTCGACGATTCACTTCGTTTGAATCTGATTGACAACGCGGGTGGGTCGTGCTCGACAGTCGGGCTATGGGAGGGCGCGCGTCTTCAGCGTCAGCTGGGGGTCGTCGATACAGAGGGGTGTTTGCAGGGGTCGCCGCATGTCGTTGACTCGTGGCCGTCTCGCGGGCCGGCTTGAGCCGTGGCCGCGGCCGACGGCACGCTCACGGCAGTGGACCGTTCGGTACGCGCTGCTCGCCTATGTGGCGGCGTTCGTCGGGGCGGTTGCGTTGGCGGCCGTCGCCTTGCTGGTCGGCCTGCCGATCCCGCGGGCCGACGGCACGCTCGTGGTCGACGTCGCCATGCTCGCCTGTCTCGTCCCGTTGATCCGAAGGGGGTCGCTCGGCGTTCGTGATCTGGGGTTGCGTCGGGTGCCGGGCGCCCGGTCGGTAGGCCTCGTCGTGCTGGCGTTCCTGGCGGTCGGCGTTTGCGACTCCCTGTGGACTACGACGGTGCATCCGGGCGGCGGGACGAGCCTCCACGCCGGGCTGCGGCACGAAACCACCTTGGTGATCGTCCTCGCCGGGTTCGCCGCCGCGGTGAGCGCTCCCGTGGTCGAGGAGATCTTCTTCCGCGGGTTCCTCTACCGCAGCCTTCGCAACCGGTTCTCGATCGTCTCGGCGTGCGTGATCTCGAGCATCATGTTCGCCCTCCCCCACACCCAGTATCCGCTCGACGCCCGGGTGGAGGTCGCGATCTTCGGGATCGCAGCCTGTCTGTTGTATGAGCGCACAGGATCGCTGCTTCCCGGCATCGCGATGCACTCATTCGTTGACGCGAGCGCGTTCGAGCGTGCGCTGAGCGGTCGCTCCTGGATCGTAGCGACGGCCTATTTGCTGCTCGCCGTGATCCTGCTCGCAAGACCGCCGCTGAGGTCTCTCCGCCGTCGCCTACGCGGAGAGCCAGCGTTCCGCATCTATCAGCCCGCGCACGAGGAGACCGTCCCGGCAGAGCAGAGCCCCACCGCGGGTCGGGCGCCGTCGCTGCTTGGGGCTCGGATGGCGGCGATCCTCATCGACGGGCTCGTGCTGGTCGTGCCGGTGTTCGCCATCGCGTGGATGTTCTCGCGGGCGTTCCCCAACCATGGATTGTTCTTTACGAAATCCGTCAGCTCCTCCCCGTCCGGTACGACGACAACGGGCATCGCGCTGCGGACCCCGGGGGTCCTCCTGGTCTGCGGGCTGTCGCTCAGCTACTTCTTCCTCTACGAGGCGCTGAGCGGCCAGACGGTCGGCAAGCGGGCGATGGGGTTGCGCGTGCGCTCCGCCACAGGCGGCCATCCGGGGCTAAACGCGGTCTCCGCCCGTACGGTCCTGCGGCTCATCGACATACTCCCGTTCTTCTATCTACTCGGCGCTCTTGTCGCCCTTCTCAGCGGGTCGCGCCGGCGGCGGATCGGCGACTGGGCCGGCGGCACCGTCGTCGTGCGCGACAGCAACGACCTCGCCGCTGAACCCTCTCGCGATCTCAGCTGGCGAGTGGCGTCCTACCCGGCCGCGTGGCTGTTCGCCGTCCTGCTGGTCGCGTTCTTCTCGACGCCTCCCACCACCGGCGTCCGCGTCCACCAAGCCCAACCGTCTGCGGCCCTGGAACGCGGCGAATTTCGCCAGCAGCCCCAGCCCGGTGGCGCACACAACGCCGTCGGCGGATATCCGGGTTGCGCGGAGGCCGGGTTCAACGCGCCCGGCTCACGCGAGGGCGTATGCGTGCGCGCCGATTCGACGGGGGCGACCACGCTGTACGACGTGGTTGACCGTGGCCATCCGCTGCGGATGCCCGAATACGAAGCGCGCATCCTCGGGTTTCAGATCAAGCCCACGCGCGTCAGCAACGCGGCAGAAAACGAAGACCTCTATCCCCACGGTCACGGCGAGCTCGTCTCCTTCGAGGTCATGATCACGAACACGGGCGGCCGGCCGATCCAGTTCGGTGCGGGGACCGCCACGGCGCCCGCGGCGTCCTACCCGGCACGGCCACTTGTCGAACTCGGCGTTCCGTCGCCCGGGTCGATCAGGAACGTCGGCTACCCGGCGATCGTCAAGGGTCGCGGCGCGCCGACACCCTCCGTGTTCGAGCCGCGGCCGATCGCACCCCGCAGACACGTTGTCGGTTGGGTGACGTTCGTCGCGCCCCCCTGGTCGCAGGACACGCTCGGACTCATGCCCGCCGACATCGAGTTCTTTCGCCTCGACGGCAACGCCGATTACGTCGGGCAGGTCCGCCTCTGGAAGTACGGCACGCTCGCCCCCGGCACACCGCTCGCCAGGGCCGCCGCCTATTGAACACGGGGCCGGATGGAGCACCCGCCTGATTCGACGTGCTCGTGCGGTAGGACTCGGCGGCCCTCCTCACACTGTCGTCCTCGGCCCCTGAGATCGGCTGGACTACCGTGCTGAACGATTCCGTCTTTCTCGCAAGATGCAGGAACGGTCGGCGAACTCTCTTGCACGCGTCAGCCGGGAAGCATATGTTCGACACAGACGCCTAACGGTGAAGAGCGCGGCGATCGAGGTGTGATGTCGCGTCACCTAGCCATGTGAAGGCGGCATGCCTAGGTGCCTCAAGAAGGTCGGGTTCGCGTCTGCCCGGTCCCCATTCACGTCCATCAACATGGCCCCGCGGCATAGCCGGCGGAACCCCTCCGCCGGCTATGCCGCTTCCCATGGGCTCTACCGTGAGAAGCATGGGAAAGGTGGACGTCCACGGCCTTCGCTAGTGCTTGGGGCAGGGTGTTCGGAACGGAACGGTCACGGTCTGGGGTGTGAGTCCGCCGAGGCCGGCGAACATCAGTTCCGCCTTGACCTTGAAGCCACCTCTCGGGCATTCGCCCTTTTTTGGGACGCGTCCGTAGGGGATGACTTCTTTGCCTTTCCTGATCGCCGAGCCTGCCTCGACGCTGATCTTCTCCGCGGAGGCGTCGGGGGCACCGGGCACGGTTTCCACGAGCGGCACTTCGGTGATGACCTCCGGGCCGAAGCCGCCAGCACCGTGGAGGTGCACGTAGTGGCCGCTTGACAGGATTTCCACGGACACCGGGGAGTGGCCGGCGGCATAGAACTCGATGCCACCGCCCGGCGCGTAGAACGATTCGATCGACAGTTCCTCGGGGACTCGTTCTTTGCCGAACGAGACGACGCCGAGTGCGTGACCGACCGGCCCGGCGGAGGAGCCTTTCGGGCACGCCGACGGTCCCGGGCCCGAAGGTTCGAGGATCGACCTCGAGCATGTGGGGAAGCCTGCGGGGTGCAGCGTGGTCCCCTTGGGGAAGAACACGTTGACCCCGATCAGCGGCGGCGGGAACCCGCCGTATTCGGTGCCTGAGATTTGGATTTCGGCCTTGACCGCGGCGCCCGCTCCGTAGATGTTCCCGGTGGTGTGCGGGAAGCCGGGAATCGGCACCGCTTCGCCTTTGATCCTGACCGTCGGAGCCGCCGAGGCCACGCCGACGCTCGCCAGCAGCGAAACGACGACTACGGCAAGACACGTGGACGCTGTGCGCATCGGCTCTCTCTCCTCGTTTGTTGGAAGCTCCGCCTCTCCCCGGGCATCTCCGGCGAGGTCGAGATCCCCGATGAGGGTCGCCGAGGATTAGCGGACTTCGCGGAAGCCTAACTGCCTGGCGAGCGGTCCGCGCCGGTATTGACGCGGGGTCTCTACTGGGCTACAGGGCGCGGGCAGGCATCTCTCACCGCCCCGTCGGCGGGCACGCGACGCCGACAACGTCGCGCTGCTCCGGCGGCGCTTAGGCTGTAGCTGTGCCGAGACGTCGGGTCGTGATCGATCACGTGACTGTCGGGGTGAGCGACCTCGCCCGTAGCCGGGAGTTCTATGTCCGGGCGTTGCTGCCTCTGGGGTTCGCCCAGATCGGGGTGTGGCAAGAGGGGTCCCCGGAGATCGAGTTCGGCTTGGAAGAGGCTTCGGACTTCGCGATCTCCACGGCCTACCCCACGGGGGCGCCTGTGCACGTTGCCTTTGCAGCAGACCGCCGCGAACAGGTCGATGCGTTCTACACGGCAGCGATCGCCGCCGGGGGACGCGACAACGGGGCTCCAGGGCTGCGGCCCGAGTACTCAGACGGCTACTACGGCGCGTTTGTCCTCGACCCGGACGGCCACAACGTGGAGGCCGTCTGCCACGGCGAGCCTGGACGCTGAGACGCTTCCGAACAGGCGAGGCGAGCCGATCCGAACTGATCCTGCTCCGGGGTTGCGATCGTGCGTAAGTGTGTGGCTCACCCACGGCCGGCACGTCGGCAGCCACCCCCCGCGGCCCCGGTGCGAGGATTGGTGTGTGCGCAGCCAGGACGTGGTGTTCGAGAGCGGCAACGTCCGTCTCGCCGGGACGATCATGCTGCCCGACGGGCGAGGTTCGTTCCCCGGTGTCGTCTTGATCGGTGGCTCGGGCCCGTCAGACCGCCACAACGGGGGGTTCTTCGACATCCTCAGCGGGCACCTCGTCGCCTCGGGTGTAGCGGTGCTCGCGTACGACAAGCGCGGGGCGGGACGCTCCACAGGGAGATGGGACACGGCCACGATTGATGAGCTGGCGGCCGATGGGGACGCGGCATGCACCGCCCTTCAGGCACGCGCGGCCGTTGCCGGGGCCGTCCGGGTGCTCGGGCACAGCGAGGGCGGCTGGGTCGCCATGCGCCTGTGCAGCCGGCTGCGGCCCGAAACACCGGTCGTCTTGAACTCGTCTTCGGCGGTGTCGTTCATCGACGCCGAGCAGTTCGCCCTCACGGCCGCGGGAGCCTCAGCTGACGCCGCTGCCGCTGGCGCATCGATCCTGCGTGCGATGGCGAGAGCCGCCGACGCGGGAGCCGATCTTGCACATGGGCGGCGTATCTTCGCCCGAGCGCAGAGCGAGCCGTGGTACGCCACCGTTGAGGCATCGGGCTTCGCCCTGGATGAGATGACCTGGTCGGTGCTCGGCTCCTGGGGTCTCTACGACCCCTTGGATGACCTGTGCAAACTGACAAGCCCGACGCTGGTAGTTCTCGGCGCCGATGACCCGCTGGTTCCCGTCGAGGCGAGCGTCGCGCGCTACCAATCCACCGCACGCAACACCCGGCGCACCCAGGAGCTGGTCATCTTCCCGGACGCAGATCACCGCCTGCACCTGCCAGGCGGCGGGCTTCCCTCCAGATACCTGTCGAAGCTCAGCGATTGGCTCCTGCAGCCGGACGGTTGATCGCACCGCCACGCCTCCGAGTGTGGCCTGCGGGTTGTTGCGTCTATGGCGTGTGGGTGTCTACTGACGTCAGCGCAACGGCCGACCCGCGAGCGCAGCCGTCGGTGAGCCGCCGCCGCGGAGCTACCTCTTTCTCGGGCAGGGAGCCTTGTAGCTGGCGGTCACCGTCTGCTGGGGCAGGCCGCCGAGGCCGGCGAAGGTAAGTTCGGACTTCACCAGGAGACCCTTGCTCTTGGTGCATTTCGTCGGCAGCGTGCCGTAGTAGATCGTCTTGCCGTGCCTCTTCATGGCCGAGCCCACCTTCACGCTGATTCTCTCTACCGAGGCGTCCGGAGCTCCCGGGACCGTTTCCACGAGCGGCACCTGGGCGATCAGCTTCGGTCCGAAGCCGGCACCGCCGTTGAGGTTGACGTAGTGTCCGCTGGAAAGGATTTCCAGCGACACCGGGGAGTGACCTGCGGTGAAGAACTCGAGCCCACCGCCCGGGGCGTAGAACGATTCGAGCGTCGCTTCCTCGGGCACCCGTTCTTTGCCGAAGGCGACGATACCGAGCACTTTGCCCACAGGTCCGGCCGCCGAGCCCCTGGGGCACGCCGACGGGCCGAGTCCGGCGGGTTCGAGGTTCGACTTCGCGCACGTCGGGAACCCGGACGGGTGCAGCTTGGTGCCCTTGGGCAGGTAGAAGTTGACGCCGATCAGCGGCGGCGGGAAGCCACCGTATTCGCTGCCTTCGATCTTGTATTCGGCCTTCACCGCAGCCCCGGCGCCGAGGATGTTCCCCGTGTGGGCAAAGCCGGAGATCGGCACCGCTTCGGCCTTCAGCTTGACCGTCGGCGCCGCCGACGCTGTGCCGGTCAGCACGGCGAGCGCGAGGCCGAGAACAGCTGTCAGGGTGGTCAGTGTGCGCATCGTCTCTCTCCCGTTTGGATTGGACAGCGCGCCCCGAAGCCATTCGGCTGGCCACGTCACGCGAACGCGTCCCGCTTGGAGCCGCTCACGGACAAACGCTGTTCACCTACTAGAACCCGCGAGCCGTCGGCAGAGTTGCGGCCCCAACCGGGGGCGCGGGCTCGCCTCGGCGCCGAGTAGGTAAGCCATCGTGCCGTTGGGCCGCTGTCTGGGCGACCGCCCGCGCGTGCTCGAATCCCACGGTGCCGATTCGGTGGACGCCGAGCCGTTGCAGGCCGCACCAACGAAGCCCGTGCACGCTTGCGACGTACAGTCCGGCCTGGCGGTAGAGGGTGCTGGGTTGTTCGAGCAGCCTGTCCGCGACGAGCTTGTTGAGCCGTGCGTATGCGCAGCTGCGGCCCATGCCGAAGCGGCACATAACATGCTCTGCGCCGGCCGCTCCGATCCGGGCGATCCAGTCGACGATCTCCTGGTCTGTGTCGGTCTGCACGACGCCTCCTTGGTCTGAGCGGCGAATGCTCCGTCAGACCCATGTCGCTTGGAGACGACTGGAGACCCCCCTCCGTATTCGCGCGGCCAGTGCGTACCGGGTCCCGAACACGCCGCTGAGCGCCGATACCAGTGCGGCGAGCGGAGCGTAGACTCGGTGGCTGTGCGCCGGTTGATCTCGATAGCCACTGTGCTCGCGGCGCTGCTTCCAGTGTCCGCCAGCGCCGCTGCACTTCCGGGCGTCTTGACACAGATCGGCCATGGCCCGCCGTTCGCCGTCAGGCCAGCCCAGATCATCTACACCGGAGACGGCTCGGGAATCCTCGGCGGCTTCAGCGGCAAAGGCCCGCTCCCCCACTTCGGTCGCCTGAGCTGGACCCTTTGGAATCAGCATGAGGCTCTCGGGCACGGTGCCGTATGGCTCGATGACTGCGAACCGAACTGCGCGCAGGGTACGTTCCACCCCTACGCGGCAAAGGTCCACGCGTTCGGTCCTCAGCAGGGGCACTTCACGCGTCTGACGCTCCGCTACACCTTCGAAGGCAAGGAAACGATCGACCGTCGCGTCGTGATCAGGCACGGCTCCTCCTACAGCTACTAGTCGAGCAGGAGCAGCTCACGCACCGCGGCCAGCCTCAACATCGAGGACCGCCGCCGGCAACGACAAGCTCTCCAAGGCCGATCGCGGCGACTATGCCCGAGCGCCTTGGGGGGTGCCCGGACCAAGAGAAGCGACAGGCCCCGACGAAAGGCTCGCCGCGAGCACCGGATACCAGAGGCGGGCGGCGCTGTCCAGCATTCTGCCCGCATTTTGCGGCGTTTTTCGTCGCCGTCCAAGGCAATAGACCCGACGCGCCCTGATCGACAAGCTGTAGTGTCCCACCATCTGGGATCGGCCAGCGACCTGGGCAGAGGCGAGGGGATGAGGACATGGGGAGATTGAGCGCGACTGCGCCCGATCGTGCGTGGCGCGGCCGAAGTGCAGATACCACCCTGCCCCTACGCGATGCGCCTCGCGGTATCCCCCGTCGCGATCAAAGGATCTCGGCCTACCGGCCGCGCTCCGCCAACAAGGGGAGGACCGCATGAACAGGAAGCTATTCGCCAGCGTCGCACCGCTGCTCGTCATCGCCGCGTTTGCGCTCATGCCCGCGGCAGCGCAGGCGGGCTGGAACGTCTACGTCGCCAACGATCTCTCCAACAATGCCTGGGAGTACGACTCCGCCACCGGCCCACTCTCCTTCTTGGCCACCGAAGTGGCAGGAAAAGGGGCCGTGGACGTCGCAGCAAGCCCCGACCGCACGAGCCTCTACGTCACCAACGAGTTCGCCAACTCCGTCTCGCAGTACCGCTTCAAGGCGTTCGGCGAACTGGCGCCTCGCTCACCTGCGACCGTTGCCGCGGGCGTGGAACCCAACGGAGCGGCGGTCGCCGCGATCGGCGCCAAGTCCTACCTCTATGTCGCCAACGAGGGAGGTCCATCCCACCTCTACACGATCTCGGAGTACGAAATCGAATCGAGCTACAAACTCAAAGCACTGGGATCCGGATCCATCAACGATGGCTCTTTTCCGCAGCCCATCTGGGTCGCCGTGAGCGAAAACAAGTACGTCTACGTCGCCCACGAGGGCAGCGCGACCGTCACGGAGTACGAAATCATCCAGTCGGGGCCGAAAGAGGGGGAACTGGCACCACTGCCCACGCCCTCAATCGACACGGGCGGCGATGTCGGCGGCCAAGAGGTCGCGGTCACCCCAAACGGCAAGTACGCCTACGTCCCCACCGAGGCCGGCCACGTCTGGCAGTACAAGATCAACCAGGCGACAGGAGCGCTTGAACATCTGCCCACCCCATCAGTCGTCGAGAGCGGCACCCCTGTCGGCATAGCCGTGAAGGGAAACGAATACGTCTACGTCACCAACTACAGCGGAAACACCGTGTCGCAGTACAAGATCGAAGGCAGCGGCGAACTCAAAGAATTGAGTCCGCCCGTCGCCGCGGGCACTAAACCCGTCGGTGTCGCCGTGACCCCCAACGGCGAATACGTCTACGTCGCCAACCAGGGCTCAAACAACGTCTCCCAGTACAAGAGCGAACCGGGTGGCGAACTGATCGCGCTGAAACCCGAAGAAGTCGCCGCGTCAGGCACACAGCCCTTTGGCCTCGCGATCCTCGAAGAACCGGTCGCCAGCGAAGAACCGGAACCGGCGTTCTCGATCGAAAAGCTACAGAAAGTCGAAGACGAAGCCAGCTTTACGAAATCTGAAGTGACCGGCGACGTCGGCGAGACGATCTACTACGAGATCGTCGTCAAGAACACCGGCAACGTCCCGTTGACGTTCAGCGGATTCACCGACGCCAACTGCGAAGGGCTCGCCGGCGGCCCCGGGGGCAGCGAAGTCGCGCCTGGCGAATCGACGACGTACACCTGCGATCACCTGCTGAGCAAGGGAGGCTCCTACACCAACACAGCGAGCGACACCGGCACGCCGCCGGAAGGCAAGGGTGGGCCGGTCATGCACACCTCGAACACGGTCGTCGCAAACGTGCTTGCCCCCCACTGGTACAGCAACGGCACGCGAATCGCAGAAGGGAAAGTCGAGACCGTCAAAACCAGCGGGACGCTCACGTTGCACCTGCCCGCCAGCAAAACAGAAATCACCTGTAAAGTCACGGACTCGGACAGAATCAAAAACCCTGTCGGCGGCGGTGCTGGCGAAGACGAACTCAAAACGTTTACGCTTACGGGATGTAAAGCCACTCTCGCTCTCTGCAAAAAAGGCGAAACGCTCGAAGTACACGCTGGCAAACTGCCTTGGGCGACGAAGCTGCTGCTCGGGCCCCCGATCAAAGATGAAATCGTGGGCATGGAAATCAAGATCGAATGCAAAAACAAATTGACCGGCAAAACCGTCATCGACACCTATACGGGCTCTTTGGCGCCGACGATCGGCAACAGTGTCGCCGAATTCGGCGAAGGCTCGGGTGAACTCGAAGACGCAGCGAAAGCCAAAGCCAGCGTCAGCGGTCTGGACGCACTCAAAGGGCCGAAAGGAGACGAAGTCATCACGGCCAAGACCCCGTGACGGCGTTGTCGGACATCGACTCCTAGCTGTTCGACCAACGCAGAGCTGCGGCGGGCCGCGCGCGCTCCCACGCACGCTCGCTCGAGGGCAGCACAATCGGCCGAGCGCGGCCATGCGCTCGGCCGAAACGTGCGTCCCCATTGGCGCCGGCTGCGACCTCTTGGCTAAGCGGGCACTCCCGACGCGGACGGCGGTGCAGCCGGAGGCGCTGGCGCTGGTGCTCCCGTCTGGCTCGGGAGCTTGCCGCCGGCGTAGCCGGCGTAGCTGATGCCGAGCAGTACGAGAAACGTACCGGAGATGTCTGGGAGCGTCGTCACCGCGCCGGCGGTTTTCGCGTTGACTATCGCGTTGATCGCCATTGCCACATAAGCAACCACGAGGACGATCGTGATCAGGAAGCTCTGGAACTTCGTGGCGTCCACGACCTCGTCGGCGAATTCGCCTTCCTCGACCAGGAACACCTGCCCGAGGAACGGCGTCCTCTGCGTGACCTGGTAGGACGCGAGCGTCGGCGGTTCGGCTTTCGCGGACGTCGCGGACTTCGTCGCCTTCACGGCGCCCACGGTGACCGCGGCGCCCACGCTGATCCCGAGCAGGCCCAGCACGCGGTCCGGGATCACGAACCCCAGTGGGTCTTCCACACCTTCGATCAGCCGACCGAAGAACACGCCGGCGATCAGCGAGATGACGACGATGCTCCAGACGACCAGCTGAAGATGGTTGAGGCTATAGCGCCCGCGGGTATCGATCAGAAGCCCGAGCGGCCCGGGCTTGAGCTTGACGAGCGTCCCCAACAGCGACGCGAGAGCGAGCACCGCCGCCGCCGCAACTGCCCATGACCACAAGATCGCCGTCATGTGAGCCCCTTTCGACCGCTTATCGGTTTCGTCCCCCCTGGGACACCACGGCCAGGATGCTCCGTGCAGCACGCGCCGATCCCGGCGTGGTTACGGCGAAGCGACCTGCTCGGGCGGCGCGACCTTGAACACGGCCTGCAGTTGCAGGTAGGGCGCGAGGCCCTCCGGGCCCAGCTCGCGTCCCATGCCGCTTGCCTTCACGCCACCGAACGGCGCGGCCGGATCGAGGGCGAAGTGGTTGACGCCGATGCTGCCCGTCTGCACCCGCCCGGCGACGATCGCGCCCTGCTCGAGATCGCTCGTCCACACGCTGCCCCCGAGCCCGTAGTCGGAGTCGTTGGCGATCGCCACGGCGTCCTCGACGCCGTCGTAGGGGATGATCGAGAGCACCGGTCCGAAGATCTCCTCGCGCGCGATCGTCTGGCCGTTGTCGACATCGGCGAACACGGTCGGCTGGACGAACCAGCCGCGATCCATGCTCTCGGGACGGCCGCCGCCGGCGATCAGGCGCGCTCCCTCCGCGCGGCCCTTCTCGATGTAGGACTCCACGCGGTCGCGCTGGCGGGCGCTGGCGAGCGGGCCGATCTGGGTCTCGGGGTCGAGCGAGTCGCCGACCTGCAGCGCGTTGGCCAGCGCCGAGAAGACCGCCAGCATCTCCTGGTAGCGCTTGCGCGGCGCGAGCACGCGCGTGCCGAGGTAGCACGTCTGCCCGTTGTTCAGCAGCGTCGCCGCGAACAGCGCCTCGCCGGCCTCCGAGAGGTCCGCGTCCTCCAGCACGATCGCCGCGGACTTGCCGCCAAGCTCCAGGGTCACCGGGCGCAGCAGCTCTCCGCAGCGGCGCGCGATGCTACGGCCCGCCGCGGTCGAGCCAGTGAACGCGACCTTGTCCACGTCGGCGTGTTCGACGAGATAGGCGCCGACCTCGCGGCCGGCGGGCACGATGTTGACCACACCGCCCGGCAGCCCCGCCTCGGCGATCGCCTCGGCTAGCAGGAGGCTGTCGAGCACGGTCTCCGGGCTCGGCTTGATGACCACGGTGCATCCCGCGGCGAGCAGCGGCGCGAGCTTGAACATCGCGAGGCTTTGCGGGAAGTTCCACGGCACGATCGCGCCGACCACGCCGACCGGCTTGCGGTTCACCTGGATCGTCCCGCCGAGCAGGCCCTGGCGATCTTCCTGCAGGGGCGTCTGGCGGATCATCGCAGCGTAGTAACGGGCGAGCGCGGCCGGGTAGACCGCCTCGGTCGCGAGCGCGATCGAGATCGGCATGCCGTTCTGCATCGACACCCTGCGCGCGGTCTCCTCGCCGCGCCCTTCCAAGGCGGCGGCCAGACGCTCCATCGCCTGCGCGCGCTCGTCGGCCGACCAGTGCGACCAGCCGGACGGGTCCTCGAACGCGGCGCGAGCGGCCCTGACGGCCGCGTCGATGTCGGCCTGCGTCCCCTCGGGCACGGAGCCGATCGGCTCCTCGGTGCTCGCCGCGATCACCGCTATGCGGCCGCTCCCCTGCGGTCGCACCCACTCGCCGCCGATGAACAGCTCCTCGCTCTCGATCGCCGTCTGCGTGCTGCTCATGTCCGCTCTCCCTCTGCCGAAGGCGACCCGCCCGCCGGATCCGCTGACCCGCCAGGGTGGCCGCCACAGTCGCCCAAGCCGTCTCGGCGACTCTACTCGCGTGCGCAGAGCCCGGTCAAGCTGCGGCTCAGCCGGTGCTCGAGAGGCCCTGGACGGTGCGTTCGGTGAGGTCGAACACTTCCGATCCGGACGGCGGGTTGACCGTGGGCGTGGGCCCGAAGTCGAAGTATTCGCAGGCGACCGCCACTGCGACCTGCTGCCCTGAGGTCTGCTCGGCGAGGGTTAGGGACAGCCTGCGCACCCGGCCCTGGCCGTCGATCCAGACCCCTATCGGCACGGCGGCCGCGCCTGTCTGCGACGCGAGCCTGCCGAGCGCCGCCTTGAGCTTGGCCTGGTCGGCGCCCGGCTGCGCCGCGGCGGCCTTCAGCAGGTCGAGCGTGCCCACGTAGTGGGTCGTGGGGACGCCGCGTACTCGTTCGTGGCCGGCGATCGACGTCGTCGCGCCGGCTGCGCTCAGGTAGCGCAGGTACTGGGCCGGGTTGGAGCCGCCGCTGGTGAAGGAGCTCGGGTCAAGGCCCAACGCCTGGTCGACGCGCGCGAGATCGAGCTTTGTCCAGTGCGCGCCGCCCGGGAGCTTGCCGTCGAACAGCGGCGAGCCGATGTACAGCGTCGCCGACTTGAAGATCTCGGTCATCTGCAACGTCCCGCCGGGGAGCCGCGACGCCGCGCTCGGGGGAAGACCTGCCATCGACAGCCACATCTCGCCTTCGAAGGCGCCGAAGTTGACGTAGCCGCTGCCCGCGATCGTGATCGGGGCGGACACGCCCGGCACCGACACGGTCCCGGTGAACGTCATCCGCGCACCGCCCGCGCGTGCTGTCGTCTGCGCAGCCTGGGCGACGGGGTCGAGCGCCGTGCCGTTCGATCCGCCGCCGAGCGCCAGCACGAGGATCGCCGCCACGGCTGCCGCGGCGGCGAGGGCGGCTGTCAGGGTGCGCCCCTTCATCGCACGGCTGCATCGACGCACCGCCGCTCGTGCTTGAGCGCACCGCTGGGCGCTGGCCGCCCGGCGGAGCGTCCGCCTGCGATCGACGCACGCCGCGCGGACGCCCCCGCGTGGCGCTCAGGCAGGCCGCCGGTGCACCGCCGCGCGGGGACCGCAGCACTTCTTGTACTTCCTGCCGGACCCGCACGGGCAGGGGTCGTTGCGACGGGGTCGTACGGCGGGCGCGATCGGCGGCGCGTACACCTCGAGGCCCAGCGCCGGCGGCAGCGGCCGGCCGGGCTCGCGCCACAGCAGATCCTGTTCATATCCGGTCTCCGTCGCTGGATGCAGGTCGAAGCCGAGCGCCTGCAGCACGCGACGGCTGTCGCCGTTCTCGGGCCGCACGAGCGCGCTGACCGCCGGCATCGGCGCTCCCGGCGCTTCGCCCGCGATCATGTCCAGCCCGGCTCGCAGCAGCACCTCGCCCACATGCGTGGTCCCGTCGCGCAACGCGTAGCCGTAGTACTGCACGTCGCGCCCGAAGGCCACCACGTAGCGCTCGGCGATCCACGGACTGGCCGGGTAGGGATGGCTGCGCGTGTGGACGCTGCAGAACCCGATCAGCGCTCCGGCCGCATCCTCCACGACGACGGGGGTCTGGGTTACCCTGAGGTTTCCCTCGGAGAGCCGGCGTACGGTGTCCTGCACTTCCTCGACCGCCTCCAGCGCCGGGTCGCCGCAGCTGAAGCTCTTGAAGCCGGCGTAGCGAAGCGGCTTCTCGCCCTCGAGCACGTACGCGAATACGGGCCCCGTCAGGCGCCGCACGCCCCGCCCCCCGGACACGGCATCGGTGGGCGTGAGCGTTGGATCTGAGCCCGAGCTGACCATGGAGCCTCATGGTCAAGTTAGGGGCGCACGCGGACGGAAGCCAGCGCCGCCGTGCCTTCGCTCAGCTCCCCCGGCCACCTCCCGGGCTCTGCCAGACGGGGGCCAGACCGGTGAGCGAAGCGAGCCGCTCGGCGTCCTGCGCGTAGTGCTCGCGCAGGCGCTCGAGCGTGGCGGCACTCGGCTGGACATTCGCCTTGACCTCCGCGGGAGCGCTGCGGCGGTTGCGGACCTCGACCCGGCGCACGACGCGTTCGTAGGGTCCTCTCATCAGCTGCTGCGGGCCCTCGGGCAGCGCGTGCCAAACCGAGCGCACCGAGGAGCTGCGCCGCAGCGCGCGCTGCATGCCCTGCGGGCTCAGCGGCGAGGAGGGACTCATCCAGGAGGACGGGCTGCCCCAGGAGAAGCCCCGCTCGACCCGGCCGACGAGATAGCGCTCGCCCAGGTTGGGCGCCTGGAAGTCGGGGTCCACGCCGATGAACGCCTGGATGCGGCTCAGGAGCTGCGCGGGCTCGCGCTCGAGCTCCTCGGTGAAGACAACGAGGATCTGCTCGCTCGGGAACACCTCGTAGTAACCGGCGAGGATACGTCCGTACTCGCCCCAGGCGACATAGCCGGTGCTCTCCTGGGGGTGTATGCGCGCGTCCTGTAGCGCCTCGGCACCCAGCATCTGGTCGATCGCCTCGTCGAAGGAGCGCCGCTCGCGGCCGATCGTGGCGGACATGCGGTGGTGCGAGAGGGCCCGCTGCACGGGATCCCTGAGGATCGCGACCAGGCGCACGTCGGGCAGCGTCTCGCGGATGCGCTCGGGCACGGTGCGTACGCCGTAACCGTCTCGCTCCGGCGCGCCGGCTGCGGGCTGGTAGACCCCCCCGACCATGTACTGGGGCGTAACCGTGCCCCACCTGCGCGCCGGGTCGGCCGCCTCCCGGTTGGCGTTCTCCACGAGCCTGCCCATGTAGGCGCTGAAGCCGCGCTCGTACAGCGAGTCGTGGCTGAAGTAGGGCACCTCCTTGCCCTCGGGCAGCGCGATCTCGGGGTGCTGGCGAAGGTACTGAAACAGCGAGGTGGTGCCCGCCTTCTGGGCACCGATCACGATGAAGTCGAGTATCTCCTTCCCTGCCTGCACGCCGCTTCGAGGCTAACGCATAGCCCTCGCCGCGCTGCCGCGCCCGCGCCCGAGGGGCGCTCAGGCCGCGCTACCGGCCGCGCGGGCGCGCAGCTCGGCGGTGGCCTCGCCGTCGGCCAGAACGCTGCCGTCCTCGCCGATCAGCTGCAGGCGGATGCGGCCGCGCCCGGGCTGCGGCTGCGCCCGCGAGCTCGCGGGCGTCCCGCTCAGCGCCGCGCAGGCAGCGTCGGCGAGCTCCTCGGCGTGGCTCTGCAGGGGATGCTCGAGATGGCCCGCCAGCCAGCGCCGCGCGATCGCGTGCGCGGGGCCGGTGACGATCGCGGTCAGCATCAGCATCGACATCGGGCGGATCTGCCCCGCACGCACGAGCGGCGTCATCCAGTCCCGGTAGGCCGCCGCGAGCGCGCTGTTGAGCTCCTGCAGCTGGCTGCCCGCCGGAGAATCCCAGTCCAGGTGTCCGCGCATATACAGCAGCCGCGCGCGGTCCTCGTTCTGTTCGGTCCAGCTCAGCTGGTGGGAGATGGTCCCCAGCACCCCCGCTCGCAGCGACCGCGGGCGCCGGCGAAGCAGCTCCCACAGCCCCTGCTGGTAGGAGCCCATCGCCTCTACGTAGAGCGCGTCCGCGATCGCCTCCTTGGTTGGGAAGTGGTGGAACAGCGCCCCGTTTGAGACGCCGCTGAGCTCGCGGACGCGGGCCACGGTGGTCTGCTCGTAGCCCCGCTCGACGAAGCAGGCGAGCGCGGCCTGGAGTATGCGCGTTCGCGTCTCCACAGTTCTAGAGTAACACTCTGGAGTGATACTCTCCCAGTCCGTTAGATTTCGATCCGCGTAAGGCAAAGGAGCGCCATGCAGCCCGTCACCGTTTCCGCCCAGCCCGAGCCGTTCGACCTGCCGCCGCTGCACGCGGACATCCGCGTGCAGGCACAGGAGCTGGCCGCCCGTTACGGCGAGCTCCACCGTGAGATCCGCCTGCATCCGATCGAGCACGGCGAGCTACATCCCGAGCTCTGGCGGGAGATCAGCGAGCAGGGCTGGCCCGGCCTGCTGATTCCCTCGGCACACGGTGGCAGCGGGGGCGGCCTGCTCGCCTATGCGATCGTGATGGAGGCGTTGGCGGCGCAGAACCTCGTTCTGTGGATGCCCGTGCTGGGCGCATCGATCGGCCACGCGATCGCCGAGGTCGGACCCGATCCGCTCCGCGAGCGCTGGCTTCCGCCGCTCGCCCGGGGCGAGAGCTTCCTCGCGCTGGCCGTGACCGAGCCGCAGTGTGGCCACAACGTGTTCCGCAGCGCGACCACCGTGCGCCGCGACGGCGACCGCTACCTCCTCGACGGCGTCAAGGCCGTCACCTCGGGCATCGACCTCGCCGAGCGCGTGCTGGTGTTCGGGCGCAGCCCGCGCGAGCAGGACGGCGCTCCGCCGCGGTTCACCACCGTGCTCGTCGACCCGCGGGCGCCGGGCATCGAATGCAGCGAGCTACCGATGCGCTGGCGCGAGGGAGCGCGCCAGTTCCAGCTCACCTTCGACGAGGTCGAGGTCCCGCTCGAGGAGCTCGTCGGCGCGGAGGGCCAGGGTCTGCTCACGCTCTGGCCGTTCACGCACGTCGAGCGCCTGCTGACGGCCGCGCTCGCGATCGGCAACGCGCGCTACTGCGTCTCCCGTGCGCTCGCGCGCGCGGGACAGCGCACGATCTTCGGCCAGCAGCCGATCGGCGCCGAGCAGGCGATCGCTCATCCCCTCGCCTCCCTGCACGCGCGCATCGAGGCCACGCGGCTGCTCGTCTACCGGGCGGCCCACCGCTTCGACGCCGGCGCCGACGCGCTCGCGGTGGCAGGCGAGGCCAACATGGCCAAGCTGCTGAGCGCCGAGATCCTCTTCGACGCGGCCGACCACGCGATGCAGACGCTCGGCGCGCTCGCCTGGGACGAGCGCGAGGGGATGATCGATCTGTTTCTCGACGCCCGCGCCGCGCGCTCTGCGCCGATCTCCCAGGAGCTCGCGCTGAACTTCATCGCCCAGCACCTGCTGGGTCTGCCAAGCCACCGCTGATTTCTCGGGGTCGCGCCTCGGAGCGATCCCCAGCAGGCATAGTCATACACACCAGGCCCTCCGCCGAGCCAATGAAGCTGCCGACGATCGATTCCGTGGATGCCGTCGTGTTCGACCTCGACGGCGTGCTGCTCGAGTCAGAGCAGGTCTGGCTCGCGGCCAAGCGCGAGCTCGCCGCGAGCTGCGGCGGCGCCTGGAAGCCCGACGCCGACCGCGACATGCTCGGTATGAGCTCCACCGAGTGGAGCGCCTACATGCACGAGCAGCTGGGGGTCGAGCTGCCGCCGAGCGAGATCTCCCGCGAGGTGGCCGCGCTGGTCGGCGCGCGCTACCGCCGCGAGCTGCCGCTGATCCCCGGAGCACAGGCCGCGGTGGCGCGGGTAGCCGAGCGCTGGCCGCTCGCGCTCGCCTCATCCTCCAACCGCGAGACGATCGACCTCGTCCTGGAGCTCGGCGGCTGGCAGGGCTGCTTCTCGGTGACGGTCTCCTCCGAGGAGGTCGCGCGCGGCAAGCCCGCCCCGGACGTCTACCTGGAGGCCGTGCGCCGGCTGGGCGCCGCGAGCGAGCTCTGCGTCGCCGTCGAGGACTCCGATGCTGGCATCCGCTCTGCGCTGGCCGCAGGACTGCACGTCGTGGCGATACCCAACCGCGCGTTCCCGCCTGCCCGCGAGAGCCTTCGGCGCGCGCAGCTCGTGCTGCGGTCGATAGGCGAGCTGGATCGGGCCGCGATTCATAGCGCGGCGAGCGCCAGCGCGAGCACCCGCTGACCTCACTCGGTCAGGCAGGTGTCCTCGTCGGAGTAGGCGGGCGCGCACGCACACAGCAGCCGCAGCGGCTCCTGCCCCACGTTGAAGACCTTGTGGCGAGCTCCCGGCGGGATCAGGGCGCAGTCGCCCTCCGCGACGATCCGCTGCTCGCCGTCGATCACGAGCCGGCCGCGGCCGGCCGTGACGAGGTAGAGCTCCTCGCTGCAGCGGTGATAGTGCTCGGTGGTGGCGCCGCCGACGGGGACCGTCGCCTCGGCCAGGCTCTGGTTCTGGGCCGGGGCCGACACCCGCCCGGCCCACTCGCGAATCTCCGACCCGTCCAGCGTCACGAACGGCTCGATCTCGGCGTAGGCGCGCACGTGCATCGCCGACACGCTAGCCGACCGCCGCGATCGCCCGGGCGAGCGCCGCGCGGCCGTCGTGCAGCACCGGCTCGCCGTGCGAGACGAGCACGCGCTCGATCGGGAGCTCGAGCAGCGGCCGCATCAGCCGCGCGAGGCCCGCTCGGTCCACGCGAACGTCCGCGAGCCAGCTCTCCGGACACACGCTCAGGCCTTCCTCCTCTCTGCAGATCAAGCGGTCGCCCGCGACCAGCGTCCGCACGCCCGGCAGCCAGTAGAGCGTCTCGCCCGCGCCCCGCAGCGGCCGCGGCACGACGCCCGCCGGTACCGCGTTCCACGCGCGGGAGCTGTGCGAGCGGTAGCGCGCGGCGAGCTCCTCGCGGTCGCGCCTGTGCCACGTGATCGTGGTGAGGATGCTCACCGCACGGGCGGCCACGCGCCGGTCGAGCCAGGCGAGGAACCGCTCGCGGCCCTCCGCAGGGAGCAACGGGTCGATCAGCACGGCCACGTCGGGAAGCTCATACAGAACCGAGCCGACCATCTCCTCCCAGTCAGCGGAGCTGCCGGGCGCCGCGCCCGGCCTCCAGTCGGGGTGGGGGGCGCTCCAGCGGAGCAGGCCGGGGACGATCTCAGCCGGGAGCACCGCAGGCCATGCTAGCCGCGCGCGCCGGCACTCAAAACAGCTGGTAGCGCTGGATGCTCAGCTGAAAGCCGTGGCCGGTGGCGGCGTCTGTGCAGGTCATGCCGCTGGAACGGCTCACGCACTCGAAGGGGCCCACGCGCGAGGCGCTCCCGTAGGCGAGCTTCGGGCTGGCGGGTTCGCGGACGGTGTCCCCCGCGCAGACGAATCGCGCGGTGCCCGCCGACCCGACCTCGAGACCCTGGCCGAAGTCGACTATCTGCGGGCAGCTGGAGGGCCGCGGCGGCAGCTGCCAGCTGTGGCTGACGATGTCGCAGCGCGCCAGTTCGGAGACGATCATGCATCCGATGTTCCCGGTGGGCGACTGGAACGCCGCGAGCGCGAGGAACCTGCTCGGCGCTTCGCCGCTCCGGGCGGCGCCCGTGGTGCTCGTCGCGGGGGCCCTGCTGGTGCCGGTCGCCGGCGTCGTCGCGGTCGACGCGGTGCTCTGGCTGGGCGGGCCCTGGACGATCACCGTCTTCGTAGCGCCGCCGCAGCCCGCGAGCATGCCCGCAGCCACGATGAGCAGCGCCGCCATCCTTTTCGGTGCAGGGCAGATGGTGGCGCAGCGTACAGCACGCGGCACGCGCATCGATCGGGGCCCGGGAGGCGCTCCGCACGGGGGGTCGGACCGCCTCCGGGCCCGCGCCTATGCGCGTGCTTGCTCTTCGACGCGCTCGGCGTCCTCGACCGCCCAGCCGAGCCGCTCCATCAGCTGGCTCGATGCGTGCTCGTCGCTGATGTGGATGGCCGCGACGCTCTCATCTAGGGTCACCGGCGCGTCATCCTTGACCGGCTCGGTCGTGACGATGATCCTCGGCACGACTTCCTCCTTCCCGTCGTTGGAAACCGGATCAAGCATCTACCCGGCGTCAACGCGGTCAATCAACGGTCGAACGCGGCGCTAGGGTGTTCGCACCTTGGCGGCGCCCTTCCGATACGAGCTCCGCGTCCGCTACGGCGAGTGCGACCCCCAGGGCATCGTCTTCAACGCGAACTACCTCCTGTACTTCGACGTCGTGTTCACCGAGCTGTGGCGCGAGGCGGTCGGGCCGTGGGGCGAGATGGTCGCCCGCGGCATCGACGCGGTGGTCGCCGAGTCGCACCTGTCCTTTCGCGCACCGGCCCGCTTCGACGACGAGCTGCAGCTGCAGGCCCGCGTCACGCGCCTCGGGGCCACGTCGATCACGACCGAGATCGACGTGCTCCGCGACGAGGAGCTGCTGATCTGCGGCTGGCTCCGGCACGTTTGTGTGGCCACGGACAGCTGGCGCAAGACCGACATCCCCGACTGGGTGCGGGAGGGCCTTCGACGCTTCGCGCTGGAGGACGCAGAGCGCGGCGAGGACGCCGCGGCCAACGCGCAGCCCGACGCTCCCGGGGGCGCGGGCGTGAACCGCGCCATGCGCTAACGAACCGCGCGCGGCTGACGACGGCAGGTGCCCTGCGCGTGGCCCCGCCCGGGGCCCTCGCGGAGCGCTCTCGATCGCTCGCCGCGGATTTCTCCGCAAGGAGCGAGATCGTCTACGGACTGGTCTTGCAATGCCCCGAGGAGGCGAGTACCTTCAATTCAGACGCGGCTCCGAGTCGCAAAGAGCGAGGCCATGAGGTGTGAGGCCGCGCCACCTGAACCGCCAGGCCCTCGGGTCAGGTGGGAAGGGTTCCTCAAAACGGCTCGGGACCGCGTCGCTTTCGTTCTCCCGCGTTTCCACACGCGCGCGACGACCCCCGGTTCGCGAGCTCTAAGGAAACTCCCAGGAAGTCCCAAGCCCCTCCACAGCGCGGAGGCGTTCGATGGTGGGCGGCGGACCTTCCCGCCCACGCCCCCGAACGCAAGGATCGAGAACGGATGACCAAGCTGATCAGGCGCCCGACCACCAAGCGCGGCACCGCGATCGCGATCGCCGCGAGCGTCGGGCTCGTCGGCGTGCTCGCCTTCCTCGCCGTCTACTTCCTGCTCTTCCCCACCTCCTCTCCGAGTCCCTTCAAACTGAGCGCTTCCGCCGCGGCCAGCGGCCAGACGAGCCCCTCCTCCACCGCCACCGCGCGCGCGGGCAGCCCCAGCGCAACGCTCGGCAGCCGCTGGACCATCGCCGCGGGCTCCCAGGCCGGATACCGCGTCCGCGAGAAGCTCGCCTTCCTGCCCGCGCAGAGCGACGCCGTCGGGCGGACCTCGCAGATCACCGGCGGCGCGACCGTGACAGCATCCAAGGACACGCTCAGGGTCACCGCAGCCTCGTTCACCGTGGCCGTCAACACGCTCACGAGCGACCGCTCGATGCGCGACGAACGCATCCACTCGATCGGGCTGGAAAGCGACCGCTACCCGACGGCCACGTTCGTGCTGTCGAGCCCCGTCACGGTTTCCTTGAGCGCGCTCAGCGGCCGCGTGGCGCACGTCTCGGCAACCGGGACCTTCAACATCCACGGGACCTCCAGACAGGAGACGGTGCCGCTTGAAATGAGCCTGTCGGGCTCCACGCTGCAGACGGCCGGCGCGCTCACGTTCCCCTGGAGCGCGTTCAACATGACCGCACCGAGCGTCGGCGGCTTCGTCAACGTAACCGAACACGCCACGATGGAATTCGATCTGCGCCTGACGCGCGTCTAGAGGACCGCGCATGCTGAACCTGATCGAGCTCGCGCCCGCGCCGCCCCCCCTGCCGCTGCCCCATCAAGGAGGATCTGGGCATGCCTGACGCAGCCGCGAGCAACCGCATCCTGGTGGTGGACGATGAGCCCAGCATCGTCGAGCTGATCACGATGGCGCTGCGCTTCCAGGGCTTCACGGTCGAGAGCGCGGGCAGCGGGCGCGAGGCCGTGGCGGCGGTCACGCGCTTCAAACCGCAGCTGATCGTGCTCGACGTGATGCTGCCCGACATCGAGGGCTTCGAGGTCGCCGATCGACTCGGCGCCCAGCGCGCCGGCGTGCCGATCATCTTCCTCACCGCGCGCGATGCCACCGAGGACAAGATCCGCGGCCTCACCGGCGGTGGGGACGACTACATGACCAAGCCCTTCAGCCTCGAGGAGCTCGTCGCGCGGATCAGGACGATCCTGCGCCGCACCGGGCAGGCCGCGCCCGAGTCGGGCCGGCTCGTGTTCGAGGACCTCGAGCTCGACGAGGAGTCCCACGAGGTCATGCGCGCCGGCGCGCCGATCGAGCTGACGGCCACCGAATACCGCCTGCTGCGCTATCTGATGCGCAACCCCCGCAGGGTGATGACGCGCGCCCAGATCCTCGACCACGTGTGGGACTACGACTTCGGCGGCGACGGCCGCGTGCTCGAGACCTACATCAGCTACCTGCGCAAGAAGCTCGACGCGCACGGCCCGCCGCTGATCCGCACCGTGCGAGGCGTCGGCTACGCCCTGCAGACGCCGCGCGGCTGATGTCCTCGCTGCGCACCCGCCTGCTGGCCGGAGTGCTGGGGCTGTCAGCCGCCGGCCTCCTCCTGCTGGGAGCCGTGACCTATGCCGAGCAGCGCTCCTTCCTGGAGGGCCGCGTCAATCAGGAGGCGCTCGCGGCGTGGCCCGCCCTCTCGCAGGCGCTCGACCGCGAAGGGTTCCGACCGCCGGCGCGCGTGTCGGGGACCGGCACGGGCTCATCTCGCCAGCCCGCCCCGGGCGGGCCCGGCGGCGCCCGTGGCCCGCTCGTCAACCTGCCACCGGGCACCTACGGACAGCGCCGTGAAGCCTCCGGCAGGGTCCTCGGCCACGCTGTCATCAAATACAGCAGCAGCGAAGCCGCGCGTCCCGTGCCGCTGATCCCCGCGAGGCTGCCGATCGGCACGCTGTTCACGGTCGACTCGGCGGGCCACTCCGATGTCCACTACCGCGTGTACGCGCACCGCGACCCGGAGGACTCCGGCATCACCGTGGCGGCGGTGCCGCTGAGCGATGTCGACCAGACGCTGCACCGGCTGCTGCTGGTGGAGGCGCTCGTGATCGTCGGCGTGCTCGCCGCGCTGGGCCTGATGGCGTTCTTCGTGGTGCGGCTCGGGCTGCGCCCGCTCAGCCGCATGGAGGTCACAGCCGGAGAGATCGCCGCAGGCGATCTCTCGCATCGCGTCAGCCCCGCCACGCCCCGCACCGAGGTGGGTCGCCTGGGCCTCGCGCTGAACGCGATGCTCGACCGCCTGGAGCAGGCGTTCGCCGAGCGCCAGGCCAGCGAGGACCGTCTGCGCCAGTTCCTCGCCGACGCCTCGCACGAGCTGCGCACGCCGCTCGCGTCGATTCGCGGCTACGCGGAGCTGTTCCGCATGGGAGCCGCGCGCAGCCCGCGAGAGACCGAGCTCGCGATGCGGCGAATCGAGGACGAGTCGAAGCGCATGGGAGTGCTGGTCGAGGACCTGCTCGCGCTCGCGCGCCTCGACGAGGCGCCACAGAAGCGCCGCGAGCCGGTCGATCTCGCCAGGCTCGCCCGCGACGCGGTCAAGGACGCGCGCGCCACCGCGCCGGACCGCGCGATCGACGTGCACGGGCCCGACTCCGCGATCGTCGCCGGTGACCCGCACCAGCTGCACCAGGTGCTCGCCAACCTGATGGGCAACGCGCTCGTGCACACGCCCGCGGGTAGCGCGATCGAGGTCTCGGTGGAGCCGGACGGGCAGCGCGTGACGGTCGCGGTGCGCGATCACGGGCCCGGCCTGCCGAAGGGGGCGCAGGAGCACCTGTTCGACCGCTTCTGGCGCTCGGAGGGCGGCCGCGAACGCGGCAAAGCCGGCGCCGGGCTGGGCTTGGCGATCGTGCGCGAGATCGTGGCCGCCCACCACGGTCGCGTCTCGGCCGCAAACGCCCCCGACGGCGGCGCGCGGTTCGTGGTCAGCCTGCCCGTCGGGCAGGCCGACTGGGCGCCCGCGCCCGGTCCCTGACCGAGGACGCCCCCGCAGGCGCTGGCCCTCGCCGCAGCGCCGCCGCCCGCGCGCGCTGGCGCTGTCCGATCGCGCGTGAGTTGCACAGCCGCTCTTAGCGGCTGCTTACCCGAGGGTTAGCGGCCCTTCAGCGGCGTCGCCGACAGTGTGTCCCACCCAACCCGGAGGTCCATGCGTGCGTCATCCTCGAGCAGCTTCGTTTCTCTCGGCCACCGCCGGCGGGCTGGTGGCCGCGCTCGCGCTGCTGCTCCTGCTCCCGCTCGGTGGGAGCTCGCACAGGAGCGTGATCGTGCGCTCGCCGGGACGGACCGCGTTCGCCTCGCAGCTAAGCGGCACGACACCGCTGACGCCACGTGCGATCTACGAACGCGACGCCCACGGCGTGGTCGCGATCAGGGCCAGCACGGCCCCCGCGCGGGCCGGCTCGCCGCTCGCCGGCGAACAGGCGGGCACACGCACCGACACCGGCTCGGGCATCGTCCTCGGCAGCGGTGGACTGATCCTCACCAACGATCACGTCATCGACGGCGCCCGCTCGATCACCGTCTCGCTGGAGGGCCAGAACGCGACCACCCGCAGCGCCACGGTCGTGGGCGCGGATCGCTCCAAGGACCTGGCGCTGCTGCGCATCGATCCGGCCGGGCTCGTCCTGCACCCGCTGACGCTGGCCGCGTACGCGACGCCCGAAGTGGGCGATCCCGCTTACGCCATCGGCAACCCGTTCGGGCTCAACTGGACGCTCACGACAGGCGTGGTCTCGGCATTGCACCGGCGGATCGCCGCGCCGGACGGCACGCCGATACCAGACGCGATCCAGACCGACGCTGCGCTGAACCCGGGCAACTCCGGCGGGCCGCTGCTCGACGCCTACGGGTCGGTGATCGGCGTCAACTCGCAGATCGTCTCCGGGTCGAGCGCGGCCGGCGGGCAGGGCGGCTCGAGCGGCGTCGGCTTCGCGATCTCGACCTCCACGATCAACGCCTTCCTCACGCACCTGGGCGTCCACGGCCAGAGCTGAGATCCCATCGAGGCCTCAGTCGATCCCCAGCAAGCTCACAGGAACGTCGGCTTTGATGGAAACATGATCAACCAGGCAAGCCTCATCGCCACAGCAACCGGACCGCATCTCTTCTGGCTTATCAGCCGCGCGGCCGGCATCGCGGCACTGCTCCTGTCGAGCATCTCGGTGAGCGTCGGTCTGCTGATGGGAGGCCGCCTGCTCAAAGGGCGCGGCCCCGACCTGCGGATGACGCACGAGGCGCTCTCCCTGGCCACGCTCGCCGCGATCGCCGTACACGGCATGACGCTGCTCGGCGACAGCTATCTGCATCCGAGCCTCGCGGACATCGCCGTGCCGTTCCTCGGCGGCTACAAGACCTTCTGGACGAGCGCCGGGATCGTGGCCTTCTGGGCGATGCTCGTGCTCGGCCTCTCCTACTACGCCCGCGCGAAGATCGGCCCGCAGCGGTGGCGGCGCTTGCACAGGTTCGCCGCGCTGGCCTGGGTGCTCGGGCTGGTGCACTCGCTGGGCATGGGCACCGACGCCGGCCAGACCTGGTTCCTGGCGATGACTGCGATCGTGGTGATCCCCGCCGTCGGGCTGCTCGGCACCCGCTGGCTCGGCGAGACCCCGGCGCCCGCCGCCAGGGCCGCGCGATGAGAAGCGGCGTGCTGATAGCGGGCGGCGGCCTCGCGGCCCAACGCTGCGCCGAGACGCTGCGCCGCAGCGGCTACGAGGGCGCGGTCACGATGGTCTGCGGCGAGCCGCACCTGCCCTACGATCGCCCCCCGCTCTCCAAGGAGGTGCTCCACGACACGCACGCGGAGCGGCGCCTGGCGTTCAGGCCGGAAGACTGGTACGGGGAGCGCCAGGTCGAGCTGCTCCTCGGCGTGGAGGCCCGAGGCCTGGACGCCACGGCGCGCAAGCTGGCGCTCTCCGACGGCTCGAGCGTCGCCTACGAGCACCTGCTGATCGCGACCGGCGGACGGCCGCGGCCGCTGCCGGCGTTCGAGCGGTTCGCCAACGTGAGCATGCTGAGGACGCTCGAGGACGCCCGCGCGCTGCGCGCGGTCCTCACGCCCGGCTGCCGCCTGCTGATCATCGGCGCCGGCTTCATCGGCCAGGAGGTGGCCGCCGCGGCCTGCAAGGCCGGCGCGAGCCCGACGATCGTCGAGGCGGCCGCCGCCCCGCTCGCCGGCCTGCTCGGCGCCGAGCTCGGGGCGTGGTTCGCCGAGCTGCACCGCTCGAGCGGCGTGGAGCTGCTGCTCGAGGAGCAGGTGGAGCGGGTGCACGGCTCCGAGCGCGTGGCATCGGTCACGCTTCGCGGCGGCCGCAGAATCGACTGCGACCACGTGCTGGTCGGCGTCGGCATCGAACCGAACGTCGCCTGGCTGCGCGGCAGCGCCCTGCAGGAAGCCGGCGTGCGCACGGACGTCGACGGCAGGAGCGCGGTCCCTGGCGTGTACGCCGCTGGCGATGTCGCGGCGCTGTTCGATCCCCTGCTCGGACGGCACGTGCTCGGGAGCCACTGGGAGACGGCCGGGCGACAGGGAGCGCGCGCCGCCAAGGCGATGCTCGGCCTCGACCCCGGCCCCGGGGCCGTGTCGAGCTTCTGGAGCGACCTCTACGGAACGCGCGTGCAGTATCTCGGCCACGCGCCGCTGGCCGACGCGGTGAGCTTCGACGGCGACCCCGGCTCCCGCGACTTCACGGCCACGTTCACGAGCGCGGGGCGAGTTGTCGCGGTGCTGCTCGCCGGCCGACCACAGCTGCTGCCGCAGGCGCGTGCGCTGCTCGCCACCAACAACGAAAGGACCCACCCATGACCTACGTCGCTGAGATAGACGAGGACGCCTGCGCGGCGCACGGCGACTGCGAGGCGATCGCGCCCGAGATCTTCCGCCTGGACGACGTCGCGATCGTCGTCGGCGAGGGTCCCGACGAGCTGATGCTCGAGGCGGCCCGTGCCTGCCCGTCGGTGGCGATCAGCCTCACCGACCGCGACAGCGGGGAGCAGATCTACCCCTGAGGCCCTCTGCGAGGGACCGGCCGCGGACCGGCGGGCCTCCTCAGGATGTTCCCAGGCTCGCGCCAGCGATCTCCCAAGTGCGCATCGCAGACTGCAAGGCATCCCCACCCCACTTCCCACAGGAGCAAACATGGACCCCAACCTCCCCACTCCCCCCTCCGACCCGAGCCCCGACAGCCGTGCTGCGAAGCGGCGCGACGGACGCGCGCTCGCCGCCAGCAGGCGGGCCGCGATGCGCAGGCGCGCCCGGCGGATCAGGCGGTCGGTCGCGGGGCTCTCGCTCGGGATCTTCCTCGCCGCGTTCCTCGTTGTCTACGTGCAGCTCGCCTCCGGCCACGACCCGGCGCTCACCGCCGCGTCCAAACGCCGCGCGACCGCCTCCAGCACCGTCGCCGCCAGCACGAGCACCGAAGCCACGACGAGCAGCAGCGGCAGCAGCAGTGCAAGCGAATCAGCCCAGACGAGCTCCTCCTCCGGCGAATCGAGCACCGGCTCGAGCGAATCGAGCTCGAGCGAATCGACCAGCCCGACGGCGGTCACCACCTCGCAGTCATGAGCGCGATCGAGACAGGCGAGAGCTTCGACTGCTTCGCCTCGGTGTGCACAGCCCACGTGACGGGCGACGCTCCAGCGGGCTCAGCCGCCGACGCGGTCGCGCTCGTGCGCCGCAGCCTGCTCGCTTGGCACGAGCAGTTCTCGCGCTTCCTGCCCGACAGCGAGCTGTCCCGGCTCAACCGCGATCCGCGCAGTGAGGTAGGCGCGAGCCCGCTGATGAGGCGGCTCGCCGCCGCGGCCGCCAGCGCCGGATCGATTACCCGAGGGCTCGTGGACGCAACGCTGATCGATCAGATCGGCGACGCCGGCTACACCGAAACGCCGCGCGAGCCCGTGCCCCTGTCGCGAGCGCTGCAGCTGGCCCCCCCGCGCCGCCCGGCACGGGCGGCCTCCCAACAACGCTGGCGCGAGATCCGCGTCGATTCGGGCGCGGGCACGGTGCGCCGCCCGCCGGGCGTCAAGCTTGACAGCGGCGGGCTCGCCAAGGGCCTGTTCGCGGACGTGCTCGCGCGGCGGCTCGCCGGTCACGCCAGCTTCGCGATCAACTGCGCGGGCGACCTGGCGATCGGCGGCGCTGCCGGGCTCGCGCGTCCGGTGGAGGTCGAAAGCCCGTTCGACGGGCGCACGCTGCACACGTTCGGCGTGCAGCGCGGCGGCGTGGCCACGAGCGGCATCGGCAGGCGCAGCTGGCTGGACGCGCACGGCCGCCCCGCCCACCACCTGCTCGATCCGTCCAGCGGCCTGCCAGCGTACACCGGCATCGTCCAGGTCACCGCGCTCGCGCCGAGCGCGCTGATCGCCGAGATCCGCGCCAAGGCCGCGATCCTCGGCGGTCCGCGGGCGGCGCCGCGCTGGCTGCCCGACGGCGGCGTGATCGTGCTCGACGACGGCTCCCACGAGGTGATCGAGCCGCCCCGCGTGCTCGCGCTCGATGAACTCGCCGGTTTCGTCCGGCGCACGCAGATCGGAGTCCACGGTGGCTGAGCCGAGCGCCCACGGGACGACCGCTGGGCGGGAGGCTCAACCCCGCGCCCGGCGCCCGAGCGACCGGCTGGTGCCCGCGGTCGAGATCGTGATACCCGTGCACAACGAGCAGCGGACGCTGGCAAGAAGCGTGCGCGCTCTTTACCGCCACCTCGAGCAGCATGCCGCGTTCAGCTTCGCGATCACGATCGCCGACAACGCCAGCACCGACGGGACGCTCGCCGCGGCGCGCTCGCTCGCGCGCGAGCTCGCCGCGGTGTCGGTCCTGCATCTCGACCGCAAGGGCCGCGGCGGCGCGCTGCGCGCGGCCTGGAGCCGCAGCGATGCCGAGGTGGTCGCCTACATGGACGTCGACCTGTCCACCGACCTGGCCGCGCTCACCGAGCTGCTCACGCCGCTGCTGCAGGGACGTGGCGACATCGCGATCGGCTCGCGCCTGGCGCCCGGCGCAGAGGTCAGGCGAGGCCTCAGGCGCGAGCTGATCTCGCGCGCCTACAACCTGCTCCTGCGCGTGGCGCTGGGAGTGGGCTTCTCCGACGCGCAGTGCGGATTCAAGGCCGTCCGCCGCGAGGTCCTCGGACCGCTGCTCGATCGCGTGCAGGACGACGCCTGGTTCTTCGACACCGAGCTGCTCGTCCTCGCGCAGCGCAGCAAGCTCGCGATCCACGAGGTCCCGGTGCGCTGGGTGGAGGACACCGACTCGCGCGTTGCGATCCTCGCCACCGCCTGGCAGGACCTGCGCGGCATCGTGCGCCTGCGACGCAGCACCCGTAGGCGCCCGCAGCAAGCGGACGCGAGCGACCAAGCCGGCCGCGGCCGTACGCGCGAGGTCGATCGCTCGGCTGCCGTGTATCCGCGGCCGAACGCCGCGCCGCGCTGAGCGGCGGACCGCTCGCGGCCGCGAGCGTCCGAGGGCGGCCTACTGCTCGAGCGCCGCATACGGTCGCGGCGGACCTCCGGGACGGGCGTGCGCGGCGGCCGCGCGCGACGGCTCGACGGCGGCGAGCCGGTGCTCCCGCCCGTCCGCGGGCTCAGCGGGGCTCCCCGGCGCGGGCGCCGACGCGGCGGCCGTTGTAGCGCCCACCGAGCGCCGAGCGCCGCGCGGCGCCGCCGCGCTCTGGCGCATTCGCAGCGCGAACAGGCACACGACGGGGAGGGCGCTTGCGAGCATCGCGTAGCGGACCGCGGGGATCGACGCGTCTGTACCGGACCCGAGCGCGTGCGCGAGCGAGAGCACGTAAGCGAGCACCGTGAAGCGGTGCATGCGCCGCCACAGCCGCCCTCCGATCTTGCGGCGCGCGTAGAAGCTCAGCGCAAGGATCGCGGCCAGGTAGCCGCCGATGATGCCCAGCCCTGTCCACAGGGGGCGGTAGGTCAGCGCGAACGGCACCGTGATGCCCTGCACACCCGCCTTCAGCCAGGGGTCGGCGGCGAGCAGCAGGCCGTGCGCGGCGATCGCGCCGAGCGCCATCAGCGAGAGGTGCTGGTGCAGGCCCACGGCCTCGCGGCGCCAGCGCGGTGGCATCGCGCGCGCGGCCATGGCCAGCCCGAGGATCACCGAGACGGTGATCAACAGCATCGCCACGAACCCGGCCGAGCGCCCGGCGAGCCACCACACGTAGTTGGCGGGTGCGGCCCTGCTCATGCCGCCCTGGCCATCGGGCGGCCGGCGCCAGCGCCGTCCTGCCCGAGCGGGCCGATCAGCTCCACGTCCCCGTCGTCGTGTACCACGAGCCCGCCGTGCTCGGCGAGCGCCTGGCGAGCGCCCTCGGGACCGCTGAGCAGCGCAATCTTCGAGAGGGTCTCCGCCTCCAGCGCGGTCGGCGCCAGCGCGGTGGCGCCGACCAGGCCGCTCCACACCGGCTCGCCACTGGACGGGTCGAGCAGGTGGTGAGCGAAGCTGCCGTCCCCTTGCTGCCAGATGCGAACGTTCAGGCCCGACGTGGCCACGCCGCCCTGGGCTAGATGCAGCGTGTGCACGCATTCGCCCGTGAGCGGGTGCTCGACCTCGATCGGGACGGGCTGGAGCTGGGCGCCCACGCCGCCCACGGCGAGGTCGCCGCCGCAGTCCACGACGAAACGCGAATAGAAGCGCAGGCGGTGGGCAACGGCGTCGGCGGCCAGGCCCTTGCCGGTCCCGCCCGTATCGATGCGCAGGCCCGGCGGACGCCTGATCGTCCCGCGTCGCTGGTCGACCTCCACCTGGCGCCAGCGCGCCGGCGCGCGCGGGCGCGCCGGCCGGCGCGGCGGAGCGGCCGCGAGCGCGGCCTGTAGCGAGGCGGGCGTGCTGCCCTCCTGCGAGGTGCGGTATCCGGCGGCCTCGATCTCGCGCACGAGCGTCGGATCGACCAGCCCGTCGCTGCGCTCGGCCGCCCACAGGCCGGCGGCCACGGCGGTCCGCAGCAGGATCGACGCCGCCACCTCGGTGGCCGGGTCCTCGTTGAGCGCGCTCAGCTCGCTGTCGGCGCGAAAGCGCGAGAGGCGCCGCGCGTAGTCCTCCACGTAGCGGCGCTCGGCTTCGGCCGCGGCGTGCGGCGCGGGCAGTCCGCGAGCGAGCGGCGCCTCGATGATCAGGCGCACATCGCTACCCATCGAGCGGAAGCTGATGTCGACGGCGCCGCTCATGAGGTGCGCGTCACGAGCCCCCCGCCGGCGTATCCGCCCGAGGAGCTCACCTGCTGGGAGGACTGCGCGGGCTGCGGCGGCGCGCTCGCCGGGAGGTGGATGATCACGCGGCGTTCGTAGATCTTGCGCACGAGCACGCGCCGCGGAGGCAGCGGCGCGGCGGCGGCACGGGCGCGCAGCGCGGGGTCCTCCCCCGCTGCCACGCGGGTCGCCAGCAGGGCGAGCACGATCAGGAACAGCGACGCGGCCGCCCACGCAACCGTGGCCGGACCGATCCGCCGTGCGCGCGGGCGCCTGTCACCGGCTCGCTCACTCATCTCCGAGTTCCTCGGCCGCCGCGGCGCCGCTCGTGCGGGTGGCGAGGACCGCCTGTCCGGTTGGCAGCGAGGTCCCGACGGCGGCCGAGGCGTTGGACGGACCTGTGCCGGGTATCAGCCCGCCTGCACTCGTGCGTGTGCGCGGCGCGACCTGGCCGCGACTGCCGGGCACGAGCGCGGTCGCGGTGCCCTGGGGTGCGGCCGGATCGACGCCCGCGGTCATCCGCGCCATCATCAGCGCGAACACGATCAGGAACGTCGCGAACGCCATCACCGCGAGCGGGAACGCGCCGAGCAGCGGGTGCGAGCTGCGCCACGCCCGATCGCGCGGGCGTTCGCCAGCACTCGCGATCGCTTTCGCGCCGGCGCTCGCTGCGGGCGCCCGATGCGCACCGGCGCGGGCGTCAGTCATCGTGGCCGCCGCCGCCCTCGCCGCCACCGCCACCGCTGCTGCGGGTCGAGACGGATTTGCCCGAGCCCGAGCCGCCGCCGCTCGACGCGCCGCCGCTGGTGCGGGTTTTGACGGAGCCCGAGCCTTCGCTGGAGCCCGACCCGGACGTCGATTTGACGCCGCTTGCGCGCGTGCTCACAACCGGTGCGGCCGCGCCCGTGGCGCCGGCCGCGTGGCCGGGGCTCGTGCGCGTGGTGGCTGCCGCCGCGATCGGTGCCACGGCGGAGGCCCCCGCGGCACCGTGGCCCGGCCCGGCCGCGGCCACGTGCTGGGGTTTGGCACGCCGGTAGACGTTGACGGTCTTGCGGATGACCTCCGTGCGCACCTCCACGGGCTGCACGTGCTGGGCCACCAGCTTGGTCGCGCTGCCGGTCGAGCCGATCGCTAGCCCGACCAGCACACCGAGGCCCGCGAGCGTCGCGCCCGCAGCCGTCATCATCTCCTTGCGTCGCATCTGCAGCACTCCTCTGTCGGGTGCCTCCACTCTCGCCGGTGGATCGCCAGCGAGCACCCAGCCGCCGGTTAAGAGTCGGCAAAGAATTCGGCCGCGGCGTTCGCCGCCGCGCGGGCCCGCGCGTAGGACGCCCTCGCGCCGCCGCCGTGCATGCTCCGCACGGGTCCTGCTAGTCGTCCGCCGACCTGCCGTGGTCTGAGCTCCCTGCGCTCGCGCCGCTGCGGGCGTTCTCGCCACTGGAGCCACGGCTTTCCTGCCGCCCGGATTCGGGCGCCGCGGGGGTGGGGCTCGCCGGGGCTTCCGCGGGGACGCTCCTCAGAGCGGGCGCCGGCGCGGCTTCCCGGGCAGGGGCGGTCGCCGGGGCCGACGGGCGCCGCGTGATGGGCGCCTGTGGATGGCTGCTGCGGCCGGTCGCCGAGGTGGAGCTGACCCGCGGCGTGGTGGCCGTGCCCGAGACCGGTGCCAACAGCGAACGGCCGGCCGTCAGCGGTTCGGATGCCAGACCGATGTGCTGGCGCACGAGCTGGCTGGTGCCGTAGGTGATCGCGGCCGCCACCGCGATGCCGAGCACGGCGGCCAGCGCGACGAGGGCGGTGCGACGGGGCGTGCTCATCGCCCGTCCGCGGGTAGTTCCAGCATCGCTACCGCGCCGCCGCCGGGACGGTTGTGAAGGCGTGCCTCTCCGTGCCAGGCGCGCGCGATCGTGCGTGCGATCGCGAGGCCGAGGCCGCTGCCGGCCGGCCCCCCGCGGCCGGCCTGGCCGCGGTGGAAGCGCTCGAACACGAGCTCCTCCTCGCCCGGTGCCAGACCGGGACCGCGGTCGCGGACCTCGATGCGCCCGGTCGCGGCGACGACCGCGACCTCTCCGCCCGCGGGCGAGTAGAGCAGCGCGTTCTCGATCAGCACGTCCAGAGCCCGGTCGAGGTCGGCACGCGCACACCATGCCAGGGCCGCGTCCTCGCTGGCAGCGGTGAGCACGACGTGGTGGGCCTCGGCGGCGGGTCGCCAGCGCTCGCAGGCGCTGCTCACGGCCCGCCCGAGCTGTATCTGCTCGCCGCGCAGCTCGCGATCCTCGCCGCGGCTGAGCACCAGCAGCTCGCCGACGATCTCCGCCAGCCGATCCACCTCGACGGTCCCGGCGTCGAGCTCGGCGGCCACGCCATCCCCAACCTCTGCCGCGCGGGCCTCCTCGAGCCTCAGGCGCAGGGCCGTGAGCGGTGTGCGCAGCTGGTGGGAGGCGTCCGCGATGAACTCGCGCTGGGCGGTCACGGTGCGCTCCACGCGATCGGCCATCTCGTTGAAGGAGGCGCTCAACGAGCGCTGCTCGGAGCTGCCCTCGATGCTCGCGCGCGCCGACAGGTCACCCCCGGCAAGGCGCTTGGCCGCTGCCTCCAGGCGCCGCAGCGGCAGGGCGATCTGGCGCGCGATCAGGCCGCCGGCGAGCAGGCCGAGGAGCAGCACGGTCGCCGCCACCAGCACCAGCTTGGCGACGGTGCTGCGCACTGCCCGCTGGACCGAGGCGACGCTCTGGGTGATCCTCACGGCGCCGATCGCGCTGCCGCGGCGCAGCACCGGCACGGCCGTGGCGAGGATGTCCTGGCCGAGGCTGCGGCTCGCCCGCTGGGTCTGCACCGAGCGCCCGCGCAGCGCTGCCGCGATCTCAGGGCGGCTGAGGTAGCTGCTGCCGAGCGTGCTCGTGCCGGTGCTGTCCGCGAGCACACGCCCGCGGTAGTCCACGACGATCACCCGCCCCCGCACGGACGCGCCGCTGGAGCGCACGAGCGCGCCCAGCTCGACCGGGCTGACGGGGCTCAGCAGGTCAGCCGACGTGGCCGCCACGACGTCGGCCTGGTTCAGCGCCTGCGAGTGGACCTCGGCGTTGACGCGGTCGCGCAGGCTGAGCGCGAGCGGCACGCCGAGCGAGACGACAGCGAGCACGAGCACGTAGGCGAACGCCAGCAGCAGGCGGATGCGCAGGCTGACGGCTCATGCCTCCTGTGCGGGGACGAAGCGGAAGCCCACGCCGCGCACCGTCTGGATGTGGCGCGGCTCGGCGGAGTCCTCGCCGAGCTTGCGCCGCAACGCGGTCATGTGCACGTCCAGCGTCTTGGTCGAGCCGAACCAGTTCTCGTCCCACACGTCGCTCATCAGGTCCTCGCGCGTCACGACGTTGCCCGCGCTGCGTGCGAGCCGAGCGAGCAGGTCGAACTCCTTGCGCGTGAGCGACAGCTCGCCGCCCGCCAGCCACGCGCGCCGCGCGGCCGTGTCGACGCTGACGTCGCCCACCTGCAGGCGCGGTGCGGGCTCGGACTGGCGCGTGCGGCGCAGGACCGCGCGGATCCGCGCGATCACCTCGGCGGCGGCGAACGGCTTGACCACGTAGTCGTCGGCGCCGAGCTCGAGTCCCACCACGCGGTCGATCTCGCTGCCGCGCGCGGTCAGGATGATGACCGGCACGCCTGAGCCGGCGTGCAGCTCGCGGGCCAGCTCGCGACCGTCGCCGTCGGGCAGCATCAGGTCGAGCAGCACGATGTCGGGGTCGTGCTCGGCGAGCATGCTGCGTGCCTCGCCGAGCGAGCCCGCCAGCAGCGGGCTGAAGCCCTCGCGGACGAGCGCGCGCGAGAACGGCTCGGAGATCGACCCCTCGTCCTCGACGAGCAGAACACGATCGCCGCCGGTCCGTGGAGAAGCGCCTGCTGTGGCCATCTAAGGCTCAATGTAGTACCGAGCCCCGCCGCTGCTGGGCCGTCTGTGAAGGCTCTCAGGAGTCCGACGGCGTGGCCGCGGCGGCCTGCGGCCCGCATAGTGTTGGCGCATGCGCGCGCTCGTTCAGAGGGTCAGCTCCGCCGCGGTGAAGGTCGACGGCGCGACCGTCGCGGCGATCGGGCCCGGGCTGCTCGTGCTGCTGGGGGTGGGCGGCGACGACCGCGCCGAGCACGCCGACCGTCTCGCCGAGAAGGTGCGTGCGCTGCGCGTGTTCCCCGACGATGCCGGCCAGATGAACGAGGCGCTCGGCGAGCGGGAGATCTTGTGCGTGAGCCAGTTCACGCTCTACGGCGACACCACCCGCGGGAACCGGCCGAGCTTCATGGCGGCGGCGCGCCCGGAGCTGGCCGAGCCGCTCTACGAGCGCTTCTGCGCGCGAGCCGGGGCGCGCCAGGGCGTCTTCGGCGCGCACATGGAGGTGGAGCTGGTCAACGACGGTCCGGTCACGCTGCTGCTCGAGACCTGAGCCGGAGCGTGGCGGGCGCGCAAACAGCGCGCTTCGCGAACAGAAGCGCTATCGTGCATGCTCCGGAAATCAAAGCACGACAGACGGGAGTTGTGATGACCGCCACCGCCGAGGAACCCCGCATCGCTCCGCTGCACCCCCCCTACGCCCCCGACGTGGAGGCGATGCTCGCCAAGTGGATGCCGCCGAACAGCGACGCCGAGCCGCTGCGCCTGTTTCGCACGCTCGTGCGAGGCGGGGAGATCGCAAGCCGCATGCGCCCGCTCGGCGCGGGAATCCTCGGCGCGCGCGCCACCGTCGCGCCGCTGCTACGGGAGGTGATGATCCACCGCACGTGTGGGCTCACCGGCAACGAGTACGAGTGGGGCGTGCACGTGGCGGCTTTCGGGCTGCCGCTGGGACTCGACGAGCAGCAGCTGGCCTCGACGGTGCACGGCTCCTTCGCCGACCCTTGCTGGGACGCCGAGCAGGCCTGCGTGTTCCGCCTCGCGGACGAGCTGCACACGCACAGCTCGATCTCCGAGGAGCTCTGGGGCACGCTGCGAGAGCGCTTCGACGACGAGCAGATCATCGAGCTGATCGCCACCGCCGGCTGGTATCACCTGATCGCCTACATCTGCAACGGGCTGCGCGTGCAGGCCGAGGAGTGGGCGCCGCGCTTCCCGCCCGCCGCGCAGGAGTGACGGGAGCTCAGGGGGCGGACATGTAGCGGTCGCCGGCGGTCGCCACGCCGGGACGCTCCGGCGCCATCCCCCGCCGCCGCGGGCGCGAAGATCCTGCCATGCAACCACCGACCAGCGCCGCGCCCCAGGACCGCCTGCTGCCGTGGATCGCCGCGGAGCGCGCCTTCAGGGCGGTCGTGCTGCTGACCGTGGGAGCGGTGCTCGTGAGCCACCCGCACGCCAACTGGGCGACCGAAATCACGCACTTCGCCCAGCGACTCGGCCTCAACCCGAGCGAGAACTGGTTTCGCAAACTCGTCGAGAAAATCGAACGCATCCATGCCCAGGACGTGCTCTTCGGAGCGGTCGCGCTCGGCTACGGCGCGCTCGAGGCGACGGAGGCCTACGGCCTGTGGCGGCGGCGCGTGTGGGGCGAGTGGCTCACGGTCGTGGCGACCTCGCTGCTGCTCGTGCCCGAGATCTGGGAGCTGACGAAAAGCACGACGCTGCTGAAGGTCGGAGCGCTGCTGGTAAACCTCGCGGTCGTGGCCTACCTGCTGTGGCGGCTGCGGCGCCGTCGACCTTCTGACTCAACCATCTAGGGCGTGGCGAGCGGCCCGGGGACGGAGCCCAGGCGGTGGCGCTTGACGCCCGTGCGCTGCAGCATCGCTTCGACGCGGCCGGCGAGCTTCTTCAGGCGCCGGCTCTCCTGTTGGGCGGTGATACGGCCATTTGAGACCGCGCTCGCGAGCCGTTCCTCGTCCGCCGCGAGCACCGCCGCCTTGAGCCCGTCGGCGGACTTGCCCGGCGTGGAAGCTGCGATCTGGGCCAGCGACTTGCCGGCCAGCCGGTCGCTGCGCAGGACTTCGGGGCTGATTCCCAGATAGCGCGCGGCGACACCAACGCGGGCGCCGCCACGGCCCGCGCCCGCGCCGAACGCGAACAGCGGCGCGGTGGCGCTCTGCTGGATGCGCGCCTTGAGCACTTCCGCGCGCGAGCGACTCATGCGCCCGGCAGCGACGGCTGCATCGATGCGGTCCACGTCGGCGGCCTTGATCGCCGCTGCCAGCGCGCTCGAGGAGACGCCGAGGTGACCGGCGACGTCGTCGAGATAGGCCTGGCGCCCCGAGCCCGCGGAGCCCTGCGTAGCGGCGAACGCTGCGGCTCCGCCGCCGAGCACGACCACCACGACGGCGGCTGCGGTCAGCTTCCTGCTGAAGAACGATCTCACTTGGCTCCCTCGCGATTCGTGGACGACGCCCTACTCAGTCAAGCGAGCACTGCTAAACCCCCGCTAAGAGGCCCCTAAACCGCGCGCCGGCCCGCCGCGCGGGCCCTATCTGCGTCGTGGCGGGCGGCGAGCCGCAGGCCGCCGTGCTCGATCCCTGGGCCGGCGGCGCGCAGCGCGGGGACGATCTCGCTGGCGTGCCGCGCGCCGCTCGAAGCAGCCGACCTGCTAGACCCCGAAAAATGGGTGTGTCGCAGAGGCCGCCGATCCGTGACCGCCGGGTGCTGTTCAGGCGCGGCGCGATCGGCCTGAGCCTGGCCCTGCTCGCCGCCCTGGTCGTGTTCGCGCTGATGCGCCTGAACCTGCACCGCGTCGGCCACGCGCTGATCACAGCGACACCCGGATGGATCGCGCTGGCGCTGCTGCTGATGGCGCTGTCGCTGGGGATGCGCTCGGCCTCCTGGCACCAGACGCTGTGCGCTGCGCTGCCGGAGACGCCGGTCCGCTGGCCGCCGGTGGTGCGCGCGACGATGATCGGGGTGATGGCCTCGGCGGTCTTCCCGGGCCGCATCGGCGAGCCCACACGCGTGGTGGTGCTGAGCCGCCGTCTGGACGGCCCCACGCGCCGCCAGCTGCCGATCGTGGCGGGCACCGTGTTCTCGCAGACGATCATCAACCTGCTCGCGCTCGCCATCCTGCTGGCCATCACCTTCAGCAGCGTTCCCCTCCTGCACGGTCACCTTGCGGGCCTCGCCAGCGCGCTCGCGGTTCCCTTCGCGGTGTGCCTGCTGGTCGTGGCCGGCCCTCGCCTGCTGGCGCTGGCGCGCCGCTCGCGCTCGCCGAAACTCGTGCAGGCGGCGATGGCCACGACACGGCTGCTGAGGCTCGCCCGCCAGGGCCTGGTGGTGTTCGCCCGACCCCGCTACGGCTCCACCGCGGTCGGCTTTCAGCTGCTGGCGTGGGCGCTGCAGTGGCTCGCCTGCTACTCCGTGCTGGTCGCGCTCGGGCTGCAGTCGCAGGCCGGCCTGGTGGGAGCGGCGGCGATCCTGCTGGCGGTCAACCTGAGCGCGGTGCTTCCCGCCACTCCCTCCAACGTGGGCGTCTTCCAGGCCGCCTGCGCGGTCGTGCTCGCGGCCTATGGGGTGAGCGCCGGAGCCGGAGTGGCCTACGGGATCATCCTGCAGGCGGTGGAGGTCACCACCGCCGTCGCGCTGGGCATTCCGGCCCTGCTCGGCGAGGGCCTGCGCTGGCGCGATATCCGCCCGGCGGGGAGCGGCTCAGCCGGCGAGGGCGCGGATTGACTGGCGCAGCGAACGGGTCGTCTGCAGGACCGCCGTCGGCTCGTAGCCGCAATGCGCCATGCAGTTCTCGCAGCGCGGATCCCTGCCGCGGCCGTACTTGCTCCAGTCGGTCGTTTCGATCAGCTCCCGGTAGGTCGCGGCGTAGCCGTCGGACATCAGGTAGCAGGGACGCTGCCAGCCGAACAGCGAGTAGCTGGGGATACCCCAGGCGGTGCAGTCGAATTCTGCCTTGCCTTCCAGGAAGTCCAGGAACAGCGGGCTGTGGTTCAGCCGCCACTTGCGACGACGACCGTCGGCGAATGCCTCACGGAACAGGCGGCGCGTCTGCTGCACACCCAGGAAGTGCTCCTGGTCGGGCGCTTTCTCGTACGCGTAGGCGGGCGAGATCATCATCTCGTCCACCTCGAGCTCGTCGTTGAGGAAGTCGAGCACGTCGCGGATCGTGCGCGGCGAGTCGTGCGTGAAGAACGTCGTGTTGGTCGTCACGCGAAAGCCGGCCGCCTTGGCCGCCCTGATCGCCGAGACGGCCTTGTCGAAGACGCCCTCGCGCTCGACCGACGCGTCGTGGCGCTCGCGCAGCCCGTCGATGTGGATCGCCCAGGCGAAATGCGGGCTCGGCTTGAACATGTCGAGCTTGCGCTCCAGCAGCAGCGCGTTGGTGCACAGGTAGACGAACTTCTTGCGCCTGACCAGCTCCGCGGCGATCAGGTGGATCTCGGGGTGGATGAGGGGCTCGCCGCCCGCGATCGAGACCATCGGCGCGCCGCTCTCCTCGATCGCTCCGACGGCCTGCTCGACGGGCATCCTGCGCCGCAGCTCGTGCTCGGGATGCTGGATCTTGCCGCAGCCCGAGCACGCGAGGTTGCACTGGAACAGCGGCTCGAGCTCGACGATCAGCGGGAAGCGCTCGCGTTTGGCCAGCCGTTGGCGCATGAGATACCAGCCCATACGCGTGCTCTGCCTCACCCGCGCCGCCATGGGGCCTACCTTAGACGCCGGGTGTCCACTCGTGAAGTGCCGCGGCCACGCGACGCAGCGCCCTCGCTGCCCGCAGCGCGCCCGGCGCGGCCTGCAGGCGGAACAGCTCGTGGGAGGGGCTGTCGAGCACGACACGCACGACGCCGAACGGCCGACCGCTCGCGCCCGCGGCGAGCCACACGGACTCCATGTCCACGCCGATCGCGCCGCCCTCCAGCAGCTGCGTGCGCCGCTCGCCGGTGGCGATCCGCGAGACGCACACGATCTTCCCGCTGCGCAGCTTCATGCCCCTGCCCGCCAGGTGGCTCACGAGCTGCGGCGTCAGGCCGCAGCGGACGCTCGCGGGGGCGTGACCCTCGTCCCCGGCCGCGTAGACCTCGTCGGCGACGATCACTTCGCCGGGCACCGACTCGGCGTCCAGCCCGCCGCAGAAGCCGACCACGAGCAGCGCCCGGCCCGCGTCGCGCTCGAGCGCGCCGGCGGCCGCGCGTGCGCGCGCTGGGCCCATGCCCGTCTTTCGCACCGAGGCCCCGCGCGCCGCCGAGGAGATCAGCGCGGCCTCGATCCGCAGCGGAGCTGCGAGCACCAGCTCGCTCACGGCGCGGGCGCTCCGGCCGGACGGGCGGCCGCCGTGGCGGCGCGCGCAGGCGTCGTGAGCGCGCGCGGCCGTGGCAGGGTCTCCTCGATCCCCAGCTGGCGCAGCGCGCCCCGTGCGGCGGCGTGGCCGCTCAACACGGCGCTCTCGAGCGTGGCCGGCCAACCGGTGTCCGTCCAGGTGCCCGCCAGCAGCAGACCCGGGACGGACGTCAGCGGCCCCGGTCGCAGCGCGCCGACGCCGGGCGCGGCGCGGAACGTGGCGGCGTGCTCGCGCGTCACCAGGAAGCTCTCGACGCGCGCCCCGCGCGCACGCGGGAGCAGCTCCTCCAGCGCGGGCAGGAAGCGCTCGCGCAGCGCGTCAACGCTCAGCTTCATCTCCCGCTCGGCCCCCGACAGAGACACGGCCAGATACTGACACCCGGCCGGCGCGCCGGCAGCGCCGCTGCGGTCGAACAGGTACTGCACCGGCGTGCCGACGCCTGCGGCGAAGGGGTGCTCGCAGACGGTTCGGTCATAGACGACGTGGAGGTTGACGATCGGCGAGGCGCCGAGCCGCCGCCACGCCGCCTGTGGTCCTCCGAGCAGCGGCTCGAGCAGCGTCGCCGCACGCGTGTGCGGCACCGCGACGATCACCGCCTCGGCGCTCAGCCCGTCCCCCCCGCCGTCGTGCACCTCGAACCCGGTGGCGGTCTGGCGAACCCGCTCGGCGCGCCGGCCCAGCGCCAGCTCCACGCCGGCGCCGCGCAGCGCGATCTCGGCGGGGCGGCCGATGATGTCTCCCAACGTGCCCACGTGGAAGCCGATGTCGCCCTCGTCGGCCGATGTGAGCAGGCCCCTGCGGAAGACGAACACGCCGAGCGCGAGCGAGGCCTCGGCGGCCGGCAGGTTGAGCGTCGGCAGCGCGATCAGGTCCCACAGCGCGGCGACCGCGTCGGGGCCCTGCCCGTGGCGGGCAAGCCACTGCCCGAGCGTGATCCGATCGGCCTCCCGCTCGCGGCGGTCGATGCGCCTGAGCGCGAGCGCGGTGCGGGCCGCGCCGAGTCGCTGGCGCGGGGACAGGTACGGATAGCGGGCGAGCGCGCCCGCGAGGTGCAGCGGAGCGGGCAGCGAGCTGCGCCGCAGCATGTACGGCTCGCAGCCGGGTTTCAGCACGGGGATCTGCAGGCGCGGCTGGACCGAGACGAGATGCTCGCTGCCGAGCCGCTGGAGCAGGCCGCGGTAGGCCAGGCAGCCGCGCAGGAACACGTGCTGGCCGTTGTCCATCTCCAGGCCCTCCCGCCGCACGGAGTAGGCCGCACCGCCGAGCCGGCGCCGGACCTCCACGAGCGTCACGTGCGCGCCCGCGGCGGCACAGTCGAGCGCCGCGGTGATCCCCGCGAGACCGCCCCCGATGATCACGACGCGGCGTCCGCTCACCAGCCGCCTCCCAGCATCCCTCGCGCCGCCACCCACGCCTTCTCGTAGGCGGGGAGCGAGACCCGGCGGCTGACGGCCTCCTCGGGGTCGGCCTCGATGCGGTCCAGCAGCCTGCGGTAGATGCCCGCCATCGCCAGCACCGACGCTGCGCTGCGCCGATCGAGCAGGCGCGTCAGGCCGATGCCCCGGGCGAACCACTCGCGCGCGCGCTCCGCCTCGAAGCGCACGAGCCGCGCGAGCCCCTCGCGCTCCACGCCGGCGCGGGCGCGCGGCGCACCGGCAGGCTCGGCGAGCGAGACGAGCACCTCGGGCCGGGTTCGCCGCTCGCCTTCGCGCAGCAGCCCGAAGCGCCTGAGATCCTCGGCGGGCAGGTACACGCGACCGTTCTCGGCGTCCTCGCGGAGGTCGCGCAGGATGTTCGTCAGCTGCATCGCCACGCCGAGCTCGTCCGCCAGCGCTTCGGCGGCGCCACGATCGGTGCCGGCCTGCGCGCGCAGGCCGAAGATCGCCAGGCAGACGCGCCCGATCGCCCCCGCGACGCGACGGCAGTAGAGCACCAGCTCGTCGAAGCGCTCGTAGGTGACGCCGGTGACGTCCATGCGCACGCCCTCGATCAGCTCCGCGAGCGCGCCGGCGGGCAGCGGAAAGCGGCGATAGGCGTCGGCGAGCGCGACCATCACCGGATCCGTGTCGGGCGCCGCCCCGGGCTGCGGGTGCTCCACCGCGCCAAGCGCCGCGCCTTCGGCATCGAGCAGCCGCAGCTTCTCCGCGCGCTCGAGGGTGCCGTCGCCGATGTCGTCCACCCGCCGCGCGAACGCATACACCGCGCAGATCGCCCGCCGGCGCCCGCGCGGCAGCAGACGGATTCCGTAGTAGAAGTTCGCCGCCTCCGCCCGCGTGACCGCCTCGCAATGCGCATAGGCCGCGACGACGGCGCTGTCGTGGGAGCTCACCGGGCGCGCCTGCCGGCGTCGAACAGCGTGCCGGCCAGCGCCCGCAGACGGCGCCCGCGCGAGGCCCGCGGCGGACCGGCGAGCACGTCGTAGCCGGCGCCCTCGATCGCCTCCAGGGCCGCCCGTCCGCCGCCGATGAACGCCGCCACCCCGAGCCGCGCCCTTCCGCGCAGCAGGCCGATCAGCGGCATGCCGTCGTCCAGCAGACCGCGCGCGCGGGCAACCTCGAAGGCGAGCACCGCGCGCAGCGCGGGACCCGCGTGGGGCGCCCCGAGGTCGGCGATCGTCGCGCCGTGGCGTGCGAGGTCCTCGAGCGGCAGGTACACGCGGCCGGCGGCGAGGTCCTCGACCACGTCCTGGCAGTGCTCGGCGAGCTGCAACGCGGTGCAGATCGAGTCCGACAGGGCGATCCGCTCGGGGGTCGCGCAGCCGAACACGCCCAGCACGAGCTCTCCCACGGGGTTGGCCGACAGGGCGCAGTAGCCGCGCAGCTGCTCCCACGTCTGGTAGCGCCGCACGCGCTGGTCGACGCGGTTGGCCTCGATCAGCCGCACGAACGGCTCGCGCGAGAGCTCGCAAGCGCGCAGCGTCGGCGTCAGGCGCACGAGCAGCGGATGCGTGGCGCGCCCCTGGAAGGCTAGGTCGAGCTCGCCTTCCAGCCAGTCCAGGGCGGCCAGCCGATCGCCCGCGAGCGAATCCCCGAGCTCGTCGACCAGCCGCGCGAATCCGTAGATCGCGAGCAGGTGCGCGCGCTCGGCGCGGCCCAGCAGGCGGCTGGCGACCGGGAAGTTCTCGGTCTCGGCCCGCGCCATGACCGCGTCCACGGCCGGTGCTCCGGCCGATCCGCGCTCGATCGGCTCCTCGGCGATGAGCGTCACCCCTGCGGCTCGGGCGCAGCGCCGTCGCGACCGGCGCCGCTACTGGCGGGGTCGAGGCCGAGGCAGCGTCCGAGCGCCATCATCGGGAACGTCAGCCGGTAGAGGTGGTAGTTGATGTAGTAGTCGCAGGGGAAGCCCGTTCCGGTGTACTGCGGCTCGTCCCAGCCTCCGTCGGGACGCTGCGTGTCCACCAGCCAGCGCACGCCGCGCGCGACCGCCGCGCCGCGCTCGCCGGCCGCGTGCAGCGCGAGCAGCGCCCAGGCCGTCTGCGACGCGGTGCTCGGCCCGCGGCCGATCCAGCGCGGATCGTCGTAGGAGCGGGGGTCCTCGCCCCAGCCGCCATCGTCGTTCTGGTGGACCTCCAGCCAGTGCACCGCCCTGCGGATGCAGTCCGAGGCGCGATCGACGCCCGCGGCGACGAGCCCCGGCACGACGGCTCCCGTGCCGTAAACGTGGTTCACGCCCCAGCGGCCGAACCACGAGCCGTCGGCCTCCTGATGGTCGATCAGCCACCGTACCGCGCGCCGCGCGGCGGGGGTCTGCGCGCGGCCGACTGCGGCGAGCATCTCGATCGCATGGGCGCTCACGTCGGCGCTCGGCTCGTCGATCACCTCGCCGAAGTCCAGGAACGGCAGCTCGCGCACCAAGGCGCGCTTGTTCTCGGCGTCGAAGGCGCCCCAGCCGCCGTCGGAGCTCTGCATGCCCTCGAGCCAGCGCGCGGCGCGCGCGAGCGCGCCCTCGGCGCGTGCCGCGAGAGGCTCGCGAGCGGATCGCTCGGCGTCCCCGTCCGGCGCCGGGGCGCCGCCCCGGGCGGACCGGGCCGGCCTGACCCGCAGCAGCGCGAGCACGACCTCGGCCGTGTCGTCGACGTCGGGATAGTTGACGTTGGCGAACTCGAAGGCCCAGCCGCCCGGCTCCAGGTGAGGCCGGATGACCGACCAGTCGCCGCGCACGGTGACCTCCTCGCCGAGCAGCCACTCGGCCGCCCTGCGCATCGCCGGGTGCCCGCCGGAGACCCCCGCGTCGCTGAGCGCGAGCATCGCGACCGCGGTGTCCCAGACAGGGGACTGGCAGGCTTCCAGGCGGCGGCTCGGTCCCGCCGGCGCCCCGACGCCGTGGCAGTCGTCGTGGTCCTCGACCATGAACGTGTCCAGGCCCTTCAAGCCGCGCCGCATCACGGGATGCTCGAGCGGGTAGCCGCGCAGGTGCAGCGCGATCAGCGAGTAGACCCACGGCGGCTGGATGCCTCCCCAGGAGCCGTCGGCCTCCTGGCGGCGAACGATCCAGCGCTCGGCGCGGCCCAGCGCGAGCGCCCGCAGCGGGCCGATCGGCCGGCGCTCGTAGGCGAGCAGCATGCGATCGAGCAACGCCAGCAGACGTGCACGCCGCGAGCGCGCTCGGGGCGCTGAGGCGCCCGGCGCGACGCCGGCCTGCGCGTCCTGCGGCCCGACGCGCGCGGCCTCGAGCTCGGGCAGCGCGAAGGACAGCGCGCGAACCGGTCGGTGGGCTTTGACGATCGAGAGCGCCACGATCGTCTGGCGGGCCCAGCAGGCGAAGTCATACACGTTCAACGGCACCTGCGGCGGCAGCAGCATGACCTCCGGGGGGAGCGCCGGGACGCGCTCCCAGGACCACAGCCCGAACAGCGCCAGCCACAGATGCGTGAACACGCGGGTGCGCGCAATGCCGCCCTGTTCGCGCACGAACTCGGCCGCGATGCGCATGTGGGGCGCCTCCGGCGGGTCACCCGCCAGGCGCAGCGCCCAGTAGGCCTCGACCGTCGTCGAGAGGTCGCCCGGCCCTCCGAAGAAGTTCGACCAGGTTCCGTCGGCACGCTGCTGGGAGCGAATCCAGGCAGCCGAGCGCTCGGTCTCCTGTGCCCGCCGCACGCCGAGGAACTCGCGCAGGAGCATGTCCTCGGCGTCCATCGTGACGTTCGTCTGCAGCTCGCCGCGCCACCATCCGCCCTCGTCCTGCAGGGACAGCAGGTGCTCGCAGGAGAGCTCGAGCGCGACCTCAGCCTCGCCGCGGGCCTCCAGGGTCAACTGCGCCATGGGCGAAACCTAGAACACTTTGATCGGCGAGCGCGTCCGCGCGCTTGCATCGGCGCGCTTGTGCGCGCCCGGGATCACGGCGAGCCCGCGAGCGCGGGCCCGACCAGCACCTCGGGGTGGGCGAGCGTGATCACGTGGCGGCGCAGCGCCGCCTCGGTGACCGGACGGGCAACGGGCGAGCCGAAACGGTAGAGGATCAGCCCGTTGACGTTGCGCCGCGCCAGCAGGTGAAAGCCCGCAGCGGGCGCGGTCGCGGCGCTCGCACGCAGCGGCGAGTAGCCGGTCTCGTCGATCTCGCTGACCATCACGGTGGCGCCGCGCGCGAGGTTGTGCAGCCCGGGGAGGTAGTACTCCAGCGGCGCTGCGCCCAGCTCCACGGTCGTGACCGCGTGCGCCGCCGGAGCGTCTCGCAGCAACCGCGCGAGCTCTCGCCAGTTGCCGCGCTGCAGCCGCGGGCTGAGGTTCACGTCGACGGTGATCGCGAGCAGCGCCAGCACCATCACGACGAGCAGCGCCGTGCCCGCGCGGCCGGCTGCGGGGGCGCTGACCAGCACGGCGATCAGCGCGGTGAGCGGGATCATCGCGCCGATCAGGTTGCGCGGAGCCAGGTAGTCGGCGCCGAAGGCGACCAGGACGAGCGGGAGCAGGACGCCGCACACGCTCAGCAGCGCCGCGATCAGCGCCGCCCGCTCGATCTGTCGAGCCTCGGCTGCCTCGCGCGGCTGGCCAAAGACGCACCACAGCCCGAGCCCCACGCCCGCGAGTATCGGCAGCGCGATCAGCAGCTCGATGCCGTGACCGAGCGGTTCGCCGGAGGCGCCGGTCAGGAAGTATTGGGGAATCGCCTGCAGCCGCTGCGAGAGCGGCCATCTGCCGATCCACTGCGTGCCGTGGCCGCCCTGCGCGGAGATCAGCGGCAGCAGCGCGAGGCCGACGAGCAGGAGCGCGCCCGCGGCGGGGATGGCCGCGCGCCGGCAGCGCCGCTGGGCGAGCAACCAGAGCACCATGGGGATCAGCAGGAACACCGCGAAGTAGTGGCTCAGCAGCGCCAGCGCACCGCTCGCCGCGAAGGCCGCCATGCGCGCGCCGCTGGGCTCGCGCTCGGCGCGCAGGAAGCAGAGCATCGCCAGCGCGGAGGTCAGGGCGAACAGCGCGTAGACCCGCGCCTCCTGGGAGTACCACACGAACAGCGGGTTGACGGCGACGAGGGCCGCGCACGCGATCGCCGCGCGGCGGCCGGCGAGCTCGCGCCCGATGCCCCAGGCGACCGGCACCGTCGCGATGCCCGCGAGCGCCGAGGGCAGGCGCAGCGCCACCTCGCCGGTGCCCAGGACACGGGCGTCAAGCCACGAGATCAGGTACCAGAGCGGCGGCGAGTTCTCGGTGTGCACCATCGACCGCAGCGTCGCCCACAGGCTTGGGTGCAGGACGTGCACGGGTGTGAACGCCTCGTCGTACCAGAAGCTCTGCAGCCCGAGCGTCGGCAGCCGCAGCACGGCGGCGAGCAGTGTCAGCGCCGCCAGCGGCCACCAGCGCGGCAGGCCGGCGCGCGTCCGCTCGGCGCCGAGCGCGCTCGCATGCGCGGTAGCGCTCATGGCGGGCACATCCCGGCGGCGCGCGCCGAGCCGAAGCAGCCGTAGCGTTCCGAGCGCGCGTCTTCCGAGCGCGGCGGCAGGTACCAGCCGCCGTGCACGGTGCGCCGTCCTGCCACGACGGGTCCCCAGACGAGCAGGCAGATCTGGGTCTTGGCTTTCGGCGCGCCGGGGACCGTGTTGCCGCACACCACCTCGTGCCGGCTGTTGGCGCCCAGCAGTTCCTGGTCGACGCCGAGGTCGTGATAGGGGTGACCGGTATACGCCCGCCAGGTGGCGATGTCGGCGATCAGCCGTTCGTTGACACCGGTCTGGCGCGCCACGTCGTTGAACGTGGCCACCGCCAGCAGCACGCCCACGAGCACGAGCAGCGTGGTCTCGATCAGCCACTGGCGCCCGGAGCCCGGCAGCTCGGCCTCGCGCGGGCGCAGCCGCTGCGGCAGCCATCCCCACGGCTCGCGTGCCCCTGCGGCGCTGGTGGGAGGCCCGGCGCTCATTGCACCGGCGCCAGCAGCGGCGCGATCTGGTGTAGGACGAACATCGCCTGGACGAACAGGGTGGCGGCGATCAGGCGCCGGTCGCGGCTGATCACCGCCAGCGGCAGCGGCCACAGGATGTACCACGCCAGCAGCCAGGTGCTCGTCACGGAGATCGCCAGCAGCGTCCAGCCGGAGGCCGAGATCCAGTCGTACCCGCGCCACGTGCGCCACATCAGGTGCAGGACGATCAGCACGAGGCCGGCTTTCAGCAGGTCGTGATCGACGGGGAACACGCCGGGCTTGCCGAACAGGTGGGCGATCTCGTTGGCGAAGCTGTCGGTGGAGACGAACGCGGCGTCGCGGTTCAGCGCGGCGACGATGTCCACCCCGTGGACGCCGAACGCGGCGTAGGCGATCAGTCCGCCGAGCAGCACGGCGGCGAGGGCCCCGACGATCGGCGCCAGGCGGCGCCGCGAGAGGATCATGAACGGCAGCAGCACCGCGACGGTCGCCTTCACCAGCGCTCCGGCGACGACGACCGCCGCCGCCTCCGCTTCGCGGCGGGCGCCGGGCGTCCCGATCAGCGTGAGGCTGACCGCGACCATCATCAGCAGCATCATCAGCAGATCGTTGTGCGCGCCGCCGAGCCCGTAGACGATGTAGAGCGGGTTGGCTCCCACCGCGAGGATCGCGGCGACCGGATCGAAGCCACGCACCCGCGCGCAGCGCCAGATCAGCACGAGCGTGCCTACGCTGGCCAGCTGCGCGAGCAGCTTCATCCCCCACAGCGCACCCTCCACCCCGAGCGGCGCGAAGGGATAGCTCAGCAGCGTGTAGAGCGGGCCGTAGGCCGTGGCGACGTGCCTCCAGACGTGGCCCACGTAGTAGAAGACGGGATCGTGGGAGATCGAGGCCGGCCCGTGGAGGTAGGGGTTGAGGCCGTGCTCGACGCCCATGCGCGCATAGGCGATGTAGCTGAACACGTCGGTCGAGAGCAGCACCGGCCCGGCGAACACGATCAGGTGCAGCGCGCCGATCAGCGCGATCGCGCCATGTTTGGAGACGGCGGGTGCGCCGGTGCGGCGGAGCAGCGCGAGCAGGCCCCCGTAGGCGCCCGCCGCTAGGAGCATCGCGATCAGGAAGACGCGGTAGCCGAGCGGCTCGCCGAGGCCCGCCAGCCAGCCTGCGATCGCCGGCGATTTCGGGATCAGCGCCGAGTGGCCGGCGGCGCCGTCGATGACGATCTCGGCGGTGGCCGCGATCAGCAGCAGCGCCAGCAGCGACGCGAGCGCTGGCGCCCACCGCGCGGAGCGGGCACGGGTCAGGCCGAGCTCGCTCTGCGCGGCGACGCTCACGAAGCGTCGAGGCTCACAACGCGGTCCACACCGTCTTCGTCTCCAGGTAGGCGTCGAGACCGTCGTGACCGTGCTCGCGGCCGAGCCCCGAGGCCTTGAAGCCGCCGAACGGCGCAGACGGATCGACCAGGCCCCAGGTGTTGATGTAGACCATGCCTGCGCGCAGCATCGCGGCCAGGCGATGGGCGCTCGAGACGTCGCGCGTCCAGACACCCGCCGCGAGCCCGTATTCGGTCTCGTTCGCGCGCGCGGCGACCTCCTCGAGCGTGTCGTAGGGCGAGGCGACGAGCACGGGCCCGAATATCTCCTCGCGGGCGATCCGCAGGTCGTCTGAGGTCGTGCTGAACAGCGTGGGCGCCACGTAGTAGCCGCCGCTGTCGCTCAGCGCGGCCTCGCCGCCGACGACGACCTCGGCGCCCTCCTCGCGGCCGGATTCGATGTAGCCCATGACGCGTTCCTGCTGCTCAGCGGAGACGAGCGGGCCGATCTGCGTCTGCGGATCCAGGCCCGGGCCGACCTGCGCGGCCGCGGCCGCCGCGGCCAGCCCGCTGAGCACCTCGTCGAAGCGGTCTGCCGGCACGAACAGGCGCGAGCCGGCGTTGCAGGCCTGGCCGGAGTTGAAGTAGATCGCCTGGAACGAGCCCTTGATCGCCGCATCGATGTCGGCGTCGGGGAGGATCACGTTCGGCGACTTGCCGCCCAGCTCGAGCGTCACGCGCTTGAGCGCGCGGCCGCACTTCGCGCCGATCTCCCGTCCCACGACCGTCGAGCCCGTGAAGGCGATCTTGTCGACGTCGGGGTGATCGACGAGCGCGGCGCCGGTGCTGCCGTCGCCGGTGAGCACGTTGAGCACCCCCGGCGGGAAGCCGACCTCGAGCGCGAGCTCGCCGAGGCGCAGCGCGCTCAGTGGCGTCTGCTCGGCGGGCTTGAGCACGATCGTGCAGCCCGCGGCCAGCGCCGGTCCAAGCTTCCAGGCGGCCATCAGCAGCGGGAAGTTCCAGGGGATGATCTGCCCGCACACGCCGACCGGTTCGCGGAGCGTGTAGCAGTGCATGTTGGGCGCGGTCACGGGCAGCACCGAGCCCTCGATCTTGCTCGGCCAGCCGGCGAAGTAGCGCAGGTGGCCGACGGCCCCGGCGACGTCCACGTACTGGGCGAGCCCCACGGGCTTGCCGTTGTCGAGCGACTCGATCTGCGCGATCTCCTCGGCGCGCTGCTCGAGCGCGGCGGCCAGCGCGAGCATCAGCTGCTCGCGGCCGGCAGGTGGCATCGAGGACCAGGGGCCGTCGCTGAAGGCCTGCCGGGCGGCCGCCACGGCGCGGTCGACGTCCTCGGGCCCGGCCTGTGCGACGGTCGCGATCTCCCGCCCGGTGGCGGGATCGTAGGTGGCGAAGGTGCGGCCGTCGGCCGCCTCGGGGCGCTCGGAGCCGATCAGGAGACGATGCGACTGGGCGACGAAGTCGCGGGCGGGGCCGCTGAGCCCGTCGGGAAGGGTATCTGCGGAGAGAGTGGTCATCCGTGGAGCCTACCTCGATCCGAGCGCCGGCCGCCCACCAGCCGACACGGCGGGCTGGGGGCGCGCGGCGACGCTCGTGGCCTTGCGGCCGGGCCCGCGGGCAACTCCGCGACGGTGCTGCGCGGGAGCGCTCAGCCCGCCGGCGGCAGCGTCGGCTGCGGGCGGCCCACCGCGAAGCCCTGGGCGTAGTCCACGCCGTAGCTGCGCAGCATCTGCAGCGTGGGCGAGTCGCCCACGAACTCGGCGATCGTGCGCCTGCCCATGCCGCGCACGACGCCCACGAGGGCCTTCACCACGAGCTGGTCGGTGCGCGATCCCGGCAGCCCGCGGACGAAGTCGCCGTCGATCTTCAGGTAGGTGAACGGCAGGTGCTTGAGGTACTGGAACGACCCGAAGCCCGCACCGAAGTCGTCGAGGGCGACCGCGCAGCCGAGCGCGTGCACGCCCGTGCAGAACTCCCTTGCACGGCGCATGTCGGAGATCGCGGCGGTCTCGGTGACCTCGAGCACGAGTCGCGCGGGATCGACGCCGGCACGGGTGAGCCCACGCTCGAGATGGCTGAGCATGCGCTCGTCGGTGACCGACAGCGCCGACAGGTTGACCGCGATGCTCAGCTCGTGCTCGCCGGCGCGCGCGCGCTCGGCCAGCAGCGCGATCACGCGACCCAGCACCATCCGGTCGATGTCGCGGATCAGCCCGTAGCGCTCTGCCGCGGGCAGGAACCGCCCGGGCGCGACCAGGCGGCCTTCGGGCTCGTCGGCGAGGCGCAGCAGCGCCTCGTGATGGGCCACGCGCCCGTCTGCCAGCGAGACGATCGGCTGGTAGTGCAGCACGAAGCGCTCCTCGCGCAGGGCACGGCGCAGGCGCGCCAGCCAGGGGCGCCCGTGCAGGCCGGCGGGCGAGGAGAACGAGTCCCTGCGGGCGCGGCCGGCGAGGATGCGCCCGTGGCGGTCCGCCCCGGCGGCCGGCCGCAGCGAGAGGCGATGGGTCGCGAGCGTGCTGGTCGAGCGCGGCATCTGCCGGACGGTCTTCGACGGATCGGCTGGGGCACCTGCGCGCGCGCGGCCGCGGCGAGCCCGGCCGCTCAGCGCCGCGCGGGCGGCTCGTAGGGGCGCCGGGCGCGATCGGAGATAACGAGCAGCAGCGCGACGAGCACGAAGTTCATGACCACCGAGGAGCCGCCGTAGGCCACGAACGGGAGCGTCACGCCGGTCAGCGGGATGACGCGCGTGACGCCGCCCACGATCACGAACACCTGCAGCGCGATCACGAACGAGAGCCCGGTCGCAAGCAGCTTCGAGAAGGAGTCGCGCGCGAGCACTGCCGTCTTCAGCCCGCGCGCCACGAGCAGCAGGTACACGAGCAGGAGCGCCGCGCCGCCCACGAGCCCGAGCTCGTTGACGATCACCGCGTAGATCATGTCGCTTTCGGGGACCGGCAGGATCGGCGGGCCGTTGTGGGCGCTGCGCAGCAGCGACTGGTCGAAGCCCCTGCCGAGCAGCCCGCCGTCGGCCTGCGCGAACAGCGACTGGGCGAGCTGGTAGCTGCCCCCCGACTGGCGTTCGTAGAGGGCCCTGTCGAAGGGGTGTTCCCAGGCGAGCACGCGCGCGTGCACGTGGCCGACGTGGCCGGCCACGAACCATGCGCCGAGCGCGAACAGGACGAGGCCGATCAGCGGAAAGGAAAGGCGCCCCGTGGCGACATACAGGAGCGCCAGGAAGGCGCCGTAGAACATCAGCGAGGTGCCTAGCTCGCGGGTGATCAGCAGGGTCGCCATCGCCGCCCCCCACACGATCAGCATCGGCCCGAACTGCTTCATCGGCGGGATCGTCAGGCCGAGCACGCGCCGGCCCGCGGTCACCAGGATCTGGCGGTTGTCGCGCAGGTAGCTGGCCAGGAAGATCACGATCGCGACCTTCGCGAGCTCGGCCGGCTGGAAGGAGACCCGTCCCACGTGGATCGCCAGGTAGGCCCCGTTGACCTGCTGGCCGATGCCGGGCAGGCGCGGCAGCACGGTCATGCCGATCGCGACCGCCGCGATCGTGTAGCGGTAGCGCTCCAGTACCGCCACGCCGCCGCGCCGTAGCGCGAGGATCGTGGCGGCGAACAGCACGAGCCCCACGACCATCCAGGTGGCCTGCTGACGGGCCAGGACCGGGTCGATCCGGTAGACCATCACCACCCCCACGCTCGCGAGCACCGCGACCAGCGGGAACAGGTAGGGGTCGGCGTGCGGGAGCGCGTAACGGATCACCACGTGCGCCGCCAGGCACAGGCCGAGGAAGATCAGCCCGTAGGTGAGCGACGCGCTGGAGGCGTGGTTGAGCGTCAGGTTCGTGGAGGCGCCCGGCCCGTTGTCTTCGGCCTGGATGAAGATCGCCGTGAACCCCGCCGTGACCAGCAGGGCCGAGGGCACAAGCCCGAGCAGCTCACGATTTCGCGGGCTGAGCACGGATCGAGCGTACCCGCGATCCCGGCGCGAGCACGCCGGTCTGCTCGCTACCCTAGGTGTCCGAGCGTGCCGTCGGGGGGCGGCGCGGCTTGCGTGGCCCCTATGAGCTGCCCCATTCGGACAAGCGATGAATGACGAACGCCCGCCATCGCTGTGGTGGGGCCTACTGAAGCGCTCGCTGCTGGCGTGCGTGCTGATCGTGGTGCTGACCGCGGGCGCGACGGCGACCGTGACGCTGAACAAGGTCAGCAGCATCGCCGAAGAGGTGTTCCCCAGGCTCAGCCAGATCAACGCCCCGAAGGGGCTCGTCACGCCCGAATACAACGAAGGGCCCGAGACCTTCCTGGTGCTCGGCACAGACCGCCGCGAAGGCTCCAGGGACGTGGCCGACCGCACCAACCCCCCGCACAGCGACACGATGCTGCTCGTACGGTTCGACCCCGAACAGGGTCAAACATCGGTGATGTCGATCCCGCGCGATCTGATGGTCAACATCACCCCGCCGCACAGCGGCGTGTACGTCAACGAAAAGATCAACGCCGCCTACACGATTGGCAGCCGTCTTGGTGGCACCAGGGGCGGCATGCTGCTCGCGGCCGAAACCGTCAAGCGGGAAGTCTTCCCGGGCCTCACGCTGAACGCGATCGTGGACGTCAACTTCAAGGGCTTCATCAACGTGGTCGACGCGCTCGGATGCGCCTACGTGAACGTGGACCATCGCTACTTCAACCAGAACGTCGGCTCCACGGAAACCAACTACACGAGCATCAACCTCCAGCCTGGCTACCAGAAGCTCTGCTACGAAGACGCGCTGGACTACGTGCGCTACCGCCACACCGACTCGGACTTCGTGCGCGTGGCCCGGCAGCAGGACTTCCTGCGCGCGCTGCGCGAGCAGGTCTCCCCGGAAAACGTGGTCGGGCAGATCGACACGGTCGCCAAGGCGGTCGGCCATGCGATCGCGAGCACGGTCCACGGCTCGGGCTCGGAACTGCTCAAGCTCGCCAAGCTGATCGCGTTCTCGCAGTCCAAGCCGCTGCGCCAGGTGAAGTTCCTTACGACGAACGTCAACCAGCAGTACAACGGCGGCTCCTACGTGACCTCGACGCCCGCACTCGAGCAGGAGACCCTCGAACGGTTCCTGAACGGGCACGAACAGCTGAGCCTGCCGGCGTCCAGCGCCACCCGCTCGCACGGCTCCCACCACGGCGGCGGCTCCGCGAGCGCCCGCGGGCTGAGCCTGTACCCGACCTCGCTGGGCAACGAGAGCGAAGCGGTGAAGGCGTCGGTGAGCATCCCCTTCCGCGTCCTGTACCCCTCGCTGCAGACCGGCGCCGGCGAACAGCAGCAGGTGCGCGCTTACGACCTGCGCGACCAGGAAGGGCACCTGCGCCACGCCTACGTGATCGTCTGGCAGCAGAACACGATCGGCAGCTACTACGACTTCGAGGGCACCGACTGGCTCAACCCGCCCCTGTTCGCGCACTCGCACAGCAGGCTGATCGATAACACCCACTACCTGATCGTGGACGACGGCTCGCACATCCATGTCGTGGGCTGGCGCTCCGGTCACGTGCTCTACTGGGTCACGAACACGCTGCTGGAGGAACTCTCCAACGAGCAGATGCTCGCGATCGCGCGCTCGGCGCGCTCGCTGCACTAGCGGCGGCGGCCCCGCTCAGCCCGAGGCCGCCGCGCGTGCCTGGTCGAGCGCGGCGTTGACGAGCGCGTCTGCACGCGCGTTCTGGGCGCGAGGGACGGTCCGTATCGACCAGCGCTCGAAATCGCGGAGCGCGTCGAGCGCCTGGCCGTGCAGGGGGCGCATCGCGGCGTGCTTGACCTTGTAGACACCCTGGACCTGCTTGGCGATCAGCTCCGAGTCGCCGACCACCTCGACCTCGCTGGCGCCCAGTTGGCGCGCGCGGGCGAGGCCCAGCAGCAGGGCGCGGTACTCGGCCACGTTGTTGGTCGCGGTGCCCAGCAGCTCCGCGTGCTCGGCCAGCACCTCGCCCGTGGGCGAGGTGATCACGCACGCCGCCGCCGCCGGTCCGGGGTTGCCGCGGGCGCCGCCGTCGACATGGACGATCACCTTCATCGCCGCGAGATTAAACACATCGGCCGCGACGGCCCGGGCGGCTCGCGGCCGGCTCAGCCGTGCGCGAGCGGCAGCATGTCGCCGGCCACGCGCGCGCGGCGACGATCGCGGACGACGCGCCTGTGGTCGAACTCGCCGGAGGGGGCGGACGGCCCCCGGCGCGCGCGCCGGTCGGCCACCCGCCGCTCGACGATGACGGTCACGTTCTCGTCGTCCTTGTAGTGCTCGACCAGCTTCGGGTAGAGCGTGTCGGCCAGCGGCTTGGGAACCACGCAGTAGATCATCGTCGTGCCGATGTTACTCCGCCGGTCGGAATGCACAAGGGCTGGGCGCGCGCTACCGGACGGTCAGCGACAGCGAGCCCGAGTCCCCGGCGAGGGCGTTCGCCAGGCGGTCGTCACGCGCGAGCTGGCCCAGCTCGGTCCCCTGCTCGAGCACCCGCACCTCGGCCATGCCGTCGCTCAGGTCGACCTCGTAGCGATACCAGCAGAGCTCCCAGGCGACCACGATCACGACCACGCTGCTGAGGTGTTCGGCCGAGCGCGCGCTGACCTCGGGCGCGCCCAGCGAGCGGGCCACGCCGGCGACGCGGCGCGGGAACTCGCTCGCGTTGAAGACCTCCAGCGCCTGCTCGACGTAGGAGGGCGCTTCGGGCTCGCGCTCGTCGAGCCCGGCCTCGAGCTCGGCATCGTCGGCGGCCGGCCGCTGCGCGAGCGTGTTGGCGCCGGTCGGTCGGGGCGAGCGTCCGCGGGGCACCGCCGGCACCGGCTCCGCGGCCGCCATGAAGTCGTAGCTCGGCAGCTCCGGCTCGGGCGCCACCGCGCCTTCGGCCGCTTCGTCGGCGGCGTCCTCGAGCACCGGGCGGCCGACCTGGCGCAGGCGGTCGAGGAAGCTGCGCCCGCGCCGCGGGCGCAGCGGGGGCAGGCTGACCGAGCGGGTCTCACTCTCGCGCGTCCAACCCTCGTGGGCGGCGCGCGGCGCGCACAGCTCGCAGACGATCAGCCTCCGTCCGGCGGCGATGAACACGTCGGGCTGCTCGCCGCGCAGCAGCCTGCGCTCACACACCTCGCAGGCGACATCAGGCTGTGATGTGACGATCGTCCGGGTGGCCATCGGGTATGCAGGGTAGCCGGGAGCGCCCGCAGGCGCGCCGCGGTCGCCTCACGCGTGGGCGGCCGCGCGCTCGGCGCCGGCCTGGTCGAGCACCTTCTGCGCCTGGTGCCCGGGGACCTCCTCGTAGCGCAGGAACTCCAGCGTGTAGTCGCCCTGGCCCTGTGTGATCGAGCGCAGGTCGGGCGCGTAGGCGAGCATCTCGGCCATCGGCACCTCGGCCTTGATCTCGGTCATCGTGCCCACCGGCTCCATCCCCTGCGGCCGGCCGCGGCGGCTGTTGAGGTCGCCGATCACGTCGCCCACGCATTCCTCGGGCACCGACAGCGTGACGAGCATGATCGGCTCGAGCAGCACGGGGTCGGCGAGCTCGAGCGCCTGCTTCATCGCCTGGATGCCCGCCAGCTTGAAGGCGATCTCCGAAGAGTCGACCGAGTGGTAGGCGCCGTCGAACAGCCGCACGCGCACGTCGCGCACCGGATATGAGGCGAGCACCCCCGATTCCATCGCCTCGCGCACGCCCTTCTCGACGGCCGGGATGAAGGAGCTGGGGATCACCCCGCCCTTGATGTTGTCGACGAACTCGAAGCCCTCGCCGGGAGGCAGCGGTTCGATCTCGATGTGGCAGTCGCCGAACTGCCCGCGCCCGCCCGACTGCTTCTTGTGGCGCCCGTGCGCGGCGGCCGGACGACGGATCGTCTCCTGGTAGGGCACGCGCGGCGGCTTGAGCGTCACCTCCACCCCGAAGCGCTCGCGCAGACGATCGACGATCACTTCCACGTGCACCTGCGAGAGGCCGGCGACGATCTGGTCGCCGGTCTGCTGGTCGCGGTGCAGGTCGATCGTGGGGTCCTCCTCTTGCAGCCGGCGCAGCGAGGCGAGCACCTTCTCCTCGTCCCCCCTGCTCTTGGGCTCGACCGCGAACGCCATCACGGGCGCGGGGAGCTTCAGGCGCGGCATCTCGATCGGCTCGTCGCGCGCCGCGAGCCAGTCGCCGGCGCGCGTGTGCTTGAGCTTGGCGACTGCGCCGATGTCACCGGGCCCGAACTCCTGCACGTGGCGCACGTCCTTGCCGACGGATTCGACGAGCTGGCCGATTCGCTCCTTGACGTGCTCGCGGGTGTTGAGCACGTGGCTGTCGGCGGACATCACGCCCTGGTAGATGCGCAGCATGTTGATGCGCCCGGCGAACGGGTCGGCGCGGGTCTTGAAGACGTATGCGAACAGCTCGCCGTCCTCGCTCGGGGAGAGCTCGACCTCCCCCACCTGCAGCGAGCCGTGCTTGACGGGCGAGGGCAGGTCCTCGACGATCGCGTCGAGCAGGCGCGAGGTGCCGAGGTTGCGCGTGGCCACGCCGCACACGACGGGGAAGATCTTGCCGTGGTTGGTGCCCTCCTTGAGCGCGCCCACGATCTCCTCGTGGGAGATCTCCTCGCCTTCCAGGTAACGCTCCATCAGCGCGTCGGAGACTTCGCAGACCTCGTCCATCAGCTTCTCGCGGTATTCCTGGGCGAGATCGGCCTGCTCGGCCGGGATCGGGATCTCGCTCCAGCCGCCGCGCTCGGCGGAGTCCTGGCGGAAGGCCTTCATGTCGACGAGGTCGATCACGCCGGAGAGCTCCTGCTCGGAGCCGATCGGGATCTCGCTGGCGACGACGTGGGGTCCGAACGCGGCCTTCAGGCCCTCCAGCGCCCGGAAGAAGTCGGCGCGCTCGCGGTCGAGCATGTTCACGAACAGCATGCGCGCGATGTCCAGCTCGGCGGCCCGGGCCCACAAGCGGCTGGTCGAGACCTCCACGCCCATCACGGCGTTGATCACGAAGATCGCCGACTCGCATACGCGCAGGGCGCCGAGCGCGTCGGCAACGAAGCTCGGGTCGCCCGGCGTGTCGATCAGGTTGATCTTGCGGCCCTGCCATTCGAACGAGCTGAGCGCGGCCGAGATCGACATCTGCCGGGCCTGCTCGTCGGGATCGGAGTCCGAGACGGTCGAGCCGTCGGGAACGCTGCCGAGCCGCTGGGTGGCCCCCGCCTCGAACAGCAGGGCCTCGTTCAGGGAGGTCTTGCCCGCCCCTCGATGGCCCACCAGCGCGACGTTGCGAATGCGATCCGCTGGGGGCCGATCACGGTTGCCTTGCATGTTCCCTCCCTTATCTTGGCTTCTCAGCCAAAGATAACGCCGCGCGTGCTCTCGCGCCAGAGCCGGCAAGGACGCAGGGAGCGTGGCGTACTGCGTACACGAGCGACCGAGGACGTAGTCTGGCGCCGGTTATCGGACGCCGGGTCAGTCGTCGAAGGACTCCTCCTGCATGCGCGAGCGCAGGCGCAGCACGGCCTTGGTGTGCATCTGGGAGACGCGCGACTCGGTCACGCCGAGCACCTCGCCGATCTCGCGCAGGGTGAGGTTCTCGTAGTAGTAGAGCGCGATCACGAGCTTCTCCCGCTCGGGCAGCTTGGCGATCGAGTCGGCGATGCGATCCTTGAGGTCGCCGACGTCGAGGGCCTTGGCGGGGTCGGGCGCCCCTGGATCCTCGATCGTGTCCATCAGCGAGACCTGGTCGCCGCTCGAGTCCGAGACGCTCCAGAGCTCGTCGAGGGCGACGATCGAGGAGTGGGAGATGGCGAGCAGCGACTCGTTGAGCTCGTCCACGGTGATGCCCATCTCCTCGGCGATCTCCTGGTCGGTGGGCGCCCGCTGCAGCGCGTGCTCGAGCTTGGCGTTAGCGCGCTCGACCTCGCGCGCACGGGCGCGCACGCTGCGGGGCACCCAGTCGAGCGAGCGCAGCTCGTCGATGATCGCGCCCTTGATGCGCATGATCGCGTAGGTCTCGAACTTGAT